>Ga0233425_10003066_pt1 | contig 31342 bp, 31 predicted proteins | sample Watercolumn_Towu_2_FD_181712 | JGI IMG/M metagenome (GOLD analysis project Ga0233425, IMG submission 181712) | Freshwater microbial communities from Lake Towuti, South Sulawesi, Indonesia - Watercolumn_Towuti2014_140_MG | ecosystem: Environmental > Aquatic > Freshwater > Lake | place... | reverse complement strand
CGCGGGTCGCCCTGAACGCCCTCGACATCGTGGCGCGCGAGATTCCGCTGCACGCACGACATCGCGCCGCGCACGCGCTGCGGCTCGAGTCGCTCGGCCACGCCGACGACGCATCTCTCGCGGCGGCGATTCGCCGCGGAGACTTCGACGACGAACTTCTTCGGGTCGCCAGAGTGCTGATGCCGTCGGTCCGTGACAAGGTGGCAGTCGCCAACCCGCGCTGGCTCGAGCCCGACTGACGGGTGCGTCGCGTGACACTCTGGAAGACCGCGGCGCGAATGTCTGCCGCGACCTAGTCAACGACCTAAAGGTGCACGTTGAACTGGAGAAGCGCGGTGCGGGCCTCACGCGGCACCGACGAACACCATTGGCAGGAGTTGAACGTGCGGTCTGCGGATTGAACGTCCGACGCTCCAACCAACTGAGGTACTGGGCCTGTGGCGAGAGGATCGATCAACTCAACCCGCAGAAGCCTAGCGCTAGGGTCGGAACGTGGCCTGTTCGATCCTCGTCACCGGCGCCGCCAGCGGGATCGGGGCCGCTGTCGCCGCACGGTTCGCCCGAAAACCAGATACTACCGTCATTCTTGCCGATCAGGATGACGCTTCGGAGGTGGCGTCGCGACTCGGCCCACGGCACCGTGCGGTTACTTGCGACGTCACCTCCGTCAAAGATGTTGACCGCGTCATCGCAGAAGCGGTCGCCCACGGCCCGATTGAGGCCGTGGTGTTGTGCGCCGGGGTTGCGGCGGTCGGTCCCGCCGACGATCCCGACCCCTCCACTTGGGAACGGGCGCTTCGCGTCAATGCCCTCGGGACCATGCTCTGTGTCCGCGCTTCTATACCCGTGTTGGTTGGACAGCGGTCCGGAACCATCGTCGCCCTTGCCTCCGTGGCAGGCCGGCTTACCTACGTCGGGGAGCCTGCCTATGTGGCCAGCAAACACGCAGTCGTTGGTTTCTGTGACTCGGTCCGCAAGGAGCTCGTCGGCACCGGTATCCGGATGAGCATCGTCGAGCCGGGTTTCGTGGACACACCGCTCACGCGGGGCCTTCCTCAGTTTGCTGTGCGGATGGGCAGGATGGCGATCTTACAGCCCGACGACGTCGCACGGACGATTGAGTTCATCGTGGACCAACCGCCCCACTGCAGTGTTAATGAGGTGCTGATACGACCAACGGCTCAGGAACTCTGACCGAGTGGACGGCTGAATCATCTGGGCACGTCTCACACCGTTGTATAATTGGGCATTCCGTGCGAGGGGACTACCCGTGAATGACAACGAGGACAGCACCGTCGAGAAGGTCATCGCCTACATACGTAAGCGAATCATCAACGGAGATTTCTTGCCAGGGTCAAAAATCGAGCCGAAGAAGATTGCCGACGCTTGCAAGTCTAGTCTCATCCCAGTCAGGGAGGCATTGAGAGTGCTCCAGACCGACGGTCTCGTGACCGTCTTCCACTACAAGGGCACTTGGGTCGCCCGAATGTCGCTGGCCGACCTCCGCGACCTCTACTCGGTCCGGATTCAACTTGAGAGTGAGTCGGTCCGAATGGCGCAGGACGTCGGTTCGATGGTCATCGCAAAACTGAGAGATGTTCTTCATCGTACCGAACTCGCGACTAAAGTGCAAAACAAGGAGTCCCTGTTCCGTCTCAACAAGGAATTCCACTACGAAATCTACCAGCACTGTAGGTCGCCATGGCGCCTGCGGCTGATTGACACTCTTTGGGACCACGCCGAGAGGTATCAACGCCTCTCAATATACTATCGCGATGACGCCGCGGCGGCAGAACATCTTGCAATCGTCGATGCCCTCGAGCGCGGTGACCTTGATGCGGCAGGCAGAGCGATGGCGCAGCACCTAGAGTCGACGGTTGACCTGCTAGAGGACTCGCTCGAGGGAGCCACGTGTCTCGACGACGAGTGGGAGCAGATGCAAGCTAGCCGCGCCGGGCGACCACCGGGTTGACGATCGTCCCCACGCTCTCTACGCCCACGCTGACTTCGTCGCCAGCACGAAGGAACTCCTGCGGCATCCGCGACTGGCCGACTTCCGGGGGCGTACCCGTCGAGATCACAGTCCTGGGTCGGAGGGTTGTGGATGCGCTCAGCCGACTTATCAGCTCGGGGATGCCGAAGATCAGTTCGCGCGTGGACGACGATTGTTTCAACACACCGTTCATGCGCAGCCCGATCTTGAGGTTCCTGGGTTCCCGCACCTCATCACGGGTGACCATTCACGGCCCGATCGGCTTAAAGGTGTCAAACGACTTAGCGCGGCCCCACTAGCTGTCAGCCGACTGGATTTCTCGTTCGGAGACATCGTTCACCACGACGTAACCGGCGACCTGTACCATCGCGGACGCTAGGGGGATGTTCCGGCCCTCGCGCCCGATGACAACCCCGAGCTCGGCCTCGCAGTCGACCTTCATCGAGCCAGGCGGAACCACGATGGTCTCGCCGCTTCCGATGATCGACGAGGTGAAGAAGGCAAACGCAATCGGAGCGGCAGGAATTGGCAGTCCGGACTCGATTGCGTGGTCGCCATAGTTCAGGCCGATACCGATGAACTGCGGCGGATTCGGCAACGGCGCAATGCGCCGGCATCCTAGGAGCGACTCGTCTAGTTTGCGAGCTCTGAACCGAGCACATGTCATATCGAGGTGGTTCAGGTTTGGTTCAATCGGTCCCCACGAAGACGGTGCGAGGTGAATGCCCCCCCGTCTGGTCCCGGCGACCGTCGCGATGCTGACAAGACGCATAACCCTCCGCGCCTAGAGTTTGCTAGCGAAAACAGGTTCGCTAATCGCGTTGGAGGATTCGGTGCCGAGCAATCGCGTAATGGTATTCGACGCTCCCCACGCGGTGCACGTCGAGGATCGAGACGTCCCAGTACCAGGGTCGGGTGAGGTGCAGATCCGCGTCGCCTTCGCTGGCATCTGCGGGTCCGACCTCCACGGCTACACGGGAAAGTCCGGTCGCCGCGTCTCCGGCATGGTCATGGGGCACGAGGCGAGCGGCTTCGTCAGCGAAACCGGTCGCGGCGTAAGCACCGCACTCGTCGGGCGTCAGGTGACCTTCAACCCCATTTTGTACTGCGAAGGTCTGTGCGGCCACGTCACTGAGAACCGCTGCGAACAGCTAAGAGTGATCGGTGTCGATCCCTCGATCCAGGGGGCCTTTGCCGACTATCTCGTGGTTCCCTTGCACCGCCTGGTGTTGCTCGACGGCATCGACCTTAGACTCGGTGCCTGCGTCGAGCCGCTCGCTGTTGCGGTGCAGGCGATCGAGCGGGCAAGGGTAGAGGCTGGGCAGCGCGTGATGATCGTGGGCGGCGGGATGATCGGACAGTGTCTCGCACTCGTAGCACGCGCGCGAGGCGCCGCCTCCGTGACGCTCTCCGACCCCAATCCGCACCGCCGTGCCGCCGCCGAGGCGATGGGCTATGAGACCGTTCCCCCCGACGAATTGGAATCCAGACCGCTGTCCGACGTCTCCTTTGACGCAGTCGGTATCGACGCCACGGCAGCAGCCTCCATCAACGCCGTCCGAAAGGGCGGCACGGTGTGCTTCGTCGGTCTCGGCCTGCCGACAGTCAGCATCCCACTCTTTGGCGTAGTCGTCGCCGAACGATCCCTCGTCGGGTCATTTGCGTACACGGATGCGGTGTTTGAAGAGTCCCGCGATATGCTCGCCAGTCGGTCGGTCGACCTCACCAGTGCGATTGGCGCCGACACCAACTTCGAAGGTATCGGGGAGGCGTTCGAAGACCTCGCATCCGCGAGGCGCCACGACCTGAAGATTCTGATGTCGACTGGGGCCTACTAGTCATACCAACTGACCCTGTCCCGCCTTAGCCGCGGCCCATGGTTCGCCGCGCTGCCACAACGATTTTGCTGGAACTTGGTCGGTGTGCGTCCTCCAGGGGCGGACTGAATGGAACTGGTGAATGATTGCTCGTCACGCGCACAATCGGGGCGCGAAGGTCGCCGAAGAGTAACTCCCCCACCTGCGCCGCAATATCCGACGCGACGGAGCAGCGGGCTGGGCCCTCCTCGACCACGACCAACCGTCCCGTGGCACCCACCTTGGCCACCAGCCCATCGAGGTCGAGCGGCTGGAGGGAGCGGAGGCTGAGGACCTCGGCGGATATTCCCGATGCAGCCAGCGTCTCCGCGGCCTCGAGCGCCATGATCGCACTATGACCGACGCCGGCAATCGTGACATCCGAGCCCGCGCGTAACACGCCGAGTTCGCCAAGCCTCATCGGCCCAGCCGAGGGATCGACGGGGCCTCGCACCGTGTACAGCGCCATATGCTCGAGGAACACCACCGGGTCGTCATCGAGGATCGAGGCCACGAGCAGCCCGTGTGCCTCTGACGGCGTCGCGGGAGCGACTACCTTCAGGCCAGGAATATTGGTGAACAGCGCGTAGTGGGTGTCAGAGTGTTGGGCCGCCGCGCGCAGCCCTCCGCCCACCGCCATTCGGAGCACCATTGGCACCGATGTCTGCCCGCCGCTCATGAACCGCATTTTCGAGGCTTGGTTTACAATCTCGTCGAATGCCTTTGGGGCAAAAGACGCCCACATCAGGTCCGTCACGGGGCGGAGCCCCGCCATGGCCGCGCCGACCGTCGCCGCAGTGATACCCGCCTCTGAGATCGGCGTGTCGAGCACGCGGGCCGCACCGAACTCCTCAAGCAGTCCCTTGGTGACGCCGAACGTCCCACCCATAGCGCCCTCGAGCGGCGCACCCTGTCCGGCACCGCCGGCAATGTCCTCACCGAGCAACACGACGCGCGGATTGGCACGCATGCACGCCTGTAGCGCAACCTTCAATGCATCAAGGAAGGTCATCGTCGCCGAGCCGACGGTCGTCGGATCAGTTGCTGTAAACATAGTTGCTGGCTCCTTGTACATCCGGCCACTCGCTCGCCCGCGCAGCGGCGAACGCATCGTCGAGCCGGGCGACAATGTCGCGCTCCACCTCTGCGGTGATCATCGCCGCGTCCAATCCCCGCGACTGCAGCACGCCGAACGTCCGTGGGATGACGTCGCCGTCACGTGCCGCGCGCCGGTCGTCCTTGCTACGGTACCCTTCGGGGTCGCCAGCAAAATGCCCGCCGATGCGCCGGTAAACCGCCTCGATGAAGGATGGGCCGTCGCCGCGCCGAGCGCGCTCAACTGCCACGCGCGCCACCTCGTGAACCGCCTCGTAATCCGAGGCATCCACCGTTGCACCGGGCATCGAGTAGCCCGCGGCCCGCAAGGATATACGAGGAACCGAGACCGCATACGACGAAGGCGTTGACTCCGCCCACCCGTTGTTCTCACAGACAAACACGACTGGTAGTTTCCAGATCGAGGCGAGGTTCATCGACTCGTGGAGCACGCCCTGACTGGTCGCACCGTCTCCGAAGAATGTCGTGGCGACCCTACCATCGCCCAACGTGCGGGCTGCGAGCGCCGCACCAACGGCGATGCCCACACCGCCGGCAACAATCGCGTTCGCGCCCAGAATTCCTCTTGAGAAGTCGGCGATGTGCATCGATCCACCACGCCCTTTACACAGCCCATTCGCCCTTCCATACAGTTCCGCGACCATCGGGATGATCTCCACGCCCTTGGCGAGGCAGTGTCCATGGCCTCGGTGCGTGCTGGTGATCATGTCGGCATTGGTGAGGTGTGCGCAGACACCAGTCGCAATAGCTTCGGCGCCCGCATATGAGTGCACGAACCCCGGCATATCGCCCTTACCAAACTCGCGCCTCGCACGGTCCTCAAAGAGTCGGATAGTCAGCATGCGCCGGTATGCCTGCTCGAGCTCCCCGAGCGGCAGCTGGTGCGCGCTCACGACCCTGTCCGCGCTGCGTCGTACTCGGATTGGGTGGTATATAGCCACCCGATGACCGAGCCCACCGGCGCCACAAAGCCGTCCGACTCGATCCTCTGGAGGATTCCGCCGTCCTCGGCCTCGATCTCTACGACCACCTTCTCGTTCTCCATCTCGAACAATGGGTCGCCAGGACGCACCATGGTTCCCTCCGCGGCAATCCAACTGATGAGCGTGACGTCGCCCTCATAGATGCCCTGCTTGGGCATGATGACCTCTTTCTTCACCAGATTCCTCCCACTTCGATCACGACCTTTGCCTCGCCCGTCGCGGCGCGCCGCCAGGCATCCGCCACGCACTCGAATGGATAGCGCTCCACCCCGAGGACGAGGGACCCCTCCAGGGTCATTCCCACCATCCGCCTGTACGCGGCGAGCCTCTCAGCCCGTGGCACGCCGAAGTTCGAAAATCCGAGCAGGTCAATCTGTTTGCCACGCAAGGGAGCGGACGGGATGTCCGCAGTCGGACCCGCGGAGGCACCGAGCTGCACTATGCGGGCGTACGGTCCAAGAATACTGAGTAATGACGCGAGGTTCGGCCCCCATGTGGTGTCGATGAGCACTGTCGGCGCGGTACCCGCCGCCTCGAGAACCCTCTCGGCGAGTCGGTCACCGATGGCGACCATAGCATCGGCCAAGACATCATCCGCTGCGAGGCGGGATTGCGAGCGCGCAACAGCCACGGTACGACTCGCACCACACGTGCGCGCGGCCTGGAGCGCAACCTTTCCCACGGAACCGGTCGCTCCGAGCACGACTACCACGTCACCCGTCCGAACCCTCGCGCGCCACTCGACCGACAACCAGCCAGCGAGCCCCGCGGTGCCCAGTGCGACCGCGACGCCTGGATCGGCGCCCGCTGGAAGGTCAATCAGCAACGACGTCGACACCGCGATCCGTTCAGCCAGCATGCCGTCACTCGCGATGCCCTTGCCGCCACCAGACACATATGCCAGTCCGCCAGAATGCCGTTGTACCACGGCCTCGTGACCAGGAACGTAGGGAACATCCGGGCAGCCCGCGTAGAAGTAGCCACCACTGATCGCGAGATCGACGGGATTCAGCGCCACGGCAATCACGTTTACGACCTCCTCGCCAGCACCAGCAACCGGAGCCCTCCGCACCGCCACCCTCGGCTCCGCACCGATTGCCTCAACCAGCGCGGCGCGCACATTGTCTCGGGTTCTCATGGGAGAGGTCGGTAGCGGGTCGCGTCCGCAAAGACATCGATTCCTCTATACCCCGCGGAGATCCAAGCCGTGTGCTGCGCGCCATCGGGCACGTAGTAGACGTCGCCACGCCGGTAGGTGCGACGGACTCCCTCGATCTCCATGTCCATCTCACCTGCGAGAACCACGCCCCACTGCGGCCCGTGACGATGAGCCGCCACAACGACGTCCTCTTGGACCTCGTAGAACATCGACAGGATGTGGTCGTTCGGCGCGATCCAAGCCTCCTGCGGCACCTTCGTGTCGGGGCGAGGGAGCGCCCGGATGAACGGAGGGAAGAAATGTTCGCCGCTCATTCGACGTATCCTTCCCACGGCTGCGACGTGATTCCCCCGTCTACGGGGAGAAGAATACCTGTGATGCTCGCCGCCATGGGCGACACGAGGAAGAGTACTCCGAGCGCGACATCGTCGGCGGTGATGAGCCGACGGTTCGGCGTTCGAGCCGCGATACCATCCCACTGTGCGGCGATGTCGATCCCATCTGGCGTACCGCGAGTAATGAGTTCGATGGCCCCCTCCGTCAATGCGGCACCGGGGCAGATGGCGCACACCCGCACGCCCTTAGGGGCCAGCTCGACCGAGAATCCCTTCGTGAGACCGGCCACCGCGTGCTTCGACGAGGTGTAGTGAACCTGCCCCAGGCACGACGGCCCGAGGGCGTCAACGGAAGCAACATTGACGATCACCTTCCCAGCCGCCCTATGACCCATGGTTCGGGCGAACTCCTTTGAGCACAGGAACACACCACGAACGTTGACGCGCTGGATCCGGTCGAATTCCTCCGCCGAAAGGCTCTCGATTTCGAAGTTCGAGAACACGCCGGCGTTGTTGACGAGGAAATCGAGGTCGGTGAACCTTGCAAATACCGCCCGCACCTCAGCCTCGTCAGAGACGTCTAGTCGCACGGATTCAGTCGATCGTCCGAACTCCGACGCGATCCTGAATGCCGCGTCGGCAGCCTTGTCGGCGTGGATGTCGGAGATGACTACCCTAGCGCCGGCCTCCGAAAGCCTTCGGGCGATTGCGAAGCCGAAGCCCTGTGCAGCGCCAGTGATGAGAGCTCGCCTGCCCTTGAGGTCAATCAGCGCCGAGACAGGCGGGGAGGCGGGACTGGGGGGACGCACCGCTACGAGCCCCTTCTGCGATGGAGACCGCGGGTGTAAATGCGGGTGCGCTCGAACGACTGCATGATCCGTTCCGGAACCGGGACCGACAGGTCGACGAACTGACCACCCTTCATCACCTTGAGCAGCCGGTTGCGCTGGCCAAGGATCTTGACATCCTTGTCGGGTCGACCATCGACGACGAGCAGGTCTGCGAACTTCCCGGGGGCAAGGGTCCCGACCTCGTGGCCGAACCGCGGAATGGCTGAGCCTGCGTACTTGGTCATGCAAAGAAGCGCATCGAAATCGGACATGCCGAGGAGATCAACGAACAACTCCATCTCACGCGTATGCCACTCGCCGTACGGCGTCATCGCGAACCCCGACTCACTGCCAGCGACGAGCGTCACGCCGTTGCGCCACGCCCTACCGAGCACGTCCACCGCGCTCTCCAGCTCCCGTTTGATACCGTCGAGCGCCTCCTGAGGCATCCAGCCCGGCCCAGCCTCGAGGAAATTCACGAGCAAAGTCATGGCTGGAACGATCGGGATTCGTCGCTCGGCGACCTTCTCCGCAGTTGCCGCATCCATGTACGAGGCGTGCATGAGCCAGTCGAAGCCTGCCTCCACGGCATCGGCAATCGATTGACGGCTGCGTGCATGGATTGCGGTCGGTCGGTCGAGCCGGTGCACCTCGGAGGTGATCAGCCGAAGCTCGTCGAGCGAGAACGCGCCGTACTCGATGGTGCCGGGTCCCGATCCTGCCACCTTGACCATGTCGACGCCTTCTTTAACCTCGTCTCGGATGACCTGGACGATGTCGTGCCACGACCTGACGATCGCACCATACGAGGTTGGCGCGTCGCCAAGCGGGGCGGGGAGCGAGTCCCCGATGCCCTGTTGGGTCGTCATCTGACGGCCCGCCGCGGCCATTCGCGGCCCCTCGATCAACCCGATGTCGATTGCATCACGGACCGCCGTAGCGATTCCCCTTGGGCCACCCGGATCGCAGGAGGTCGTCACGCCGGCGAGGAGCACGCGTCGCGCATCCACCGCGGCACGGATGGCGCGGTAGCCCATCGGGGTGTGGAGGTAGAGCTCCTCCTCGCTCGCAGCCTCTCCGAAGCTGATGTGCATGTGTGCGTCGACGAGACCTGGTATGACCGTCTTGCCGCCGACATCCACCACTGTCGCGCCAACCCGAATGGCCGCTGGCACCTGGGACTCCGGACCAATCCATGTGATGCGGTCCCTGGATATCGCCAGAGCGCCTCCATCGACGACCGTGCGGTCCTCGCAGGTCAGCACGCATGCGTTAGTAATGAGGACGTCAGCAGCGCGCTCAATCATGCAACGTAATCCGGCACGAGCGGAAAGTATTCACCACTTATTGGGTCGCCGACTGCTAGCCCGCATTGCTCCGAGGAATAGTTGTATTCATATCGCCTCTCCCCGAGCCAGATGGTGCCGTCGGCAACGTATCGGCAGACGGCCGCGCGGCGCGGATTGGATGTGTCATTCGCTCCCGAGGCGTGCCACGTGAGCGAGTGGTGCAGCGACGCCTCGCCCGCCTGCAACGTGACCGGTTCAATCTCCATGCCAAGGCTCTTGGGGTCGACAATTTGCTCGACGGTCTTTGGTCTCCGCTCGCGAAAGTAACTTGCGCCCGTACCGAACACCGCCGGAAGCCTTTCACCGCGTAGGTGGCTGCCGTTCGCCATCAGCATCGCACCATTCTCAATCGTCACGTCGTCGAGCGCAATCCACAGCGTCACGGCAGCCGGTTGAGCGAGGGGCCAGTATGAATAATCCTGATGCCACTTTAAGGCTCCGCCGGTGTGCGGATCCTTAGACAGCGCGTTGTCCTCCAGCACGCGGACTCTCCTAGCACCCAGGACCTGCGATGCCCAGCGCCCGAAGCGCGGCGTCATTACGAGGTCTCGGTACACCTCGCTCACACGCCACAGGTTGAAGAGGAATGACACGGACCTGCCTGGCTCCTGGGGCGCACCGCCCTCGCCCTTCTCCCAGAGCTTGGGATCAAGAAGGTCTACTTCCTCGCGTCCGCGCCGCCGCTTATTCACTTCGTCGCGCACGCGCTGGAGAGTTGCGTCGTCGATGACGCGACCGACACGGAGCCATCCCCGCTCGTAGAACGCGACGAGTTCATCGCCGCTCAACGGCGCGATGCGAACGGATGTTGCACCGCTCACGCTTGCCCCCTGCCGCTAGCGATGCAGGTGTAGCGCACTTCTGATACCCGTCATAACGAGTTATATTATCATAGACGAATAGGTAGAGATTCGCCGCCGATGCGCAAGGAGGAATCCGTGACCGCGCCCGAGTACGTCGTCAACATCAGGGCGACTGCGCCATCCGATTTCAGCGACACGGCGTTTTCCCATCTCGAGATTAAGTGGTTAATCAACGACGTCAAGCAAGGTGCCGAGCTCGTTGGCGTCGGACAGACCGTCTACCCCGCAAACGGCGGCACACACGAGCACCATCTGCACCCCGACGCCGAAGAGGTCGTCATCGTCATGTCGGGATCGGGCTGGCACCGTGTTGGCGACGAGATCTACGACATCGGTCCCGGTGACGTCGTCTTTGTTCCGCGCAACACACCACACTCGGCGTGTTGTACGAGTGCGGAGGACATGGTCATTATTTGGGTACTAGGTGGGGTGTCGTCCCTGGAGCGGGCTGGCTACCAACGGGTTCCAGAGTTACTGCCCTGAGGCACGGCGCACCTTCGTTCCGCGCACTAACCGGGCGCGCGCTCGCTCGCGCCGCCGAGCGCGACAGCCAGATCAGATCTTTCGTGAACACCCTGCCGAACCGCGCCCTCGAGCAAGCAGACGCACTTGACCGCGACCCGAAATCCCGCACCCTGTCGCTCGCTGGATGTGCAATCGGCGTCAAGGAACTCTTTGATGTTGCTGGCGCCGACAATTCGTACGGGTCGCTCGTGCGGGAGGGGCTGATCGCCAGGCACGACGCTGCGGTAGTCTCGCTACTCGAGACAGCCGGGGCGATAATCCTCGGAACAACTCGCTCTCACGAATTCGGCTGGGGCATCACCACCCAGCACGAAAGTCGGGGAAGCACCGCGAACCCATGGAACCTCGATCGCGTTCCCGGCGGCTCGAGTGGAGGCTCCGCCGCCGCCGTGGCGGCCGGCATCGTCGACCTCGCGGTCGGCAGCGACACTGGCGGATCGATCCGCCTCCCCGCGGCATTCTGCGGAGTTCTGGGTCTGAAGACCACTTGGGGTCGCATCACACGTCACGGAGGCGTTTCACTCGCACCGAGCTTCGACACGCCAGGCTTCCTCGCCCGCTCGGTTGACTTGTTGTCCCGCGGCTTCTACGCCGTCGCCGGACCCGACCCACGGGATACTGCAACGCTCCGCGCGACCCCGCCAATACCCGAGCCCGAGGTGCTCGCTCGTGGAATAATCATTGGCGTGCCCACGGTGGCACAGGTCATGACCGCCGCGCGTGAGCGTGCGTTCAAGGACCTCCTGTCCGCTCTTGTCGACATGGGTGCCACCCTCGTCGAGGTCACGATGCCCGACCCCGATACCGCGTTCGCGGCCTTCGTCCCCCACCAGATGTTCGAGGCGCACCATGTGCATAACTCGGTCCTCAGGACCTGGCCAGCAATGGCCAACCGCTACGGCGCTGACGTCCGCTCACGCCTCGAGGCTGCATCAAACGTTGGCGTTGGCGCCTACGAAGATGCCCGGAACGCAGCCGCATCGGTGACGAGGGCATTACACGCCGCCCTCAACGGCGTCGACGCAATACTGACCGTCGTTGGCGCCACCGGACCAAGCACCATCGTCAACCCTGACCACGTCGTCGGTCCAAATGGCATCGTTCCGCTCCGCCAGTCGGCGATGCCTACGACGGTGTTGCAAAACATCGCTGGCCTTCCCTCTGTGACGTTCCCGTTCGGCTTGGACGAGGGCATCCCCGTCGGTATGCAGCTGACGGGGGCGCCCTTCGACGAGCCACGACTGCTCGCCTTGGCGCGCCTCCTCGAGCGCGAGGGAATACTCACCGTGGCGCGTCCCAGCGCGTTTCCCGCCGACAACGAATGACTGACAACGACCAATAACAGGAAAGGACCAGGACATGCCACGCATACAGATCCGCGAGGGACTCGCACTGCACTACGAGGAGTTCGGCGACAGATCAAATCCAACGGTCGTACTCATCCGGGGCACCGGCGCGGATTCCAGCAGATGGATGCCCCAGGTAAATCTTTACCAGCACGAGTTCCACGTCGTCATCTTCGACAACCGCGGTGCTGGCAAGAGCGACACTCTTCCCGGTCCTTATTCGGTATCTGAGATGGGTGAAGATACAACGATGCTCCTCGACGCGATCGGCGTGGCGCGCTGCAATTTGTCCGGCTCCTCGCTCGGCGGTGCGATCGCGCTCGACATTGCAATCAGGAACCCCGACCGTGTCGCATCGCTGCAGATGCACTCCAGCTGGCTCCGAACACACGACTACACCGCATACTCGCTCGGATTGCTGAAGAAGTTTCTCGCGATTGCCGGGGTCGACGGGTACTACGAATTGATGCTGCCGCTACTGCTGTCTGCCGAGTTCCTCTCCGCGGATTTTGAGCGTACGAAGTCAATTCTCGCTCACATGCGTGCCAATTCAGCCAGCCCCGAAGGTTTGGCTGCGCAGATTGAAGCGAATCTCACCTACGACTTGTCCGCCGACGCCGGCTCCGTGCGGGTGCCCGTGTTGGTGACGGTTGGCCAAAACGATGTTCTTCTCCCACCGTCGGCCGCGAAAGAGATCGTGGACACAATTCCCAACGCAGAGTTCGTGGTCTTCCCCGGTGGTCCGCACCTTGTCACCATGGAGACACCCGCGGTGTTCAACGAGACTACCCTCGAGTGGATGCGTCGAAACTGCCGCTAGTGGCTCCGCCTCCCGTGGGAGACTATTGGACAAAACGCCGAATGACGTTGTCGAGGATTCGAGACAGGTTGTTTCGGTAGCCGTCGTGCGACAAGCTTCCTGACGCGCTGATTGCGGGCACACTGAAGACGGCGCCGCCGTTCGGACCCTCGAAATAACACATGTCCGCCCGGACATTCGGATTGTTCGTTCCGTCCAACTGGGGGTGCGTCGTCAGGACGTCCTCATGGGTAACCAGGTAATACTTGCTGTGCTCGCCTTGCGAAGTTGCTAGCCGCATTGCGTGCACCGGCGTACCGATGACATGGTCCATCCGGTCGATTTCGTCGCCTGCCGCGCCATTCATCACGAGGCCGAACTTGCCGATCACCACGTCGTCTACGCCGGCGAAGATAAAGGCTGCACGGGGGTGGTAGCTGTCCGGCAGGCGGGTGAAGCCCGGAGTGTCGTTACTCCACCCCTGCGCCGCGAACCCCACACCAGTAATTTGGTTTGGACTTCGGCCACGGAAGCGCCAAATGCCGCCCTTCTCCCCTGTCGACGCGAGGTGCACCTCGGCAGGATGGCTGTTCCATACGCGCGAGCTTGCATACCCGCGCCGCACCTCGGCAATGTGGGGACGCTCGGGGTCGATCGCCGTCACCCAGAAGAAGCCATTGCCACCTAGATAAACAAGTCGCCCGCCTGACTCTTGGTAGGCCTCGAGCGCATCCATCATCGGCGTCGTCCAATACTCCGGGTGGCTGCCAGTAATCACCATCTTGTAGCGCGAGAGCAGGTTGACGCCGTCCTCGTGGAGATCGTGGTCGGTGATGACGTCATAGTCATGCCTCATCACCTCAAGCCAGTCGGTCAGATAGAGCTCCGCAGCGAAATGCCGGGGCGCAGCCGTCACCCAGAAGCGGTGAGTCGGGCGCATGTTAAGAATCGGCCGCTTCCAGCTGGAATAGTTGATTCCCGACTTGTCTGCGTGCAGGTCGTAGATCGATAGGCCGAGCTCAGGGTGCTCCCAGACGTAGATGTCGTAAAGGTCGGGTACGACCATGATATCCGTCATAATGCTCCAGTCCGTGTCTTGCGAGCTGTTCAGGACGCTTTCGTTCGCGTAAGCCTGATAGGTCAAGGTCGGAATCAGGAAAGCAATCTTCGCGCCAGCCGTACCCTTCCTGGGACGAACGAAAAACGGGATGTAGTCCTCCGCCCCGCCGGCACGTAACCGCAGAGCGTAAATGCCGCTCCTCAGGTCGTCGGGCACGGCGAGCTCGACCGTGGGCTCCCAGCCGCAATCCTCGATGTCGTCATCGTGAAACTCGATCGCGCTGTACATAGCCGGTTTCTGGCGGTAGTCATACGTCTCGCGGTCCCACTGGTGGCCGAGCAGCGCGCGCGTTGGATAGTTGACGCATTTCCCGTGCATTCGATGCCCCGAACGGTCTCTGACACGTGTCGAATCGAAATCGGAGGCGAAATCCCACTCGCCAATGAGCCCTTCCTTGCTCCGTGCCGGGACACCCACCTCAAGTCGCTCCAGTTCGGTCGGTGCCAGCGCACGTCCATAGAGTCTCGGATGCTCGATTCGGCCGTTCCAGTGACCAGTCGTGGCCGTGCGTCCGGTCGGCGTGCGGTGCTGCGCGATAGCGGCGATTAGCAGCATCTCGCCGCCGCCTAACTCCGCCCCTAAGGGAAGTGTCCGGACCGGGCGTTGCGAGGAGTCCTCCAAAGGCCAGCGCGGAGCCCCGCTCGCAAAGAGCGACAGGCGAAGCGACGTGGCGTCGAACGATCCCGCGAGGAAGTACCACGTGCCGGCTCGTAGCGCATGCGTCCCGGTGACGCGTTCGCGGCGCGCTGCTTCACCGACCTCCACATAGGGGTGACCATTCGCATCAACACCAAGCGTGAACCCCGTAACTCCCGTTGACAACACGCCTTGGTCGCGCCCGAGTGACGGCACCGATGGCCTGATCCATGCCTGAGCCGTGAACGACCCGAGTCCACCGAGCACGCGGCGCCCAGGAACCTCGATGTGCGAACCGACGTGGGTCTCCTGGTGCTGTCCCCGCCAGCGCCGGTTGACTGGCGAGTCGACGAGCTCGTCCTTCCAGCCAGGGCCAGCGGGATTGTTGTCGCCGTGGATGAGGCGCACGAGTTGGACCTCAAACTCTGGAAACTCGGAGCTGATCATGAACAACATGCGACCACCCGGCTCCACGCTCGGTCGATCGGAATACCCGAGCAATTCGGCTCGGCGCTCGATTGGCTTGTGAACCACCATGAAGGCACCCCGAGTTATCGGCAGAATTGGTTCGCCGATTGGCCCTATGTTATATGTTCTGGTTATGGCTTCGTCCAGTTCCTTCATCGGGGTCTTCCCGGTCTTCCAGACCCCATACGACGAGACGTATCAAGTGGACGAAGAAACCTTGGCAAGGGAGTTCGACTGGATGTATAGCTGCGGCGTTGACGGCGTTGTCATGGCGATGGTATCCGAGGTGCTGCGCCTGTCTTCAGTAGAGCGCGACCAGTTGACGCAGGCGACCTGCCGCCTCAATGCGGGCCGCGGGGCGGCCATCATCAGTGTGGGCGCCGAGAGCACCCAGGTCGCAGTGCGCCACGCAAAGGTTGCGGAGGACGCTGGTGCCGACGCGGTGATGGCGATTCCGCCGACCACGGCGGCTTGCGGCGACGACGAGCTCTTCGCGTACTACGAGGCGCTCCTTGCGTCGGTCCGCATCCCAGTCATTGTGCAGGATGCGAGCGGCTACGTCGGCAAGCCAATGTCACTTAGCATGCAGGCCGACCTTCTCTCGCAGTTCGGCGATCGGGTGATGTATAAGCCCGAGGCTACCCCAATCGGACCGAGGCTGAGCGCGCTGCGCGACCTGACAGGTGGTCGCGCGCACATCTTTGAGGGGACAGGGGGCATCGCTCTAGTAGACAGCCATTCACGTGGGGTAAAGGCAACCATGCCGGGCGCCGACATGTGCTGGGCGATCGTTCATCTTTGGGATGCGCTTGAGCGGGGCGACCGAGCGAAGGTGGACTCCATCAATGGCGCGCTGACGTCGATCATTGCGATGCAGAACTCGCTAGACGCATTCCTCGCGGTTGAGAAGCATCTCTTAGTGCGGCAGGGCGTCTTCCACAACCAACTCGTTCGAGGCCCGGTCGCATACCGCCTCGACGAGGAGACGAGAAGCGAAGTCAACCGGCTCTTCGACCTCCTCGTCGCAGCCTGTGAGCTATAGCGACGTGCTGGTCGAAAATTCCAAGGGCGGGTTCTCCTACCTCACGGGCATTGCTCCCTACTCGTGCGGGATCGCAACGAGCCCCACTCACCGACTCATTCGGGTTGTGCTCGCCCGTCCGCTGCCGTGGCGGGCCGGCATCGAGGGCGCCCTTCAACTGCTCGAACGTCGCCAATGCCCGCCCGAGTCCCTTGCGGGCGTCGAGCTGCGCTCCCCCATGGTGCGCACGATGGCGGAATTCGGGGAGTTCAACGACGACTACATCCAGACGATGCGCGCGCTCGGCGTAATCGGAGATGGCCCAAACCCCGTGGCGCGCACGAACGTAGTTCCCGTCCGACCGATCGCCAACGTCACAGTCTTACACGCCGTCACCATCTCGGTTCCCGCAAACGGAGATGCACACAGACCGTCATTCGTCGTAGCCGGGGCTGGAGAGTTGCGGGAGGCAAGGCTCGACGAAAGTGCAATCGTCAGGTGCGGTGACTCGTCCCCAACTGCGCTTGCCGAAAAGGCTCGGTTCGTGCTTGGCGTGATGCAGGATCGGATAACGGAGCTCGGCGCAGCGTGGTCGCACGTCACATGTGCATCCGTATACACCCGACACGCGATGGGAGTGGTTATTGACCAGGTCGTGCGCGCCGCGACCGGCGACCGGTTCGGCGTCACTTGGTACGACGCGGCACCGCCCGTGATGGACATCGAGTTCGAGATGGATGCGCGCGGCGGTACGGACGAAATCGTCACCGATCTAGCCGATTGAGCGTCCCCCTCGCGGTCAACGGGCCATCAGGCCGCCGTCGACCATGAAAGTGGACCCTGTCACAAATGACGCGTCATCCGACGCTAGGAACGCCACCACCGAGGCCACCTCATGCGGCTGCCCGACGCGCTTCATCGGGTGGGACGCATTAATTTCCCTGCGGACGCGATCTGCATTTCCGCCATGGCTGGAGATATAGGTGCGCATCTGCTCGGTCTCGATGAATCCTGGAGCGACACAGTTCACCCGGATTCCCTCCGTCGCGTAGTCGAGCGCCATCTGTCTAGTTAGGGCGTGCACCGCGCCTTTTGTCGAGCAGTACGCGGCGTCGTTGGGCAGACCTACTTCCGCTGCGATTGACCCGATGTTGACGATGCTGCCGCCGCCGCGAGACAGCATTTGCGGGATCGCATGGCGGGACGACAGAAAGATGCTCAACACATTGGTGTCGAAGAGTTCCCGAAACTGCTCCACCGACGTATTGACCACGGGCTCGAGCAACCCGATTGCCGCATTATTCACGACGATATCGGTACCGCCCCACCGCGCCGCGACGGCGTCGAACAGGGCGAGCATGTCGTCCTCGATGCGGACGTCGGCGGGCACGAATAGCGCGTCGTGACCGTCCTTTTCCAATGAGTCACAGAAGGCGCGGCCTTCAGCCTCGTCGCGCTGCGTGAACGCGATTGCTGCACCCTCGCACGCGAGGCGCTCACAACATGCTCGGCCGATGCCGCGCGCACCACCGGTAACCACTGCCACTCGACCATCGAGACGATTCATTCTTGCCCCCGATCGCGCACTGTGTGAACACACCGGCAATGAGACCAAAAAACATTAAGTTATATACTAACCTGCGTGCCTACCTATCGCATCGGCATTGACACTGGTGGGACATTTACCGACCTCGTACGATTTGAAGTTGCCACGGGCGAACTCTCTTCGTTGAAGGTTCCGAGTTCACCACATGAGCCATTGCGTGCCTTCGTTGGTTCGTTGGAGGCGTCCGAGGTGCCTTTGGATGAGATAGACGGCCTCGTGCACGGCACGACCATCGCCACCAACGCGCTCATCACGAGGTCCGGGTCAAAGGTTGGCTTCATCTGCACCGCAGGATATGAGGACACCGCCTACATCCAACGCGTCAATCGCCAATTCCTGTACGACCTGACCTGGGACAAGCCCGCTCCCCTGCTACGCAGCCGCCGACACAGCATTGGCGTGAAAGAACGAGTCAACTCAAAGGGTCAAATAATTGGACCACTGGAGCAGGCCGAGATTGACCGCGTCTGTCGCGAGGTCGAGCACGGTCAGTTCGAGGCACTCGCCGTGTGCCTGTTGTTCGCCTACCTCAATACGGAGCATGAGCGCATGCTGGCAGCTGCCCTCCGCCAGCGGTTCCCCGGCATCCCTATCTCGGTGTCACACGAGATCGCTCCGATCTGGCGCGAGTATGAGCGCTCTAGCACCGTGATCGCCGACGCGTTCGTCAAGCCGCTCATCCAGCGCTATGTCTCGAGCCTCAAGACAGGGCTTCGTAATTGCGGCTTTACGAAGCCCTGGTCGATGATGAAGTCGAACGGTGGACTGATGGATGCCGATGCAGCAGCACTCAACCCAATCCAGCTTGCGATGTCTGGGCCCGCGGGTGGCGCGGTCGCGAGCCAGCGACTCTCACAGTTGCTCGCCCTTGACAATGTCGTGACCATTGACGTCGGCGGAACCAGTGCTGATGTCGGGGTCTTGCTCAACGGCCAGATCACCTACACCACGGAATACGAGATTGAATGGGGAATCCCCGCATCGATTCCCCTCATTGACATTAAGACAATCGGTGCCGGAGGGGGCTCAATCGCTTTCATCAACAGCGGCGGCTTCCTGCAGGTCGGCCCGCAGAGTGCGGGTTCGGTGCCCGGACCAATCTGCTACGGCCACGGAGGTAAGAACGTCACGATTACCGACTCGAACCTGCACCTTCGCCGACTGAACCCAACGTACTTCAACGGCGGCAAGCTGCAGCTTGACGAGTCGCTGATCGACACTGGTCTGAACGACCTCGCAAGCTGCCTCGACATGACACCGACCCAGCTCGCGCTCGCCGTCGTCGACATTGCTAACGAAAATATGGCGAATGCGATCCGAATGGTGAGCATCGAGAAGGGCCACGACCCGCGGCACTTTTCCTTGCTCGCATTCGGTGGCGCCGGCCCGCTGCACGGCGCGGCGATCGCCAAGAAGCTCGGTATCCCGACCGTGATCGTGCCCCCTTATCCCGGCGGGTTCTGCGCCCTCGGCCTGCTTATGGGCGACCTTCGTGTCGACAAGGTCTGGACGCAGGCGTTCCGGTCTGACCGCGTCCAACCCCACGAGGTTGTAGCCCGCTTCGACCAAATCGCCGAGGCGGCAGCAGCGGAGCTGCGCCAGCAGGGATTCCCCGGGATTCCGACTTTCAACTACTCGATCAAGATGCGCTACCTCGGGCAGAACTACGAGATGGACGTGGTGGTACCCGCGCTGCGCAACGAAAGTGGCGTCGACGCAGCATCACAGCTCGACTTGGCATATGCCGCGTTCCATGCAAAGCACCACTCGATGTACGAGTACACGATGGATGATGCGGTGATTGAGATGGTGAGCTTCAGGGTCACCGCGATCGGCCCGATCGCTCCCCCGCAGATCTCGAACGTCGCTGCAGTGGAGGGTGGAACGCCCACGTTGCGCGACGTCTTCTTTGACGCCGACGGCGCTGTGCCGTGCATGATCATTCGCCGCGGGTCGATGCCCGTCAACCAGCGAATGACCGGACCGGTGATTATTGAGGAGGAGGGATCCACCACCATCGTCGAGCCAGGCATGGCCGTGACCAGAACTGGCCATGACATCCTGATTCTGGAGGTGAACTCGTGACTGCCACTACCGTCCGTTCGGCTGGACTGAGGGTCGATCCCGTCACCCTGACGGTGATCGACAACTACCTCGCCACAACCTGTAGGGAAATGGGCATCGCCATGATGCGCACCGCCTACTCGCCGATGTTTAACGAGTCGCTCGACTTCTCCTGCGTCATGTTCGACCGCTTCGGGCGCATGATCTCGCAGGCGGAGTTCTGCCCGTCCCAAATTGGCACGATCAAATTCACGGTCGAGTGGATGATCGACGAACTCGGCGCCGATGTGTACAAGCCTGGCGACGTAATTATCATGAATGATCCCTATCGGGGCAGTGGCCATATCCCCGAGCACACCCTCTTGAAGGCGATCTTCTACGACGGCGAAATTGTCGCGTTCGTCGCCAACTGCGCGCACCTCGCCGAACCGGGCGCGAAGGCACCAGGCGGCCTCGCCGGCGATGCGACCGACATCTTTCAGGAGGGGCTGCGCCTCCCACCGTTGTGGCTACAGCGCGAGGGCATCTCGCAGGAGGACATCTGGAAGATCATCTTCGCCAACCACCGCACACCAAAGACTACGCATGGCGACCTGATGGCTATGATGGGTTCTTTGAACGTGGCGGAGCGCCGCATCATCAGCCTCATCGATCGCTATGGCATGGAGACATACCGTGACGCTTCCGAGGACCTCATGACCGTCGCCGAGCGGCGGATGCGCGAGGAGATCCGTGCGATCCCCAATGGCGAGTACACGTTCGAGGACGTCATCGAGGATGACGGTGTTTCCGACCACTCGTACTCAGTGCGGGTGTGTGTGGTGGTCGATGACGACCAAATCACCTGCGACTTCACCGGCTCGTCCGAACAGGCTAAGGGGCCCATGAATGGTACATTTGCCGTCACTGCCTCGGCCGTCTACAACGCGCTCATGCACCTCACCGACCCGACAATCCCCCGCAACGAGGGTGTGTACCGGCCAATCCACACCGTGGCACCACCCGGGACGATCGTTAACTGCGAGTTTCCCGCCCCGCTCGTCGGTGGCAACACGGAGCTCAGCCCGCGGATCACCGATGTCATTTTCGGGGCACTCGCGAGCGCAATCCCTGACCGCATCCCAGCGTCGCTTGGCGGAACCTCCTGTTGCTTTCTCTTCGGCGGCGAACACCCCGACGACGGCGAGCTTTACAGCCACTTCCACTTCGAGGGGATTGGCTGGGGCGGTCGTCCACACAAGGACGGCAACAGCCAAGTCATCGTGATCAACGGCAATTGCCGCAACACGCCGGTCGAGGTGTTCGAGAGCCGCTACCCGATCCGCGTCGAGTCGTACCGGCTGCTGGAAGACTCAGGCGGCCCAGGCCTAAACCGGGGCGGGCTCGGCATCGAGAGGATTCTCACCATGGAGACCGAAGCGATCACCGTCAGCGCCATCTTCAACCGAATGACGGTCGACCCGTTCGGCCTGCACGGCGGCAAACCAGGCATGAATAGTGGCATCTACGTGCGCTTCGCCGGAACTGCCGAGTGGAAGACCTTCACCGAAGCCTTCGGAACCCATTCCCCTTCAAAGTTTTCGAACCTCACGCTGCACCGCGGCGACCAGGTGAAGATCGTCGCACCGGGAGGTGGCGGCTGGGGCGATGCGCTGCGACGCCCGCTTGCGCGTGTTAAGGCCGATCTTGATGAGGGGTTCATTACCCCTGCGGCGGCTGCGTCGCATTACGGAGTCACGGCCGTCCAGGCCGCCGACGGAACTTGGAACGTGGCGCCGGTCGTGGGAAGGAACAAGTAATGACTGGTCGCTGGATCGAGCGCTCACCAATGTACCTGTCGTTTGACATCTACAACTGCAACTACTGCGGGAAGAACGTGCCGCGTAATGTGTGGCTTGAGGAGATGGGCGGCGACTTGGTGTCGTTCTGCAGCCCCGAGGTCGCCCAGATCTATGTACGGACCCGCCGACATCCGGAAAACATCCGTTCTGAGAAAGCTGGCGGACTTACCGACGAGCTACGCGAGGTGCGTCGCAGTTGCGCCGCACTGCGCGACCGCCGCGAGGCCGCCGAGAGCAAATGAACGTGGCGAAGGAACCCGTTGTCAGCAACCATGCCCCCGCCCCTTCGGGTGGATACAGCCAGGGCGTTCGTGCGGGCAGATTCGTCTACCTTTCTGGCCAGGGGCCGGGGACGACAGTTGGCGACACAGTGCAGTTGACGTTCGGCCAGAGCGTACGTCAGGTGTTTGCCAACCTCGACTCAGTCGCACGCGCGGCTGGCCTGTCGCTAGCGGACGCTGTGAAAATCAACGTATACATCGAGTCGATGGAGAATTTCGACGAGATGGACCGTATCTACCGCGAGGTAGTACCACAGCCGTGGCCTGCACGAACCACCGTGCAGTCGGGCCTCGGTGGCATCGGAATCGAGGTCGACGCCGTTCTATGGAGCGACCAGGACGCATGAAGCCCGCACGGGTCGACTGGCGCCACAAGGGCTTTCCGCTCGACCGGGCAGTCGCCGCGCGAAGAGTCGCGTCATGTGGGTGGAACGTGCTCGGCGGCGACCTACAACTACCTGTGATGGTCTTGCGCGAATCGGCGCTGGAGCACAACCTGTCCACCGTGCACGGATGGTGCTCCGCGAACGGATATTCCATCTCGCCACACGGGAAGACCACGATGTCTCCTGAGATCGTGGACCAGCAGTTCGCCCACGGTTCATGGGCGATCACCGCGGCGACAGCGAGCCAGGCCCGCATTTTCCAGAAGTTCGGTGCACCGCGGGTACTGGTCGCAAGCGAGGTGGTGGAGCCAACGAGTCTGCAGTGGATTGCCAAGCAGCTCCGCGATCCCAAGTTCGACATCCTTACGCTCGTCGACTCGCCCGAGGTCGTGATGTCCATGAACTCGGTCTTAGCGCCGCTCGTCCGGCGTGGTCGGCGCCTCAAGGTGCTGCTCGAGTTGGGGGTTCTCGGCGGTCGCACTGGGTGCCGCGATGACGTTCAGGTCGACGTCACCGTCGCAGCGCTGGCCCGCGCGTCCGGACTGCAGCTGGCGGGCCTGGAGGCCTTCGAGGGCGTGCTCGGCGACGACGATGTACGTGAGGTTGATCGCTTGCTCGAGTGGACCGTAGGTACGGCAATGAGACTGGACGCAAACGGCCGCTTTGCGGGGGCCAGCGAGATCATCCTTTCCGCCGGAGGCTCGGCCTTCCCTGACCGTGTAACGACGGCTTTCAGCAGGGTAGGCCGCTTGTCGCTGCCGACGCGCATCGTGCTGCGCTGCGGGTGCTACGTCACGCACGATCACGGTCTCTACGACCGGCTTACGCCGTTTGGCCGGCGACTGCCCACTGCCCCGCTGCGACCCGCACTGGAGGTACTCGGCGCGGTGATCTCGCGGCCGGAGCCGGGGCTGGCTCTCGTCAACTTCGGCAAACGCGACGTGTCCTACGACATCGAGATGCCGGTGGTGGTAGGCATCCGTCGCCGCGAGGGATTGTTCCTGGAAGCCGCCAATGGGCTTACGGTCACCGACCTTAATGACCAGCACGGTTTCATCCGAGTCGACGCAGGTGCGCGGCTCGAGGTGGGGGATGTCGTCGTTGCTGGAATCTCCCATCCGTGCACAGCGTTCGACAAGTGGCGCGCGATCCCCGTGGTCGATGACGACTACCGAGTCAAGTCCGTAGTAACCACGTACTTCTAGGCCGGAACTGCGCGACGACAAGGACGTCGGCTCGACTTCAGAGATTGGGATGCTCCTCACCGTTCGTGGCGATAGTCGACATACGGCGGGAACATCGCGATGGCCCGATCTCACCACTCGTCGTGCTCTCCACTGTCGACCAGGCAATCGGCAGACGAAACGGCGTAAGGTCGTCCCGAACCATCACCTCGTGCGGATTGGCGACAACATCGTGATGCAAGTCTTGATTGTTGGGGGCGTCGCCCTCGCCACCGCCAGTGATTTGATTGACCGGGGCTTGTCGCGCAACCAGTCGCTCGTGTCGGGGAGGTATTCGCCGGAGAAGTGGGAGCGTGGCTCGGTACGAAACAACGCGTCTCAAAGAGTCGGCTACAAACTTGGTGTCGTACTTTCGCTCGCAGTCGCCTCTCCCGCACCGCCTTATATTAAGACAATTCGAACTGCCGGACTCCCCGCAGTCAATGTTGCCGAACTGGAGACTCAGGCATCGTGAGCGTCAAATCAGAGGACCAATCCCATTGCTTGGGGTAACAGTGCGCGAGACTTTCCACCGATTTACCGACTTGCCACTTGCCCCGGCGCAGGGCTGACCGCTCCCCCAGCCATTCGGCCTAATTCGTTCGGAGGTTCCTGCCGTCGGCTCTAAAGAGCTGCGCTTGGGCTATCCTAACGTTCAGACCTACCTGTTCACCGACACTCGCTGACTCGTGTGCTGAACACCGAACGACCACGTTCTCGTCGCCCATTTGCACCGTCACGAACGTCTCAGACCCCGTTCGCTCGACGAACCGGACCTTGCCAGACAGCCCCCTGCCGACCGCCGCCAGAGAAAGATGCTCGGGTCGGACTCCGAGCTTGAGAGTCTCTGATGCATGGACGGAGATGATGGATTGCGCGATGCCCATTGCATTCAAATCGAGGTCAATTAGTCCGCCGGCACCAGACGCCTTCCACGACAAGCCCGAGCCTTCCACCGTGACGGGGACCAGATTCATTGGAGGTGCTCCCATAAAGCGGGCAACGAACGTGTTAGCAGGTTGTTCGTAGGTCTCAAGGGGCGAGGCCACCTGCTGCAGTTCTCCATCCCTAAGTATGGCAATCCGATCTCCCATCGTCATCGCCTCCACCTGGTCGTGGGTTACGTAGATCGTGGTAATGCCGAGTCGCTGGTGTAGGTCCATCAACTCAAGCCGCGTCTGCTGGCGAAGCTGTGCGTCCAGGTTCGATAGTGGCTCGTCCATCAGGAAAACCGCCGGCTTGCGCACTATCGCGCGGGCGAGCGCGACGCGCTGACGCTGCCCTCCCGAGAGCTGGCTCGGAAGCCGATCAAGCAGGTGACTCAGTTCTAGGATCCGCGCTGCCTCTTGCACGGCAACATTCATTTCCGCCTTCGCCATCCTCGCCGTGGCGAGAGGGAAGGCGATATTCTTGAACACCGTCATGTGCGGGTAGAGCGCGTAGTTCTGGAATACAAACGCTGCATTACGCTTCATTGGACTCACAAAGTTCACTATCTTGCCGTCAATCACGATCTCGCCAGACGTCGGCTCCTCTAGCCCAGCAACGAGTCGGAGGATTGTGCTCTTGCCGCACCCTGATGGCCCGAGAAGGACAAGGAACTCGCCGTCGTCGGCCTTCAACGACACAGACTTTACGACCGTGTTGTCGCCGAACGACTTCGTCAACTGACGGACAATTACTTCTGCCACGTCGCTTCCCTATTGCTTCAGTGCCCCGGCTACGGACGCTTGGACGAACCACTTCTGGAAGAACAAGAACACAATCGTAATCGGGATGAGCGTCATGAGCGTCGCTGCGGCAATCACACCCCAATTCGTGACAAACTGGCCCTGCAGCGTTGAGATGCCGACGGTGAGGACGCGTGTTTCGTCCCTAGTCGTCGCCACGAGGGGCCACAGGAGGTTGGCCCATTGCATCATGAAGACGAAAATGCCGAGGACTACAATGGCAGGCTTTAGCAACGGTAGGACAATCCTCGTGAAAATCCTCCACTCGCCCGCTCCGTCTATGCGGGCTGCCTCGTACAGACCCGGCGGAAGCGTCTCGATGAACTGGCGCATCATGAAGACGCCGAGCGGCGACACCGTCATCGGTAGGATAAGTCCAGGGAAGGTGTCGATGCCGACAATCCCGAACGTCCAGTCATCGAGCAGCCGCACGAGCAGGTAGGTCGGCGCTAGCACCGCAGCTGTCGGCACCATCAACGTCGCGAGGACAAGGCCGAAGAGTGTCCTTTTGAGCGGAAACTGCATGCGCGCGAACGCGTAGCCGGCCAGAGTATCAATGACCAGTGCGATTAACGTCACGCTGGTCGCAAAGATCAGCGTGTTGATTGCCCATCGAACATAATTCGTCTCGGTCAGAAGGAACTCAAAGTTGCCCAGATACAGCTCGTTTGGCAGCCACTGCGGGGGGTAGGAGAACAACGACTTGCTTTCGCGGAAAGCAGGCGAAACGATATAAATTGCGGGACCTACTGAGATGATGGTGAATAACGTCAACACGAGGTAGGACACCGACGACTTCAAGGAGCGCAGCGAGACGCTCTGACGCTTCAGGGCAGCGAGATCTCGTCCGTCCTGATCGGAGATCACCGTCACTTCGTACCGTCGTCCCTTCTTCCGAGGAACCCGTAGGCCAATACCGTGAGCGCCACCACCATCAGCAGAAGCGCGAGCGAGGTCGCATACGCTACGCCGCTCTCTTGGAATGCGAATAGCTGCTTGTAAATGAACCAAACGATTGAGGTAGTGCCGAGCGTCGGGCCGCCCTTGGTGAGTGCCTGTACCGAGTCGAAAAGCTGGAAGTTGAAGATTAACGCGATGACGACCGCAAAAAGCAACAACGGTCGCAATGTCGGCAACGAGATTCGCACGAATCGCCGAACCGTGCGCGCGCCGTCAATCTTGCCCGCGTCCATCAGGTCGGCGGGCACGCTCTGAAGGCCCGCCAAGTAGAAGAGTACCCAGAAGCCAAGGCCGCGCCACACCTCGAGACCCACAATGGTCAACAACGCATTCGGGTTCGCGCCAAGGAAATTCACCCGCTCTTGGCCCGCAGTCTGAAGCAAGAGATTGATCACACCCATGTCGTAGTGGGTGAGGAAGAAGAAAATCATGCCTGCCATGATCGGGGGCACGAGGAGGGGAAAGTACAAGGCCACCTTGAAGAAATTCTGTCCCCTCTTGTTGTTGTTCAGCAGCGAGGCGAGCATCAGGGCCAAACTGAACACCACCACGATCGCCACTACGACGTAGGTCGAGGTGTTCTTGATCGCGGTCTGTAGCTCGTCGTTCTTGAGAAACGTTGTCCAGTTTGCGAATCCGACGAACTCGGCATCGGAGACCAACCCGCCCTCGTTAAGGCTTAGCCACACTGCCCAACCCATAGGAACGGCGAGAAAGAGACTCCATAAGGCCAGGAAAGGACCGATGAAGCCGACGACGGGTACGAGTGCACGACGGCGAAACCTGAAGCGCTCGCGCGCGTATTCCTTGGGCGACATAGACAACTGTGCCCACTCGGGTGTCGCCGAAACCTCGACCATGTCTTTCCTTTTCATGGCTAATGGCGCCTATCCCGAACTCGAAGCATCAAATTGATGAGGGTCTGGGCGGGGCGACTGGTTACACAGTCGCCCCGCCCGAGTCACGTTCTGTAAGTGCCTCCGGGTCTGCCGTGTGCTAGCCGGCGAGTACGGACGTTGCCTGCTCTTGAGCCTTGGCGAACGCATCGTCCACCGAGGTCTTGCAGCTAGTCGCCGCCTCTAGCGCCTGACCATACGGGTCAAGGAGCTGGTTCACCTTCGGGGAGGTCCGCAGACCGTCCCAAACTGCGACCCAGGAAGCATTGCGGGCAAGCATCTCGTCACCGCCACTCGCGTCAGCATCGAGGCGGGCGGGCACGAAGCCGTAGCGCTGGTTGTAAGTGCTATTGAACTTAGCCGAACTAAGCCACTTAACAAATTCCCACGCTGCGTCAGCGTTCTTGCTCTTGGCCGAGATGGTCCAGTGACCAGTGGTAGCGAACTGTGTCGCCTTACCTTTGTAGCCGACCGGCATCACGATATCCCAGTCAAACGGAAGACCCTCTTCCTTGAACGTTTTCACGCGGCTCGGCTCGTCTTGGATCATCGCCAACTTGCCCGCCTTGAAAAGCTCGATTGCGGCCTCACGGTTGTATAGACCGTTCTCGGGCTGCACCTTATCCTTGCAGATGAGGTCCGCTGCGTATTGCGCGGCACCTTTGACGGCATCGGAATCCATCAGGGCTTTCGTTCCATCGGCCGACAGGAAGTCGCCAGAGCGATTGTGGACGTCCTGCAGGTTGAAGTACCAGCCGTAGTCGGCGACGGTGCGCGGAGTGTAGAAGCCCCACACATCCTTGTTGCCCTTCGCCTTCTGGTCGGCAATAATCGCCTTCGCGGCGGCGATGAGCTCGTCACCCGATGTCGGAATGTTGACGCCTGCACTCGCGAACATGTCCTTGTTCACGAACATCGCAGTAGTGCCAACGACGAAAGGCAGGCCGTACAGCTTCTCGTTGTAGACGCTGGCGTTGATCACGCCGTCCGGGAAATTCTTCCGGTCAGAAGCGAAGTCCTCGCCACTGATACGCGCAGTGAGGTCCTCGAACGCGCCCTGCTCACCAAAGAGGGTCACGTGCGCACTTGTCTGGTACGTAACGTCGTAGGGCTCGTCAGTCGCGAAGTTCGCTGTATAGAGCGCCTCGAGCTGATCCCATGGGACTTGGGTAAGTTCAACATTGATCCCAGTCTCCTCAGTGAACTCGCCCAGCCACTTGTCCCAGTTGTCCTTCTCGTCCTCACCGTGCGGCGCCTTGCCGAACCGGAGAGTAACTCCTTCAAAGGGCTTGTCGCTTGTAACCGCCTCTGCGGCGGCGGTGTCTTCGGTTGCCGCATCATCGGCAGTATCGCCCTCATCGGCAGCATCGCCTCCGCAAGCACCAAGCACCGCGGCCGAAGCGACCATGAAGCCCAGTACTTTCCGACGAGTTAAACGCTTATCTAAACGCATATTTTTCCCCCTTATGTTGTGAATTGAAGGCGAATGACCGCCGACCGCCTCCTACCATAACAGATTATAACATGGTAGGCAAGTTATATTATTCGGGTGACAGTTCGGTTGAGGCTTCCCGACCGGGCGCAGCATGAGAAAGAACGATGGTCGGCATGTCTCGGTACCGGGCCAGCTACGATTCCCATGTCCGCGCCCGGCGCACCATCGCCGGCGGCGTGAATAGCAATGTGAGATTGGCGGCCACTCCATGGCCGCTTGCCTTCAGTCGCGCCGCTGGCTCGCACATTTGGGACGTGGACGGCAACGAGTTCGTCGACTTTGCGATGGGGATGGGAACCCACATCCTTGGTCACCAACCAGCACCAGTCATCGACGCCGTCCGCCGATCGCTCGACACGGGCCAGCTCTTCGCGGGCCAGCATCCGCTCGAGTACCGTCTGGCGGAGTCGATCGTCGAGATCGCACCCTGGATCGAACAGGTGCGCTTCGGCTTGTCGGGCACTGAGATGAACTTGCTCGCACTTCGTATCGCGAGGGCTGTCACTGGTCGGCAACGATTCGTCCGCTTCCGAGGCCACTACCACGGATGGCTAGACCCTACCCTAAGCAGCGGCACCGGCACACCGCTCCCAGGACAATCCGTGGCAGCGATGTCCGACGAAGTCGTCGTTGACTGGAACGATGTACATGCCCTTGAGGAGGCGTTGGCTCAGGGCGGAATCGCGGCAGTCATCATGGAGCCAGTGATGTGCAATACCGGGTGCATTCCCCCTGCTCAGGGATACCTTTCCCGCGTAGGGGATCTGTGTGCCCGTCACGGTGCCGTGTGGGTGGTCGATGAGGTGATCACTGGGTTTCGGCTCTCGCTCGCTGGCGCCCAAGGAGTGTTCGGCGTGCACGGCGATATCACGATCTACGCCAAGGCGATGGGCGCCGGATTTCCCATCGCGGCGCTCGGCTCGACGGCCGACCTACTCGCCGGCGTGTCAGACGGCAGCGTAAACCACTCGGGCACGTACAACACTGGTATGACTTCCGTCGTAGCCGCCGTCGCATCGCTCACGGAGCTCCTCGCGGCGCGCCCATACGAGCGCATCATGCGAACCGGCCGCAGACTTGCTGCCGCACTGACGGGGATGACCACGCGCTCAGGCCACGTGCTGCGAGTCGATGGACCGGGTCCAATGATTCAGCTCCGATTTGGAGACGAGGCAATTCCGATGGGATGCGCAGAGTTTTACAGGTCCAACAATTCGGAAGTCCTGAAATCGTTTCTTGCCGCATGGCAGGACCGCGGAATCCGAACGACTAGCCGCGGCATGTGCTTCCTCTCGGCTACGCATAGTGACGACGACATCGACCGCGCCGTAGAAGCGGCGGTGACCGCACTGGATTCGATCTAAAGGGAGTACGAAGTGCAGCACTTTCGGCACGACGACCTGAAGTTCACCTACAGCCCGCTGCACGAACCGATCGGCACGGTGCAGCCAGGTGAGCGCTTTCGGCTCGACACTGAGGATTGCTTTTCCGGGCGCTTCAGGAATCCACACGATTGGAGCGCTGAGAACCTCCGCTGGGTTCTCGAGAACTTAGACGGTGTGACCGGTCCGATTGCCGTCGAGGGAACGTCGCCGGGGAATGTCGTCGAGATCACACTGCACGAAGTCATACCCACGACGCCTGGCAGCATCGCCACCAGCCCGTGCGACGATCCCTCTCCCTCCGACTGGTGGAGCCAGTGGAACGGCTGTGGCTCGTTCCCGATCGTCGACGGTCATGTCGAGTTCTCGGACTCCATCCGCATTCCCATCCGGCCGGTCGTTGGTTGCATTGCCACCGCCCCAGATCGCGAGACCGTGCTCAGCAAGATGCAGGGCAGCTACGGCGGCAATATGGACTGCAACGAGATTCGCGCTGAATCCACCGTCATCCTGCCCGTGTACGTCCCTGGAGCGATGCTCTATTTTGGTGACGTAAAGGCGGTGATGGGTGACGGAGAAATCGTCCAAGCCCCAGAGATCGGAACCACCATCACTGCCAGTGTTGAGGTGCGGGCGCGGCCACCGGAGATGCGGTGGCCTCGGGTGACAACTCCTGTTGAACTGGTGACTGTCGTGTCCGCGCCGACCCTCGACCGTGCCGTCGGGCTCGCCTTCGCCGAACTGCTCGCATGGGTCGTCGCCAGCACAGGGATGGAAAGGCAGCAGGCCGCACTCCTACTCGCTATGGTCGCCCACACCGGCGTGTGCCAGATCGCCAATTCGATGCACACCGGCAAGTGCACGGTGCGGCGCGACAAACTCCCCTCCTTGCTCCGCGACAACCGACCCCTCGATTGAGCGCAACTAGTTCGAGAGCACCGCGGCGTGTGCGCGCGGCTCGCCGCTTCCGGCGGCAGGAGTGTGCGGGCGAAGCGAGTTGCTGCGCCACTACCGCGCGGCCGGCGGCGAAGATGTCTCCCTCGACGAACTGCGCTGGTGGGAGGTGCTCGGCACGCTGA
>Ga0233425_10003064_pt1 | contig 31350 bp, 24 predicted proteins | sample Watercolumn_Towu_2_FD_181712 | JGI IMG/M metagenome (GOLD analysis project Ga0233425, IMG submission 181712) | Freshwater microbial communities from Lake Towuti, South Sulawesi, Indonesia - Watercolumn_Towuti2014_140_MG | ecosystem: Environmental > Aquatic > Freshwater > Lake | place... | reverse complement strand
TCCACCACCGCCCGGGTGAGGTTCCCATTGTGGGCCTCCAGCTTGGTTTCCAGGCGGTCGAAGAGGTGCAGGGCGTCTGCGGACGCGCCCGCAAAGCCGACGATGATCTTGCCGTGGTAAAGGCGGCGGACTTTCCGGGCATGGTGTTTCATCACCATGTCGCCCAGGGTCACCTGGCCGTCCCCGGCCACCGCCACTTTTTCGCCCCGGCGGACCATGAGGATGGTGGTGCCCCGGAACTTGTCGTTATCCATTGCCATTAAATTAGACCTCACGCAAAGACGATGGTTGGGGGGAAAAGGGGAAGAGGGGAAGAGGTTTTAAAAAAACATTTCCCGGCGAAGTCCTTTCCCCTTTTGCCCTATTTCCCAACCAGCATTATAACCAGATGAAGTAATAAATATAATGCAGCCAGCACGGCTATTATGCCTCCTACGAAAATAACGGAACCCGGGTAAAAAATCGGGACATCAATGGAATATTTTTTGAACCTCTCGGCTAATGCCAGCATAGCTAACGGCACCAGAGCCATAAACAATATTAAAAATAAGAAAACCGGAAGCTCTACAAAAAGTAATAACGCAGCAATAACTATAATAAATAATGCCAACAGCCGGGGATGGTTCGTGATCAGCTTCAGGTTCATTTTCACCAAGGAACCTAATCCTCTTCCCCTTTTAACCTTTTCCCCCTATTTACTCCTTGGATGTGCCTTGTCGTATTCCTCCATCAAATAATCCAGGTTCGTATGCAGATAATGCTGGGTGCTGGAGATGGACACATGCCCCAACAACTCCTGCACCGCCCTTAAGTCCGCTTTGCCCTCCAGGAGATGGGTGGCAAAACTGTGGCGCAGGCCATGCGGGCTGAGGCCCCGGGTCAGGCCCGAGAGGCGCACCCATTTTTCCACCACCCGGGCCACGGACCGGGTGCTGAGGCGGCCGCCGTGACAATTAAGAAACAGCGCCGTCTCCTCCCGGCGGCCTTTGCCGTCCAGGAGCAGTTCCCGAAGCGGCAGATAATCTTTCAAGGCCTGCCGGGCCGCGCTCCCCAGGAAGCAGAGGCGCTCCTTGGCCCCTTTGCCCCAGACCCGGACGGTGCCTTCCTTCCGGTCCAGGTCCCCCAGGCTGAGGCCCGCCAACTCCGAAAGGCGCAGGCCCCCGCTATAAAAGACCTCCAGGATGGCCCGGTCCCGGCGGGCGCCGAACTCGTCACCCTTGGCCTCCCCCAGTAGATGGAAGACCTCGTCCACCGTCAGAAAATGGGGCAGGCTCTTCCCCAGCTTGGGGCTGGGGGCCAGCTTCGCCGGATTCTGGGTCAACACCCCCCGGCGCTGCAAAAATTTTAAAAAGGTGCGCAGCGCCGAGAGCTTCCGGGCCGCGGTGGTCTTGCTCCGGCCTTTCAGGATAAGGGCCAGAAAGGCTCGCAATTGCCGGTAGTTCACGTCCTCCAGGGCCGGTTCGGCTCCTTCCGGGGCAATAAACTCCAGAAATTGGGACAGGTCCAGGCGATAGTTCCGCAAAGTGTGGGGCGACATCTGCCGCTCCACTTTCAGGTAGCGTAAGAAATCCTCCAGTAAATCCCAGCCGCTCATTCAATGCCGTTTTTGGTTAAAAAAAATTAAAGATGCCGACACCTTACAGATCAAAATGCCTAAACGGGAAAATTTCATAAATCCTGAGTAGAGCTGCAACGCCTATGAAAATATACATATTATCATCAATTTAAGACAATGCAAAAAATAATGAGTGGATCAGAATAAGGAAATGGCGGGGGATTTAAAGATCGGGAATCCTGTCGCCGGAAGCGAGCAGAAGATTATGCCAAGTTAGGTTTCCGTGTCAATCAATCCAGCCTTTTCACCGAAAACCGGAAACCGAAAACCGAAAACGGTACTAGCGCACCAACGCGGCCGCCACTCTTTGGGACAGGACCTCCAGGGTGTAAGGCTTGGCGAGGTAGCCCACGTCCGGAGGCAGGGCCTTGGCCTTGCCGTCGCCGTAGCCGCTGCAGAGCATGATGGGCACCTGAGAGTTGAGGATCCGGAGGTTTTGCACCGCTTGAAAACCGTCCATTCCCGGCATGATCATATCCATCAGCACCAGGTCGATTTCCCGGCCCTGCTCCCGGAAAATTTCCAACGCCGTCTTGCCGTCTGGGGCCTGGATCACCCGGTATCCCAATTTCTCCAGGAGCCTGGAGGCCACCTGCCGCAATACGGGTTCGTCATCCACCACCAGGATGGTGCCCTGGCCGTAGACGATATTGCTTTCCTGGGGTTTTATCACCTGCGGCTGCGACAGGGATACGGGCAGGTAGATGGTGAAGGTCGCGCCCCCGCCCTTTTGAGATTCCACCAGGATGGCCCCCCGGTGGATCTTGGTGATGTGGTAGACCGAGGCCAGGCCCAGACCGGTCCCCTGTCCCAAAGGCTTGGTGGTGAATAAGGGTTCAAAGATCCGCTCCAGGGTTTTCGGGTCCATGCCCTCGCCATTATCGGTAATCGAAAAACAGGCATAAGGGCCGGGTTCCAGATGCCAGACCGGGTCCTGCCACCCGGCTACGGTCACCCCCCGGGTCTGGATGGCGATCCTGCCGCCATGGGGCATGGCCTGCCAGGAATTAATCAGGAGATTCATCAGTATCTGCTGCATTAACCCCGGGTCGGCCTTCACCGGCGGTAGATCCGGAGCCAGATTCAGGGCCATCTCGATATCCGGATGGGTGCGGGCAAAGAGATCCACGGTGCCCTTAATCAGCTCGTTCAGGGCCAGGGACTGCATCTCGAACCTGCTGTCCTGGGTGAAGGTAAGCAGGTTTTCGGTGAGCTCCCGGCCGGCCCGCACCTGCAATTCAATCTCCTTTAAATCCGTATAGAACGGGTGGGCCGGGCCGACTTTGGCCATCATCAGGTTGGTGAGACCCATGATGACGGTCAACAGGTTATTGAAATTATGGGCCAGGCCGCCGGAAAGGGTGGCCACGGCCTCCAATTTTTGCACCTGGTCCATCTGCCTTTGCAGGGTGACCTCGTCGGAGATATTGCGCCCCATGGCCACCGACCCCAAGAGTTCTCCTTCCGGCCCCCAGAGATTGCGGATGGAAATGCGGGTGGGCACGACCCGGCCGTCCCTGTGCTTCACGAAAACCAGCCAGCCGAGGGCTTCCCCGTGCTCCTGGAGTTCCCGCATCAATTGGAGCCGTTCTTTGCGGTCGGCATAGATTACATAGTAGGGTTTATGGAGAATATCTTCAGGGGCATAGCCGTATTCCGCCAAGAATTGGCGATTGACCTGGGTATAAAGGCCCTGGGCGTTGACCACCGCCACGGCCAGGGGGGCGGATTCGATAATTTCTTTCAGGAAGTAGGAGGACTGGGCCAGCTCCTCCTGGGTCCGTTTCAGGGTGGTGATATCCCGGGCCACGTGCACCGCGCCGATGATCTTCCCCTCCCGGTCCCGCAAAGGGTCCACGGTCACCAGGAAAGTGCCCCGGTTATCCAGGGAACAATATTCCGTCTGGGTGCGGATTCCTTCCCGGACGGCCTGGAGAAAACAACAACTCACCGCGGGGGCGTTGACATTGTGCATCAATTCGTAACAGCAGCGTCCGGTTACCTCTTCCGGGGAGGCCTTGAGATAATCGGCAACAGCCCGGTTGACCCTGACTATCTGCTGCTCCGTATTCAGAATCATGACCTGGTCGGGAATAACATTGAAGGTATTTTCCCATTCGGCCCGGGAGACCGTATTCTCTTGCAGATTCGCAGCCATCAGGTTGAGGGTGTGGGCCAACTGGCCCAGCTCATCCTGATCGGGATCGGGGGTGCGGTACTCCAAATCACCGTCATTATAGGCTTCCGCGGCCCGGGTCAGGGCGGCAACCGCCCGGGTCTGGCGCCGCATCAGGGCCAGGCAGGCCAATAGCCCCACCAAACCCAGGCCTCCGAAGAAAACCAGGGCCTCCCTCTGAAATTGGCTGATACGGGTGTCAACCAAAGCCCGGCTGAGATTAATCGCGGTCTTTAGTACGGAAAACCCGGCAGAGTCCTCGTGTCTCACCTGTTTGAGGTCCGCCAACACTCCCATCGCCAGAGGCGGACCGCCCCGGGGGCGGACGGAGACCGGCGCCAGGAAGCCGTAATAATGGCTGGACTGGGTCTTGGGCAGTTTTATTTCCCCTAGTTTGACGATTAAATTCTTGCTTGGGTCCAGGTTCTCAAGAACCTGGCAGATTTTTTCGCATTGCCTGTTAACACTTCCCTTGCCCTTATCGAGAAAAGCGCCGCAAGAAAGAATAATTTCGTTGTTCTGCATATTCAGGAGAAAAGTTTCTCCCAGGGTCCCCACCGGCTGCACGGCGATCTGGCGGAATTCCGGATCGGGGAATATTTCTTTCCAGGTCCGTGCTTGATGCAGAGCCAAAAAGAGAGACACCTCCTGGGCCACATCCAGGACCTTCTGGCGCAACTGGGCGGACATCAGGCTGTCCTGCTCCTCATGGAACCGGCGGCCCTCCCGGGCCTCGATGTTTTTCAGGGAACGGTCCAGGTCGCCTTGCAGATGCCGGGAGAAAAAGCCGATGCCGATGATCAGAGTGATTAAGGGAAGAACCCAGCCCACGCCCCCCAGGAGGAGAATCCGGAATTTAAAGGTCTTGGTTAAGGGAACTTTCTTTTTAGTCATTGATAAAAGAACCGGGCCTGGCTGACAAGGTTCCTGGGCAATTGGAGGCCCAGTTCCTGGGCTGCTTTCAGGTTGACGGTCAACGTTTTGGTATGCGGCGATTCCGGAAGTATCTCCTCAATGGGAGTTCCTTTTAAAAAGCGGGCGGCCTGCCGTCCCGACTGGCGGCCCATTTCCGCAAAGTCGGCGTGATAGGACAAGAGAAGGCCGTAAGCCACGGAATCGCTGCCCGACGTCATCACCGGAATACGGGCCCCCAGGGTGGTCTCGGAAATAATCCGCAGGAGGCCGGGCGTCCTGAGAACCGGATCGGCCGGGAGGAACAAGGCCTCTATTTTTTCCTCCAGAAGATCATGTAGGGTTTCTTCCAAAAGCTCGGGACGAGCATCGGTAACCGTGCGCAGGATGGGGGTAAGGCCCAGGCCGAGGCTAGCCTCCTCCGCGGCCTTGCCGCAGGCCACGGCCACAGGGGTGGCGGTGCAGAAAAGGATTCCCAGACGCTTGAGTTTGGGCTGGGCCATAAGCAAAAAACGCAACTGCTCCACTGCCGGCACCTCAATGCTGGCGCCGGTGTGGCGGATGGCCTCCGGAGGCGCCGGGCGGGCGAGACCGCTGTCGTTGGGGGAGGCAACCATGGTATAGATAATGGGGACCTGGGAATCCCTGGTGACTTCCAGGGCGATGAGGGTGGGCACCGTGCCCACGGTGATCAGCAGGCGGGCCCCTTTATTCACGAACTCCCGGGCCAGGGCCGCGGCCTTATCTCTTTCTGCCTGGGCGTTTTTCACTTCCAGGCGGATATTAAGCCCGTCCTGGAAACCATCCTCCCGCAATCCCTCGATCACCCGCTGGGGGGCACCTTCATAGAAAGTGAAATTCCGGCTCCATTGGATCACGCCCACCAAAGGCAGAGGCGGGAAAAGAAGCTGGAGGCCCAGGTAAATTCCGGCAAGAACCAGGACCACGCACAGCCCAAAGCGGATGGCATATTGGCTCGAAATGTTCATGTTAAACGTATCTCTTTCAGTTTATCGAGCCTTATAAATGTTTTCTTTAATAAAGCCTTTATGCTGATTATATGCGGAATTTTCGGTAGATTCAAAGCATTCCTTAGAGCTTGAAGGGAAAACCAGCCTGTGGTAAACTATAGCCGGGGGAGTTAGAGTCTTCAATGGTCAATCTGGGGGAACTGCGGCAAATCCTTGACCGCCAGGAAGATTCCTGGCTTTCCCTCTATGCCACCCGCAGCACCCAGGCCATCCGGCGGCGGTTTGAAGAACGCATCGCCGAGGGGCACCGCCAGAACTTCGCGGTGGACGCGGACCGCATCCTCCATTCCCGGGCCTATACCCGCTATATCGACAAGACCCAGGTCTTTTATCTCATCGACCACGAGCACATCAGCCACCGGGTCTTGCACGTGCAGCTCCTCTCCAAGATCGCCCGCACCATCGGCCGCTTCCTGCGCCTGAACGAGGACCTGCTGGAGGCCATCGCCCTGGGCCACGATATCGGCCATCCTCCTTTCGGTCACGACGGGGAGCGCATCCTTTCATCAATCTGCGAATCCCGGGGCGTCGGCCCCTTCCTCCACAGCGTGCAGGGGGTGTGGTTCCTGGAAAGGGTGGAAAAGGGCGGCCGGGGGCTGAATTTGACCCTCCAGGTCCTGGACGGCATCCTCTGTCACGACGGGGAGACCCACCTGGAGCGGCTGGCCCCGGACCGGGAGAAGACCTTTGCTAATCTGGAAGAGGAGATGCGCGCCAAGACGGCCGACCCCAGGCTTCCCATCAAGCCCATGACCCTGGAGGGCTGTGTGGTGCGGCTGGCGGACACCATCAGTTACATCGGCCGGGACCTGGAAGACGCCATTACCCTCAATCTGGTTAAGCGGGAAGAGCTGCCGGCCCAAGTCGCCCAGCGCCTGGGCCGCACCAACGGGGCCATCGTCTACAGCCTGGTGGCCGATCTCATCACCCATAGTTTTGGAAAAAATTACGTGGGCTACAGCCCGGAGGTGGGCCAGGCCCTGAAAAGTTTGAAGGAGTTCAATTACCAGCGCATCTACAATAATCCCTTAATCAAGGCGGAAACCCCGAAAATCGAGGGCCTCTTCGCCTCCATGTGGCCCCGCTTTATCCGGGATCTTGAGGAACGCCGCCTTGAATCTCCCATCTGGAGGGATTATCTATCCTCTATGGACCCGGTGTACCTGGAAAACACCCAGCCCGGGGAGATTGTCCGGGATTTTATCGCGAGCATGACCGATGCTTATTTCCTCAAGCAGAGCGGGGAGCTGTTCTTTCCCCAGCCCCTGCCCTGGAGGTTCGCCTGAGGCCGATATGCGCCTGATGACCTTCAATCTCCGGTTTGCCACGCCCCTAGACGGCCCCAATGAATGGGAATACCGCAAGGAATTGGTGGTGGATATTATCCTGGCCCACGGGCCCCACCTCCTGGGCACCCAGGAAGGCACGGTGCCCCAGTTGGAATATCTGGCCGCCCATCTGCCCCATTATCAGCCGCTGATCGGCCACCGGCAGATCGACCGCACCTGCCAGTATCCCACCATTTTTTACCGGGAAGACCTGTTTAAGGCGGCGGAATCGGGAGAATTCTGGCTGTCGGAGACCCCCGCGGTGCACCGCAGCAAGAGCTGGGGCAGCGCCTTCCCCCGCATGGTCACTTACGGCTTGTTCCAAGAGCGGGGGCGGGAGTTGTGGTTTTATTTCCTGAATACCCACCTGGACCATATTTCGGCCCCGGCCCGTCTGAACGGCGCCCGGATGATCCGGGAGCATTTCTTCCCGCGGCATAAGCCCATGATTCTCGCAGGAGATTTCAATGAGCCGCCGGAGTCTCCGGTTTACCGGGAATTCCTGAATCCCGGCAGCCCCTTGCACGATTCCTGGCGGAGGTTGCACCCCGTTGGAGTGGAGGCCACCTCCCAGCACGACTTCGACGGTTGCCTCCGGGGCAGCCGCATTGATTGGATTTTGTTATCATCACCCTTCAAGGTCAAGGAAGCCTTCATGGTTACCGATAATTTAAATGGGCGCTATCCTTCCGACCACTTTCCCTATGCCGTGGAGGTAGAGTATTAAGATGCTGCGATTGTTTTTGCTGATCTGTTTTTGCTTTCTGAACCTGGCAGCCGCTCCCGGCGGTCCCGAAGTGGGGATCGATCTTTACCAGAAGTTGGGCGGGTGCGACGAGGCGTACTTGGTGGAAAAGCAGATCACCGTGAACCGACTGGCCCTGGAGAGGGGATTGCGCTGGCCGGTGGTGGTCAGGCAAAATCAGTTAAAAAAGCCTTATCGTTTGAAAACGGGGATGACCTTAAAAATCGACAGCACCCATATCCTGCCCGGGGACTTGAGCAACGGCCTGCTCATCAACCTGCCGGAGCTGAACCTTTACTATTTCAAGGACGGGGCCTACCAGCGGCGCTATGCCCTGGCCGTGGGCAAGCCCAGTTGGCCCACTCCCACCGGGAACTATAAGATCATCGACAAGCGTAAAAACCCCACCTGGAACGTGCCCGAGTCCATTCAGGAAGAGATGGAGGAACAGGGCCTGGAGGTGGTGGAACAGGTGCCGCCGGGCCCCAAGAATCCTTTGGGGAAATTCTTCATGGGCACCAGCGCCGACGGCGTGGGCATCCATGCCACCAACCGGCCCTGGAGCGTCGGTTCTTACGTGTCTCACGGCTGTATCCGCATGCTGCCCGATGAGATTGAGAAGCTCTTCCCCCAGATTTCTTTGGGGACGCCGGTGAAGATCATCTACCGGCCCATCAAGTTGGCCCTCACCGACCAGGGGCGCATCTATCTAGAAGCCCACCCCAACATTTACCAGAAAAAGATGCAGCCCCTGGCCCAACTCAAGGAATTGGCCTGGAAAAACCGGCTGGAGGACCGCATTGACTGGGACCTGGCGGCCAAAATCCTGAAGGTCCGGGAAGGGGTCGCCCGGGACATCACCAAAGAGTCCCCGGAATCTAAAACCAGCACCACTGCCGTTCCCACCCCGCCTCACCGGGAGAGTTCCCTTTTTCCTTTACAGGGCAAAGAAGCCAAGTTAGAATAGCCCCTTACTCCATGGAAAGAGGACTGAAAAAATGCGCTTGAGCCGCTTAAGTCGAATCGTCCTGGGCATGTTGATCGTGCAGGGATTATTGCTTGCCGGTGCGGGTCTGGCCCAGACTCAGGCTCCCCCTTCGCCCCAGAGTAGCGCCGCGCCCGCCGCCAAATGCGGCCCGGATCACGCCATCCTCTACAAGAGGGCGGTGAGCCTGCTGGATAAGGCGGAGAAGAAACTGGCCGCCAAGTACACCGCAGAGGCCAAATCCCTGCTGAAGGAGTGTAATTCCCTGTTTACCATCCTGGTGAAGGAATGCGGCCCGGAGCAGAAGGCCCGGACCCTGACCCCCCAGGAAGAGCAGCAGGAGTCGGTGAATAAAAAGCTGGCCGCGGATGAAACGGCCCAGGCCGAGCGCCTGGAAAAATCCTCCGGGGAGAAGCTGAAGAAGGCCGAACAGACCCCCCAGCAGGAACTGGCGGTGAAACTCGCCCGGGAAGCCAAGACGGAATCCGAACAGGCCCAGGTCCGCCACCTCAAAGCCGGCATTTATTCGCTGCGCAACCAGCAGATGCTCTTTCGGTGGCTGGCAAGATAGGGTTAAAAAGGGAAAAAGGGAAAAACAAGGGGGTTGTCGGTCCTTTTCGCCTTTCTCCTCCTTAATTCCAGGGAGTCTCCTTGGATATCAACATTATCAGCGAGCAAGTAGGCCCCCTGGCGGTCCTCACCTACCTGGTGGCCTGCCCGGAGAGCGGCGAGGCCCTGCTGATCGACCCCGGCGGCCCGGCGCCGTCTCTGGAGGCCCGGCTCCGGGAAAACGGCTGGCGTCTCAGGTGGATCGTCAACACCCACGGCCACGCGGACCATATCGCCGGCAACGGCCCCTGGGCGGAGAAAACCGGCGCTCAAATCGTCATGCACCGCCTGGACTGGGAGTTCTTCAGCCGCCCGGAGATGCAGGACGCAGCCCTGGCGGAGGGTTTTCCCCCTTTAACCCGGGTGGACCTGCAGGTTGAGGACGGCTCGAAGCTCCCCCTGGGCCGCAGGGAAGCCCTGATTTTGCATACTCCCGGCCATACCCCCGGCGCCATCTGCCTTTACTTTCCCGGCCACCTGTTCACCGGGGACACCCTGTTCGTGGAGGCGGCCGGGCGCACCGATCTGCCGGGCGGATCGCTGAAGGTCCTGATCCAATCCCTCCAGGACAAGATCATGCCCCTGCCGGACGAAACCCGCATCTGGCCGGGCCATGATTACGGGGAGACCCCCACCTCCACCCTGGGCCAAGAGAAGACCGCCAATCCTTATCTCACCGATTTTTTCTAATACCAATTCGCCATCAAAAGGTGTTTAACCGTAGGGGCGAACCTGGTGTTCGCCCTGAACGCTCGGGGCGAACACCAGGTTCGCCCCTATAAAAAATTGTCGGTTGATTGCGAATTGGTTTAATACCAAGTTGCCATCAAACAGGTAATATAGATCACCTGTACTGTAGGGGCGGGGAGACCCAGCCCCTACAGGTTGTAGAGACACATCTTACTTGTTTGACGGCAACTTGGTATAAGATTCAGCCGGGAGATAGATCGTCACCTGCGTGCCTTTGCCGGGCTCGCTGTCGATGACGATTTCTCCCTGGTGGGCCTGGACGATCTTCTGGGAAATGGCCAGTCCCAGGCCGCTGCCCTTGGGCTTGGAAGAAAAGAAGGGCTGAAAGATTTTTTCCTGAACCTCCGGCGGGATTCCCACTCCCGTGTCGCCGATGGTGACGAATATCCGGCCGGTCCGCAGACCGGTGGCTATGGTCAGGGCGCCGCCGGTGTCCATGGCCTCAATGGCGTTCTTGGCGATATTCAGGATCACCTGCCGCAGATGACCCGGGTCAAATTGCGTCTCCGGGAGGCCGGGGTCCAAGGCCAACGCCAGATTGATTTTGCTTTCCCGCAGGCTGGGTTCCAGGCGCTGGCAGGTTTCCTGGATCAGGGCGTTGAGATTTCCCGGTTTCTTTTGGGGTTCGGAGAATTTGGCATAGCTGCCCACCTCCACCAGGAATTCCTCCAGGCGTTTGACTTCATCCACGATAATGTGCAGCTTTTCCAGGTTCTTTTGCGGGTCCTGGGCAAAATCTTTCAAGACCTGGCGGGCGAAGCCGCCTATGAGCATCAACGGATTCTTAATTTCGTGGCTGATGTGGGCCGCCATCTTCCCCAGGATGGCCAGGCGTTCGCTCCGGAGGAGTTCCTCCTCCATGCGTTTCCGTTCCCGCAGGTCTTTGATATGGGCGATCATGCCGATTTCCCGGTCGTTTTCCTTAAGCAGCCGGGCGGAGAGCCAGACGGGAACCAAAGAACCGTCCTGGTGCCGGATTAAGGACTCGTAATTCTCGAGGACGCCCTCTCCCCCGTAAAAGGGATCGTGGATTCTGGCCTCGATTTCCCGGAATTGGCCTGGGGCATAGAGGTCTCGAATATTCATGCGGCCCAGGACTTCTCCCGGCTCATAGCCCATGATTTTGGCCGCGGTGTCGTTAAAGGTGCGGATAACGCCGTCCATGTCGTTACCGACGATGCCGTCCATGCAGGTGTGAATCAGCAGCTTCTGGAAATAGATGCCGCGCTCCACCTCGGCGGCCAGGGCATCTTCTTCCCGCTGGCGCTTGATCTGCCACCACATGGCGTTCATCAACAAAGTCAATTGCCGGACGTCGGACTCATCGTATTCCTCGTCCTTATTGCCCACGCCGGCCACGGCCACGATGTGGTCGCCGTCAAAGACCGGGATATTCAGATGGCGCCGGACTTCCACATGTCCCGGGGGATAGCCTTTCTTAAAGGGATTGGCCGCGGCATAGTCATTGGTGATAATGGGCCGCCGTTGCCGCACGGCCTCCCCCCAGAGCCCGGTGGTCTCCAGGGGATAGATTAAAGGTTTATCGACCACGATGCATTCCTCCATGGCCGTCTTGGACCAGGCCTGCATGGTGAGCACCGTTTCGTCCTCGTTCATGAAAGCCAGGTAGCCGATCTTGCTTTTGGTCAGCCGGACCCCTTCTTCCATGGCGAAATCGGTAATTTCTTTAAGACTCGCCCCGGCCATCCGGCTAAGCTGCCAGACCGCCTCCAAACGGGATTCGTCCAGGCGCAGGGCCTCTTCCATATTGGCGGTGCGCACCGCCAGCCCCAATTGCCCGGCCAGGGATTGGAAGAACTCCACGTGTTCCCGGGTGAAAAACCCTTTTTGGCTGCCGGCCGCGGTCAAGACCCCGAGGGTCACGGTTTCCGTGGCGATGGGGGCCAGGACCAGGGAGCCCATGATTTCCTCTTCCAGGAGCCCCCGGAGGCGAGGCCCGGTCTCAGGGGAGTCTCCCAGGGCCACTACCTGGGGGGTAAAGTTGGACAGGCATTGCCCCAGGAGGGACTCGGGACCGGGCTTTACCACCTGTTCCCGGGCTTCGGGAGGGAGCCCCCGGGACCCTTTGATGTGCAGATAGCCTCTTTCATCCAAAAGCCGCACGGCGCAGGTTTCGATGCCCAGTTGTTCCTCCAGGACCCCCAGAACGCCTTCCAGGAGATCCGGAATATACGGAGAATAGGCCAGTCTGCGAGCCGCTTCGAAGAGCACCGAGAGTTCCGCTACCCGCCGGCGCAACTGTTGCTCGCTTTCCTCCAGGGAGCTGGAGATGCGGCTGAAAAGATCGAAAACGTCCTCCATCCGGGAGCCCAGGGAGGACAGGTAGCCTTCGACGATGACCCGGGCCGCGGCCGGGCCGATGGAGCCCGCCAGGGTGCGCTCCACGAAGCCCGCGAGCCGGAGTTTTTCCCGGTCCCCCCACTCGGATTCGGGGATCGCCACCTCCTGGAGAAAGGCCCGCCGCGCGGCCGCGGCCTTCCTGTGACCGATGAGGCTCTCCAGGAAATGGGTCAAATGGTCCAGGCTGGGAAAGGAAGTATAGCGTTTCTCCAAAGGCAGCTCGCGTTCCTGTTCGAAGACGCCGACAAACCGCCGGGCCTGTTCCTCCTCCACCGGGCTGGGGGTCGTTATCAAGGAAACGCCAACAAAAGCGCCGGCATTAAAAAGCAAAGACCAGAAGAAAGTATGGGAGAGTTTGTCCAGACCGGTTAAGCCCAGAAAGGCAGTGGGCTTGAAGAAAGCCAGGCCGAAAGGCCCCTGGGCCAGCAAGGTGGGGGAAAACCAGCCTGCTTCCACAAAATAGGGTAAAACCAGGGTATAGCCCCAGAGGAAAAACCCCGACCCCAATCCGGCGATGGCCCCCCACCGGGTGGCTTCCCGCCAATACAGGGCCCCCAGCATGGCCGGCACCAATTGCATCACCCCGCAAAAGGCGATCAGCCCGATATCCACCAGCATGACCGTGGGAAAGAGAAAGTGGTAGCCGAAGTACCCCAAAAGAATCAGCAAGAGGATGGCGCTCCGCTTGATGGTCAACAGATGGGGGGTGATCCGCTCTTGCAGCCGCAGGCGAATGGCCAGGGGCATCACCAGGCTGTTGACCACCATGGTGCTCACCGCGATGGAGGCCACCGCCACCATGGCCGTGGAGGCCGACAAGCCTCCCAAAAAGACCAGCAGGGCCAGATAGGGATGCCCGGTTTGCAAAGGGATGCGCAGCACAAAAGTGTCGGCCTGCTCCGGCGGCAAACCCAGCAGCAGCCCGCCGAAGGCGATGGGCATGACAAAGAGGTTGATCAACAGCAGATACAAGGGAAAAAGCCAGATCGCGGTGAGGATGTGCCTTTCATCGGTGTTTTCCACCACGGCCATGTGGAACATCCGGGGCAGAAAATGAATGGCCCCCATGGCCAGCAAGGTCAACACCAGGAGGAGGGAATAGCTGTTATGAGGCCCCGTATTCACCAGGAGAAGCTGCTCCAATCCGGGGCTCTGCTGGATGCGGGTGAAGATTTCCCCCCAGCCCGGGAAAAGGCCGAAGGTCACCAGGAGGCCCAGACTGACAAAAGCCAGCAGTTCGACGATGGACTCAAAGACCACCACCGCCACCAATCCTTCGTGGCGCTCCGTGGGATCCAGATGGCGAGCCCCGAACAGGATGCCGAACATGGCCAACAGCAGGGCCACGTAAAAGGCGGTATCCTGATAAATCGGCATGGTGAGCGGCGGCGCGGCTTCCTGGTAGATCAGGATGTTAAAGGTGCCGGAGATGGACTTGAGCTGCAGGCCGATGTATGGAGTAATGGCAAAAAGCACCCCCACAGTGGCCAGGGCCCCGAGGAACGCCCCTTTGCCGTAACGCAACGCCAGGAAATCGGACATGGTGGTTAGGTGGTTCTCCTTGCATATGCGCAAAAGTTTGCGCAGACCGAACCACCAGGAAAAGGCGATGATGGTGGGACCCAGATAGATGGTGAGAAAGGTCACACCGGAAGTGGCGGCCTTGCCGACGCTGCCGAAAAAGGTCCAGGCGGTGCAATAAGCCGCCAGTGACAGGGCATAGATATAGGGATTGGCAATAATACTCCGGCCCCGGCTTCTTTGCCGGTCCCCATAATAAGCGATGGCAAAGAGCAGGATGAGATAGCCGAAGGCCGCGGCGGCAACCAGACCCGTATCGAGCATCTTCTTCCCAATCTACTCCCGGGAGGATGACCGGCTGAAGGCATACAGCCCGGCAATGGCCAGGATCCAAACCAGGTGAATGTATAACACCAAAGCCGGAATTCCTCCCAGGGAAGCCTCGCGGTTAAAAGTTTGCATTAACGGCGGGTTCAGAAGGAAAAAGATAAAAATTCCCAGCAAAGCCAAAAGCTTGCGCTTTTTAGTCCCGGCAGTCATAATTATTTCCTCCTGGCGGCCCTTATTAGCGAGGCGCAAGTTTCTGGTTATATTAATAACCATAATAATACCTTGAGACAAGAAGTAATACTCCGGCCCAAGAAGAGACAGGCTTGGGTCTGACCGGCCCTCATAGGTTTTTTAAGCCCCACCGGGAAGAAATCATCTTCACCGTGAAGCCGGCAAAGCCGCTGCCGGCCTCATCATCCGGTCTGCGGTCCCCGCCCGGACGCCTCCCCCTGGAGGAAGATTCCGGTCTCCGGGTTTACCAAAAATTGTCTTTCCTTGAAATTTTAATGCAGGCTGAACTTCAGCCGATAAGAAAGTAGGACCATTTCCTTGATTAGGACCTACCGGCTTCCTGACCCGGGTTGCAACTTCCCGGAGGCAGGCGGAGCCGAGGGCGCAAAGCCGGCCCCGTTTAGGATCCTCTAGGAGCTGAGAGGCACGGATGGCCAAACGTCGAACCAAATTTCCCTGGGATTTGAGACCTGGGAAGTTAACCGTCGCCACAATCAGCAAGGGGAGATGTCCCGATGATCTTCCCACGATCCGGGAGGAGCCACGGAGCGGCTCCCGGGGATGCCCCGGAAAGGGATGCCGCTATTATGGCTCGGCTTGAGACGTCCCTGGCGATCCTGGTGGCCGAAGACGACGAGACCCTGGCCGCAGCCCTGGAGGAGTTCCTCAAGGAGAAAGGCCACCAGGTGGACTTGGCCGTTCACGGTGGCGAGGCCCTGGCTTTATTGGAGAAACGGGATTATCCCCTGGTCATTACCGATTTGGTGATGCCCGGAGCCGACGGTTTGACGGTGCTCAGGGCCGCCCGCCAGCGGGACCCGGGCACCCTGGTGGTGATCATGACCGGCTACGCCTCGTTGGACAGCGCCATCGGGGCCATCCGGGAAGGGGCTTATGATTATCTGTGTAAGCCTTTCAAATTGCAGGAAATTGAGATTGCGGTGACCAACGCCATGCGGCTTATCCATCTGCGGCGGGAAAATCAGAGATTGCTCCGTAGACTTGACGATTTAACCGCCCAGTTGAAAGAAGTGCAGCAGTTGCCCCAATTTATCGGCGGCGAGAACCGCCCCGAAAACCGTCCCCGGACCCTGTGGTCACCGGGGCCGGTGCCCCTGAAAGATTATTCCCCCGAGGAGCAGACTCTGCAAAAACTGGGGGATTTGGAGCGGCTGCGTGACCTCTACAAAGAAAATATGTTGAGCCGGGAAGAATACCAGAAACTTAAAGAACGGCTGTTTATCTGAAATCCCAAAGGGTTGTCATGGTGTCGAGCAAGCCTAAGCCCCCCCTGGCCTTTGAGCCCCGGATGTCTGCCCCCAAGGCCGAATCCTTTCACATGGCTCTGCCCGGGGGCAAGTTTGCTTTGACGTTCATCCTGGAACCTTTGGCCCAGTCCGGCCTGCAGCCTTCCGAACTGATTACGTTAAATGATCTGCCCGATCTCTTCTGCCGGCTCCTGGATTCCCTCCCTCCGGCCCACCGTAATGGTCTCAACCTTTCTCCGCCGCCCTCCCCGGCGCCGGGGGATCCCTCGGGTTTATTTTATTGGGCCAATTCCATCTTGCAGCGCCTGGGCCGGGGCAATGGCGGGGAAGAATTCTGCATGCAGCTCCTCAAACTGGCGGTCAAAATGACCAAAGTGCGCCAGGCCGCGTTTTTCAGCAAGAACGGCGGCAATGGGCGTCTCCGTCTCCTGGCCAGTCTGGACCGCCAGAAACTGCCCAGGAACCATTGGAAGATCGCCAAAGATGTTCTTCAAAACGGGGCCCCCCTGCTCTTCAGGCCCCGGGGCCAGCGGCAGTCCCCACCGGTCCTGGCGGTGCCCGTGCCCCAAAACGGGAGTTTGGCCGGAGTGCTGCTGCTCAGCGACCGCCCGGAAAGACCCCTGGACCAGGATGATCTCAACCTGGTGAACATGCTGGCGGAGAACCCCAACCTGGTCTCCGATAACCTGGCGCTCCATGAAAAAAACACGGTTTCTCTTCTGGAATCCATCAAGGCCCTGGTGAGAAGCCTGGAAGCCCGGGATCCTTATACCGGCCAGCATTCCGCCAGGGTGACCGAGATTGTGTCCCACTTCGGGCGCCAACTGGGGCTGCCCCCCGCGGAACTGGACTCCCTGAAGACCGCCAGCTACCTCCATGACATCGGCAAAGTGGGAATCAGCGATTTCATTCTCTTGAAGCCCGGGCCGCTAACCCCGGAGGAGAGGGTGGTCATTGAAAGCCATCCCCTGATCGGGGGGAAGATCGTGGAACCCCTGGGGCTGCGCTCCGAGGAAAAGGGGGTCATCCTTTACCACCACGAGCGCTGGGACGGCCGGGGTTATCCCCGGGGCCTGGCCGGGAAGGACATTCCCTTCGGTTGCCGCCTTCTGACCCTGGCGGATGTCTACGACGCCCTCACCACCGACCGTCCCTACCGGCGGCGCTGCACCATCCCCGAAGCCCTGGCGGAAATCCGGGCCCATGCGGGCACCCAGTTCGATCCGGAACTGACCCTGGAATTCGTGGATATGCTCTCCACCCAAACCGCCTGAGCGTCACCTAGGTCTCAAAAAAGATTCACCACCAAGACACCAAGACACAAAGGGACACAAAGGAATAATTTTAATTTTTGGCGGCGAGCCGCCGAAAATTAAAAAAATGTCTTGGTGCACCTCTGTGTCTTTGTGTCTTTGTGGTAAATCTTTTTCCGTGTCGATTGCGAATTGTTCCCCGGTATCCGGTAATTTTGCAATCTTCAAGGTTTCGTGATAAATTGACCAAGTTCACATAAGCTGGGAACAAGAGCCTAAACCCGTTGATTGCGCCGGCCATTATCGCCCCCGGAGATAAGGGCGAAAAAAGGGAAAACTCGTGACCTTCGGTAAACCTCTCTCCCCGGAGCAGATGCTGGAGCGCTGCTGGCAAGAGATGGTGCGCTTTTACCGCCATTCCGCCACCGGCCGCCGTTGCACCGGCATCGTTCATAACATGAACACTCCCCTGCAAGTCCTGTCTTTCCATTTGGAACTCCTGGAACAAAAATCCCGGGACGAGTTTGAGGCCCTGCAGGATTGTCCGCCGGAGATCCAGGAAAAGCTGGGGCCTTTCTTCAAGTACCGGCAGAATAAGCTGCGGCAATTCGCCCAGGAGGTGCAAAACCTTCGGGATCAGTCCCGCAGCATTGTCACCCAGGAATTGCACGAAGAGAACCAGGAAAAGGTAAATTTGGACCTCAACCAGGTGGTGGAAGAGGAACTGGAACTCTACGTGGCCAATTCCTTTTTCAAGCACCAGGTGGAGAAGGATTTTCAGGTCCGGACCGGCCTGCCGCCGCTTCACGGACACTACATTGATTTCAGCCAGAGCTTCCGCAACCTGGTGGATAATGCCCTGGAAGCCATGGCAGGAGCGGAGGTCCGGAAACTGACGGTGGAGACCGCGCTGGAGAACGGGCGCCGCCTCCTGAAGGTGGGAGATACGGGCCCGGGGGTGCCTCCGGAGATCCGGCCCCGGCTCTTTGAGCCTTTTATCACCTCCAAGGCCGGGCATAACCCGCCCCATGCCGGCCTGGGCCTCTTCCTGGCCCGGCGCCTCCTGGCCCCATACGGGGGGGAGATTCAGGTGGAGAGCCGACCGGGGGAGACCTGGGTGACGGTGAGCCTGCCGATTGAAAAGTAATTTGGGGAAAAAGGGGAAAGGGAAAAAAGGCGAAAAGGGATAATCTTCTTTTCCCCCTTTCCCCTTTTTCCCTTTTCCCCCGAACCTGCCTTCCCTTAAGGGGCAGGAGCGCGGTCCAGATTGGGGGATTGCAGGAAGACCTGCGCGGCCTGTCCGGCCCGGAAGTACCGGGCGACCTTTTTCATCCGGGCCATCCTTTCCAGGGACTCGGGGTGGGTATCCAGGAAGCCGCCCCGGTAGAAGGGGTCCTTTTCCGCCACCACCGCCAGCCTTTCCATGACCGCCAGGGACCCCTCAAGATCGAAGCCCGCCTGAAAGGCGTACCACATGCCGTAGACGTCGGCCTCCCGCTCATCGGCCCGGGAGAAGGCGCTCACCGTGGCCTGGGGGAGGTCTTTGAGCAGGTCCCGGTCGAAAACGGGGAGGTACCACAGCCTTAAAAGATAATTCAGGGTATAGGTGGTGAAGGCCACTACCGTGTCTCCGGCCAGCCAGGCCAATTGGCTTTGGCCGGCCCGGCGGAGACGGTGCCCCAAAACCTGGTGGGCCAGTTCATGGCCGATAACTAAAGCCAGCTCGTCATCGGTGCGGCAGAAACTGACGTAGCGCCGGGAGAGAATGATCCGCCCGGGCGCGGCCCAGGCGTTGATGTCATTGGCGATGCGCGGGTGGTTGGCCACCAGGATGGCGTATTCGGCAGGGAGATGCTGGGGGTAGAGGGTGACGCTGCGCTTCTCTTCCTCCCGCTGCACCAGAAGCTCCACCGGGCCGCTGAGGTACTGCTCCCTAAGTTCCATGCGCACGTACTTCACCGCCAGGAGCAGAGACACCAGCAGTTCTCCGGGGATGCTGCCGCCGAACAGCGCCCGGACGGTCTCCAGATGCCGGTCTCCTGCCGCCATCCAGGGGTAGAGGGGCCAGTTGTGCGCGGCCAGGATCAGGTCTCCCGGTTTCAGCCCCGCATCCCAAGCGGGGGAGGGACGCCAGACCTGGTCGATGACGATCTGGCCCCGGGCGGTGACCCACCAGTTGAAGCCCAGGAAGGGGTAAGTGCGGCCGTGGACCTGGGGGACCGTGCCCAGGAGCTTCAGAAAGACCCGGGAAGTGCGCTCCAATGCCCAGGTCTGGGCCGGGTGGCGCCGGGCCGCGGCGAGCTGCAAGTCCTCCTGCTCGGCCGCGGTGGGGTGGGGTTTGGTTACCTCGGCGCAGCCCGCGGTGAACACGATGGCAACGAGGAATAGGAGCAGAATCACGGGACTTACGCCCGTTTCCCTTCCTAAGGCTATCACCTTACCCGTTCCAAGTTTCAGGTTCCAAGATCCAAGTTAAAGTAATGCCTATCAGCAGCCTTTCATAATTTATAGCCGGGCCGAAGGCCCATGAGTGAACGCACTATAAAAAAACCTTATACGAGGTATGGAGAGCCTTTGCTAGCCGTTTGGCCATGTCCTTGCCGATGGGCCGTTTGCCTTTCTCCATCTCCGAAATGTGACTGGGCTTGGCGTGGATCATTGCCGCCAGTTGCGCCTGGGTCAATCCCTCCCGATACCTGGCCCCCCGGAGAATGTCCCCGGGAGACATTTCGGGAAAAACTTCTTCCACGGTGTAAAGCCGGTCTTCCTCGGCTTCTCCTTCACTCTCAGGGCCGGGGATCAGGGCCAGGACGTTTTCGATTACCGCACAAACCTTGGCTGCATGGACGGCAGGGACTCTCACGGAGATATCAGCAAATTCTCCGGTAGTCTGCACCTTCATGTGTTCCGACATATTTCACCTCGATCAACCTCATTTCTGGGTCGATGACCTGCCAAACCGCGACATAGGTGGGACGTCCCTTTCTCAAATGACAATGGTAGCAGTCGCTTTTTCCCTTTATTTTTCCGAAGTTCGGCCAGGTTTGTGCCATCGGCCCAGATAGCTGCATGTCTTTCACCAGAAACTTTACGGCCTTCTGCACAGGCTCGGGAAGATCCCGAATCTGTTTGATCACCCGGCGACGGAAGCTGATGTCCCAAATCATGGGTATAAATACCTTACCAATTATTGGTTATAGATTCAAGATGTGATGGGAAAATTTCAAATTTAAAACGCATACCTAAACGACACCCCCGCCGACAGCAGCCGGTAGTTGTCCACCCATTCCCGGAAATAGAAGATGTAGGGATTAAAGAAGAAGTTATGGGCCGGTTCCCATTCCAGGGCGGCCAGGCCGTGCAGCGCAGGGCCCCAATCGCCGTGCTGAGTCACCCCCTGGGCCGTGCCCTGGAGGATCAGGGTGGGCAGGCGGAAGAACTGGCGGTGGAAGTTCAGCCCCAGGCCCAGGGCCAGGTAATGGCCGGGGCTGAAGTAAGCCTCCTGCCTTTGCCGGTAGGCCGCCAGGTAGACGTGGGGGTTGAATTCCAACTGCATGCGGGGCTGGTTCAGGGCCTTCCAGTAAAGTCCCTGGTAGGCGGTAAGACGGCGGTTCTGGTCGGAAAAGAAGGCCCCGGCCAGATGGCCCTGCCAATCCAGGCCCGGACGGAATTGATGCTTGTGGGCCAGCTCCACCTGGTGGATCCCGGTGATCCGGGCCTTTTCCAGATTCAGGATGCCCTGGTAAAGCCGGGAGTAGATGTGGGGGTCCTGGTCGAAGATGTCGGCGCGGTTGTAGGTCAGGGCGGCTTCGCTGCGTTCCCCTACGGGCGCGGCCGCGGTCAGGGACCCGAAGAGGCGGTTCCGGTGTTCCTTGTGGGTGGAACTCAGGTTGACGGCCTCGGGGAAGTTCGGATTGATCTGAATATCCAGGTGGCGGTCGTGGTCTTCCCGTTTCCAATAACGCCGGCCGATGATCTCCCCGCTGAGGCGCAGCCGGTCGCCCACAGTGAGGGGGCCCAGACCTAAGGCCACCTCTCCCCGGCGCAGGCGGGATGCCACCTGGTCCGACACCTCGGTTACCCGGGGGGAGAGGCGGGCTCCGGGGTTGGCGGTGTTTTGATTGTATTCCCGGTATTCCACCGCCAGTTGCACGGGCAGGACCTTGGTGATCCAGAAGCCGCCCTGGAAGCGGAAGATGCCGCCGTAGAGCTTATTGCTGTCCGTGAAGCCCAGGGCTTCAGGCAGGATCAGGATTTTGCCCTCCACGGGCAATTGCATCAAAGACGCCAGGGGGCGGCCCAGGTATTCCCGGTCATACCGGGAGAATTGCCAGGGCCGGGAGCCTTCCTCCGGCCGCCGCTCGCCCCGGGCGAAGGGGAAACTCCGGGAGGCCACCTGGGGGCGCATCTGCTGGCGGATGTATTCCAGTTCGTTTAAAAGCTCGATGTCCTGGGGCGCTTGCTTTAAGGCTTGGGCATAAGATTGGTAAGCCCGGGCCCAGTCCCCCCGGCTCCGGTCCCGGCGGGCCTGGGCCACCCTGGCCTCCTGGGAATCGGGTTTGGCGCGGATGATTTCCCCGTAAAGCGCGGCGGCGGTTTTGTCCCCCAACCCTTCCAGGACCCGGGCCTTCTCCATGAGCAATTCTTCCCGGGGCAGGCGGCCGTTAAGCTGCTTCAACTTTTTCAGGGCTTCCCCAAAGCTCCGCTCCAGCCGGCAGGCCCGGGCCGCCAGCAGCAGGGCCTGGGGGTAATCCCCATGGCTTTCGGGGATTTTTTGCACCGCCGCCTTGACCCCTTCGTATTGCCCCCGCTGCATGTAGAGGCGGGCCAGCTCCAGGGCCGTGGACGGATCGTATCCCTGTTTTTCCAGGGTCTTCAGGGCCTCGCCCAGGTCCTTCCGGGCTAATTGGTTTTGGAGCTTCAACGCAGCCAGGCGTTGATCCCCGGGCCGGAGGGCCAAGGCCCGGTCATAATAATGCCCCGCCACCAGGGGGTCCCCCAATTCCCGGGCCAGTTCCCCCAGGGCCAGTAGTTCCCCGGGGCTGTCGGGCCAACGGTGGTGGCGGTACTCTTTCAGGATGTGGAGGAGATAATCGAGTTTCCCCTCCCGGCGCCCCAGGTTGCCGTCGAAATAGGCCAGAGCCGCGACATACTCCGGGCCGTCGGCCCGAATACCGGGGATGCGCCGCACCATGCCGTCCAGGTCCTCGTAGCGGGGCAGACGGGGGAGAAGATGGCCGAGGATCAGGAGCGACGCGTGATGGTAGCGATTTTCTTTGAGATTAAGGATCATCAAATCGCAGGCCAGGCGGATGAGTTCCCCGTCTTTATCACCTTCCGGATAGCGGCACTGGGCCCGGGCTACCCAGACCCGCTCTTCCAGGTCCAGGGGTGCGGTGGGCGGTCCATCCCGGAGCCAGCCCCTAGCCTCGGCCCAGTCCCGGGCCAGGCGGTGTTTTTGGGGAAATTGGGAGCAGAAGAGCCGCAAGGCCCAGCGCTGGGCCTCCGGGTAGTCCCGATTGGCCAGGGTTGCCTCAATATGGGCCACCAGCAGGCCCCGGTCCCCGGGCTGATCCAGGCGCACCCCCGCCTGGCCCACTCTTAAGCCCCGCAGCACCTCCAGGGCCTCCGGGGCCCGGCCCAGGTAGATCAGGACCCGGGCCTTCTCCAGGGAGGCCTCCCGGTGGCGGGGCTCTTGCTTCAGAAAGGCCTGGTAATGCCCCAGCGCGGCCTCCAGGTCCCCCAGCCAGAGGCAGAGCCGGGCCTGTTCTCTCAGGAGCCGGGGGTCCTCAGCCCGGGGGCAGTCCTTAAGCTCCCGGGCCGCGTCCTGCCAGCGGCGGTTGTTGAGCAAAAGCGCCACGCGCTTGAGACGCAGGGGCAGGCTGTCCCGGCGTTTCAGGATCGCCTGGTATCGGGCCAGGGCCTCATCCTGGGTCTCGGGCCTGAACGACAGAACCTCGGCCAACTGCTGCTGCACGTCCGCATCATCGGGCCTTTCTTTGAGATAGGCCGAAAAATAGTGGGCCGCCCGGCCCCAATTCTCTTGATAAAGGTTAAGCCGGCCTAGGAAAAGGAGGATTTTGGCGTTCCTGGGGTCCTTACGGTGCAGCGGGGCCAGGGTTTCCAGGGCCTGGCCGTAGCGCCGGGCATAGGAATAGGTCAGGGCCGCTTCCCAGGCCAGGTCCCCTTGGAGCAGTTGCCGCCGGGAGGCCTCATCCCAGAACCCCGCGGCCTTGGCAAAATGCCTTTTTTGGGCATAAAGCCGGGCCAGGTTGACGATGGTCTCCTGGTGGGTGTCCCCGGCCTGCCAGGCGGCTTCATAGGCCTGAAGCGATTTGCCGAAATCCCCGGTCAACAATAGTTCCAAGGCATACCATCGCAGGGACTCCGGCTCCGGTTTTTCCTTGACCAGGGGACCCAGCACGGCCGCGGCTTCCGCGTGGTTGCCCTTCCGGGACCAGAGGCGGGCCAGGGCCAGGGCGTATTCCGGCTTGCCCTGGTAGCGGCCGTAGAGCCAGAGGTAATTGGCTAAGGCTTGGTCCACATTCCCGGCCGCGGCCGCGGCCTGGGCCGCCTCCCGGCGCAGGGCCGCGTCCTGGGCGGCCCGCTCCAACAGGCGCTGATAGAGCAGGGCCGCGGCCTGGTAATCCTGCTGCCAGTAGTGGAGCAGCGCCAGACGGTGGAGGGCGTCCCGGTTCTCCGGAAACTCAGCGGCCTCCTCTTCCTGGAGGGGGATGGCTTCCTGGAACCTTTCCGCGGCCACCAAGAGGTCCAGCAACTGGCGCCGCGCCAGGTGGTCCCGGGTCTCCAGGTAAAGGCGCCGGTAGTAGTCGATGGCCTGGGCCCGGTCTCCGGGGTCCCGGGCCGCGAATTCGGCGGCAAACTGGAGGATTTCTATATCCTGGGGCTGTTCCCGGAGATAGCCCGCCAGGAGGCCCAGGGCCGCGGCCCGGTCCCCCAGCGCCTCCAGGGCCTGGGCCTGGCCCTTGAGGGCCCCGGTGGCCCGGCCGTCTTGTTCCCGGACCCGGCGGAAGACCTCCAGGGCCGACTGGGGCTGGCGGCACTCCAAATAGAGCCAGCCCAGAAAAACGCCGTATGGGGAATTGTCCGGTTCCCTGGTCCAGGCCTTCCGCGCGGCCTCCAGGGCCTGGAGAATTTCTCCCCGGGCGGCCAGTTCCTTGGCCGCCTGATGCAGGCCGGATGCGGACCGCCAGAAATCCGGGTCCCGGTGCCAGGCGGACCAGAAGAGCAGGCCCAGGAAGATCAGGGGCAGGAACAACGCCAGCCAGCGTTTGTTAAGCGCCATAAACCCGCCTCGGGTCCAGGGCCGGACTCCACTGGGGCCTCGAATTCACCGTCAGCGCCAGGTCGGCCAGCACCCAGATAATGACGGCCGAGAAGACGGCGTTGAAGGCGATGAGCCGGGGCATGACCCAACCCAGCCAGAGGGAGAGAAACGGCAAAGCCAGATGCAGAGCAATGACCCCGAAGTGCAGGCTTAAGGGCCGCCAGGACAAGGATTCGGCGAAGGGCCGGCGGTTGTTGACCCGGTAGGCGGGTTTGCGCCCCGGAGGATAAAATAAAGCCGCCAGGGTCGCGGCGGCGTAAACCGGAAAAAGGCCGAAGAGCATTTTGAACTGCTTCAACGCGCTGCCCCGGGGAAAAAGATACCGGAACATCAAAATGTTGGCCCCCAGATACGCCCCCCGCAAGGCCCAATACGCGGTTTCCCGGCCCAAGAGGCTGGAGTCGCCCCGAAAGTAAATCAGCAAGGGAATCAGGCAAAAAACGGGAAATACTGCGCCGCTCACCAGGTAGCTGGACATGATCAGCAAAAAATGGCGCCGCTGCCGGAAATTTAGGCCGGATTTGAACAGAGGATTATCCCAGAAGAACAGGCGCATGGTGTCCAAACACCACTGGTAGCGCTGGCGGTAGACCCCGGCCAGGGTCTGGGGCGCCAGGCCCCGGGACAGGGCATAGGGAAAATAGATGCAGTTTAGGCGACTTAGCAGGAGTTATGCCAAGTCGCCTTTTATTATTTATTGTAATGAGTTAGGTTTTGTGCTATTGTGCAAGAGAAAGCAAGAATTAGCAGAAAAAATCAGGGCAATATTCACCTATATATTCACCTAACCGAAGAAGCCTATGGAATGGACTAAGCACCGATATGAAAAGGTTTTGGGCATCGAAGGATTAGTGAAGGCCCTAAAGCAGACCCCTTCGTTTATAAAATTCCGGGAAGAACATCTTGAGGAAAAGCGAGCTGAGGCGGAGACTATTCGTCAAGAACATCCAGATTGGGAGCCATACCATTTCGACCATGAATGGCGGCTTGAAAATGCTTTCTTGCATACGCCAGAAGGCTTAGAAGAGGCGGAACGACTTATCCATGTTCTGAAATTAGGGCAACGCGCTGATTCAAACCAGTTAATTCCTTCGCGAAAATCGAATAAAGGTAACGAGAGAAAGGCAAAAGTCCATAAAATGGATTGGGAATTAGTCGGTGGGTCTGAGCACATAGCCAAACTGCATCAAGAGATCATCTCCGTTGCCCGGAAAATGAGAAAATATGACGTTACGGTATTAATTGAGGGGCCAAGCGGGACTGGGAAGGAACTGATAGCAAAAGGCATATCCAAGGAAACGGGACGGACAAATTTTCTGGCAATTAACTGCGCTGCCCTCCCTGGCAACCTCTTTGAAAGCGAACTTTTTGGCTACAAAAAAGGTGCATTCACAGGTGCAACACAAGATAAGGCGGGACTAATTAAACAGACAGAAGGCGGAATACTTTTTTTAGATGAAATTGGTGACTTGACACCGGAACAGCAGGGAAAGATTTTAAGGTTGCTCCAAGAAAAAACCTTTATTCCAATAGGAGGAAAAAAAGAGGAAAAGATAGGTGATATAAGGATAATAGCCGCCACTAACAAAGATTTGGGAAAAGAAATCCAGGGGGGTAGATTTCGAGAGGATTTGTACTATCGGTTAGCTCATCGGGTAATTAAGACGATACCTTTAGAAGAACGCCTGATTGACATAATTTGCCTGTTACATCACTACAGGAAAGAAAAAGGTTTAACAATAGACCCAAGATCAAAAGCATTATTATATACTTACGACTTTCCTGGCAACGTCAGGGAATTGGAAAGCCTTCTTTATAGCGCCGATGATTATCTCTATATTAGGAATATTTTAGCAGAGCGATCAGCCAAGCTGATTGGGCAGGATTCTAAAGCATTACTAAATCCTGCCACAGATATGAAGGTTTTTGCGGAAATGAGCAATCAGATTGAAACTATTTCTGATCGGAATGAGCGCTCCCAAAAGGATAATCAATTGTTAGCTGTTTTCAATTTCTTCGATGCAATAAAAAAATGTGATTACGAAAACATTGATTGGGGGCGGGAAACCCAACGATATGAAATCCTCATGCTTTGGGGAAATACCTGGTACTCCAAGGATGATATTTGCCGGATTTTGGGTGTTAGAGCTAATTCTTTAAGCCCTAAAAGCTTTAAGGAGTATTTTGGCTTTGACTTGCCGGAGCGAACCACGTTTTACGAAAAGATGGAAGACCTTAGGGTCGTAAGAGATTTAGCACTTAGGTTTTACCCTGATTTTTTTACTCCTCTTTTTGACTTGCCTCTAAAAGCAGTTTAGGCTTCCCATTAACCCTAATAATACTTCCCGCCTAATAAAAAATACTTCCCAAATCTACTAAAGTCATTCCCCATTCCCCAAATGATTTTTTATTATCATTATTGATTAGTGATATTAGCAAGTTAATAACTTGGCATATCTTTTGATAATACCTATTGGCAGGAGGTTATTATCAGATGAAAAATCTTTGGAATCATTTACAGGTCGCGGAGTTTCTGAACAAATCCCCCCACTCCATCCGGGGCATGGTTAGCCGGGGAGAAATTCCTTATATCAAAATAAATCGATCCTGCCGATTTGACCCTGACGTTATCATGGTCTGGGTTCAGAAACAGGCCCGGCTTCCCCGGCGGCAGGGGGTAGGTGAATGAGTGTCAACCCGATCTTGACGGCGGCCCAAAATTATGTGCAGGTGGGGCTTTCCGTTATTCCGGTTTCAGTAAAGACCAAAACGCCTACGGTGAAATGGAAGGTCTTCCAAAACCGCCTGCCTACCGACAATGAATTGAAAAAGGGGTTCGCTCAAGCCGCTGGCCTGGCGGTAGTATGTGGCGCAGTTTCGGGCAACCTGGAAATACTGGATTTCGACCTTAAGGCAGAGCTTTTTCCTAATTGGCAAAGGCTGGTTGAAGAAGAAGCCCCCGGCCTGTTATCCCGGCTTGCAATTCAGAAAAGTCAAAACCAGGGGCGACATGCATTTTATCGGTGTCCTGCCCTGCCAATTCCTGGTAATAAGACCTTCGCTCAGCGTCCGATTGATGTTGGCGTAGACGTTCAAAAGATGCTTCTTGAGCGCAGAGTGAATTTAGATGACGAGGTTTCTGTCAAGCAAGCTTTGAAGTCTTTAGAGGTGCTATATGGTGGGAAGGGGTATCAACCCCGGCTGGTGAATAGCAAATTCATCATTGTAATCACACTCGTCGAAACCCGCGGCGAGGGCGGTTATTTCCTGGCCCATCCCACCCCAGGTTATGAACTCCTTCAGGGAGACTTTCTTCATATCCCCACAATCACCCCGGAAGAACGTCAAATCCTCATTACTGCGGCAATCGCTCTCAATGAGTACGTTGACCCCGGCAAGATAGAGGGCTTCGGCTATCGCCTTTCCAAAGAAACTCGCAGGCCGGGGGACGATTTCAATGAGAGGGGGGATGCAACAGCCGTTCTTGCCAAACATGGCTGGGAGCCAGTAGGAGCCAGGGGCGCTTTCCAGCATTATCGCCGTCCTGGGAAAGATCGCGGGCAATCTGCATCACTGATTGATAGCAAATTGTTTCATGTCTTTAGCACTAATGCCTACCCTTTCGAGTCCGAGACGACTTACGCACCTTTTGCCGTTTACACCTATTTGGAATTCGATGGAGATTTCGTCAGGGCGGCTGCGGAGTTAGCGAAGTTAGGTTTTGGGAAAAGTTCTCAACCGGGTACGGCTACCCAAAATTCTAAAACGGTTGAGGCCAATTGGGATTTGGCCGCCCGCTTGTTCCCGCGCCTTCCTTTCCCTTGGAAAGTGTTGCCCGCCGAGATTGCCGAAAGCTTGAAACAACTGGGGCGGGCTTGCGCCACTTCGCCATATGCTCTTCCGGGGGCAGGCTTCTGTTTAATGTCCTCAATCTTGGGAAGGACACGTGCAGTCTCGCCCAAAAATGGTTGGGACGCCCCGATGACCATTTGGCATATGGATATTCGGGAGTCAGGCGAGGGCAAGACCCCGCCGGTTCGATTGATGGCCGGCCCCATCCACGAAGCGCAAAAAGAAGAAGAGAAACGTTACCAGAAGGAACAGGAGAATTACGAGCGGCTGAAGCCAAAGGACCAAAAAGAGGAACCAAAGCCTCAGCCTGCCAGGGGTTACTTTGTGTCGGACTTAACCTTGGAAGGGCTGCGGGAGGACCTGGTTAATTCACCTCATGGTGGCATCGTAGTAATCCAGGACGAGATCAGCGCATTTCTAACCGGACAAAATCAGTATAAACAAAAGGGCACCGATCGGGAAGCCTGGTTGGCCCTCTTTGACGGACACCCGGCCAGGATTAAACGAGTCGGCCGGTCTTTCTTCATCCATGGGGCGCGGGTATCCATTTTTGGAGGGGTTCAGCCCAAAGTCTTTAAGACCTTCTTCGCTGGCGAGGATGGGCTGTACCTCTCGGACGGCACCTTGTTCCGGTTCCTGGCTACCTTCGAACCCGCTTCCTGCTACGAGCTTACCGCGGAATCGTGGGAGGATTGTCACCGGGACCAGTGGGAAAAGCTTCTTTTTCGGGCGCTGGATTGGGTAGAAGGGGAAATCTATGCGCACGGAGGCAGTATCGAGAAACCGGTCCTGATGATTCTTGATGCTGCGGCTCAGGAGAAATTTTTTGATTGGCGAAATCAACTGGTCTCATTTAAGGACCGACTCCCGGCGCAACTCCGTGGGTTCCTGCCCAAAGCCATCGAATATGCCCTGCGTCTCGCAGGTGTAATCCATTGCATGCGTATGTTCTCTCGGGGGGAAACCCCACAGATCGTCCTGACCTTAGAGGACCTGGAGCGTGGCATAAAGGCTGTTCAGTTCTATCTTGGGCAGATTCAAGATGCGCTGAGGCTCATAGAGCATGAAGGCCATACCCCGGTGGAGGTTTCCGAGCGGTCTCTACTGGTGGCCCAAACGCTGGAATGGCTGCGACCTCACATTGAGAACGGGCGCTTAGCTATTAGCTTTACTCAGGAGCAATATAACCGGATTGCTCCTGAGACTCAGAAGATCAGGACGGCCAGGGCCATGGGCAGTTTACTCCGTACCGTAGGACTTACCACTACTCCTGGCAAACATTACGCCAACGGCAGGCGGGCGGCAAGGTGCCTCGAATGGGATAAAAACACAGAAACCTTCATCAAGCAAAGTCTACAACGTCTGCAACAGGATGAAACCCAGGAATGGCGTGATTTTGATGGTGCAGACGTCGAAGAGCCGATGTCTGCATCATCTGCGGAAACAGAAAGGTATGAAGACATTGCAGACAATGGCGAAACAATGTCTGCCTCTAAAACCTGCACCAATACTGACCAAACAGCCTTTGCAGACATTGCAGACGATATTCGGGAGGTGCAGTTTTAGTGGAAGCCAATCCAGGAATTGGGGCGGTGCTGAAGCTGGCTCACATGGGTTATCAGTTTACGGTTAACGGGGGGAGCATCAAGGCCCGGTATGAAGGTCAGGGGGACCCGGACAGGGCTACAGTGACCCCTCTATTGGACTTGGTGCGCCAAAATAAAGAGGACGTGCGCTACTTCTTGAAATGCCATTGCCCCAAGTGCGGCGGTAGGTGCTTCTGCCCCGATTACGAGGGACGGTCCCTTTGCCTGATATGCGATTGGGGGAAATTAATTGAACTCTATCCGGCGCTGAGGGTGAAGCACTAATCTGTATCAATCTGAGTAAGGTAAAATCGCCATGCCAGAAAAAGGAAAACAGGAGCAAAAGGCCCAATTTGTAGAGCTGCGGGCCAAGGGTTTCTCTTATGCGGCCATAGCCAAAAAGCTCAAGGTTGCCAAGGCTACCCTGGCCAACTGGAACGCGGAGCTGGAGGCAGAGATCGCCTCCCTAAAGGCCATGGAGATCGAAGCCCTTTATGAAGAATACGGCCTGCTGAAGGAGTCCCGGATTAAACTCCTGGGAGAACAGATCAAGGCGATTCAGGCCGAGATATCCAAAAGGGACTTTAAGGAATTGGGCTTAGATAAACTTTTAGACTATCAACTCAGGTACCTGGAAGCCTTTAAAAGGGAGTACGTGGAGCCTCAGCCTCTCTCCTCCCAGACAATTGAGAAACTGACCCTGGGAGCCTCAGAGGAGTACGAAACCAGCCCAAAACTGAACAGCCAGGAAATAATTATCGAGATAACCCGGACCCTGATAAGGTTCAGGGCTGGTATGGCTGACCTGGGTCAGACATCCAAGGAGTTGGCTCTCTTTTTGGCCATGCTCAAGGCACATGACCAGGTGGGGCTTGAGGCCAAGCTGGACAGATTGGAGGCTATCTTGGCTGAGAGGAAGAGATAAAATGGTTCCTGCGGGAAAGTCACGGCTCAAAAAGCTCCTATCAAAAGGCTTAACTGGTTGGGAAGTGGGGGTTCTGTTTTATCAAGAGGGCCTGATTATAGAAGAGGGCGGTTCGGAATGGCTGACAGAGGTTGATAGAACCAATCTCAGAAACAAACTTACTACCAAAGAAGACGTGGAGGGCTATAACGATTTCCGGGAGACAGTTTTGTTTGTAGATCGGTATATCTATACCGCATGTGCTGGGGGAATGGCTGTTCTTAACCGGCTTCTTAAGGCGAAGCTCTTTCTGAAAGACTGCCTTTGGCATTGGAGAATCAGAGAAGCCAGAGATTGGGGTCCTGTCATTGTGACCCAAAAGCAGTATGAAGATATCAAGGCCGAGCACAGAAAAACTTGCTTTAATGAGAACTATCCCATTGATCAGGTGCTTGCCTGGAGAACCATGGCAATAGCGCCAGATGATATCAAGAAGAAACTTAATTACCCGGCTGACCTTGAAGAGCAGTCCCCAGACCTATACG
>Ga0233425_10003063_pt1 | contig 31354 bp, 29 predicted proteins | sample Watercolumn_Towu_2_FD_181712 | JGI IMG/M metagenome (GOLD analysis project Ga0233425, IMG submission 181712) | Freshwater microbial communities from Lake Towuti, South Sulawesi, Indonesia - Watercolumn_Towuti2014_140_MG | ecosystem: Environmental > Aquatic > Freshwater > Lake | place... | reverse complement strand
CTACGATTCTGTCATAAACCGGAGACATCCCCGTGGTTTCAATGTCAAATATTGTAAACGGCCCATAATCATGCCATCTGCGAATACTGTTTTCTACACTCATTCCAAATTTTATTTCTGATTTAAAATTTCTAATTCCTAATTGAATCTTCTACCATAGGATATTCAAGAAGTTGCGATATAATATTCTTTGATTATCTATGTAAGAAGTGTTGATATGAAATCTGATATTGAAATTGCACAGGCCACAAAACTTAAATCGATTAGTGAAATAACTAAGTCTGTCGGAATTAAACCGGAAGAATTTGAACCTTATGGGCATACAAAAGGAAAAGTCCGACTCGAAATACTCGAGAGACTTAAAAACAAATCTAACGGCAAGCTGGTAGTTGTTACTGCTATAAATCCTACCCCACTTGGTGAAGGTAAAACTGTTACAACAATAGGAGCTTCTCTGGGGCTTGCTAAAATTGGCAAAAAAGTATTTACATGTATTAGACAGCCCAGCATGGGACCTGTTTTTGGAATCAAAGGCGGAGCAGCAGGTGGAGGCTATTCACAGATTATACCGATGGAAGACTTTAATATTAATCTTACTGGAGATATTCATGCGATTACTGCTGCGCATAATTTGGGAGCAGCGGCCATTGATAGTAGACTTTACCACGAGGAACGTAGAGGTTATGAAGATTTTGAGAAGCGTTCAGGCTTGAAGCCACTCAAAATAGATAAGAGCAGAATTTTCTGGAAACGCGTGGTAGACATAAATGATCGTGCTCTAAGAAGTATAGAAGTAGGATTGCCAACTTCTGGCGCAACTGATAATGATAATGGTGTACCACGGCATACTAGTTTTGATATTTCTGTAGCATCAGAACTGATGGCTATACTTGCTCTCTCTGAGAGTTTACAGGATATGAGAAAAAAAATCGGCAGAATTATTATGGCTTTGAATATTGATGGAGAGCCTGTTACTGCTGAAGATTTAGGAGTTGCAGGCTCTATGACCGTGATTATGAAAGATACTATTATGCCGACTCTTATGCAGACTACAGAATATACTCCATGTTTTATTCACGCCGGGCCATTTGCCAACATAGCACATGGTAATTCTTCCATCATAGCAGACAGGGTTGCATTAAAACTTGCTGATTATGTAATGACTGAAGCAGGATTTGGTTCGGATATGGGTTTTGAAAAATTCTGCAATATTAAAGCAAGATATTCCGGGCTCAATCCCGATGCCGCTGTTATAGTATGTACAATTCGTGCTCTCAAAAACCATTCCGGAAGGTTTAAGATAGTTCCAGGAAAGCCTCTTGATCCAAAACTGCTTTCAGAAGATATTGAATCTCTCAAAATAGGAATAGAAAACCTTAAGGCTCATGTACTCAATATAAACAGATTTGGTATTCCCGCAGTTGTTGCAATAAACAGATTCGTTACAGATACTCGGAAGGAAATTGATTTCTTAAAAGAAAAAGCTATTGAGTTTGGCGCTTATAGAGTAACTGAAAGCAATGTTCACAAACATGGTGGAGAAGGCGGCAAAGAGCTTGCGTATGCGATTGTTGAAGCTTGTAATAAACCTTCAAAACTCAAAATGCTTTATGACAACAACCTCTCGCTTGTTGAAAAAATCAATAAGATATGTATAGAAGTATACGGTGCAGGTGGAGTTGAATATTCGGGGCTTGCAAAAAAGCAACTTGCTTTCTATCAACAAAAATATGGCCGTTTGCCTGTTTGTATGGCTAAAACCCAATACTCTCTTTCTCATGATCCTAACTTTAAAGGCTGGCCTAAAGATTTTATAATCCCCGTGAGGGAAGTATTTCTTTCTGCCGGCGCAGGGTTTGTCTATGTCCTTACAGGTGCAATTTCGACAATGCCTGGACTTGGTACAAATCCAGGCTATACACGAATAGATATTGATGCAAATGGAAATATTATAGGCCTTTTTTAGTAACACTTCTCATAAGAGTTCAGATATAAAATGGCTGACTTAATTTTATGAAACCTGAAGACAAATTTATCGAAATTTTGGTAGAGAATTTATCTTTAATTCTGATACCTGATGAAAAAATAATCGAACTGGACTTAGGTTGCGGGAAAGGAACTTTTTCTACCGAGCTCGCAAAAAAATATCCATCCAGACTGATATTGGCAGCAGATGTGATGATAGGACGATTGCGTAAGCTTTATAAGAGAAATAAAAAAGAAAAAATTGAAAATATGAGACTGCTCCGGGGAAATGCATGGTTTCTTTTTAATCAATGTATTCCTGATGAAAAAATTGCAAGAATTCATATTTTATGCCCAGATCCATGGCCCAAAAAGAAACACAAACCTAACAGGCTGATAAGTTCAGAATTTGCCGGCCGGCTTCATCGAAAGCTCCGTTCGAACGGTGTTTTTCATTTCTCAACAGATGATAAGGAGTATTTCACATCCGCAGTTAATATTATAAAAAAGTCCGGGCTTTTCACACTTAGCGATTCCGCTATTTCTGATATAGTAAACATAAGAACTGACTTTGAAAAAAGATGGCATCAGCTGGGATTAAATGTTTTTCATGCGGCGTGGATTAAAATTTAAAAATCAGGAAATATGGGGATTCAAATTTTATGGAAGAAGCAAAACATATTTTAACTGGCAAAAAGGGAGAGAAAATAGCTTGCCGATTGTTAAAAAATAAAGGCCTCAAAATTCTTTGCCGCAATTATAAATCAGACAATCGCACAGGTGAAATAGATATTGTTGCAAGAGATGGAGCTGTACTATGCTTTGTTGAAGTTAAAACCCGTTACGCTTCTGCTTTTGTGGAAAAAATAACAGATGATGCCTGGTTAAATCATGACCAGGCAAACAGGGTTAGGAATGCTGCAAAAGACTATTTAGTTAAAATAGGAATAGATAAAATCAGGTACAGGTTTGACCTTATAGAAATAACTCTTGGAAAATTCGGAGTTGGAAAAATTCATCATTGGGAAGGGAATTTTGGCCTTTCTGAGTAGATATTTTATAACAAGCTGGCAATTTAAAGCTATCAAAAATTTTTTAATACATTAAAGGAAAAACTTCAAATGAAAAAACTCTTTGGAACAGATGGGATAAGAGGAAAAGCTAACACGTATCCTATAACTCCGGAAATAGCGCTTCAGCTCGGAAAAGCTATTGCATTATACTATAAAGCCGACAGACCAAATACGGTAAGGGCTGTAATCGGTAAGGATACAAGGCTTTCAGGATATATGCTTGAAACTGCTCTTGCAAGCGGCCTTGTAAGCATGGGAATGGATGTAATCTCCGTAGGGCCGCTTCCAACTCCGGCTATAGCCAGACTGATAAAATCATTCAACGCTGATTGCGGAATAATGATAACAGCTTCTCACAATCCATATGATGATAACGGGATCAAACTTTTTGGCCCTGATGGTTTCAAATTTCCGGATTCAGAAGAAGAAAAGATAGAAAAACTTATGTTTAATGGAGAAATCATCAGTACTCATGTAGGAACAAAACTTCTCGGGAAGGCCTATAGACTTGAGGATGCGAGAGGCCGTTATATCGAGTTCGCAAAAGGCACAATTGATGATTACAGTTTGAAAGGTTTGAAAATTGTATTGGATTGTGCTAATGGTGCAGCATACGCTATAGCTCCATGGATTTTCAAAGAACTTGGTGCCGAAGTAATCAAAGTAGCCGTAGAACCTGATGGATTTAACATAAATAAAAACTGCGGGGCCACTGTTCCAGGAAACATTTCAAATCTGGTAAGAGAACATCGAGCGGATGTGGGAATAAGCCTTGATGGAGATGCCGACAGAGTAATTCTTCTTGACAGTAATGGCGTTGTAGTAAATGGTGACAGAATTCTTGGGATGTGTGCGCTTACTTACAAAGAAAAAGGTAAACTTAACAAGGATACGCTTGTGGCAACCATTATGAGTAACCTGGGGCTAAAACATGCAATGCATCAATCAGGTATAAATGTAGAATTTACTCAAGTTGGAGACAGATACGTGATAGAAAAAATGCGTCAGGGAAATTTTAACATTGGGGGAGAACAGTCCGGGCATATTATATTTATGGACTACGTGACTACAGGTGATGGAATAATCACAGCTCTTCATATTTTAAGAATGATGAAGGAACAGCAAAAGCCTTTAGCAGACTTGGCGAATTGTATGGATGAATTTCCCCAAAAATTGGTAAACATTAGAGTAAAGGAAAAAATTCCTGTTGAAGATGTTCCGGAACTTGCTGCAGAAATCAAAAAATGCGAGTCTGAATTAAAAGATAACGGTAGAGTATTGGTTAGATATTCCGGGACAGAAAATCTCATCAGAATAATGGTTGAAGCAAAAACTTATAAGCTTGCAGACGGATGGTCTAAAAAAATAGCAGCAATAGCCGAACAGAAGTTAGCCGGAAATAAACGCGAATAAACACAAGTAAAAGAATAAGGTATCGCCACTCCCTACAGGAGGGCTTTAATAATTTTTGAATATAATTTACCTCACAGGCTAACACCCGTGGCTATAATTTAAATTATATGATTTTAGCCACACGCGTGAGCGTGTGGATTATATAGATAATAAAAAAACAGAACGAGCCCACCTCTTTGGGGTGTGGCGACAGAAAAAAATTGGAATCTGAAACTTCGATGACAATATTTGATACCCTTTCGTCTTATCTAAAGAAGAATCCATTTGAATTTGATTTTAAGGATAACGTCTATAATGATGAATCAATATTTTTAGATTCAATTAAATCCGATTTTGCTGGATGGTATGATCCAAAAGATATTAAAAATCAAATTGACTATATATTGAAATGCTGCCGGCCTAATAAACGAGACCCGATTTTAGATGTTGCATGCGGACATGGTAAGCATTCGATTGAACTTGCAAAAAGAGGTTATAATGTTATAGGCATTGACATTTCAAATGTATTAATTGATCATCTTAATAAGGTAAGAAATTATGGAGCCCTATTTCAGAAAAAACGAATGACAGAGATATCTGAATCTGGAGAGTATGGATTAATAATAATATTGGGAAATAGTTTAGAATTAATGCCTGAAAATGAATGCAAACAAAGCCTTTTTCAAATTTATAAAGCAATAAAAGAAGATGGCTATATATTTTTACAAATTGATAATAAGAAATTTTTTATTAAAGAAGAAGCAAATATAAAGAACTGGAATTGTTTTGAGAATAGATGGTTAAATATATCAGAGCATTATTTTGATTCTAAGCGTAATCTTGAAATAACTAGAGACAATAGGATTTGATTTGATCGAAAAAACGATAGGTGAGTTTATAACAGTTAAACGGCTTTATGATTTAAACGAGTTTATTAACATATTAACTGGCATTGGATTCTTGGGAATTGAATATTGGGGGAATTGGAATGGTTCGTCTTTTAATGAAAATTCTCCGACATTAATTGTCAAAGCAAGGAAAAGTTGATTAAGTTTAAAAATTCACTAACCGGCATGATGTTCTATGAATATAATATTTTTTAAGTCTAAATCTGAGAAGCATCTTGAACCGCTGCATTCATATACAAACAAAATCGGCTTCTTTCCAATAGCTGGTTCAACTTTTGCAGAAAATATAATTTGTAGAGTTCAGAAAATTATTACGATTTCTGCAAAGCTTGAAATCCAAATAAGGGAAGATTTCTGGCCTTCAGCAGAACTGCTTAAACTTGTTTCTGGTAAAAAAAACATCTCAATAAAAGATGAACAAGAAGAAATACTTCTTCGTTTATTTTCAGAAAAAAATTGCGAAGAAGAAATTATTCAAGTAGATACAAAATCTTTAATTGTAAAATATTCGTGGGACTTTCTCAAGATTAATGAAGAGGTTGTTTCAGAACTTAAAGAAAATAAAATAAATGGAACAATAAAAGAGGGAGTAAACATTGACGGGGTTGTAGAAATTGATGAAGGAACTGTGCTACTGCCAGGCGTTTATATCGAAGGAAATGCCATCATTGGGAAAAACTGTAAAATTGGTCCGAACTGTTACATTCGCGGGAATACGCATATCGGTAATAGCTGTCATATTGGACAGGCCGTAGAAATTAAAAATTCCATAATACTGGATAAGGTTAGTATCGGACACCTAAGCTATGTCGGAGATTCTATTATTGCTGAAAAAACAAATTTTGGTGCCGGAACAATTACTGCCAATCTTAGACACGATGGGAAAAATCAAGGAAGCCTAATTAATGGTAAATCAATGGATACTGGAAGGAGAAAATTAGGCATTATTGCAGGCGAAGAGGTGCATACCGGAATAAATACTACACTCTATCCTGGAAGAAAACTTTGGCCGCATACTTCAACCTTGCCTGGGGAAATAGTAAAAACCGATAAGCAATCGTAGGAAAGTAGGTATTATGTTTACTTGTTTTATCAGATATGTTGTAGATACTAACAGGATTGATGAATTTGAAGAATATGCGCGTACATGGATCGCATTAGTTGAGAAATATGGCGGAATACATCATGGATATTTTCTCCCGAGCAACTCTGATGATTTTCCTAATCCTTCTTTTAGCTTCCCTGATGTCGGTAAAAATGGACCTGATAATATCGCTGTAGCTCTTTTTAGTTTTTCAAACCTAAAGAAATATGAAGCTTACAAAAAAGAAGTGAGCAAAGATGAAAAATGTAAAGCTATAAGCGCACGTTTTAATGAAACAAAGTGCTTCTTAAGCTATGAACGTAATTTTCTAAAGCCGATTTTCCCGGAGAAACTTTGGCAACATACCTCAACACTGCCTGGAGAAATAGAGTAAAAAAGCTAATAAGATATAGGCAATTTTAAAGCCTGATAGATTTTATGGTAAGCAAAAATGTTATAGTTAATAATAATGCTGGTATACATTGCAGACCTTCAAGTAAAATCATTCAAACTACTTTAGAATATCATGAGTGTTCATTCCTCATAAAAACGGCAAAAGGAGAGACTGATTTGCGTAGTATTCTGGAACTGATAAGTCTTGGTCTTGAAAAAGGAGATGAAGTTGTAATCAGTGTTCATGGTAAAGATGAAGAAAAAGTTTGCCATGAAATAGCTGCACTTTTTTCTTTTAATTTTGATTTTCCTCCCGGAATCTGAATTTTGCTGCTTTTACTGTAATGTTATTATTTTATTCCGATTGTTGCCTTTTCTTTTCTGGCAAGAACCATATCCGCATCAACCATCATTTTTACGAGTTGTTTAAATTTAATTTTTGGTTCCCAATGAAGTACTTTTTTTGCCTTTAAATAATCTCCAAGAAGTAAGTCTACTTCAGCCGGTCTTAAATATTTCGGGTCGAATTCCACATATTTTTTCCAGTCAAGGTCAAGCAGAGAAAATGCTTCTTCAAGAAATTCTTTTACGGAATGTGTTTCGCCTGTTGCTACTACATAGTCATCCGGTTTTTCTTGTTGGAGCATCAGCCACATGGCTTCGACAAAATCTCCAGCGAACCCCCAGTCTCTTTTTGCATCTGTGTTTCCAAGGTAGATTTTATTTTGCAATCCAAGTTTTATTCTTGTAGCAGCTCTTGTAATTTTTCTAGTAACAAAGGTTTCGCCGCGCCTTGGGCTTTCATGATTAAAAAGGATTCCATTACATCCAAATATGTTATAGCTTTCGCGGTAATTGACTGTCAGCCAATATGAATAGACTTTCGCACATGCATACGGGCTTCTCGGATGGAACGGAGTAGTTTCTCTTTGAGGGGTTTCCGATACCTTCCCAAACATTTCACTGCTGCTTGCCTGATAGAATTTAGCTTTGCAGCCGGTTCTCCTTATTGCTTCAAGAAGCCTTTGTGTTCCCATACCTGTTATTTCTCCTGTGTACTCAGGAATATCGAAAGATACTCTCACATGACTCTGCGCACCAAGATTGTAAATCTCGTCCGGTTCTATGGAATGAATAATTTCTGCCAAACTGCTGGAATCGTTCAAATCACCATAAACTAGTCTAAGTTTCGGCTTATTATGCGGGTCTGTGTATAAATGGTCTATTCTTTCTGTGTTAAAGGAAGAAGATCTTCTTATGATTCCATAAACTTCATAGCCTTTTGATAGCAACAGTTCAGTCAAGTATGAACCGTCCTGGCCTGTAATTCCTGTAATTAACGCCTTTTTAGACATAAACGTATTATCTCCTTAATTTCAATGTGAACTAATAAACAATTTAACTGCTTTAAGGATATTTTCAGCAATCATAATATTTTTTGATCTGGCTTTTTCTATATAATCCAAACCATGTCCAGTTTTTACAAGTATTGCTGGACATCCGACATTTTGAGCAGCTTCAATGTCTGAAATCTTGTCACCAATCAGAAATGATTTATTTAAATCGATGTTAAAATCTTTAACGGCATCAAGAATAAGTCCTGGAGCCGGTTTTCTGCACTTGCAGGCAATAGAATATTTTTTAACGGTTCCTTCCAGATGGTGTGGGCAATGATAATATTTGTCAATTTTTAATTTAGCTTTTGCGAGCTGACAGTCTATTCCTTTGTGAACATCGAAGATACTTTCCTCTTTGTAGTATCCCTTGGCAACACCTGCTTGGTTTGTAATTACGATTATTTTGAAACCATTTTTTCTAAGTATCTTGAGCGCTTGAATTGCTTCCGAAAAAATTATTACATCCGATGGCGAAGATAGGTAATTTTTTTCTTCTATTAGAACTCCATCTCGATCGAGAAAACAAGCCTTATTCTTTTGCAGTTTTTTTTTCATTATGACTCTATGTTGTAATGTTTTTTACTTCTTTTATGGAACAAAAAGAAAAAGCCTCCCAGCAGGTATACTGAAACCATTATTACAGAGAAGATAAGAGGGATGGCTATTGCTTCTCCCTGAGAAAATCCGCCGGCTGTAAGGGTAGCTTTTACTACTGCATCTCTAGTACCTAATCCCCCAGGTGTTATCGGGAGGAGCCCGGCAGTATTTCCCATAGCTATTGAAAGTATCAGAGGTAATACTGAAATATCGTGGCAATTTAGCCCTTGTGCTATCAAAAACAGGATGAAAGACATGTTAACCTGGAATAAGATGCTTATTACAATACACTTAATTATGGTTGGTTTTGAAGCATTGTAAACATCCATAATTCCCATAGACTCTGCAATAATTCCCTTGCTGAATCTATTTGAAATTTTTATCAAATACGAGCAAACAGGAAATTTTTCTAGATAACGGTGCAAACATAGTCCAAACGCAGCAAGAAGTCCCAGCACGCTTACAATTAATATTAATGATATTGTCAATTGTGGAGCACTAGCCATAGATTTGATTTGAGGGATAAAAAAAAACGCAAAAACTATAGTGATGGAAAATTGTGCAATCATTCCAAAAAATCTGTCCATAAATACTGTCGAAGTAGCGGCTAAACGATTCCCTTTTGGAGTTCTAGAGACAAGGAATCCTGTCCTTATTAGGTCTCCGCCTATTGCTCCTCCTGGTATTACTAGGGAGAAAAACACTCCCTGCATAGTTAAGGAAAGTGTTTCAAAAAAAGAAACCCTAATACCTTGTATTTTTAATAGCAGGTACCATCGCAAAGCAGCAGCTCCTTGTGCTATTCCATAAAAAATAAAACCTGATATCAGCCAACTTAATTGAACGTTTTTGATTACTTTTATAAAAGAATGATAGTTGCCAGAAATTAACCAGCCTACTATTGATAAAGCTATTGTAAATTTTATAATCAGCCAGATGGCAGGATTAAGCCTGAAGAATAATTTTGGATTTTGGATTTTGAATTTTGAGTTAATTTTCATTATTTTTTAAATAATAGTCAGTTATTTTGCTTATACTATATCATTGGTAAGCTTGTTTTCTTTTGAGAAATAATTATTTTTCAACCTGTATCAAGACTTGATAATCGTAATCTACTATGAAACTGGCTATTCTCATAATATTTATTATAACATACGCTGGTATCGCGGCAGGTGGTATCAGAGGACTTAAACTTGATCGTACGGGTATAGCATTACTCGGTGCTATAGCGATGCTGGGATTAGGCGAAATTACGCTTAATCAGGCCATATCATCAATAAATTTTGAATCAATACTTCTGCTTTTTGCACTCATGGTAATATCGTCCCAGCTACAGCATGCGGGATTTTATTATAAAATGGCAGAATTCATTTCCAAGTTTTTAGACAAGCCTGCTATGTTTTTGTTTATTCTTATGTTTACAGCGGGAATACTGTCGGCATTTCTAAATAATGATGTCGTATGTTTTGCATTTACTCCCGTAATTATTATTGCTTTGGTTAAGAAACAGCTTAACCCTATTCCATTTTTAGTTGCACTAGCCTTATCTAGCAATATAGGGTGTGCTTTAACTCTTATTGGTAATGCTCAGGATGTATTAATAGGACAGTTGGGAAACTTAAGCTTCGGCGGCTATATGGTATGGGCCGCTGTTCCCGTAATAATATCTATAATGCTATCCTATATAATCATATTTTTATTAGGTAAAAAATCGCTTTTCTTACAAATAGGTGTTAATCCAATATCTCTTGGGAAAGAATTTTATCAGTTAAAACCATGGAGAATGACTAAAGGACTGATGGCTGTAACAGCTATAGTTGTTTTATTCTTTTTTCCCCTTCCGAAATATCTGGTAGCCTTAGTGGCTGCTGGAATATTGTTGTGCAGTCATAAACTCGAGAGCAAAGACGTGCTTAAACTTGTAGACTGGCAACTATTAATTTTGTTCATAAGTTTGTTTGTTGTAGTCGGAGCTTTCAGTCACAGTGGGCTTGGCTTGATACTAATTGAATATATGAAAAATTTAGGAATTCACTTAAACAATTCCTATACCCTTGCAATTACTACTGGAGTATTGAGCAATTTGATAAATAACTCCGCTGCTGTAATGTTCTTTGTTCATATTATAGACTTAACTAAGGAAGTAAACTGTTATATTCTAGCTATAGCAAATACATTTGCCGGGAATTTTCTACTAATCAGCAGCGTGGCAAATTTAATTGTAGTAAAAGAAGCAAAAGATATGAATATAAATATTTCTTTTATGCAATTTGCTAAATATGGTATTCCTTCAGCCACAGTATCTTTTATGATACTCACTTTATGGATATTCATAACGACTCAATAGAGTAACTGCTTAGTAAAATGCGTTGTCAATAAAAGGATTAAACAGTTTTAGGACAAAATCCGACAAACTATTCAGTTTTCTCTATATTTGCGCCGAGTTGTTTAAAGTCCCTTATGAATCCAGGATATGTAACTGTGAAATCTTCAGCATTTTCAACTATAGTTTCACCATCCGAAGCCATACCGGCAATACATAGAGACATTATTATTCTATGATCTCCACGACCGTTGACTATGGCAGAGTGTAGTTTTGTTCCTTCAATGACAAGACCATCGTTAAGTTCTTTTATTTTAGCTCCCATTTTAGTAAGTTCTTGAGCCATAGCAGAAATACGGTCAGTCTCTTTTATACGCGCATGTGGAGCTTTATTCAGAATTGTTTCTCCTTTGGCAAAACAGGCGGCAACGGCCATAACAGGTAAAGCATCAGGCATATTATTCATATTTATTTCCCTATCTCCAATAAGTATGCCGGTTTTTCTGATATTTACTTCATTAGAAAATTTTTCAATATACATTCCCATTTTTTCGAGAACATCAAATAGTTCCTTATCTCCCTGTTTGTCTTCAAAATCCAGGTTTTTTATAGCGATTGGGCTCTTTGTAATGGCAGAAGCAACAAGCGGAAAGGAAGCCGTTGAAAAATCCGCGGGAATGGTTTTTGAAAAAGACTTATATTTTTGCCCGCCTTTAACTATAAATTTTGAATAATCTGGTTCATAAGTAAAATCTATATTTAAAAATTTCAGCCAGTCAACAGTAACATCAACATAAGATCTCTCATTGAGCTTAACTACATGAATTTCGGTATCTTCTTTTGCAAGTGGAGTTGCAAACAACAGAGCTGAGACAAATTGAGATGATTTACCTTCAACAATAGTTTGTCCGCCTCTAATCGGCCCTTTTACGGTTAAAGGGCATTTTCCTCCCTCAGAAAAAGTAATTTTCGCTCCGAGTTTAGTCATGGCCGATATCAAAGGCCCCATGGGCCTTCCGCGGAGAGAGCTATCTCCGTCAAAACATACTTTTAAATCAGTAGTAGCAACAGCGCCTGTAAGAAGCTTTAGAGAAGTTCCCGAGTTGCCAAGAAAAATAATTTCATCACTGGAATTTGAAAGATTGCCTCCTGTTCCGGTAATTCTCCAAATCAATACTTCATTATCCAATGAGTCTTCAAATTTTGCGCCAAGTTTTCTCGCCGCATAAAGAGCAGATTCAGTATCGCTAGATACAAGAGGATTTTTTATATAAGATGTTCCTTTAGCTAAAAGAGCTGCCACAATAGCTCTTATAGTATGAGATTTTGACCCCGGAACTGAAATGGCTCCTTGCAAAACTGATTTGGTAACTTTTATTCTCATTACAATATGCTACATTTAATAGTGAAGTACAGTTTATAACCATTTGAATTATAAGTTAGCCGAGGCATTGAAGCAACCTTATCAGATTATTTAAAGATGTGAAACTTGAAAACTTCATTAATTAAAGTGTTCCTAATCATGCCGGGATTAAAGCATATAAATAGGGTAATATCAAGCCAAATTAAACTTCATTATTCAGTACAAGATATTCAGTTTTAATCCTTCTGATAACAGAGGCACCAAAGAGGTTCTCGCCTTTTTTTATAATGCTCTTGGGAAACCAGAAGAAAATGAAAATACCAAATTTGTTATTGCAACTGATGGCAATCCTTTTTATGATTCTGCCGTTCTAGCTTGAATGTCTGAAAAACATCAATAATTATCCTGACATGTGGGATGAAACTCATTCAGGTCGCTTAATACTAAAATTTTCAAAGAGCTTATACATTTTTTCCCTTTTTCAAAAATTGTTAATCAACACTTAACCTTATTGGCTATTCATAACTGTTATTTCAGCCTATTCTCTTCTTTTCATACCTTTTCATAAAACTTTTGACACTACCATTAACTATGCATTGCGATAAAGCAAAAATTAAAATAGCGTTTAAATGAAGCTTAATTTATATGCAAGAATAATAGTATAAAAAATTAAAAAACCATTTTTAAGAACAAAAAAACGTAGAAACTTATTAAAGACTGGATGATTTTACTTCGCTGTGGAGTAAAATTAATAATTATTGCATGCATAATACACCGTAACAGTAATTTTTGGGGTAAATTTTTATTATACAAATTTTTAACAATAAGGGAGGAGGGGTGTAATGAACATTAATTTTTCAATCCATTATAGTACCGTGCCCGGGAGAAGTCTTTTTATTTCCGGAGCCGGTAAAGAATTAAGGGAATGGAACACCCTAAAAGCGTTAAAAATGAGATATGAAGGATCATCCATTTGGTCAGCCAAACTGGATATACCGGCACCTCTATCAAAGATTGAGTACAAATATGTGCTTTGTAACGAAGATGGTACTGCACCTGTTTGGGAAGCAGGTAGCAACAGAGTTTTTTCTTTTAATTCAAAAGAATTTGATGTAGTTTTTCTTTCTGACAATTGGAATACCAGAAACACAGAACTGAAAGTTTTAGATTCTTCTGCTTTTAGAAATGTTGTTTTCGGGCGAAAAACTGTTTCAAAGCTTCAGATTCCGCTGAAAAAATCCCCCAAAAGCAATCTTGTTACTTTTGAAATAGTTACGCCTAAAATATTACCGGAACATAAAGTTGTTATTCTTGGCAGCGCAAAAGAACTGGGCGCATGGGTTGAAAGTAAAGCTCTGGCTATGACTGAAGTAGCTCCATTCATATGGAGGATTGCAGTAGAAATACAAGGTGCGGCTAATATCAGCTACAAATATAGCATAAAACTCTCTAATTCCCAATTAAAGCTGGAATCCGGTGACAATAGATTTATCAAACTTGCAGGGTTCAAAGGTGAAAAAATCCTTAAAAAAGATCAAATGTTTCAATACTCTAACTTGTCCTGGAGAGGTGTTGGTGTAGCTATTCCTGTATTTTCTCTAAGAACAAAAAACAGTTTCGGAGTAGGTGAGTTTGCTGACATAAAAGCGCTGGTAGATTGGTGCAAGGAAGTTGGGATAAATATGATCCAGATTTTACCAGTAAATGACACCATTTCTACTCATACATGGGTGGATTCTTACCCGTATTCAGGAATCTCTGTTTTTGCATTGCATCCTATATATATGAACATAGAATCTCTCGGGAAACTTCCCTTTGGGACAACAAATGAAATTCTTAGGGAAAGAAAAAGAGTTCTGAATTCCAAAAAGAGCGTGGATTACGAAGCTGTAATGAGCATCAAGTTGAGGATATACAAAATGGCTTATGATGCTCAGAAAACAGAATTTCTTAAAGCCCCTGAATTTATAGAATTTTTTAAAGAAAACGAAGAATGGTTGATCCCTTATGCCGCTTACAGTTATTTACGTGATTTGTATGGAACTTCTGATTATAATAATTGGAATGGGTATGCAAAATACGACAAAAAACTCATTAATGAATTAGTTTCATCAGGGTCAGATCACTATGATGATATAGCTGTTCACTACTATATACAATATAACCTGCACAAGCAGCTTCTTGATGTGGCAAATTATGCAAGAGCTAATGGAATTGTTTTGAAGGGCGATATCCCAATTGGAGTTAACAGGTTTGGTGTAGATAGCTGGTCTGAACCGCATCTTTATAACATGGATACTCAAACTGGTGCGCCTCCAGATGCTTTTTCCGAAGATGGACAAAATTGGGGGTTCCCTACGTATAATTGGGAGGAAATGGCCAGGGATAATTATAAATGGTGGAGAAGCAGGCTTTCCAATATGGCTCGCTATTTTGATGCTTACAGAATAGACCATATACTTGGCTTTTTCCGTATATGGCAGATTCCTTATGAAGCATTGAGCGGGCTTCTTGGACATTTTTACCCGGCTCATCCAATTACAAGAGATGAGTTAAATTACTTTGGAATAAGCATGGGTGAAGAAAATTTATGTTCGCCTTTGATAACCAGAGATATGATTGAGTATAGGTTTCCTGGAGAAGCAGATTATATTATCAGGACTTATTTCAAAGAAGAATCCTGGGGGAAATACGCTTTCAAGGAAGAATTTAAAAGTCAGAGATTATTAGAAGAGCATCTCGTAGTGACTCCTGACATGTCAGAAGAGGAAAGAGTGTACAAAACCAAGCTGAAGACAAAACTTTCCAGTTTGCTTGTGGATGTTCTTTTTATTAAAGATAAGAGAAAAAAGGCTTCCTATCATCCGAGGATAGAGATATTCAAAACAGAATCTTTCAGAAGACTTGATAAGAATATTAACAATGTACTTTATGAAAGATATATAGACTATTTTTATAAGAGACAGGAAGGATTATGGCGTGATCAAGCTATGATTAAACTTCCAGCTTTGACTAACGCTACTGATATGCTTGTTTGTGGAGAAGATTTGGGTATGGTACCGGATTGCGTTCCAGGCGTAATGGACGAGCTGGGAATATTAAGCTTGAAGATACAGCGTATGCCTAAAGAGACTTGGCGTACTTTCGGTTCAACTCACGATTATCCATATATGTCTGTGTGCACACCTTCTTGCCATGACATGTCTACGATCAGAGGGTGGTGGGAAGAAGACAGAGTTAAAACTCAAAAATATTACAATGAAATTCTCGGAGAATGGGGAGAAGCTCCTTATTATTGCGAACCTTGGATAGTAGAAAGAATAATAAGAAACCATTTGAATTCATCAAGTATGTGGGCTGTTTTTCCGATTCAAGATTTAATTGGTATTGATGGAGAACTCAGACTTGAAAATCCACATAGTGAACGAATCAATGTTCCTAGTAATCCTAAGCATTATTGGAAGTACCGGCTGCATATTGATTTGGAAGACATCTTGAAAGAAGACAAATTTAATGAGAAACTTAAGAAAATCATCCTTGATTCAGGTAGAGGTTCTACTACCTATTAATTTTAAGTAAATAAAGCATTTTCACTGAAACTACGAGCTATTAACTAATTTTCTCTTACTGTTATTGCCTCGAAGATTTCAAACTTTGCTTCAGGTAATTTCCATGTGTCTGGATTAAGACCTGCTTTCATGCTCAGATGTGTTAAGGTTTCTTCTAGAGTCCAGCCTTGTTCTGGCGCGACCTGCGGCAGGAAGACTGAAGAATACCCGTTATATGTCAAATGTATTCCGTGCTTACCAGGGATAATCTCTTTATAAGAATTTACTTTGATCATTGGAGTCAGTATGGAGATTTCTATTTTGAGGCCATCGAATTCTTTCATTGAACTTAACGGCATAAATCTGGGATCTTTGAATGCGGAATTTATAGCATTATGAATTATGTTATCATACAATGGTTCAAATGCTACCATATTGCCGATACATCCACGAAGCTGGCCATCTTTTGTATGAAGTGTAACAAAACATGACTGTTTTATTTTCAGCCACTCCGGAGCGTCAGTTGTTGTACTGAATTCCGAAACTCCTTCTAATTTGTCCTTAATCGTATTTCTTACAAGCTCCAGCAAGAACTTCTTTTGCTCTGCAGTATAAGATTTGCTCATAGTACTTTCTCCTGAATTTTAGAAAACAGTTTAGCCCGAATATGCTATTTTGTCTATAATTCATAATTTTATCTGCTAAATTTATTATTTAAGCTATTGCCAGCTTGAAAAAAATATGTATAATCTCCCAAAAAAGAAAAAGAGTCTTATTTAAAAAAGAAGGTTAAATTGGTTTTGTTTATAGAGTAGGCGACCTATCTCAGGTTTACTCCCTTAAAGCTGAAATATGGGCGATTCGGTTTAACCTCTTTTTCTACTCTAGCCAAAAAAGGAGAAGTTATAACGAATGGGTTACGACTACGAGCAATATTATTTTGCAAGAGAACTCGCCGGGAATTTAGGGTTAGGAAAGATTTGGTTTTTAAAAGCTCCAAAAGAAAATAGTCCCAGATTTGATGGCGGGAAATTCCTTGGAAGTTTGATTAGGTATGTTGACGACTGGTTTGTTAAAGACTATCCAGTACCATTGCTGAACGCTGCTCCTGACCAAATTATCATAAAAATTATAGAATCATTGAAGCGAGATGACGGGAAGTTTATTAAACCAAATAATCCTCGAAATAAGTTCAGATACTTTTCAGGGGAGATAATAACAAAATCAAGATTAATAGTTCCAATGACAAAGCTGAAGGAATCATCCAGTTTTAAGGGGAACATAACTGCGAATATTCCAGGAATACCTATTAGTGTTAACTTGGATGTAAATTTGTCTGATGTGGAAAATATTGAAATAGGCATGAAAGAAGCAAGGGCAGAATATATAAAACAGGGGCTATTAATTTTGCTTTCAGATTGCTTCAATAACAGGTTGGAATTATTTGCAAACAAAAAAACAAATTTGGGCGATCCTGAAAATTTGGAAAATTTGCAGGTAGTTGATGAGGTAATTTTCGCCAGCAAGTATGCGATTAAATACGTTTCCAGTTCCAGTTTTGTTGGAAAGTTAAAACTAAACGGATCTTTAACAGCAGGAGGTATTCCGGTAAAAGTCGGTGCGGGCGTGACTGTTAAGCTTGAAAATGAGCGCTCCCTGGTTTTAGAAGTAGATCAGGGGAAGGAGTACCTTTTGGGGTTAAAAACTACTTCATGGGCAGATATGGATTTTGAATGAAAAAATGGATTATTACTGTCCGTAAGACAACCTGTAAGCCAACTGTATTGGCAATCCGGCTTCGAGGATTTTTTTTTGCGCAAGCCTCACATCATAGGGAACAGCATATCTTTTTATAAGTTTTTGTTTAGAGTCATAAATAACAAAAGAAGCCCTTATATCTCCATCTCTTGGCTGTCCTATACTTCCGACATTAACCAGGTATTTTTCCCCTTTTTCGAGTTTAAATGTTATCTCTCCATTATCAGGAGGGAATTGTTCCCATGCCGATACTCTCTTTATCTCATATCTTATTTCTTGTCCTGAATTTTCTTTTATAAACATTCTGGGTAAATGAGTATGTCCCGAAAAACACAACTGAGTTAGTTGGTAATTAAAACTGCTTGTAGAATCATTAACATCGAGTAAATATTTCCATGATTCCGGCGAATCCAAAGTAGCATGAACCGCAGAAAACCCCTCTCTTGCATTTATAAACTTCAGAGGCAAATTCATCAGCCATTTTTTGTCATCTTTATTGAGTAGAGATATTGACCACAGCACAGCTCGTTTGGCAAATCTGTTTATTTCTCCAACTGGAATATTTCCACCGATGTATTCGTCATGATTGCCTTTTACGATAATTACAGGATTGAGAGTTCTAAGTTTATCTATACACTCTACAGGACTAGCATTATAACCAACAATATCACCGAGACAAATATATTTTTCAACTTTGAGCTTTTTACATTTATTAAGTACTGCATCAAGAGCTTCTATATTAGCATGTATATCGCTTATTATGGCAAAAATCATGTTCAAACTTATTTAAAACATCTAGTGAAGAATATTAATAGCTTACTATAGAATGGAGATTATATCCCTTTAATTTCTTTCTACCATTAAGTGCTTCGAGTTCTATCAAGAATTCTAAACCAAGAATCTTTGCTTTAAATTTATTGACAAGCTTTATTGCAGTAGCCATTGTACCACCAGTAGCTAGTAAGTCATCAACGATGACGACACGGTCATTTTTTGTAAGGGCATCCTGGTGTATCTCCATAGAAGCACTGCTATATTCAAGCTGGTAAGAAGCTTCATAAGTCTTATATGGTAATTTCCCTTTCTTTCTAATCGGCACAAACCCAACACCAAGTTTATATGCTAGAGCCACGCCGAAAATAAATCCACGCGATTCTGGTCCGACTATCTTTGTAGGTTTGTTGTTCTTATATGGTTTAGACATAAGATCAATAACCATTTTAAGAAGCTTTTCGTTTGATAATACTGGAGTTATGTCTCTGAAAAGAATACCAGACTTGGGGAAATCAGGAATATTTCTAATAGTCGACTTGATGAGTTCAGTTTTCATATTTCTCCTTAATTGAATTTTTATTATTATTCAAATAAAAGAGCGGTATTGGCATAAGCCGGATTCTGTACTCCCGCAAATGCGGGAGTAGCAATCATTTATCTAAGCAGCCAGAACCCGGGATTATAAACTGCGGGCAGCAGCAAAATCCCCTATTTGGCCTTGCTCCAGGAGGGGTTTTCCATGCGGAAGCGTTTACACGTCTGCCCGGTGGTCTCTTACACCACCTTTTCATCCTTACCACCCCACCTATCGGTTGGAACCAGAATTTTTTATTCTGCTGTTTTTTATTTCAACCGATAAGTGGGATGGCGGTATATTCTCTGTGGCACTTTCCTTCCTGCGGCTTTTTTCCGCAGTATCCCGCACCTAAATTTGAAACTTTTGTTATCCGAGAGGGGATTAATTTAAAAATATCCACAATACTTTTCAAATTTAGGTGCGGGACTCCCTGCCCTATGGAGTCCGGACTTTCCTCCCCACCACTTAAATACAAAAATATACTTTGAAATTTAAAAACTTTTGTTTGCATTTAAGTGGTGGGGCGATTGCCAGCCAATACCGCAACTCAAAAAATTAATAGGATGGAAAATAGACCATTTCGACTTGTATTATCAAGGCAAATTTAGAAAATCATATATTTTTTACCTAAAAAGTAATACAATAATCAACTGTTGTGTGTAATGTATTTATTAAAGATAATAGACAATATTAGAGCAAACTTATCTATGAAAGAACTTGATGATAAAACTATAAATACAATAGAAAAGAATTTCTCCGACGTAATATTTAGTAAAAACATACAGTGGAGAGAGGTAACAACTTTAGGAATAGGAAGTTTTATTAATGTTCTTGCAGAACCCAAAAATGATATTGTTCTGTCTTCTCTACTTAAATATTGCTATGAAAACCAGATTGAAACTTTCTTCCTTGGCGCGGGAAGTAATTTGGTAGGCACCGATGAACCATTTAATAGTATTGCAATTAGGTTAAGAGCTAACGACTTTGTAAAAATCAAATTTGGAACAAACCATGTTACTGTTGGCGCTGGAATATCGCTTTATGAACTTGCCATGGCATGTGCAGACAAAGGATTTGGCGGCTTTGCACAGCTTGCAGGAATACCAGGCACGCTTGGCGGCTCTTTAAGAACCAATGCAGGTAGACTCGGAGTAAAAACCGGTGATAAAATAACGGAAATTTTCGGTTTTAATAAAAAAGGAAACCCATGGTTTGCTGAAGCTAAAGAATTAGAATGGAAATACAGGTACTGCTCTTTGCCGGAAGATATAATTGTTACTGCTGCAATTTTAAAGACAACAAAAACAGAAAAAGATAAAGAAATATCTGTTATAAACGAAAGTATTACATCCAGAAGCAAAACTTATCCTAAAGAAAGAAGTGCCGGGTGTGTATTTAAAAATCCGGCAACAGGCCATGGGGCTGGAAAACTCATAGATATTTCGGGATGCAAGGGGTTGGCGACAGGGGGAGTTAAAGTCAGTAAAGAGCATGGAAACTTTTTTGTAAACTATAATAATATAGCCACAGAAAAGGACTTTCTTGCATTGACTATAGATGTAAAGAGTAAAGTTGCTGAAAAAACGGGAATCTACCTTAGCCCTGAAGTAATCTTTGCAAACAAAGTAAGTAATGAAAAACTAAAATCAATACCCAAACCATTGAATGTTCTTCTTCTTAAAGGTGGAGACTCTCATGAAAGATCAGTATCGCTTGAGTCAGCAGCTGGCGTTTCCAAAGCTCTCAAAGACGCGGGATATAATGTAAAGGAATATGATATTCAGCAACCGATTATTACCAATGAAATGGCAAAAAATATCGATGTGGTTTTCCCTGTCCTTCATGGAGGATTCGGTAAAAATGGAGAAATACAGGCTGAATGTGAAAAACGCAAACTCAAATTTGTAGGATCAAGCAGTAAAGCTTCCCAAATCATAATAGATAAGTTGAAAACAAAAAAGATATTCGTTGAAAATGATATACCTACATTGCCTTTTGCTATACTTAAAGATGGAGACAGAACTTTTCCTTCAAACCTCAAACTGCCCGTGGTAGTAAAGCATCTAAATGAAGAGTCTACCGCAGTAGCATCAATAGTAAAAAATATGTCCGAATGGGATAACGCGTTAAAAACCACTTCAGGTGATGTAACAGATATGGTACTTGTCGAACAATTTATAAACGGCTATGAACTTACAGCAGGAATTCTTGATGGAAAACCATTACCATTAGTACAAATATGTCCGCCTTACGACTTTTATGATTTTGATGCAAAATATACTCACAACCATGGAGAAACTTATTACATTACTCCACCTGATCCACAGGTTGTACCGCTTGAAATACAAAAACAGATACAGGAGTTAGCGCTTAAAGCGTATAAAGCCACAGGTGCTGAACATATAGCAAGAGTAGATGTTTTCCTTTCTAAGGATGAATTAAAACCTTATTTTTTAGAACTTAATAGTATTCCTGGAGTCACGGCAAACAGTCTACTGCCAAAAGCTGCAGCTGCAGCAGATATCCCATATATTCAACTATGTGGAATCCTTGTCCAGCTTGCTGCTAAAAGATATTTTGATTGAAAAACTTTTAATAACTAACTCGTTACGTATAGGCGCAAGATATTGCGTCTCTACATGATTCTTTGTATACAGTTGAATTAGCAGGATTATTGAAATGCACCATAACACGATAAAAGACAGATGCATCAAGATATATAAAGTTCTCAACAAAGAATACGGAGAAATAAACTGTCCCTTGTATTATAAAACTCCATTTCAAATGGCAGTTTCTGCTATGCTGTCAGCTCAATGTACGGATAAACGAGTTAATGAAACCGTTCCTATTCTGTTCGCAAAATATCCGAATTCTGCAGCCATGGCTAAAGCAAAAATAAGTGCCGTGGAAAAAATCATTAAGCCTGTAGGGCTTTACAGAGCCAAAGCAAAAAATATTGTAAATACAGCAATTATGATCGAGGAAAATTTTTCAGGCAAGATTCCTGATACAATTGAAAAACTTATGGAACTTCCCGGAATAGGCAGAAAAACCGCAAATGTGATACTGCACCATGTTTTTAATAGCCCGGGTTTTGCTGTTGATACTCACGTAAATAGAGTTCTTAACCGCATTGGCCTTGTAAAAACCCACGATCCTTTAAAGATTGAGATGACAATACGAAGACTACTCCCGCCTGAATACCTTGGAAATTTCTCGCTACTTCTCATTACTCACGGCCGTCGTGTCTGCAAAGCTCGAAAACCTAATTGCCAGCAATGTAAAATAAATAAACTTTGCCAGAAGCTTATTTTTCAGGTAAAGAATTAAGAGAAATTATTAGAACTTTATAGGCAAATATCTTTTGGAAATTATCCTCTATTTTTGAGAGATATTATTTCTCTATATTTTTTATTCATAATATCATAAATGTTTCTGCAAAGTACTTTCCTGCTTTCCCCCTCCTGAGGCGCTACAGTCTCCAAAATATGTAGCTCAGCCCTTATTTGAAACAGTTGCAAAACTCGCCACACATGAATAAAAAATGGGGTATAGTCGTCTCTCGCCCATGAAATAATATCTTGTTCATAAACTATAAGAAGCGGGTATATCGGGATGTTTTCATGTATTGCTGCTTCAAAAGCAGTTGATTTAAAAGGATATAAGTCGCTTTTTCCGCTGCTGGTAGTTCCTTCGGGAAAAGCAATCAGATTAATACCATTCTTGATGGTTTCTGAAAACTCTTTCATTATATTTAATGAAGCCTGTTTCGAGCTTCTGTTCACCCATATTGGCCTGGAAGCTCTAAAAACCCATCCAAGTATTGGCCATTTTGCTACATCAGATTTAGAGGAAAATCTGAGAGGAAAAATTGATCCTAAAAGTAAAATATCCACGTAGCTCAGGTGGTTGGAAACAACAAGTCCGCGCACACTTTTTCTATTGCCATAAATTTTTATTTTGAGTCCGAATACTCTGGCTGCTCCGTACGCCCATACCCTGGAAGCCTTTGTTAATGCTTTTACAGATTTCCACTTCGGCAATAACCAGCAAAATACGGCGTAAGAAACCATAATAAAACTCCAGATAAAAAAGAGAATAAATCTGATTATAAACAGTACCGGACCAAATACATTACTCATGTTTATAATTATAGTGTCTTACATATCTATCAGGAACAGTTCGTGAATCAAGAAGGATAAGGAAGTCTATGGTTTTAAATACAGGATCATAAAGCGGTTCTCCACAAACTTTAGTGCCAAGCCTTAAATATCCTTTAAAAAGAGGTGGGAGAAAATCTCTCGCCGTCGAATGTATGTCTGCAAGGTATTTATCTATCTCTGGCTTTGGCGGTTTTTCCAGCTCATATCCTTTTTTCGGTGTACCTTTTATAATATCTGTAACCTTATTGTCTTTCTTAAAATATTCATACAATGCCCAAGCCGCTGCAGGATTATATTTTTCAAAACTTACGCATCCGAAAAGATATCTAAGTTTTGCCCTCATCATAAGCTCTCCGATACCTCCCCACAGCAAAGCAACAGCGGCACCTGTTCTAAATTCCGGACTTACGCACGATCTTCCAAGCTCCATCGATATGTCAGCAATTTTATCAAGCCCTTCAATATCGAACTCGCTTGAGGAATAAAATCCTTTCGCACTCATAGCTATTGAACCGAGATGCAGACGGTAAGTACCTACAGGGAGGTTTGTTTCCTTGTTCATAACGACAAGCTGAATGCAGTATTTATCGTATTCATCGAAGTCAAGACCGTAGGTGGAGCATTGGTCTAAACCATGGCCTTGTTCCAGATTAAAAATCTCGTAACGCAAACGAAGAGTAGCTTTAATTTCTTCTTCTGTTTCCGCAATCTTGATCAGGAAATTTTCAGAATCAGCCAAAATTGTTGGCTTTATCACATGTTCAGGAAAATGTTTAAAGTCAATTTGATACATAAATTTAAGACATTAGTCCAAATCTAAAAAACAATAATATTCAAGCACTGTTAACTTTAACTCTAGTTTATACTTTAACTTTTTTCCACTGTAAGAAAATATCTTTGACTTATTATTTACAGTCAATCATTATTCGCCAGAATCATGAACATAGTTTAAATTACTGTTTTTTTAAATCTCTAACCTTTAAACTTTGAATTCCGAACCTTAAACTAAATATACTGGAATATAGAGAAGATTGGTTCCAGCGGGTAGATGTCAAAACAAAGTAAATTTCAATGAAAAGCATAGATGTGGATTTTAGAGAAAAAGCGGAAACTCTAATAAATCTTCTGAAATCTTCATACAAGTTTGAGCTCAATATAACCACGCTAAAACATGTAGATTACTTTATAGCTTCAGATACTGTTGTTGAAAGAAAAACTACGCATGACTTTCTTGTTTCCATTATTGATGGTAGATTATTTAACCAAGCTTATTGCATGGCTGAATACTGCGTGCGTCCGATCATAATTATTGAAGGGAAAACATTTTCTGGCGAAGAATATCCTACTATGTCGCAGGAAGCAGTTAAAGGTGCATTGATAACCATAGCTCAAACATTTCATATTCCAGTATTAAGAACTACATCTGAATCCGATACGGCATGGCATATTAACCAGTTGTATGAACATCGTCAGAGGATAGGGGAGCATTTAGGCCCATTGTTGAGCTACAAAGCAAAAAAAGCTAACACACAAAAACTTCATGTGTTGAGAGCATTGCCCGGGATCGGCGCAAAATCAGCAAAAGCTCTTTTGTATCATTTCAAAGGTATAAGGAATATCGTTAATGCTACAGAAAAAGAACTGTTGGATGTTCCTGGCATAGGAGAGAAAACTGCCAGAAAAATTCAAGATATTTTGAAAGAAAATTAAACGAGCTGCTTAGAAACGACTAATGAAACTTTTACATAAAGAGAAACTGGCAAGAGAAAGGCTATGCTTGCCTCTTGATGGGCTAAACTCATTGGAAGAGATAAGAAAACGCGTAGATGAACTTAAAGAAATCGTCGGGCTCTTTAAAGTTGGGAAAGAATCTTTTACGCGTTTTGGTCCTGCAGTAGTAAAACTTATTCACGAATATGAACGGGAGGTCTTTTTAGATCTCAAATATCACGATATTCCCAATACGGTAAGAGGCGCTGCCGCCGCTGCTACTGAGCTTGGAGTATATATGTTTAATGTGCATGCGTCTGGTGACCTTGAAATGATGAGAGCCGCGCTTGCCGGAGCAAGTTCGGTTTCAGAAGAACAAAAAATAAGACGTCCTAAAATTGTTGCCGTTACAGTTCTTACAAGTATTGATACAAACATTCTTAATAACGAACTTAATGTGCTATGTTCGGTAGAAGAGCAAGTGTTAAGACTGGCAAAGCTTACACACAAAGCCGGACTGGATGGCGTAGTATGCTCAGCTGCGGATTTATACGCGATAAAAGATAAGCTACCGCGAAATTTTATGTTTGTTACTCCAGGGATAAGAGGAGTACATGAAGCTGCACCTGCTGGAGCAGACCAGAAAAGAATATTTACTCCAGGAAACGCTATAAAAAATGGGGCTACAATTTTGGTAGTAGGAAGAACAATAACTGCTTACAAAACTTCAGAAGATAGAATTCGTGCCGGATTGGAAATATTAAAGGATATGGCCAGGTTTATAAAAACTTCTAATATTGAAGATTGAACACTCAATAAAAACAATTCGAAGTTAAAAATACTGATGAATGCAAAAGAAAACAGTAGAATGGGCCTTTGGCTTATTGTGACAGCCGCAGCATGCTGGGGTTGTTCTTCGGTGGTATTATTGCCAAGGCTCTATAACCTCTCAACAGATTTTGTGGTTCTCATGCAGAACCTGGTACCTCTTGCGATAATGAGTTGTTTTATGTTTAAAGAATACGTAAATGTTCTAAGTTTATCTAAAAGAGACTTTTTTTTTCTCTCAATTATTTCGCTTTTTTCTGGAGTTATCGGTATTCTAGCAATAGTAAAGGCTCTGTTTCTTGTAAATTTTCACCAGCTTTCGCTAGTAGTTTTAGTACAGAAAATCCAGCCTGTATTTACTATTATTCTGGCTTCACTTTTCCTAAGGGAAAAAGTTTCTACTGGATTTGGGCTATGGAGCATAATAGTTTTAACTGGAATATATTTAATAACATTCGGTTTAAATCTACCAATAGTTGGTGAGGGAAAAGTTTTCCTGCTTGCATGTTTGTTATCTATCCTTTCTGCTCTCTCTTTTTCCATAAACACGATAGTAAGCAAATATCTGACAGCCAATATCCGATTTTCAACAATGATTTTCGGGCGGTTTCTGATGGGGACAGTATTTAGCATGATTATCTGTATTTTCAGTGGCACGATATGGTCTTTCAAAGAAATGACCACCAGTAATTGGATAATATTCCTTGTATCATTTATTACCCTAGGTCCTGTCTCAATGTATATTTACTATTATGGATTGAAAAAATCCAGAGCTATGGTTTCCGCTATAGGGGAATTGGCGCTGCCTTTTACTGTAATAATACTTGACTATTTTATCAACGGAACTCGCTTAACACTGGTTCAATGGATTGGATCAGTTATTATAATTTTTGGTATATTGAAAATATCAACAGAAAGAACTAAATGAAAGGAATCATATGTCTGTTCAACACTCACTAATTTTGTCAAGCGTTTTGTCATGCATGCTATTATTGACATCATGCTGCAGTCAGAAAAAAACAGGTGAAAATTTTACGCAGAATATTCCCAATTCTGCAAAAGCTGAAACAATAGAAAATCAGCTAAAACTGAAAATAGCTAATATGCCAGTCAGGAAGAAAATCGGGCAGCTTTTGATGTTGGACTTCAGGTACTGGGGAAAAGATGACCAGGGTAAATACATTCATTTTACAGAAATAAATCCTGATGTAAGGAATATAATTTCAAAATATGGTATTGGGGGCATAATTTTGTACAGGGAAAATCTGGTAACGCCCGAACAAGTAATAAGACTTACTGAGAATTTTCAGGAAGCGGCTGAAATACCGCTTATTATTGGAACAGATCAGGAAGGTGGAAGAATAACTTGTCTACAAACCGGGACCGATATGCCGGGCAATATGTCTCTTGGCGCATCAAATGACTATGACCTTACAAGGAGGGTTTCTGGAATCATTGGGAAGGAACTTAAAGTACTTGGAATCAACCTTGATTTCGCACCAGTATTGGACGTAAATTCTAATCAATTAAACCCGATAATAGGTGTAAGATCTTTCGGTGGCGATCCTAAACTTGTATCAAGAATGGGCAGCGCGTATATCAGAGGACTAAGGGATTCTTCTATAATACCATGTGTAAAACATTTCCCGGGGCACGGCGATACGCAAACTGATAGCCATCTCGGGTTGCCAAGTGTAGAACATAAATTTGATGATCTGATGAATGTTGATATTCTACCTTTTAAAGAGAACCTTGATGCTGAAACAATTATGACTGCTCACATAATAGTTCCAGCTTTTGATGATACTAAACTGTTTTCCAAAAAGTTAAATAAAAAAATCAGCATTCCCGCAACACTATCTAAAAAAATAATAACCGGATTTTTACGCAACAAGCTGCATTTCAATGGAGTTATATTTTCTGATGCTATGGACATGGATGCAATAAGCAACAACTTTGGGAATAAAGAAGCTATAATTATGGCTGTTACCGCTGGAGTTAATTTTGTTTTAATGCCGATTAGAATATGGGGGCATTCAGATATTCCAAAACTTGAAGAATTGTTTATTGAACTTGAGAATGAATATGCGCAGAATTCTGCATTTGCCAAATGTGTGGATGATTCAGTTCATAGAATTCTTACCTTAAAAGCGAAACATAATCTCCTGGAAAGATGGCATACATCTCAAGTAGCTATTCAGGAGGAAATTAAAAAAGCAAATATGATAGTTGGTTGCAGACAGCATAAAGAATTAGAGAAAAAGGCTTCTGCAAGCGGAATAACTTGTTTAAGAAATGATAATAATATTCTTCCATTCAAACTTAATAATGGTTCAAAAATACTTATTTTAGATAGCTATGATAAAAGGATTGAATTATTTGAACAGACTCTCAATAAAATAAAAAAGGAAGCAAAAATCGATTTTACAGTCGAAAGCTTAATATATCAGCCTGATTCAGAATTAACGCTACAACAAAAAGAAGCTATAAAACAAGCCGATTATATAATTTTGATTACCTATAATCTGGATAAAAATTCTACCCTCCCAAATCGACTGCTTAATTTCGCAAAAGAACAAAACAGGAGATGTGTAGTTGTTGCAGGTAGAAATCCTTACGATATAGCTTATCTGCCTGATTGTCCCGCCTATTTAGCTATTTACGGTACATACGAGTTCAATCAAAAATACGGTTTTCTAGTAGGATGTTCTATGAATATAAAAACAGTACTGTATACAATATTTACTACTGACAGAAATAAAAAAAATAGAATAAACCCAAAAGGCAAACTGCCTGTGAATATAATGAGCAAAGATTTAAAAACTGTTTTGTATAAATTGGGTAGTAGCATAAGTTATTAAGAGCTTGAAAGCGGTGGACGAGAATTGTCTGTTGTTTGTGTTTTAATCAAATACAAAAACTTGATACCTCAATGGCAAAATATATCGGAGTACATGTAAGTACAGAAGGCGGCGTGTTTAATGCTGCGAAAAATGCTTTTGATATAAATGCAAAAGCGTTTGCTCTCTTTGTAAAAAACCAGAGGCAATGGGTAGCAAAACCTCTGAATAATGCGACAATATTAAATTTCAAAGAAAGCTTAACAACTTACGGATTTAAGCCTGAATACATTCTACCTCATGCCGGGTACTTGATAAATTTGGGCAGCCCTAACAGTGAAAACAGAAAGAAATCAATAAAAAGTTTTATAGACGAGCTGTCGAGATGTTCAAATCTTGGCTTGAAATACCTCAATATTCATCCTGGTAGCCATTTAAATGAAATAAGTGAAGATGAGTGCATAAATCTGATAGCTGATAGCATAGAACAAAGTATAGATGCTGTAAAAAATGTGAAAATAGTACTCGAGAATACTGCCGGGCAAGGGTCTAATATTGGATACAAGTTCGAGCATCTGGCACAAATCATTGAAAAAATAAAAAATAAATCCAGAGTTGGTGTCTGTATTGATACATGTCATACATTTGCAGCTGGATATGATATAAAAGATCCTAAAAAATACAAAGAAACAATGAAAAAATTTGAAGATATTATAGGCTTGGAATATCTAACAGGGATGCATCTGAATGACTCAAAAGTCCCATTTGCTTCAAGAAAAGACAGACATGAAAACATCGGTAAAGGTTTTCTCGGATTGGACTTTTTCAAACGATTCATAAACGATCTAAGATTTGACAATATGCCAATCATTCTTGAAACTATAGATGAAACCCTCTGGAAAGATGAAATAGCTTTACTTTATAGTATGACCAATTAATTATCAATTATTAATTATGAATTTGGAGATTACAGTATTAGGCAGTGGAAGTTCAGGAAATGCTGTACTCGTTTCACTTGGGAGTTATGGGATATTAATAGATGCAGGATTTAGTAAAAAAGAGCTCTTGAAACGACTGGATAGCTGTGGAATAGATCCGAGTATAATAAAAGCTTTGCTTATAACTCACGAACATAATGATCATATTTCTGGAGCGAGGGTGATTGCCGATTCTCTCGATATTCCTATGTTTGCCAATCATTCCACTTTCCGTGCAATGGACACCGGGAAAGAAAAAAAAACCGGTAAGAAAAAAATTGTATTCGGAACCGGAGATACCTTCAAGCTTGAATCATTTACTATAAGGTCATTTAGAGTTTCGCACGATTCCATTGAGCCTGTGGGATTTGTTATAAACGCCAAAAACACAACAATCGGATATGCTATGGACTTAGGTTATATGGATAATATAACAAAATCACGCATGAAAGGATGTAACGTAGCTATCCTTGAAAGCAATCATGACGTTGGAATGCTTATGAATTCAACGCGGCCGCCTTATTTGAAACACCGCATAAAAAGCCGGCAAGGCCATTTAAGTAATGAACAGGCAATGGACGCACTTCATGAACTTATAACCCGAGATACAAAAGTAGTGATGCTCGGACACCTTAGTAATGAATGCAATAAGCATTCTATCGTTAACGACTTAGCATCTAAAAAATTGAAGCATTTAGGAAGAACGGATATAAAGTTTTGTCTAATGGAACAAGAAGTACCGCTCACTCCGATAATCATTGGATAATATTAAACCATTGTATAGTAATTGCGAAAGAACATAGAGACGCAATATATTCGTCTCTACTAGAATTTCCTTAGGAAGTCAACGGTTTCTATGCATTCAATACCAACATCTCTCATATCCCTGATATTGGCTTCAGCTATTTCTTGAGACTTGGCAGATGTGGCATCTATAAGAACTGTTACATGATAACCATAAGATATCCCATCAAATACAGTAGTTCTTATACAACTTGGATATTGCGTGCCACAAACAACAATATGATTTACTTCAAGCCTTCTGAGCATAAAGTCAAGTTCGGTATTCATAAATGCGCTAAAACGGTTCTTGATTATCTTGTATTCTCCAGGAAGCGGTCTAAGTTCGTTTACAATTTCACACCCCTTAGTCCCGGGAACCAATCCTTTATTTTGTTCTATAAAACTGGCAAGTCTGGTTATTTCCACATCGCTGCCATCAGGTCTGTACTCTCTTACTGCATGAAAAATAGGCAGTTTACGACGTCTGAAAGCAGTCAAGGCTTTTAATATAACCGGTACTGTTGCCTTAGCGCCTATTACGCGCAGCGGCGATCCCGGCATAACAAAATCATTCTGCATATCTACTATTAACAGTGCATATCTTTTTACTCTTTTTGACATATTCAAAACTCTTAAAATTCAGGGAGACAGAAATATATTTATCAATAAGTGTATTGTATTATTCGAAAAAACTCAATATATTTACTTTGTTTTTATTCTTTAATTATAACTTCTCAGATGTTATATTCATTCCGAACTGAAAAAAGTATTAGGATATGTCTGGGTTTCTGTTATTAAAAAATTTTATAAAATCTCCATCCGCTGTTGGGTCTGTTTGGCCTAGCTCTCCTGTGCTGGCTAATACTATAACAGCAGGAATAAACCTCGAAAATCTTCTTCA
>Ga0233425_10003062_pt1 | contig 31371 bp, 25 predicted proteins | sample Watercolumn_Towu_2_FD_181712 | JGI IMG/M metagenome (GOLD analysis project Ga0233425, IMG submission 181712) | Freshwater microbial communities from Lake Towuti, South Sulawesi, Indonesia - Watercolumn_Towuti2014_140_MG | ecosystem: Environmental > Aquatic > Freshwater > Lake | place... | reverse complement strand
TAAATAACGGTCTTTCGAATTTATACATTTATGCGTTCACATCTTCAGGAAGCAATATGTTCTGCGGAACAGGAAACGGTATATATTTTACAAGCAATAACGGTGCAAACTGGAACATGGTGAACAACGGACTAACAAGTACTTCTGTCCGCTCTTTACTCACATCAGGAATAAATATTTTTGCGGGAACGTTAAACGGCGTTTTTCTGACATCAAACAGCGGAGCAAACTGGATTGCAGTAAATAACGGATTAGCATCACTTTATGCCGGAGCATTAGCTCAATCAGGCTCGAATATTCTTGCCGGAACAAGCTGCGGATTTTACATATCTACAAATTCAGGCTCGTTTTGGTCGGAAATAAATAACGGAATAATAGATATGAGCATCGGGTCTATGACTTCGTCGGGCACGAATCTTTTTGCCGGAAGTACTTCGGGAATGTTTCTGACAACCGATAATGGTAACACGTGGACACGTGCAGGACTGAATAATCTTAACGTCTGGGGTCCACTTGTTTCTTTTAATGGAATTGTTCTGGCTGCCGCATCAGGAGGATTATACAAAACAACGAATAACGGAATTAACTGGACTTTGACAACATTTCCGAATGTAAGCATACATGGAATTACAATAGATGGAAATAATATATTTGCCGGCACCTGTGGGAATGGGGTATATTTTTCTTCGGATTACGGAACTACCTGGACACAGGTAAATAACGGACTAGCTAACCTTGACATCACGGGAATAGGAAGTTATAATGGAACAGTGTATGCCGGTACGTATGGATATGGTGCTTTCCGTTCCACAAATAACGGAACTAACTGGTTCTGTATCGGATTAACAGACAAGCATCTGATGGGATTCGCTTTTCCTAATGCGAATACTATAATCGCAGGATGCTGCGACAGTTTGTACAGAACGACAAATAACGGGATTAACTGGTCTGACATCAGTACAGGTGTTTCGCTTTTATGCGAGAATATTTCTCTTGTGACAAATGGTTCAAACGTATTTCTTTCCAGCTGCGGGAAAATTTACCTCACTACTAATGGCGGAACAAACTGGCTCCTAAAAAACCAGGGTCTCGAAAGCAACAATATAATAAGTTTTCACATTGCAGGAAGTTATATATTCGCAGGCACATATTTGTCATCTGTCTGGCGGAGAACATATTCGGAAACAATTAAGGTGAAAAAAATATCAACTGAAATACCAAGTCGGTTTATACTTTACCAGAATTATCCGAATCCATTCAACTCAATATCAAAAATAAAATATCAAATATCAAAAATACAAATAAAAAATCAAAAAGTTAAATTGGCTGTTTATAATTCTCTTGGGCAAGTGGTTGCAATATTAATTAACCGGGAGCAAGAACCCGGGACGTATGAAGTAACATTTGATGGAAATAATCTTGCTTCGGGGATTTATTTTTATCAACTACGTACAGGTGATCCCGATAAATCGGGACAAGTTTTTGTGGAAACGAAAAGATTTGTTCTCTTGAAATAAAAAGTCGAAGAGTTGAAAGGTCAAAAAGGAAAGATTGTCTGAGACAGGATTTATTTGTTTAAAATGACCGATAGGGTTTTTTCTTTTATTTCTTTGTGATTAAAAATATTTTGCTTATTTTGGTGGGTAACTTTTTTAAAATAATATTTACTATATGTCAAAAACTACTTTCTCTTATGCAGTATTAATTTTTATAATATTTCAATTTCTGTTTTTTTCCTGCAAACCTGACAACAACAAATCCGGAACAAATGAAAAACTTAAATCTGAAGAAATATTTAATGAAAGCATTCAGGGGAAAAAGGAGACAGTTCCGGAAGCCAAAGAGGTGAAACTATCTCCAAATGAACAGAAAAAATTAAATGTTTTTTTCAGTAACTTTTCTGAAGTCGGTTTAAAAACATTTAAAAAGGGTGAAATAACAACCGAAGAGCTTATAAATTTCGGAGTATATCACAACTACAGAAATAATCATAAACTTTTTGATAGCTTAGGAGAAGGAAAATTAAGATTAAGAGATGAATACGTTGTCAAATCCGTTCAGAAATTTTTCGGAATAACTTTAAAAGAGCATAAACAATTTCAAGATATCAGGTACAAGCCGGGTTATTATTATATTTTTGAATCCGATGGAGAGGCTTTTACTTTTTCACAAGTAGAAAAAGTAATTGACATTGGAAAAAATCAATTCATTGCTTATGTAAATGTTTATACTGCAAATTCTGGCTGGACGGGGGATGAACAGGCAAATTCAAAAGAATGGGAAAAGGACGGAGACGGAAAACCTGAGTTTTCAGGAAAGTATAAAGCGACTTACAACAAGAATGTGAATTCAGACGGAGAAGTGAGTTACACTTTAATTGAATACATAAAAAAATAAAATACATACACGTTTTGTTTTATATTTTTTGTGATTAAAAATTAGGTTAATTTTGTGTCAAATTAAAATGATTTTATGTTCAAACCCAAATTTTTAATAATTCTTTTAAGTGCATCGCTGTTTACATTTCTTTTTTCCTGCGAAAGCAATGATGGAAGTTTTATTCACGGAAATCCATATATTTCCACGTCAAACAAACTCCTTGTAGAGATTTTCACAAATACAAGTTGTATTCCCTGTGTTCAGGTAAACAGTTATTTTGACAATATCAACAACCTTACAGGAGTTACGGTAAATGATACAAATGTAATTCTAATGCGTGTACATACGACACTTTTTGCAAACGACCCGTTTTATAATTTCAATCCAACTGTTAATTTTGCAAGACAGCAATACTACAACGCAGGACTTTCGAATCCAAGAGCATATATGATGGGTAATTCTATGGGAAGTTATAGTTCCCAGAATTATACAACACTACTTAACCAGCAAATGCAGCAGAATAATGCAATCGGAATAAATCTAACTAACACATTCGACAGCACAACAAGAGCCGGCGGACTGGACATATCGCTTGCACAGGTGAGCGGGAGCCAGCTGAGCGATTTAGTATTGCACTGTGCCGTTGTAGAAAATAATTTAATTATGAATCCGCCTGCCCCAAACGGTGAAACGGATTTTGAAAACACATTAAGGGACTGGGTTACTAACGTAAACGGTGAATCATTTACCATTGTGCCCGGACAGGCATTGCAATTTCACAAGAATTACACCCTGAGAACCGGTATTGATTTCCATCATGCCTATTTAATAGTTTTTGTTCAGGCAGTTGCTTCAAAAACGGTTTACGGAGTTAAAAAAATAAATCTATATTAATTTTCAAGCCCTGAGAAATTAATTTTTTCGGGGCATTTTATATTCAAATCTCACAAGTGAATCTTTATTGCAAAATAATTTTTGCAGGATTTTTTTTTATAATAACAATAAATATTTTTTCTCAGGATAAAAAAACCTTAAACGATTCATTATTCATATTATCTGACACCTTAGATATTACAAAAAGCGGGAATAATGACCTTCTTTTTGAAAATTTTTTAGTTGATATGACTGAATCGGAACTGCTTGATGTAATTGAAAAGATTCAGGGGTATCCATATAATTTAAACACTGTAACTGCAGAACAACTCGGGAACATACCGTATATTTCTTCATTTCTGGCAAATAAAATTTTAGAATACAGGAAAACCAATATTAAATTCAGGAGTAAAAATGAACTGATGAATATTGAAGGCATAGATAAAGAGTTATATAACCTGCTGAAATATTATTTTGCAGTAAAAAATTCAGATTCGGATATTGTAATCAACAGCAGTGGAATATATGTTAAGGAAAAAAATTATAAAAGAAATCGGGTTTTGAATAATTTTGAGTTCACTTTTAAATCAAGATTTTCTCAGGATTTACAACCATCGATTGGGTTTTTAAATAATAATTATGCCGGTAGCAGACCGAAAATTTATAATCAGCTTAATGCATATTATGAAAAAAATGAAATTAGTCTTGAAGGAAATATAACGATTGTAAAAGACCCCGGGGAGATCTCACTTGCGGATTTTATTTCGGGATACCTTGCTCTGTATGAATATAAACACATCAATACAGCAATAATCGGCGATTACGTACTTAATTTCGGACAGGGATTAAGCATGCACAGTGCTTATTATATTTCAAAAAGTTTACTGGCAGTAAATTCAGTCCGGCAAAGGGACGATGGTCCGTCCGGTTATTATTCGGGAAAAAGTATTCAATTTTTTCGTGGTGCCGCAGTACAGATGAATTACAATAACTTATATTTTGATATATTTATATCGCATCATTATCTGGACGCAAATATAGATACAACGTCAGATAACGCTACTTCTTTTTATTACAGCGGATTTCACAGAACTTATTCTGAACTGAATAAAAAAAATACTGTTCTTGAAAAATTAATCGGAGGAAGGGTTCATTTCGATAACGAACTAATAAAAATCGGAACTGCATTCTGGACTTCAGATTTTTCAAGGAATTTTATCCCCGATTCATTGATACAATTGTTCAAATTTTCAGGGAAGACGGCTAATGTGTTTAGTCTCGATTACAATATATTTTACAAAAATCTCAATATTTTCGGGGAGCTTGCAAGGTCACAGAACAATGCACTCGCGGGGATAAGTTCTGTACAGATTAATTTTACCGATATAGCAGATGTAATATTTTCATACAGAAATTATTCCAGAGATTTTATTTCGATTCATTCTTTTGGTTTCGGGAAAGGAGTTAGCACGCAAAACGAAACGGGATTTTATTCGGGGATTAAAATTAAGCCCATAAATGGTTTGTACATCAATGCTTATTATGATTTCTACAAATTTCCATACAGAACATATTTTTATCCTGTTCCGTTTTCAGGACGTGAATTTGTAATTTACGCAAGCTGGAAACCTGAGCCGGATTTGCTTTTTGAATTTAATTTAAAAAATGACAGCAAGGATAATACGCAAAGTATCATATTAGTTGATGATACACAGCCAAATACTACAGACAATAAGATACAAACTAATATCGGGTTCGGGTTTACATATACAATAAAAGAAGATTTGAAAATTAAAAGTAAATTGGAGTTCATTGATGCCGGAAAAACAAGTAGATTGAGCAGTACGGGTTGGTTATTTTTTTCTGATTTCGGAAAAAAGTTTTTCAGAAAATTAATTTTGAATGCACGGATTATTTTTTTTGATGCGGATGACTACAACAGCAGATTATATGAATATGAAGATGACATAAAAGGATTTTTTTCGAATGTAAGTCTGTATAACTCCGGGATGAGGTGGTATGTACTTGCAAGTTATATTTATGACGATAATGTGAGATTCTGGGGAAAATATTCGGAAACACGATACAACTATATTAATTCAATCGGTTACGGAAATGATTTAATAGAGGAAAATCTTACAAACAGGTTGAATCTGGGAGTGGAGATTAAATTTTAAATTTAAAATTTAAAATTTGAAATTGTTTTATATATTCCCTATATATACAAACTTGAGATATTCTCTTGCAATTTCTTCGAAATTTTTAAGCATTAGAGCGGAGGTCGGGTTAAAGTCTAGTTCATACCGGGGAAATGCACGGGAAATATGCAGAACAATATTTTTACTTATGCTGCGCAGAAACTCACACATTTGTCTGAATTCATTTTCATCATCATTATATCTTTCGATTAAAAGAAATGTAACTTCAAGATGTTTTTTTTCTTCGGCAATTACTTTAATAGTATTAAGCGTAGTTTCAAGATATCCGTTACAGATTTTTTTATAAAATTCCGGATTAAAAGATTTTAAATCAATATTGAATGCATCGATATAAGGTAGAAGGTATCTGAGCGGGGTTTCATTTATCTGTCCGTTAGAAACGACAACCGTTTTAATATCATTAAATTTACATAAAACTGCGGTATCATACATATATTCATAAAACACAGTTGGTTCATTATAAGTAAACGCAACGAATTTCAAATCATTTTCCTTGCACATTGAAATAATTTCGTCGGGAGGAACAGATTGAATATACAATGATGAAGAGGTGTCTTTTTCCTGGCTAATATCGGCATTCTGGCAGAACTTGCATGCTAAATTACATCCGTAAGTACCTAGCGAAAGAATCCGCACACCCGGGAAAAAATGATAGAGCGGTTTTTTTTCAATCGGGTCTATATGAATTGCAACCGGTTTTTCATAAACCATAGAATACAATGTACCTTCAATATTTTCCCGGGTGCCACAGACACCCGATTGACCATCATCGAGTTTACATCCGCGCGGGCATAGTACACATAATATCTTATCTTCCGATTCTTTTAGTTCATAATATAATGCTTCTTTCATATAACGATATATTACATAAAATTATCAACAATATCTCATTAAATAAATAAACAAAATAAAGACAAAAAAAGTGAAAAATGTCTGAACAGTCCCGATTCAGTTAGTTCATCGGGATGCAAAAACCGCAGATTCAAAAGATATTAATGAATAACTGGAAGAACAATGAGAATAGGTACAGGAAACGCAGATTTTGTATTTTTTCAGTATAAGAAGTCAACTCCTTACACCACAGAACAAAAATCCGCAACGAAGGAAGGTTTTTGTATCGAGAAAAAAGTACTGGTTTATTATTACTTTTTATACTTAATACATGATACTGAATACCGGGAACTGAATTTGTCTACATCCAGGAAACATAAATGCTGTTTCTGTCTACGGGGTCAACTTTAGCATTATATTCGTTACCGGTTTGAATTCTGGGTGCAATAATTTTTGAAACCATCTGCTGATGATTATTGATGTAATAGTTGTCGTATCTATGTTCTTTTATCACTTCGAGTTGAAATTCAAGTACAGGGTCATAATTAATTAATTGCCCTGTATCTTTTACACTCAGAACTTTTACTTTCACAGGAATACCTACGGAACTTAATTTATTTATTAAATTCTGATGTTTCAAAAAATCAGCGGCAGATGACATTTTTTGTGCTCCTTGTTTTATTGATTCTCCAAATCCGGGCATTTTAGGAAATCCTTTGAACATCTTTGCAAAAAAAGTATTAATAATAAAGGTAATTATTCCAACTACGATAAGAACTCCACCAGTAAAATATAAACTTGAAAGAGTTTTTGAATTTAATGCTGCTAAAACAATAAGCACTACCCCTGCAGCGGCAAGTAGAATTCCAACGACCTGACTTAGTTTATAAAGCCAGTTCATAACTGCTCCATTCTTTAAATTTTAAATTGTTTATTATTTCAAAAATTCATTATAGAGATTACCGTATCTTGTTCTTACGGGCATATGCTGTCCCATTCTTGCAACCCAACCATTTTGAACAGTCTGCCATGCACCGGGAGGAACGCCCATAGCTTCGGCATATTTATTTACATTTTCTACTCCCATAATGGTTTGTTTCATCAATCCTGCAGAAATTTCTGCATATTTATCAAGAGTAATACCTTCAATGGGGGCCCACATCGGGTCGTTCAAATCGACCGGTTGTGAGGCGGCTTGCTGGTCTTTCATTGCCTGCTGCTGCATTTCCTGAGCCTGCTTGGTCAGGTCTTTTGCGCTGTCCATCATTCCTTTGAAATCTTTAAATAATCCCATCTGATTTTCCTTTCTATGATTTTATATTTTTTAATAATTAATAAAATAAGTTCTCTGATAAATAACTGCAATATTAAAATAAAAGTTGTATAAAATACTTATTTTATTAACAAATGCTTTTTTTTAGTAAAAAACCGCTACTTTGAGGAATTTTTAATAAAATTCAAAACAGAGATAAAACGGTAAAAACTGATAAGGTTTTCGATAAGGTTTAAATTTATTTTTGTAATAGATGAAAAAATAAGAAGGACACTAAAATGTCAGAAAATAAAAATAATATTTCAGAAAATTATTTCTCTGAAACGGTTATCTTAAATAAAAACAACTGTTTGGCTGAAAATAATAAAAGAGTTTCAACAGGTTGTAAAGATAAAAATGTGACAAAAAGGATAATGCCAAGGCAGAACGGGAAAAAGGAAGCAAATTCACAGAGTCTGATTAGAAGATTTCAAAATACAATTTTAATGTTAATTTATTAAAAATTTTAATTAAAAAATCATGTATCATTTTAATAATTCAAAATTTTTGAAAAGTGTTTTATAAAAAACTTGAGTCCGGCAGTTTCTCCGATGTTATTCTTAGACTTTGAAAACGATTAATTATGAAACTGCACTCGTCAATACAGTAAAAATTCTGTAATGCCGGGCACCCCGAAGAGAGGGCGAAATTGGAAAACTCGCCCTCTTGCTTTTTTGATACTCGTTTTAATTTTAAGATTTTCGTGATTTACAGAATCTTTAAACTTTTATTTATTACACTTCACATTTAAAATTCTTATTTTCTTATAAATTTTTCTTTCAAAAGAAACATTTAAAATATTTTTAACTTACTAAAATTTCTCACCTGAAATTAATCCCGATAATTTTTTTTAATTCAATGCAATCCATCGGCAATTCGTCAAAATAAATTTTCTTCATACAAAAAGAAAAATTCTTACTTGAAAAAAACTACGAAAAGCGATAAGGTTTCCGATAAGGTAAAAATTTATTTTTGTAGCAGATGAAAACGACAAAGCATTTGAAATGAAAACTAAAAATAGAACTTTATTTATTATAATCTACTATCAATGAAAGAGAAAAAAATATTAATATTAATAATTATAAAAAGATAAACCTTAAATAAATATTTTTAAACTAAACCAATTAACAAAAAGGAGTAAACAAATGAACTCACAAAAATTTACAAGGTATTTTACCAACACAATATTAACAGTAATAATACTGTTTTTAATTTCCATTAGTGCGAACGCACAGTATTTTTTGAAAGCATACCAGGTACCATCAGCCATTACAAAAAAGATAGACATTGGAAGGTCTATACAAAGAGATTTATGGGGAACAGATTTATGGTCGATAGCCGGATACACCAACAGCAATCCCGCAGGAGATTTTGACTGGACATTTTTAAAACTTGATAATTTGGGAAACATTATCTGCTCAACTGTTCTTGGTTTTCCTTATGCTGATTCCTGTTTTTCACATACTCAGATACTTGCAGATACAATGTATCATTCAAGCAGGTTTGTTCTTTCGGGATTTTATACCAATCCGGGACAAATGAAACGTAAAGCATCATTCAGTATACTTGATACAAACTGTAACCATATACTTTCAAAGCAAATCAATGATACTTTACGTAATGAGTACAGACAAGTCATAAGAGATAATTCAGTAAACAGCAACTTTGTTTTAACCGGTTTTACAGAATATCCTGTAAGCATGTCTCTTCTTAAAAATAAAATTATTGCATCCAGGTATAATTCAGCCGGTGCAAAACTATGGGGATATAAATACACAAACGGATATCCTTCTGACGATGAAGCATATTCAATCTGCAATACAACCGACGGAGGATATGCAATCACAGGCAGAACAAATATGTATACAACAGGAACGAACTGGGATGTTTTTGTTACCAGATTAACTCCCGCGGGTATACCAATGTGGACTAAAATTTATCATAAAGATTCTTCAAGTGTAAGTTCTGAAGCAAGAAGAATTATTCTAATGCCGGATGGAGGGTTCGTAATAACCGGGTGGACAAATTATAATGACCCGTCAAACTGCGATATTCTTGTAATGAGAATTAATTCTGCCGGTGCTTTAATCTGGTCATATACTATTGGAATACATGGAAAAATTGAAAGAGGTTATTCTATAATACTTGCCTCGGATGGAAATCTTGTGCTTACCGGACTCACTAACTTTGCAGGTAATGAAGATGTTTTAATAGTAAAGATAACACCAACCGCACCTGTCGGTTTAATATGGGCAAGATATTATAATAATGCTCTGGCGGGTTCAATGGGTGAAAGAGGATATGATTTAAAAGAATCTTTTACACCCGCAGGTTATGCATTTACAGGGATAGTAAATCCGACCGCTTTAACAAGCGATATAATGTTTATGAAAACAAATGTTGCGGGACTTGTAAATACTGTTTGCCCTACGTCATTAACAATGCAAGTAATACAAGCCCCTTATACAATAAGAGAAACATATCTTCAGTATATTCCGTTTAATGATATCGTAATTAATCCGCAGTGGACACGTCCGGTTCCTACAGTAACTACCTTATGCAATGTGACCGGAACAGGTGAAAATAATTATAATGTCCCGACAGAATATAAACTAAAGCAAAATTATCCGAATCCATTTAATCCGACAACAAACATCGAATTTTCAATTCCGAACGATGGACCTGTAAGCCTGAAATTATATGATATTTCTGGAAAAGAGGTTTTTGTACTTCTGAATGAAAATAAAATAAAAGGAAGTTATATAGTTTCTTTCAATGCATCTGAATTATCGAGCGGAGTTTATTTCTATAAACTTGAGTCCGGTAGCTTTTCCGACGTGAAAACTATGACACTGATTAAATAATAATAACTGTTAAGATACACTCGTCAATACAGTAAAAATTCTGTAATGCCGGGCACCCCGAAGAGAGGGCGAAATTGAAAAACTCGCCCTCTTGCTTTTTTATACTCATCAGAATTGTGTTAACGAAATTAATTGGATAAACGGAATTTCGATTATTTATTTTTCGCAAATTATACCGGCATAGGGTATTACGAGAGTAATAAAACCTTTTTTGTTCACTGTTCTTTCTAAAAGCTTTTTAACTTCTGTGAATATTTTCTTTTGAATTTGCTTATCAACAATTGTTTTCCATTCAGGCAGGAAAAATTCCCTGATTATAAAATATTCAAACATTGAGTCGGAATCGGGAAATTTATACTCGAATTTTTTTCTTATAATTTTAATGTTTTTAAAACCTGTGTTTGTTAACTCTTTTTTCATATATGATACTGGTTTTCGCAATTTCCATATATGTTTTTTCATTTTTTCAATCTCATCCATCAATAAATTTTTTTTCAGTACAAATTTAAAAGCGGAGTAAAATTCTTTCATTGTGTCCGGGAGATTGAAAGTGAAAATAAATTTTCCTTTTTTCTTTAATGTTCTGTAAGTTTCGAAAAAAACCTGTTGGATGTTGTCAACATTATTAATCCCGTTATTAGAAATTATCAGGTGAAAATAATTACTAAAAAACGGAAGTTTTTCCGCATTATTATCAAGCAGTTTTAAATTATTAATTTTTCTGAAAACTGCTTTTTTCTTTGCCTGTTCTGTTCCCTCTTTCCATAAATCGACTCCATAGACAACCGAGCTTTTTCCAAGCCGTCCCGCGATTTCAATAGCTGGAAATCCCGTACCAAAGCCAATATCGAGAACTTTCATATTTTTTTTAACGGGAATATGTTCGAGCAGTGTTAGCCCAAAAGGAGCAGACCACAGGGGCAGTTCATCGCAATACAGATGAAGATTTTGTAATATATTCAAAAGAATGTTTTTTGTTCCCGGATTTATTTATTAACCGGTTTAACTTTCAACAACAGATTCTTCCGCTCTACAATTTCCACAACCTCATCTTTTTGAATATCAAAATCGGATTCTGCATTCCACAGTGTGCCGTTAAATTCTACCTTACCGCCGACCATTCCCGGTTTAATATCAATTCTCACAACCGCTTTTTTTCCTTTGATTGCTTCAAATTCTTCTTCGGTCATTTTCCCGGATTCTTTGCCCTTGAAAAAATTTGCCATATTCTTTCGAAACAAGAGAAGCGTTAGAACAGACGATACGATAAAAATAGTAACTTCAACTGTGAAATTGCTCGTTAACCCTGTCCAATGACAGATTGCCGTAATCCAGGCACCGACTCCAAAAAAAACGAGGATAAATCCCGGCACAAGAAGTTCAATAATAAATAATGCAATTCCAAGCAGAAACCAAAAAAGCGTCATATTAAAAGTTTCCCAGAACATAAGATATTATTTAGTTGGTTTAATAGTTTCCGGAGTATGTTCTGTTCCGGAATATTTAAATACTTTGCTTATTGTCGCCACCATACCGGAAACATCGCTCAGGTTTGATGGAATAATCATCGCATTGTTTCTCTGGGCAAGTTTACCAAATTCCATTAAATAATTTTCCGCGATACGAAGGTTAACAGCATCGATTCCTCCCTTTTCGTTAATAGCAGAAGCTATTTCACGCAATCCTTTTGCGGTTGCAAATGCAATTCTTTCTATTTCCTGCCCGCGTCCTTCGGCTTCATTAATACGCTTAATTTTTTCACCTTCGGATAAAGCAATTGCCTGTTGTTTTTCTCCCTCTGCACGGTTAATTTTTGCCTGTTTTTCACCTTCGGATTCTGCAATCAACGCACGTTTTTCCCGTTCTGCTCTCATTTGCTTCTCCATTGCGTCTTTGATGCTCATAGGAGGTGCGATGTTCTTAATTTCGTGCCTGGTAACTTTTAGTCCCCATGGTTCTGATGCTTTATCAACCGCAGATACGATTTCAGAATTTATTTTTTCACGTTCTTCGAATGTGCGGTCAAGTTCAATTTTCCCGATTTCGCTTCGCATTGTTGTCTGGCAAAGCTGAATACTTGCGAATGCATAATTCTGAACACCATAAGATGCTTTCACCGGGTCGACAATCTGCATATAGAGTACACCGTCAACCTCAACGGCGATATTATCTTTTGTAATACAGGTTTGGGGCGGAACATCTATAACCATTTCCTTCAAGGAGTGCTTGTATGCAATTTTATCTATAAAAGGAATCAGGATATGAAAACCTGCCTCGAGAGTTGCACGGTATTTACCAAGTCGTTCAATGATAAAAACTGTTCTCTGGGGAACAACTCTTGCTGTCTTTATAAATAAAATCAGAATAAAAACCGCTAATATAACTAATATTACAGGAGCCATAATGTTTTCTTTTTAATTTTGGAAAAATGTTTTCTCCAATTTAATAAATAAAAAACAAAAAAAAACTAATATATCTCGGTCTTATTTGAAAACCTGTGAAAAAATAAAAATGTTAAGTTCTTTTTCCAATAATTGGCAAGAAAAACTTAACATTTTAGAAGACGTAATGCTATAATTATGAAAATTAAAGAGCCTAAGTTAATATCTGCAATTAATTATGAATAATTGAATCTGAAGTGATTTTATTAATCATTTCATTATCAACTTCCATTTCTTTGCGTCTGAAATAGAAAAAATGATATATTATATATGAACCACCAACAACGAACGAAATAACAATCGTAATCGAAGCAAGAATATTAAGATAGTCGATAAAACTCATATTTAGCAGATAATCGAATATTGTTTCATTCATATAGCTTACTTTTATGTTACCTAAATATAACCAATTTTATTCAATAAAAGTCCATATTTTTTTATCCACAACAAAAAAACATTGTTTTAAAGCGAAAAATGCAATAATTTGAGGTTTTAAATCACTGAATTTATGAAAGATATTAGAATTGGTTTCGGATATGACATTCACAGAACTAAAAAGGGACGGGATTTGATTCTTGGAGGAGTGAAGATTAAGTCCGATTTTGGCATTGACGGTCATTCCGATGCTGATGTATTACTGCATTCAATATGTGATGCACTTCTCGGAGCGGCGGGATTTGAAGACATTGGTCATCAATTTCCAAATACCGATGCAAAATATAAAAATATTTCAAGTCTGAAATTACTTGAAAGAACTTACAAAATGATTTCAAGTAAAAAATGGAAAATTAAAAATATCGATTCAACAATAATTCTTGAATCACCAAAAATAAGCAAATATATTCCTGAAATGAAAAAGAAAATTTCAGGAATAATTAAATCAAAAAATATTTCAATCAAAGCGACAACATCGGAAAAACTCGGGGATACCGGTAAAGGAAAAGGATGTGAAGCTTTTGCTATAACTTTACTTTATAAATAAACTTTTATGAATTTTTTTCAGGCGATTGACGAAAAATTATTTTACTTTATAAACGGAACACTGGCAAATCCGGTTTTTGACAAGATAATGCCGATTATTACCAACGGAGATAGCTGGATAATTTTTTTATTTGTGATGTGGTTTTATATAGTAATAAAAGGAGGGCGAAAAGGAAGAACCCTTGCGATAATAATATTCCTATGTGTAGCTTTAAGCGACCAGACAAGCAATCTTATCAAGGAATATTTCGGAAGAATAAGACCATGTCATACACTACCCGATGTTCACCTGCTTATAGGTTGCGGAAGCGGTAAATCTTTTCCTTCGTCACACGCAGTAAATAATTTCGCTGCGGCAGTGTTGATATCTCATTTCTATCCCCATTTGAAATATCTGATATTCTCGGGTGCTTTCATAGTTGCTATTTCAAGAACATTCGTAGGTGTCCATTATCCATTAGATGTTTTGGGGGGAATTATTATCGGCACATTGCTTGGACTTTTTATAGTGTTTCTGTGGGAACTTGTTAACAAAAAATTCAAAATTCTAAAATCTTAAAATATCTGATTATAAAAAATCAAAAACTGAGAAACTTTTTTCTTTGTGTTTTATCGGGTGTTATGGTTGCGTCTGCTTTTCCACCTTTTAATTTATTCTTTTTTTCATTCATTGGAATTGCGATATTAATTCACCTGATATCGGACAGCAAAGGGTATAAACAACTATTCCTGAGAACATTTACTTATGCAATATTTCTTCAACTGGTTGCGCTCTCGTGGATAGCTTTAAGCGGTCTTGGTAAAAATGCCGATATATTTTTATTTATAGGCGGTCTTGTCCTGCTTCCGATACACGCATTATTTCTGATAATACCGTCATTCGTATATTATTTTATTTCGGGAAATATTAAAATAAAAAGATATGTGTATTTGAATTTATTTTTTTTCCCTTTTATCTGGGTAGCGTTTGAATACTTTCACGCAATTGGGGAGCTGAGTTTTCCATGGCTCACTCTGGGCAATGCCTTCACAACACGGCTTGACAAAATACAGTATATTGATATCACGGGAGTATATGGAGTCTCTTTCTGGGTTTGTGTTCTCGCTGCTTTGATTTATTATCTTTACAGTATTTTAAAAGTAAAACATACCGATAATAAAATAAAAATTACTTCAAAAAAAGCAATTATAATTTATGCGGTAATAATAATTGTATATATATTACCTAACATATATTCTTATGTTAATAATTGTGAACGCAATTTTTCCAACAACATTAAAAATAAAAAACTGAAAGTTGGAATAATTCAACCAAACATAGACCCCTGGGCAAAATGGAGTGCGAAGCTTTATGAAATCACAAACGATTATGCACTGCAGATAAGAGAAATTGGAAAAACAAATTCTGAATTGGATTTAATAATAATGCCGGAAACAATTACACCGTATTATTTTCTTGAATTATATAATGATGATTTATACAGAATAATAAAAAACTCAGTAGATAGTCTGAACATTCCTGTTTTTATGGGTATACCGGATTTTGTGAGATATGGAGATTCGACTATTGCACCTATTGATGCAAAAAAATATAAAAGCGGGGAAAGATACGATGTTTTCAACTCTTCAGTACTGCTTGAACCGGGAAAAGAAAAAACCATACAGCAGAAATATTCAAAGATTCGTCTCGTAGCGGGAAGTGAAAGAATGCCCCATCAGGATAAACTTGTTTTTCTGAAAGACTTAGTCAAGTGGGGGGTGGGTATAAGTTCATATCAAATCGGAAGAGACTCAACAATTTTCAATCTTGGTGCAAAAGCAAAATTCAATTGCGGAATTTGTTATGAATCAATTTATCCCGATTTTATTTCATCCTTTGTCGATAAGGGTTCAGAATTTATTGTAATCATCACAAATGATGGTTGGTGGGGAAAATTGCCGGGTACATATCAACACAGTCAGTATAGTGTTCTTCGGGCAATTGAAAACAGAAGATGGCTGGTGAGGTCTGCTAACACAGGAGTTTCCGGAATTATAGACCCATACGGAAATTATATTACAGAAACACAAGTGAATGAAAGGAAATCCTTTATTGGTGAAATAGGTTTATCCGGGGAAAAAACATTCTATACAAAATACGGAGATGTATTTGCACAAAGTTGTTATTTCTTTTCTATATTTCTGATTGTTTTGTCGCTTGGAAAAAAACTCGTAGGAAAATTATTTCGTAAAGAATTTGATATAGACAATAAAAAGAGCGGCTAATACGGCAAAGATAATAAAAATTACCAAAAGTTTACTGATTCCCTGTTTGGGTACCTCATAAGAAAGCGGAGTTTTATCTTTACTTTTTCTCCATTCGGGTTCTTCCCATCTTTTAAGTACTTCATCAAATTCTTTATATGCACCATTTTCTATTTTTGAGTTATCCGGGATTGGAGATTGTGCATAAACAATTCCTGTATCTTTTATAAATACATCATCAAAACTTTTTGGTTCCGGTTTTTCAGTTTCAACTTCCTGCCTGAACGTTTGTGTTTGAATAATTTCATTATGAAGATCTTTCAGTTCATCGGGTATTACGACAGGGGGAGGTATTTCTTCGGCTTCAACTGTTTTAGCTTCCGGAATTTGAAAATCCGGTTCAGGAAAATCGTCCGGTTTTTCTTCAATCAGACTTTCTTTTATTCTAGATATATTTTCAATATCTTTTTCAATATCACTTTTTTCCGGTTCCTTTTTCTCTATTTCAAGCGCCTTTAATTCCTCAGGAATATATTCATCTAACGAACTTACATCTTTGGGAATAATTTCGGGTACGGATATTTGTTCCGGAGGCGGCGTCACTTCCTCAATTTTTTGTATTTCGGGAATTGGTATTGTAACGTCCTGTTCCGGTTTCACTTCTTCTGTAATTTTTTTCATCACCGGTTCTTCCGGAGGAGTAACGGGGATTACAGGAGGTGTAATTTCAAGAGGCGGGGACAATAGAATTTCTTTTTCAAATGAAATCCGTTTCTCTTCTATTATATCATCTGTTTCTTTTTTTATTTCTATTTCTGTTTTTTCCAATCCGGTTTCTGATGGTGGAAGTGATTCTTTGTGCAAATCCAGCTTTTTAATCTCTTCATCGAATTCCTTAAGATTCTTTTCTTCGACTTCAAGAATTGTCTTTAATCTTTGTTCTATTAAGTCATCCAGTTCCCTGTCATCTACTTTATTTATATCCGGTTTTTTGCTTTCAATAACAGGAATAATATTTTCAATGTTATCGGTTCTTTCAGGTTCGGAAAAAACTACTTTAATATCTTCATCCAATTTATACCGCAAATCTTCTTCCGCCTGTTTTATAATTTTCTCACGCTCTTTAATTAATTGGTCGATTTCTTTTTCGTGACTTAATTTTTCAACCGGGGGTTCTTCGATTTCGGGTTCTACTACTGATGGAACGTCTACCCCGGCTTCTTGGATAACTGGCGGCAGTTCTGCTTTTTCTTCTTCGATAACCTGTGGAATTTCTTCAATTTTTTCTTCAACAGAAACAATTTCGTCTTCGACTTTTTCTACAGCAGGAATAATTTCTTCTTCAACTTTTTCTTCAATAGGAATAATTTTTTCCTCGACTTCTTCTTCAACAGGAATAATTTTTTCTTCAGCTTTTTCTACAACAGGGGTAATTTCTTCTTCTTTTTTCTCAACGGGTATGACATCTTCCTTTGCATACTCTTTTGGTGCAAAAGATTTTCTTTTTTTCAAAAATGCGTGAAAGTCGGGAATAATTTTTTCCCATTTTTTCGGTTCTTCTAAATCTTCCCCTATAGATATTTCAGTTACAGATTCTTCTGAAATAATTTCATCTTTTTTCTCTTCCGGTTTTTGTTCTTTTTCATCAATCTGCTGAAAGAATTTTTCAAGTTCGCCATTTGATTTATATTCGACGGGAACATCAAACGGAGAAAAATCTTCCGTAACGGGATACCAGACCGGTTCATCTTCAATCTTAATAATTTCTTCGATAATATCTTCGTCGGGAGTTTCGGTTTCCTCCTTACTTATTTCTTTTATTTCCGTCTCTGTTTCTTTTTTTTCTGCAATTACTTCAGTTTCAATATCTTTCTCTATTATTTCTTCGCGTGTGACTTCTTCACGGTCTTTTTCTTCTCCGGCATATTTTTCTTCGATAAGTTCATCAACCGTCCCTATTTTTTCGATTATCTCTTCAGAATCAGGCGATTCAACAACTGCAATTCCGGTGTCCGTTTTTTTTGCAGTAATTTCTTCACCTATTTTATTCAGATATTCCGGAATTTTCTCCGGGATTGGATAATGCAGTTCCTGTTCCGTGCCGGCTGTTCTTTTATCTTTATATCTCTGAACTCTTGCATCATATTTAGATTTTAATTCATCATCAGAGTAAGCACGAATTCTTACTGCCGAGAGATTATTATAATTATAATTCAGTTCTTCGGAGAATCTTTTTACCGGAGAGAAATATATTTTTGATTTATTAATTGTAAATTTACCGAACTCATATATATTTACATTTTTCCCGTTTACAAGTGCAGAAATAAGTACTCCAAAAACATTATCAAAAAATTCCGCCGCTTCATATTCATTTATTGAAAACTCTTTTGCAATATTTTTTACAATTGAAAATTTATTCATCCGCTTTTCTTAATTTTGCAAGAAGTTTTTCAGATGGGATAAAATCAAGTTTATCTTTTGGCGGGAGAAGGATTTCGGATTTCTTTTTATAATCCGTGTATGTCTGCATTTCTCTGTTATAAACCTCAAAAGAACCGAAATTTTCTATGTTGAAACTTTTATTTTCACGGATAGAATTTTTAATTAAATCAAAAATCCTGTTAACCATTGCTTCCCCTTTTGAAACAGGTACTGAATTTTTTGCGAGTATTTTTTTTATCAGGCTTTCTTTGTTCATTGAACGAGTTCGGTTTCCTCTTCCTTTAAAATACTATAATTAAAAAATATACGAAATATCTTTAATTAATTCTTCGAGATAATTTTTATCCGTTTTATCAAATGCATTGAGGTCGCCGCTGTCTATATCGAGCACTGCTTTCACCTCGTTATCTTTAATAACGGGAACAACTATCTCTGATTTTGAATTACTATCGCAGTAAATATGACCCGGAAATTTATCCACATCTTCTACAAGTATAGTTTCTTTTCTTTCAACTGCAGACCCGCAAACCCCTTGCCCGGAGCGTATTCTCGTGCATGCAATTTTTCCCTGGAACGGACCGAGTACAAGTTCTTTTTTATCCCTGTCATAGAAATAAAATCCAACCCAAAGAAATTTACAAAAGGAATATTTCAAAACAGAAACAATATTTGCAATGTTAGCAATTAAATCGGATTCATCTCTGATTAATTCTCTAATTTGAGGAAGGATTGCCCTGTAAATTTTTTCTTTCGATAAGTTCTTATTTACTGCAATTTCACTTATCATATTTAACTTTTAATTTACTTCATTCAAACAAAATATAAAATTCTAAAATTAATCTTTTTATAAAATATATTTTGACAAGGTGTTCCCGTAATATATGATTATTTTAATAAAACAAAAAAATAGCATACTAAAAAAACAAACTAAACAGAAAGAGAAGATTTTTAAACGAAATTTCAAAAGTTTTTTGAGAGATAACAGATTTTGTTATTAAAAAGACTTTTGAAGATTTGTTTATTGATTAGTTGAAATTAGAATTTAATATTTATATATTTATAAATTCAGTATACTGAATTTTAAAAGTGTTTTTTCGAGAATATTAAAAAAAATAATTTATGTCTTCTAATAAAAACACTACCGTCCGACCTTACCAGTTAATAATTATCTTCGTATTACTTGTTAGTGTAATTATTTTGTATGGAACAAAATTTTACAACAAACAGCGGGAATATGCAAAGCAAGACCAGTTTGACAAACTTAGGGTTGCGGTTGACCTTAAGGCAAACGAGATTACACACTGGGCTAATGAAAGAATTTTTGATATTAATATTGTAACTTTGAATAAATCTTTTATTTCCGGTTCTGCGCAATGGTTTGAGGATAATGAAAATACTGCTCTGAAAAATAATATTGTAGACCGGCTTGATTTAATGATTAATTACGGAAATTATAAGAGCATTTACCTGCTTGACAAAAAGGGGAACATAAAAATTTCCATCCGGGATACTATTAGAAAATTAGAACCCGCTGCGATAGAGCTTTTCAAAAACTCTCTTGCGCAAAAAAAACCAGTATTCAGCACAATATATTTATGCAATAAGTGCAACAACCTGCATCTTGACATTGTTTCTCCAATGTATAAGAGTAATGAGTTAATGGGGGCATTGCTTTTCCGGGTTGACCCAAATAAATTTTTCTATCCGATAATTAAGGAAGGAATATTACACCTTGAAAGTTCTGAGTGTATTCTTGTTGAAAAAGAAGGGAATGATATTATCTATCTGAATCAGCCAAAACTTTCCAAAGATATTTCCTTCGGATATAGAATAAAACAAGACAGTACAGAAACAAAAAATCCGCCGATATTATCTTTTCTTGACAAGAATGAAACTGCCGAAGGAATGGATTATAGAAAAGCCGATGTGCTTGCCGGGATAAAAAAGATTCAGGATTTTCCATGGTACCTAATTGTAAAAATCGATACCGAAGAAGCACTTGGTCTTATCCGAGGAAAAGCGACATATATTGCTTTATTTTTTGCATTATTAATTGCTTTTACAGGAATACTTATCTTGTGGATATGGAACAATCAAAAAAAATCGATTCAGATACATAAGATAAAATCCGAACTGCAGAGGCAATTATTGCTCAAACATTTTGAATATCTTTTTAAATATGCCAATGATATAATAATTTTATCGGATAACGAATTAAATATAATTGAAATTAATGACCATGCATTACGTGATTATGGATATTCGAAAGAAGAAATGCTGAAACTGACAATACGCGATTTAATTACGGAAGATTCCGAACCACGGGAAAACACAATAACGCCGGAAGAAGCGGAGAATGGAATAATTTCCGAAACAACTCACAGGAGAAAAGACAAATCGTCTTTTCCCGTAGAGGAAAGTTTGCGTCTTATAGATGTTGACGGTGAAAAATTTTATCAGAGAATAATCCGCGATATAACAGAAAGAAAAAAGACACAGGAACTTATTTTACAGGAACGTGATTTTTCCAATACATCCCTTAACAGTCTACCCGGGATTTTTTACTTGTTTGACAACAATGGAAAATTTCTGCGCATAAATGACAATTTCCTTAAAATAACAGAATATACAAGAGAGGAGATAGAAGACCTCTATCCTCTTGACTTTTTTGATGGAGAAGATAAAAAATTAATAGAAGAAAACATAAAGAAAGTATTTGAGACCGGCTACACAGAAATAGAGGCAATGTTAACTTCTAAAAGCGGTAAAAAGACTTACTTTTTATTTACGGGACAATCAATATTTATTGATGACAAATCCTGCGTGATTGGTATGGGAATAGATATCACGAAAAGAAAACTGACAGAAGAAGAGTTGTCTTTGAATCACACTCTTTTAACTCTCATTTCCCGTGCACAGTCGCAGGTCATCAGTGAAGCCGAACCTGGGCAGATATTCGAGAATGTATTAAAGGATGTACTCGAAATCACGCACAGTAAATATGGATTCATTGCCGAATCCCTGCAAACTCCTGACGGAAATCCATACATTAAAATATATTCAATAACGAATATATCGTGGGATGAAAAAACAAAATTGCTTTATGAACAGTATGCAAAAAAAGGATTTGAATTTCATAACCTTGATAATTTGTTCGGAGAAGTAATTAATACAATGAAACCTGTAATTTCCAATGATCCTTCAAACGATTCGAGAAGCGGAGGAATACCGGACGGACATCCCCAATTAAATTCATTTCTCGGACTACCTTTTATAAGCGGAGGAAATATTGTAGGAATGATTGGTATTGCAAATAAACCCGGCGGGTATTTAGAAAAGGATATGGAATTTTTAGAACCATTACTTGTAACCTGTGCAAATCTGATTGATTCATTCCGGAATAATGAAAAAAGAAAACGTGCCGAAGATGAATTAAGAAAATTATCACAGGCAATAGAACAAAGCTCGGTTAGTGTAATAATAACGGATAAAAATGAAAATATTGAATATGTTAATCCAAAATTTACAATGGTCTCCGGTTATTCTTATAAAGAAGCACTTGGTAAAAGTCCAATTAATTTGCTTTCGACCGATATATCAAATTTTTTAAAGAACGAAATCAACTCAGCAATAAATTCTCTCGGAGAATGGAAGGGTGAATTTTATAATCAAAAGAAGGGCGGAGAATATTACTGGGACTCAATAACGATTTCAAGTATAAGAAACCAGAACAACGAGACCACACATATGCTTTATGTAAGTGAAGATATTACTGAAAAAAAACAAAAAGAGACCGAATTAATAACAGCAAAAGAGAAAGCAGAAGAGTCCGGAAGAATCAAATCGAATTTTCTTGCAAATATGAGTCATGAACTCAGAACTCCTATGGTAGGAATTCTTGGATTTTCTGAAATACTGAAGGATTCCGTAGAAATTCCGGAAGTTAAAGATATGGCAGAAAACATATATGCAGGAGCCGGAAGATTGATGAACACACTGAATCTTATTCTTGATTTATCAAGAATAGAGGCAGGGAAAGTAAATATTAAATACACTACTGTTAATCTTGTTGAAATATCTGAAAAAGTGTATACTCTTTTCAAACCAAAAGCAGAAAAAGAAAATCTTGAATTAATATTTTCCTCCACACAGGATGCAATATTAGTCAATGCAGACGAACAAATGGTTTACCAGATAATCAGCAATCTTGTAAACAACGGAATAAAATTTACCAAGAAGGGAAGTGTAAGCCTCCGGGTCGATACGAAGACCATAAACGGAAGTTCAAAGGCAATAATTGAAGTAGAGGATACCGGTATCGGAATATCAAAAGAAATTATACCAACAATATTCGAAGAATTCCGACAGGCGAGCGAAGGATTAAACAGAAGCTTTGAAGGAACCGGTCTTGGATTAACAATTACAAAGAATTTTATAGAAAAATTAAACGGAAGTATTGAAGTTAAAAGCGAAGTAGAAAAAGGTACATTATTTACAGTAACATTTCCGCTTGAAGGAACAATTTCTTATGAGACACCTTCAGAAAAGCCGAAAGAAGATGAGATTCAGGAAGTAACAATACTCCCGGCACCCGGTGAAAAAAATATTTTATGTGTAGATGATGATGCGGCTACACAGGAACTGTTGAATATTGTATTAAGAAAAACATTTAAAGTTGACTTTGCTTCAAATGGGGAACTCGCTTTTGAAAAAGCAAGGGACAATAAATATTCGCTTATAATGATGGATATAAATCTCGGGAAAGGTCTTGATGGCGTTGCGACGGCGAAAAAAATACGTGAACTTCCGGGTTATGAAAAAGTCCCGATTGCTGCAATGACAGCTTTTGCAATGAAAGGAGATAAAGAGGAATTCATATCTGCCGGAATGGATGATTATATTTCGAAACCATTCACTTTAAAATCGTTAAGGGAGTTTATAAATAAACTGATTAAGTCAACTGATTGATGATGATTTTAAGAAGTCAGAAGTCAGTAGACAGTAGTCAGAATAAAAATAATTAATTATCCGGAAAATATTTTATAATTATCATTTAATATACGCTTCTTAATAATTAAAACTGAATACTGGATACTTAATCCTGAATTTACATTTTAGTAGTTGTCTATCTGTGCTCTCTGTAACTTTCCTGAATAATCAATATATACGGCTTTCCATTCTGTATAGAAGTCATAGACAGTCCATCCACCTTCGCGGTGTCCGTTGCCTGTTGCCTTCACACCGCCGAACGGCATATGTGCTTCGGCTCCTATTGTAGCACCATTAATGTAAGTAATTCCGGATTGAATATCTCTTACAGCTCTAAATGCATCATTCACGTTGTTTGTAAAAATACTTGAAGACAATCCATATTCAGTATCATTAAGAATATTTATTCCATCGTCGAGGTTATCGCATTTAATCACTGAAAGCACCGGACCGAAAATTTCTTCCTGCTCAATCTGCATGCCAGGTTTTACATTTGTAAATATTGTCGGTTTATAAAACCATCCTTTTCTTAAATCTCCATCTTCGGCATATTGTCCGCCCGTTACCAAAGTTGCTTTATCTTTATTCAATCCTATATCAACATAAAAGTGAACCGTTTCTCTTTGTGATTCACTCACGCATGGGCCAACTTCAACACCTTTATCATTACCGTAACCGAGTTTTAATTTCTCCGCTCTTTTAACAAGCATTTCCACAAATTTATCATGTATATTTTTGTGTAAAATCAATCTTGAAGTTGCAGTACATCTCTGACCGGTCGTACCAAAGGCACCCCATAATACTGCATCAAGTGCAAGGTCAAGATTCGCATCATCCATAACAATCTGTGCATTTTTCCCTCCAAGTTCGAGGGACACCCTTTTCAATTCCCTACCGCCAACTTCATTAATTCTTTTTCCCACCAGTGTTGAACCTGTGAATGAAATCAAATCAACATTTTTATTTTCAAGCAATGCTTCTCCAACAACACTTCCTTTTCCGTGGCATAAATTAATAACCCCGGGAATATAATTTCTTCCGAGAACGATTTTCATTCCTTCATCAATAATCTGCACCAGAGTATTCGCGGTTTTGGGAGTAATTTCGGCAGGTTTAAATACGACGGTATTACCGCAAACAAGTGCGGGGAAAATTTTCCAGGTTGGAATTGCCATCGGAAAATTCCAGGGGGTAATTATTCCTGCAACCCCTATGGGCATCCTGAATGATAGATTCATTTTATTTGCAAGTTCGCTCGGTGCATTCATTCCGAAAAGCCTTCTACCTTCCGAAGCGGCATAGTATGCGGTATCAATTCCTTCCTGTGTATCGCCTTTTGTTTCGGCATTAACTTTTCCCATCTCTCGTGTCATTTCAAAGGCAATATCTTCTTTCTGCTGAACCATTAAATCACCCACGACTTTCAGTACATCACCTCTTTTGGGAGCGGGAACAAGCCGCCATTTTTTAAACGCTTCTCTTGCCGCAGCAACTGCTTCAGCGACATCTTCTTTTGTTGAAAGAGGAAACCTGCCGATTAAATCATCATTCCAGTTCGCGGGATTTCTGTTTTCGCTGTACTTACCATTTTTTGATGGTTTCCATTCACCATTAATAAAATTTTTGAATTCCATAGTTTGTTAGGATTAAATTATTAAATAAATATTGAAATTTTAATCTTAATAGATTTTTTAAAATAGTTATTTATGTGTTATTAATAAATTCAAATAACTTTGCTCGTTACGAAGGTGGGCTTTCAAAACGAGGGTAACGCAACGCGGGTTACAAAGATTAAACAGATATATGCTGATTTTTGAGAGTTATAAATTCTGGAGTGGTATATTATTTTCTAAAAAGTACAGTAAAGTTTAATTCTTCAATTCCCTCCCCTCTGCTGCCCGGTTTTATTTCGAAATCATGGCTTTCGGAATTTGGCTCTGCGTGGTACATTTTTAAATCTTCCCTTGAAAGTGAGGCACGGTATTTCCCGGAAAGTAAACCCGTGCAATAAAAACTTCCATCCGCATAAGTCATCGCTGTTATAGTATCTCCTGTTTCTAAATTTGCAATTACAACTCTCAACCCTGGAATCTCAAGGACTTTATTGTTGCTGATGGTGGTAACTTTTCCGCTTACTTCAGCTGAATAATAAAACGGAATGTCAATTTTTTTAAATCCATTCGGGTCTGCGGTGAATGTGAATTTCTTATACAATGGTACAAGCATTGGTATCGGTTGTTTTTCATCTTTCAGTTCAACCGAATATTCCATATACGGGATTAAATCACTGACTCTGATAATTTCATCTTTATCTTTTTCAACTAAAATCACCTGCCTCATATATAACTCAACTCCTTTAACAAGTTCTTCGCCTTCATCATATTTTCCATTACCGTTATTATCTATAAATAATCTGAACGTTGCTCCGCCTGTTCCTGTTTTTTGTTTATTATAAAATAAAACTTTACCTTTTCTTGTGGCATCAAGTCCTATGCTTCCCTGCATAATGGAAGTATATGACTTATCACTTATTGTGTTGTAAACCTTTGTGTGTGATAGTTCATAAGATAACTGCACGTTAAAATCTGTACTGTTGATAAGAAAATTCCTGTTGAAATTAAACTGTACTCTAACAGCTTGAGTAACATTTGTTGCTAATGAAAGACCTATGTCGGAAAATTTTTTCTGTGAAACATCAAAATCCAGTTTTGTATTCAGCAAAGTACCGCTGAAAATATTTGATAACTGATAAAAATATGGAATTCCCGTTAAAAATCCTGCAGAAAGCATTTCTGTTTTATTGCTTCCTCCTGTAAAATCTTCATATTTATTTACCCTATAGTCAATAAAAGGATGAAATCCGGCAATATCAAAGCTTTCAAGCACATCAAGTAAATAAACTTTTTCATCCGCATATTTACTGTATGTCCCGGACACCTGACTGCTTATTCTGAAATCCCCTATACTAAGCGGAATCATTGCATTCAACTGAAGGTTTTCTAACTGATTTTGCGAATTGTAATATGGATTTTCTTTATATTTGTAATACGTAATGCCGTATGCAAGCAAAGAATAATAATTAGCAAAAAATGAAAAACTATGGTATAACTCCGGTGCAAAAGTATATGAAAATAAATAATCAGTAAAAATTCTCGAATATACTGAATTATAAAAAAGCGGTTTATTAAATATTTGTTGATTTATATAATCCACGCCTATATTATTTGTAATCCAATCTGTGATTCCGCCGTATACATTCGCAGAAGTGATGAATTCCCCTGAAGTTGCCCGCTTTCCGACACTCAAATTATAATTTATCTCTCCCTGCGGGAGAAAATTAACAGGGACCTGAATTCTTTTATCGTGTTCAAGCAATTCACCATTAGGTCCGTAAATTTTCAGATTCACCACACTTGAGCCGTAATTGAGCGGTATCTGAAATGTAATGTTTCCTGCTTCGTCGCTTTTTTTATAATCATAAAGAATATTATTTATATAAATTTCAACTTCGCTATTGGGAATTGTTTTTTCAAATACTGTGTAAGAAGAATAAGAAATTCTCGGTGCGATTGGAGTATTTGTCAAACTTACACCATTAAAATTAATACTGTTCAATCCGTTGGAAGAAAGACTGCCAGCGTTAAATGTTGTAATGTAATTATTTTTGTTGAAGGTATATTTCCACTGTAAATTTGTATTTAAATTATTTTCTGCTGAACCGAGATTAGGATATGTACCTCTTGCAAATGCACTTAACTCCCCGCCAATTATTTCTGTTCCGAGAGAAAAATCATAGTTATAAATTGGATTTGTCCCCTGCGTATAACTTCCCGATAAAGAATAATCAAAAAATCCCGCATTAATAATTCTCCGTTTTCTCTTAAAAATCAGAGGACCGTCCTGAGATTTATTTGAATTATTCAATTCGCGTTTATTCTCCCGTTCAATCTTCAGTAATATCGGGAGTTTTTCTAAAGTGGCAAGGGTTAATGTTAAATTGTTTAGATTTACTTTGAACTCTAATCCGAAAAGTTTTTCAAATACAGACGGGAGTGCAAATCCTGTTTTATCGCCGGGAAGGATTTCATTTTTGGTGAATGTAATTTTTTTTTCTTTAAAGACAGCATTGAAGTTTTTGAAATCGATTGAAAACTCGTCTTCAGGATTTATATAAAAACCCGTATATTTCTTTGTTTGTTCGTCAAAAATAATATTAACCTGAAGAATTTTAAGAATTGTTTCAACGGGTACATAGACCTGGTTTTTGTAATAATAAGAAAAAATAACGGATTCGAGTACCCTCTCGTAGGTGAATTTTAAAATTATTTCTTCCGGAGTATCTGCTCCCGAAGTGTCAATCTGGCTCTGTACTTCAGAAGAACGAAATAACAGAACCAGAAAGACAAAAAGGGTGATACAAACTTTTATCATTTAATGGTAAAATCAACCTTTTTGGTTAAAGGTTGTATTTCGCCTTTATCAGTTTTGGGAATATCCGGTCCAATATCGGAACCTAATGTAACTTCTGCACTATAATTTCCCGGTTGTAATGTATTAACAGGGATTTTATATTTTTTCTGTATGTCAAAAAATAAACCTAGAAATTCGGTGTTTTCAGAAACGACCTTGTTTCCTGCGTCGTAAATTTTGTAGGTAAACTGTGCATAAAACGGCTGGTCACCTTTCACAGATACAGATGAAAGTATATTAACTGATTCATTGTCGACGGTTACGTTAACACCTGTGAGGTCAACCTGGTTTTCATATTTCTGGTTCTTAAAAAGTACTGTAGTGATTTGATTAAGAACAAAATTAATTCTTGCCTTGATGTTGCCAGAGGTGTCAATAAATTTTTCCTGTTTTTGTGATGATGTTACAATTTTTGCCCAGTATGTTCCTTTTGCCAATCCTGAGGGCGGGTCAATTGTCATTCTGACAATTTGTTTTTCTCCCGGTTTCAAAACAAACTTTTTAGGAAATGCCTTTATCCAGCTTACTGCACTGTTCATATTTGTTTCGGTCGGGTCATATAGAAGATTCCCTTCTGCATCTGATTTGAGATATTCAAATTTAAATGCAATAGAAACTTCTTCAGTTTCGTTGGTTTCATTTACCACCGTATATGTGCCGAATTTATTTTTTTCGTCAATCATGACGATGTAAGGAGTAACCACCACCTGAGAAAATACCTGATACATCAGGACAAAAACAAAAAATAGCGTGAAATTTAAGATTTTCATTTGTGTTTTTTTTAGTTATTTAAAAGAAGTTTAATAAATTAGTACTGTGTTGTTGTAATTGTAATTGTCGCCGTATAAGTAGCCGGCGGTGTTCCGTTAGGGGGATGGGCAACTCCACCTAACCAAACATAATAATACTCTCTATTTTTAACTCCACTAATAGTCAATGTGGTATTCGGGTCAAAATAAGTACTACCCGTAGGATTATTTGTTGTTTTCCTGTAAGAACAATGTGCCATATCAAATGTAACCGGAATATCGGGATTCCCGGCAGAAGTCAATACAGCCGGCAATACAAAAGAAATTGTCAGTCGAGTCAATGAATTTGTATATATCGTAAATTTAGCCGCTGTTGCATCGGAGATTAAAACTTCGGAATCAGTCCCTGCAAACACCACATCAAACGTCAGGTTATTTGTTTTTGTCAAAGAACGCTGACATATTCCGTAATTTAAAGCCAGAGTATTAATTATTAATGACATTAATATTATAATATAAATATTTTTCATATCAATAGGAAACATTTATATTAAAATATCCGATATAATCACCAACAGGTTGATTTGCATTAATTGTAATCTGACCCCCAACCCAGATATATAATTTCCCTATTCCTCCTGAATTTGTAAGCACTACTGAAGAACCGTTATTAACAGTAACCGGATTTGTGTAAGTGCTATTTGCAAGTGTTTGAACAGGAAGCGGGTTTGCCGTATAGCTAATTGTACCCTGAGTTCCTCCGTTTTGCAAAACCCACAATGCATTGTTGAGTGTAGAAGAAGAACTATAATTAATTATTACATTTGTTCCGGGATTACCCTGCACAAGAAACTGCTGTCCAAGCTGATTTGTGATTGTTCGTGTCTGAGAATTTGGCTGTGCATATATATCACCGAATGCAAGAGAATTTGAACCGGTTAAAGAAATTGAAACACCTCTTAAGACAGTCAGCGATGCTGTTGCTGTAGTACTTAACTGAATTACATTTCCTTTAAAAGATGCGGAAGAGATATCGGTTTCAATTTCCTCTTCGATTTGTGAAAATGAGGTATTGAAAAATATAAGTAAAAGCACTGAAAGTATTACTATAAGTCTCAATCTTAACTTATTTATTAATAATATAATTATAATTTTCGAAAATTGATACATATAAATTTTAATAAAAAACGCCTTAATCATTTTTTTGATTAAGGCGTTCAACCTTTTTCTCTAAATTTAACATTAATAGGTTACTGATATATTGAAAGTTCCCACGTAATCGCCATTGGGTTGAGTTGTCGAACAGCTTATAGAACCACCAACCCATATATTCATTTTTCCAAGACCAACATCATTAACTAACGGAAGAGTAGAACCACTTGTTAATGCAACAGGATTTGTATATGTGATTACTTTTCCTGTCTGGTCTGCTGTGTTCGTTATGAAGGTCATTGTTCCTTGAGTTCCGCCGTTTGCTGTTACATAAGCATTATTATTCAGAACATCGGTGGCATCATAAGTTACGGTAATGTTTCTGTTCGGGCGTCCTGTTACAAGAAATCTAACACCGTTTGCATTGGTGATTGATTTTGTCTGAACTGTCCCGTTCATAATTATTTCCGGGAACTGAAGATTACCTGCCGCATTTGTTATGGTCAATGCCTGAATAATTGAAATTCCAATTGGTGCATTTGATGTCCCAGTACTTTGCGCGAAAGTGAAATTACTCAATACGAGTAATAAGCCGAGGATTAAAAATAATTTTTTCATTTTTTTTCTTTTTATGTTTTAAATTTTAGTTAATTAAATTCTATTACAAACTTGTTTTAATAAGTTACCGATATATTAAATGTACCTACATAATCGCCATTTGGCTGAGTTGTTGAGCAGCTGATTGAACCGCCAACCCAGATATTCAGTTTTCCAAGACCAACATCATTAACTAACGGAAGGGTAGAACCACTTGTTAATGCGACCGGATTTGTATATGTGATTACTTTTCCTGTCTGGTCTGCTGTGTTCGTTATGAAGGTCATTGTTCCTTGAGTTCCGCCGTTTGCTGTTACATAAGCATTATTATTCAGTACATCTGTAGCATCATAAGTTACGGTAATGTTTCTGTTCGGACGTCCTGTTACGAGAAATCTAACACCGTTTGCATTGGTGATTGATTTTGTCTGAACTGTCCCGTTCATAATTATTTCCGGGAACTGAAGATTACCGGCGGCATTTGTTATTGTTAATGCCTGAATGATTGAAATGCCAATCGGGGCATTTGATGTTCCTGTGCTTTGTGAAAATGTAAAATTACTCAATATGAGTAATAACCCTGTGATTAAGATTAATTTTTTCATTTTGTTTTTCCTTTCAATTTAGTTTTACTATTTTTATTAAATTTATTTTAAGGTTTTTTTAGTAATTAATATTTATTAAAAGACTGTTAAAATTATTATCTTTTGATTGCTTTGAAAATGATTCAGAAAATTCATTCAGACTGATATTAACTTTTCCCGTTTTATTATTGTCGCAGATAACATTATTTTCTTTTTTTTCACCGCCTGATATATTATTTCTTAG
>Ga0233425_10003061_pt1 | contig 31407 bp, 27 predicted proteins | sample Watercolumn_Towu_2_FD_181712 | JGI IMG/M metagenome (GOLD analysis project Ga0233425, IMG submission 181712) | Freshwater microbial communities from Lake Towuti, South Sulawesi, Indonesia - Watercolumn_Towuti2014_140_MG | ecosystem: Environmental > Aquatic > Freshwater > Lake | place... | reverse complement strand
GCGACCCGGCGGTGTTCCTGCTCGACGAGCCGTTGTCGAACATCGACGCCAAGCTGCGGGTGCAGGTCCGCGCCGAACTGCAGGACCTGCAGCGGCGCACCGGCGCGACCATGATCTACGTGACGCACGACCAGTCCGAGGCGATGACCCTCGGCCACCGGGTCGCGGTGCTGAACCAGGGACGGCTGCAACAGGTGGCGGCGCCGCGCGCGCTCTACGAGCACCCGGCCAACGTCTTCGTCGCCGGCTTCATCGGCAGTCCGCCGATGAACCTGCTGCCCGGCCGGTTCGCGGCCGACGGCGCCGGGACGGGCGTCGATGTGGCTGGCCAGCGGATCACCATCGATCAGCCGCCGGGCTTTGTGGCCGGCGGCGCGGTGACGGTCGGCCTGCGCCCGGAGGCATTGCGGCTGGCCGCACCGGCATCGACGGGGCCGGTTATCCGGGCGCGGGTCGAGCAGGTGGAGTATCTCGGTCACGAGACCCTGGTCCATCTTGATGCCGGGGGTGAGGGCGACGGGGTGCGGTTCATCGCCCGCCTCGCCGCCGCCGCGCCGGTGGGGCTCGGCGAACTGGCGGACCTGGCAATCGATCCCGCGAGCATCCATCTCTTCGCTGCCGATGGCGAGGCCATCCCGCGATCGCCAGCGGCCCGGGGCGGGTCTGGTAGTAGCTCTGGCAGTAGCTCTGGTTTGCCGCCGGGCGGTGGCCCCGGTTAGGGGCCGGGCTACCACGTATTGACAATGACAATACGGTTGTTAAGGTGGTTGATGGATGCCAGCCGCAAGGACGAGGCCCGTGATGCGGTCATTGGCTACGATGCCTTGAGCCGCTTGCTGTTCGTGGTTCATGTCGAACTGGAAGGCGAAGCCATTCGCATCATCTCCGCCCGCAAGGCGACCCACGAGGAGCGCAAACACTATGATCTCTGACCGCATCAAGACCCGGCTGACCAAGGATCGCCCGACGACCTCCATCACCCTGCGAATTCCCGTCGATGTGGTGGAATCCATGAAGGAGATCGCTCCCCAGCGCGGTTTCTCCGGCTACCAGGCACTGCTCAAGTCCTACATCGGCGAAGGACTGCGCCGCGACGAGGCGCAATACGCCTTTGGACCAGCCGCCCGACTGATAGAGGCCTTGAAGAAGCATGGCGTGTCCGAGAAGGTGCTGGAAGAAGTCGTCCGGGAAGTCCATCCCGCCTGAGACCGCTTACGGCACCAATTCCTTGACTCAGAGGCCGGTCTTCATCCGCGTCCAGGCGCGGTTGCGCGCGCGGACGTTGCCCTCGTCGAGCGGCGTGTCGGGGAACAGCCGCTGTTTCACTTCCTCCGGCGGATAGATCCCGGGGTTCGCGCGGATCGACTCATCCACGTACGGCATGGCCTTCGCGTTCGCATTGGCATAGGTGATGTGGTTGGTCATGCCGGCGATCACCTGCGGCTGCAGCAGGTAGTCGATGAGTGCGTAGGCGAGGTCCGGGTGCGGCGCGTCCTTCGGGATGGCCATCAGGTCCATCCACAGCACGGTGCCCTGCACCGGGATCGCGTAGCCGAGCTTCACCGCGGCGCCGACCTCCTCGGCCCGCAACTGCGCGGTGCCGACGTCGCCGCTGAAAGTGAGCGCGAGACAGATCTCGCCGCTCGCCATATCCTGGATGGGCTTGGTCGAGTCGAAATAGCGCACGTGCGGCCGCAGGCCCGCGAGCAGCGCCTGGGCGCGGGCCAGGTCCTCGGCGCGGCCGCTGTGCGGGTCGAGTCCCAGGTAGTTGAGCGCGATCGAGGTGACCTCGACGGGTGAGTCGATGAGAGCGATGCCGCAGTCGGCGAACTTCGCCGCCAGCTCCGGTTTGAAGAAGATGTCGAGGCTGTCGACGGGTGCGTCCGGCATGCGCGCGCGGATGAGGTCCTCGTTGTAGCCGATACCGACCGTGCCCCAGGAGTAGGGTACGCCGAGCCGCGCGCCGTTCTCGTAGTGCGCCAGCCAGTCCAGGATCGCCGGGTCGAGATTGCCGTAGTTCGTGAGCTTCGTTATCTCGATCGGCGCCAGCACGGCGGCCTTGTCTACGCGCGCCGCGAGCGAGGCGCTGGGGAAGACGAGATCGTAGCCGCTGCTGCCGGTCAGCAGCTTGGTCTCCAGCACCTCCGGGGCGGGGAAGGTGTCGTACTGCACCTCGACGCCGGTGGCGGTCTGGAAGTCGGCCAGCGTGGTCTCGCCGAAGTAGTCGGCCCAGTTGTAGATGGCCATGCGCCCGGCGGCGGTGCCGGTAGCGGGGTGGAAGGCGACCGCGAGCGCGGCCGCGGCGGCGACGGTGTGCAGGTGCGAGCGTCTCATATCTCCTCCTGGTGTGCGGGTTGATCGCGCGACGTGGGTTGCGCCCTCGTCGGGAAACGGCTGGCATGCGCGCAGAGCAGATCGACGGCGAGGCTGGCGGCGGCGAGCGCGGTGATCTCGCTCACATCGTAGGCGGGCGCGACCTCCATCATGTCCATGCCGACGATGTCCAGGCCGGCCAGGCCGCGCACGAGTCGGCGTGCCTCCTGCGTGGTGAAGCCGCCGATGACGGGTGTGCCGGTGCCCGGCGCGGCGGCCGGGTCGAGGAAATCGATGTCGAAGGACACGTACACCTGCCGTGTGCCGACCACGTCGCGGAGGCGCGCGATGACGGCGTCGAATCCGTGCTCGCGCACCCAGTCGGCGTCCAGCACCGTGTAGCCATGCGCTTCCTCGTTTACCGCGCGCATGCCGATCTGCACCGAGCGGGCCGGATTGACGAGGCCCAGCCGCGCCGCGTGGTAGAACATCGTGCCGTGATCGATGCGCTGGCCGTCCTCGCGCCAGGTGTCGGAGTGCGCGTCGAAGTGGATGAGCGACAGCGGCCCGCGGTGGGCGGCGTGGGCGCGCAACACCGGGAAGGTGGTGAAGTGATCGCCGCCCAGGCAGAGCGGCGTCACGCCCGCATCCAGCAGGCAGGCGATCGCCGCCTCGATCTGCAGCGGCACCGTGAGCGGATTGCCGGGATCGAAGGTGCAGTCGCCGTAGTCGACGACGTGCAGCCGCTCGAAGGGGTCGAAGTTCCACCCCCACGGGCGCCCCCAGGCCAGCTGTGCGGAGGCGGCACGGATGGCGCGCGGTCCGAAGCGGGCGCCAGGGCGGTTGCTCACGGCGAGGTCGTAGGGAATGCCGACCACGGCGACGTCGGCGCCGGCGACGTCCTTCGTGTAGCGCCGCCGCATGAAGCTCAGTGCGCCGGCGTAGGTGGCCTCGGCGACCGTGCCGTAGGGGCTGCCGCGGGTGAAGGCCAGGTCGGCCGTCTGATATGGCGCCAGGATCTCGGCTGTCATCTTCGCACCGGCTGTCGAGGGGTGGGCGGTGCGTGCATTGAAACGGACGGCGCCTTGCCTGTACATTCCGCCCGAGAGATACCGCTACCGGGATTATCCCGCCAGGGGTATATCGCTCGCTGCGCATGACCAAGGCCTTGCACCCCGGAAAGAGATCACGAAGCCGCGCTGACGCACCGGCGCGGCTGCCCTGGAACGAAGTGGCGGTGACCGCGTTCGCGGAAGCCTGCGCCGGGCTGGTGCGCTGCGTCGATAACGCCGATTTCGCCGCGCACCTCGCGGCACTGCTCGCGCGCCTCGCGCCCGTGCGGTCGGTGGTGATGACGATCTACGACCTCGGTTCGCCGCCGCGCACGCTCTACCACGACGTCGCCGATGAGGACGTCGCCGGCAACATCACGCTGTACATCCAGGGGGCGTTCAAGCTCGATCCGTTCTTCCTCGCCTGCGTGATCGACAGGCGCTGCGGCGTGTTCCGCCTGCGCGAGATCGCACCCGACAACTTCACGCGCACGCCTTACTTCCTCACCTTCTACCGGCGCCTGCGCATGGGTGAGGAGGCGGGGCTGATCGTGCCGTGGCGCGCCGGCGCGGGCCTGGTGATCTCGCTGGAGAGCGGCGCCGCGGACGGGAAGTACGCAGCGGCGGAGATGTCGCTGCTGAGAGCGGTGTTCCCGCTGGTGCGCGCTGCGGTGACGCGGCAGTGGGGCGGCGAGGTGCAGCGCCAGCCGGACCGTACTGCCGCGGTCGTGGCGGCGCTGTTCGCGAGCTTCGGCGAGGGCCGGCTGTCGAAGCGGGAGCAGGAGGTGGTCCGCCTGATCCTGCAGGGGCACTCGAGCCTGTCCATCGGCGAGACGCTGGGCATCGCCGCGGGCACGGTAAAGATCCACCGCAAGCACGCCTATCAGAAGCTGGGCGTGTCCACGCAGGCGCAGCTCTTTCAGCGCTTCATGACGCCGCTGCTCCCCTAAGGAACAAGTGACGCCGCCGGAAGTGCCCCAACCGTCGCCCCGGCGCAAGCCGGGGTCCAGTGATGAAGGTTTTTTTCTGGATGCCGGTGTGCGTCGGCAGGGCGCCGGGCAGCGCCGTTCTTCTGAATCCAGGGTTCTGGCGGCCGGTACCTTGGCGCGCCCGATCAGTCGCCTTGTTTCAGGCGGTCGAATTCCTTACAATCGCGCCCCTTGATCGACAGGCAGCGGGGCGGTTGGCTCATGTACGCGGTAATCAAAACCGGTGGCAAGCAGTACAAGGTGGCCGAGGGCGACACGCTCGAGGTCGAGACGATAGACGGCGCCGCCGGATCGGACGTGAATCTGGCGGACGTGCTGATGGTCGTCGATGGCGACAAGGTCACGGTCGGCGCGCCCTTCATCGCCGGCGCCAGCGTCACCGCCACGGTGGTGGCCCAGACCCGCGGACCGAAGGTGCGGATCGTCAAGTTCCGCCGCCGCAAGCACTACCGCAAGCAGATGGGCCACCGGCAGAATCTCACCCAGTTGAAGATCACCAAGATCTCCGCCGGCGCCTAGGCACGGCGGGGAGCGCGACACGGAGCAGGCAGCAATGGCACACAAGAAGGCAGGTGGCAGCACCCGCAACGGCCGCGATTCGCAGGCCAAGCGTCTCGGCGTCAAGCGCTTCGGCGGCGAGCTGGTCAAGGCCGGCAACATCATCGTCCGCCAGCGCGGCACCCGGTTTCACGCCGGCGACAACGTCGGTACCGGTACCGACTACACCCTGTTCGCCCTGAAGGACGGTCATGTAAAGTTCGTGGTTCGTGGCCGCCGGCAGCGCACCTTCGTCAACATCCAGCCGGTATGAAGCGCCGCTAATCCGTCAGCGAGTTCCGAAGAGGAAACCCCGTCGCTGACGGGGTTTTCCGTTTCTGGGGACGGCTCATGAAGTTCGTCGATGAAGTCACGATACGCGTCGAGGCCGGCAAGGGCGGCAATGGCTGCCTGAGCTTCCGGCGCGAGAAGTTCGTGCCGCGCGGCGGCCCGGATGGCGGCGACGGCGGCGACGGCGGCAGCGTCTGGCTGGTGGTGGACGAGGGGCTCAACACGCTGGTCGATTTCCGCTACGAGCGGCTGTTCCGGGCCGGGCACGGCGAACCGGGCGGCGGCGCCCAGTGCTCCGGCCGGAACGGAGAGGACATCCGGATCCGGGTGCCGGAAGGCACGCTGGTTTTCGACGTCGACACCGGGGAGCTGCTGGGCGACCTGGTACGGCACGGCGACCGCCTGCTGGTGGCCCGCGGCGGCCAGCACGGCCTGGGCAACACCCATTTCAAGAGCAGTACCAACCGCGCGCCGCGACGGACGACCCCGGGCCAGCCCGGCGAGGCCCGCGACCTCAGGCTGGAGATGCGGCTGCTCGCCGACGTCGGCGTGATGGGCATGCCGAATGCCGGCAAGTCGTCGCTCATCCGCGCCGTCTCGGCGGCGCGGCCGAAGGTGGCCGATTACCCGTTCTCGACTCTCTACCCGAGCCTGGGGGTGGTGCGCACCGGCCCGTTGCAGAGCTTCGTCATCGCCGACGTGCCGGGCCTCATCGCCGGCGCCGCCGAGGGCGCCGGCCTCGGCATCCAGTTCCTGCGCCATCTGCAGCGCACGCGGCTGCTGCTGCACATGATCGACATCTCGGGCTTCGAGGGACGGGATCCGGCCGACGATTTCCGCACCGTCGAGGCGGAACTCCGGAAGTACAGCGAGCACCTGCACGCCCGCGAGCGCTGGCTGGTGCTGAACAAGATCGACATGGTGCCGGAGGCGGAACGGGGGGCGCACTGCCAGGCGGTGGTGGCGGCGATCGGCTGGACCGGGCCGGTCTTTCCGATCTCGGCGCTGACCGGCGCCGGCTGCCAGGAACTGGCGCGCCGGATCCAGGAGCGACTCGATCGCCTCAGGCCGAAGCGCGATGATCGACAGCCCGACACGACCGCAGAGGAGAATCACGGTGACGACGAGCCGACTTGAGCGTATGACCCGCATGCGCCGCTGGGTCATCAAGATCGGCAGCGCGCTGGCGACCAACGACGGCCAGGGCCTGCGGGTCGATTCCATCGACAACTGGGTGGCCGAGGCCGCGGACCTCTGGCGGCAGGGGATCGAGGTCGCGCTGGTGACCTCCGGCTCGGTGGCCGAGGGCGTGGCGCGGCTCGGCTGGAAGGCGCGGCCGCGGGCCCTGCACGAACTGCAGGCGGCGGCGGCCGTCGGCCAGATGGGTCTGGTGCAGGCCTATGAGACCTGCTTCAAGCGCTATGACATCCGCACCGCGCAGGTCCTGCTGACCCACGACGACGTCGCCAACCGGCAGCGGTATCTCAACGCCCGCAGCGCCCTGCGGACCCTGCTCCGGCTGCGGGTCGTGCCGGTCATCAACGAGAACGACACGGTGGCCACCGAGGAGATCCGACTCGGCGACAACGACACGCTGGGCGCCCTGGTCGCCAACCTGATCGAGGCCGATCTGCTGGTCATCCTCACCGATCAACAGGGCCTCTACGACTGCGACCCGCGCACGCATCCGGGCGCCCGGCTGATCAGCGAGGCGGTGGCCGGCGATCCGGCGCTGGAGCCGATGGCCGGGGAGGGCGGGGTGTGGGGGCGGGGCGGCATGCGCACCAAGCTCAGGGCCGCCGGGCTCGCCGCCCGCTCGGGCACCGCGACCATCATCGCCTCCGGCCAGACCCCGGAGATCCTCGGCCGCCTCGCGGCCGGCGAGGACCTCGGTACCTGGTTCGCGCCGGGCAACGAGGCGCTGGCAGCGCGCAAGCAATGGCTGGCCAGCGGCCTCAAGGTGCTTGGCACCCTTACCCTGGACGACGGCGCGGTGCGGGTGCTGCGCGGCAGCGGCCGCAGCCTGCTCGCGGTCGGCGTGACCGCTGTCGACGGGGATTTCGCGCGCGGCGCGCTGGTGGCCTGCGTCGATGCCGGCGGGCGCGAAGTGGCCCGCGGCCTGGCGAACTACTCAGCCGCCGAGACGCGTACCATCAAGGGACTGCCGAGCGATCGCATCGAGGCGACGCTCGGCTACAGCTACGAACCGGAACTGATCCACCGCGACAATCTGGTGGTGCTCTGAAGGCGCTTACAGCGAACGGATGCGGGCGGAAAGGCGTGACTTGTTGCGGGAGGCGGTGTTGGCGTGAATGATGCCCTTGGCGGACATGCGGTCGATGACCGGCTCGGCCTCCATGTAGGCGGCGGTCGCGGCGCCCTTGTCCCTGGATTCGATGGCGCGTAGCACCTTCTTGATCGCCGACCGCAGCATGGAACGGCGGCTGGCGTTGTGCTCGCGCCGCTTGACCGTCTGGCGGGCGCGCTTCTGCGCGGACTTGATGTTGGCCAATGTCGTGCTCCCGGAACGTATGGACAGGGTCTGAAAAAGGCGCGCAATATGCGGTTTCCGGCCATTTTTGTCAATCGAGTATCATCGGTGCCCGCGTCCGTGGCGGCGTGAACCGCGAACCCGCAAGAGCCCCGCCTTGAACCTCCTCCGGTCAACCTTCACCACCGGTTCGATGACGCTGGTCTCGCGCGTCCTCGGCTTCGTCCGCGACATGGTGCTGGCGAACCTGTTCGGGGCCGGCTACGCCGCCGACGCCTTCTTCGTCGCCTTCCGCATACCCAATTTCTTCCGCCGGCTGTTCGCCGAGGGCTCCTTCTCGCAGGCGTTCATCCCGGTGCTGACCGAGTACAGGACCCACCGCCCGCATGCCGAGGTCCGGGAACTCGTCGATCGGGTGGCCGGGACCCTGGCCGGCGTCCTCCTGCTGGTGACGGCCGTCTGCATCCTGGCGGCGCCGGTCTTCGTCATGGTGTTCGCGCCCGGCTTCATCGACGAACCGGAGAAATTCGACGTGACCGCGCAGATGCTGCGCATCACCTTCCCCTATCTGCTGTTCATCTCGCTTGCCGCCTTCGCCGGCTCGATCCTCAACACCTGCGGCCGCTTCGGGGTGCCGGCCTTCACGCCGGTCTTCCTGAATCTGGCGCTGATCGGCGCGGCGCTCTGGCTGGCGCCATATTTCGATCAACCGGTGGTGGCGGTGGCCTGGGGTGTCTTCGTCGGCGGTCTTGCCCAGCTGGGCTTCCAGCTGCCATTCCTGCGGCGTTTGGGTCTGCTGCCACGGCCACGCTATGCGCCGCGCGACGAGGGGGTGCGCCGGGTACTGAAGCTCATGGGGCCGGCGGTCTTCGGCGCCTCGGTGGCCCAGATCAACCTGATGTTCGACACCCTGATGGCCTCGTTTCTCGTCACCGGCAGCGTCTCCTGGCTCTACTACTCGGACCGGTTGCTCGAATTCCCGCTTGGGGTCTTCGGCATCGCCCTTGCCACCGTCATCCTGCCGCAGCTGTCGCAGCAGGCGGCGCGCGGCTCCGCCGAGCGCTTCGCCCACCTGCTCGACTGGGCAATGCGCTGGGTCTTCATCATCACCGTGCCCGCGACACTCGGGTTGACCCTGTTCGCCGGACCGATCCTCGCGACCCTGTTCCAGTACGGGCGGATGACGGGCCACGACGTCGAGATGGCAACCCTGAGCCTCGTCGCCTACGCCCCCGGCCTGCTGGGATTCACCCTGGTCAAGGTGCTCGCACCCGCCTACTACGCGCGGCAGGACACCCGCACGCCGGTCAGGATCGGCATCGTCGCCATGGTCAGCAACATGGTCATGAACCTGCTTTTCATCCTGCCTCTGGCCCATGCCGGCCTGGCGCTGGCGACCACACTGTCCGGCTTCCTCAATGCCGGCCTCCTGTACCGGGGGTTGCGGCAGCTCGGCGTGTACCGCCCGTTTCCCGGCTGGCATAGTCTCGGGTGGCAGCTCCTCGCGGGCGGCGCGGCGATGGCGGCGGTGCTGGTCTATGGCCGTGGCGAACTCGGCCAGTGGCTGGCATGGGATGCGGCGGCGCGCGCGATCCACCTGCTCGTCTGGGGCACGGCGGCGACCGCGGCCTATGCCGCCGGCCTGTGGCTCGCCGGCTGGCGGCCGAGGGATATGCGCTTGGAGACGGGCCCCGTGCGGCCGCCGCAATAATCCCCATGGAACTGATTCGCGGTCTGCACAATCTCCGCCCTTGCCATCGTGGTTGCGCGGTCACCATCGGCAATTTCGATGGCATGCACCTGGGGCACCAGTCGGTGCTGAACGACCTGCTGGTCTGGGCCTCCGCCCACGGGTTGCCGGCGGTTGCCATCGTGTTCGAGCCGCAGCCGCGAGAGTTCTTTGCAGGCACCCAGGCGCCGGCGCGGCTGACCCGGCTGCGCGAGAAGCTGACCCTGCTCGGGCAGGCGGGCGTCCGCCGGGTGTTGTGCCTGCGTTTCGACGCGGCACTGGCGGCATGGCCGGCGGTGGCCTTCGTCGAGCGCGTGCTGGTGGCCGGCCTGGGGGCGCGGGCGGTGCTGATTGGTGACGATTTCCGCTTCGGCAGCGACCGCACCGGCGACCTCGAGCTGCTGGCGAGGCTCGGACGACAGGCGGGCTTCGAGGTGCGGGCGGCGGGGACCTATATCGTCGATGGCGAACGGGTCAGCAGCTCGCTGGTCCGCGACCGGCTGGCGGCTGGCGACATGGACGGGGCGCGGCGGCTGCTCGGGCGCCACTACGCGATGGAGGGGCGGGTGGTGCGCGGCGAACGCCGGGGCCGCACCATCGGCTACCCGACGCTCAACATCGAACCGCAGCGCCTGAAGTCCGCCGTCCACGGCATCTTCGCGGCGCGGGTGCACGGCCTGGGCGAGCGGCCGCTGGCCGGCATGGCCTATGTCGGCACCCGGCCGGTGGTCAACGGCGACCGGGTGCTGCTGGAGGCGCACCTCTTCGATTTCGACGGCGACTGCTACGGCCGCCACGTGCAGGTCGAGTTCGTCCGCAAGCTGCGCGAGGATCGGCCCTTCGAGTCGCTGGCGGCGCTGGCGGCGCAATTGCGCATCGACGAGACGGACGCCAGACTGGCGCTCGCCGGACATCCGGGACAAACTTGAAACCGAAAGTGAATTTCATGAGCAACACCGACGACAAGACGCCGAACGACTATAAGGACACGCTCAACCTGCCGCGCACGGATTTCCCGATGCGCGCCAACTTGGCCGAGCGCGAGCCGCAGATCCTGAAGCGCTGGCACGATCTGGACCTCTACCGGCTGATCCGCGAGCACTGCCGCGGCCGGCCGAAGTTCATCCTCCACGACGGCCCGCCCTACGCCAACGGCGACATCCACATCGGCCACGCGGTCAACAAGGTCCTGAAGGACATCATCGTCAAGGCGCGCACCCTGGACGGCCGCGACGCCCCCTACGTGCCGGGCTGGGACTGCCACGGCCTGCCGATCGAGCTGATGGTCGAGAAGAAGGTCGGCAAGGCCGGGCGCGAGGTCGACGCCACGACCTTCCGCAACGCCTGCCGGACCTATGCCCGCGAGCAGGTCGGCCGGCAGCGCGACGACTTCGAGCGGCTCGGCGTATTCGGCGACTGGACACGCCCGTACCTGACGATGGACTTCGGCTTCGAGGCCAACATCGTCCGCGCCCTCGGCCGGATCATCGCCGCCGGCCATCTGCACCGCGGCGACAAGCCCGTGCACTGGTGCACCGACTGCGGCTCGGCGCTGGCCGAGGCCGAGGTCGAGTACGAGGATCGCGAGTCGCCGGCCATCGACGTGCGCTTCGCCATACCCGACGAGGCGCAACTGCTGTCGCGCTGCCGGTTCGTGCCCGGGCACGAGGGCCACGGCCCGCTGGCGGCCGTGATCTGGACCACGACGCCCTGGACCCTGCCCGCCAATCAGGCGATCGCCGTGCATCCGGAGGTCGATTACGCGGTCGTGCAGTGCGACGGCCCGCAGGGTCCCGAGCGCCTGCTGCTCGCCGAGCCGCTGATCAAGGACGTCATGTTCCGCTGCGGCATCGATACCTACCGCGTCATCGCCTATTGCCGGGGCGCGCACCTCGACCGCGTCACCGCCTCCCATCCGTTCTATGCCCGCGAGGTGCCGGTCATCCTCGGCGACCACGTCACCGTCGATGCCGGCACGGGCGTGGTCCACACCGCCCCCGGCCACGGCCAGGAGGACTACATCGTCGGCAGCCGCTACGACCTCAGGGTCGACAACCCGGTGGGCCCCGACGGCTGCTTCCTGCCCGGGACCGAGCTGTTCGCCGGCCAGCATGTGTTCAAGGCCAACCAGTCCGTGATCGAGGTCCTCAAGGGCCGCGGCCGCCTGCTGCACCACGAGATGCTGCGTCACAGCTACCCGCACTGCTGGCGCCACAAGACGCCGGTCATCTTCCGCGCCACGCCGCAGTGGTTCATCGCCATGGAGGCGAAGGACCTGCGCGCCCATGCACTCGCCGCCATCGACCGCGTCGCCTTCACCCCGGCCTGGGGCCGCGAGCGGATCCGGGGCATGGTCGAGAGCCGGCCGGACTGGTGCATCTCGCGCCAGCGGACCTGGGGTGTGCCGATCCCGCTGTTCGTGCACCGGGTCACCGGCGCCCTGCATCCCGACACCCCGCGTCTGATCGAGGCGGTGGCCGAGCGCATCGAGCACGGAGGGATCGATGCCTGGTTCGGCCTCGATCCCGCGGAACTGCTCGGCGCCGGGGCCGCGGAATACGCCAAGGCCGGCGACACGCTGGACGTCTGGTTCGATTCCGGCGTCACCCACGACGCCTTCCTGCGCCGCAAGGAGGAGCTCGCCTTCCCGGCCGACCTCTACCTCGAAGGCTCCGACCAGCATCGCGGCTGGTTCCAGTCGTCGCTGCTCGCCTCGGTGGCGATGAACGGCACGGCGCCCTACCGGGGGGTGCTAACCCACGGCTTCACGGTCGATGCCGAGGGTAAGAAGATGTCGAAGTCCAGGGGCAACGTCGTCGCCCCGCAGAAGGTGGTCAAGAACCTCGGCGCCGACGTGCTCCGGCTGTGGGTGGCGGCGACCGACTATCGCGGCGAGATGAGCGTCTCCGACGAGATACTGAAGCGCATGGCGGACGCCTACCGCCGCATCCGCAACACCGCCCGCTTCCTGCTCGCCAATCTCGACGGCTTCGATCCGGCCCGCGACCTGGTCGCCGACGGCGAACTGCTGGCCTTCGACCGCTGGGCGGTGGACGAGGCGGCGCGGCTGCAGGCGCGCATCGTCCGCGCCTACGACGAATATGAATTCCACATCATCTACCAGCTGGTGCACCAGTTCTGCACCGTGGAGATGGGCAGCCTCTACCTCGACGTGCTCAAGGACCGCATGTACACCATGCGCCGCGACAGCCGTGGCCGGCGTTCGGCGCAGACCGCGATGTTCCGCATCGCCGAGGCCCTGGTGCGCTGGCTGGCGCCGATCCTCTCCTACACCGCCGACGAGATCTGGTCGTACCTGCCAGGTAGGCGCGGCCCCTCGGTGTTCCTGGAGACCTGGTACACGGGATTGCCGGAACGACCATCTGAGCGCCTGCCGCTTGAGACGTGGGCCACCCTGTTCCGGGTGCGCGAGGCGGTGGCGAAGGCGCTGGAGAGGCTGCGGGTCGCCGGCGGCATCGGCGCCTCGCTCGAGGCGGAGGTCGATCTCTACTGTGACAACGACCTGCGCCAGTGCCTCGCGGGGCCTGGGGACGAGCTGCGCTTCCTGTTCATCGTCTCGGCCGCGCGGCTGCACCCAATCGCGGAGCGGCCGCCACACGCGGTGGCCGCGGAGGGGGTCGAGCATCTGTGGCTGGGCGTGTCACCGAGCGTCCACGGCAAGTGCGGCCGCTGCTGGCACCGGCGCGAGGATGTCGGTGTCCATGCCGCGCATCCGGCCTTGTGCGGCCGCTGCGTGGAGAACGTGACCGGCGCCGGCGAGTCCCGGCGCTACGTCTGAGGACCTAAGCTGCCGCGGTGTGGGCGTGATCGCGCCCGCAGCCGCAGGCATGCGCCGGCGGCCGACCGGCGTTCACGTCGAAGCCGGTCTGGGTAATGAACCAGGCCAGTGCGTTGTCCATGGTCGCGGCGTGGTTCGCGAACCAGGCGGGCAGTTCGGCGATCAGGATGCGGCCGGCCGCCGGCTGTCCGGCCTTCACCATAGCCAGCACCTGCCGCATCAGGTCCAGCACCCGTTCATGCTCGCCCATGTGGCAGCCGACCGGCGGAAATCCCGACCGCTGCATCCAGTCGTTTTCCTGCTCGAAATGGACCACGGTGTGGGCGATGAATTCCTCGAGTAGCCGCGCGAGGTCGGCGTCGCTCCCCTCGTTCAGGGTGTTCAGCAATGCCACGAATTCGCGGTGGGTGGCGTCCATCGGCGCGAGGCCGAGTTCGAGTTCAGGGGACCAGTCGAGCAGCGCCATGCGAGTCTCCACCAATGAAGGCGGGTCAAGGATAGCCGGGCCGGAGGTGGTGACGTTGATCTAGATTAAGGCGACCTGGACGCCGTCGCTCTTGCGCCGGCCTCATGGCGAAGGGTCGCACCGCGCCGGCAAGGGTCGCGGTCCGGTCATCGTGGTTCGCTTTGCTTATGGCTGGCGTTATATGCGATTCAGAGATCTATCGAGTAGACTCCAGACCCGCAAGCAGCTGAGGGCGTAACTAATGAACACCGCGCTGAAGACCCTGCCTATTTCAGAACGTATTCGGCTCGTGGAGGATTTGTGGGACAGCATTGCGTCCGATCAATCGGCCCTGCCCCTGACGGATGCTCAGCGAGCCGAACTCGATCGTCGTCTGGATGCATTTGAAAGCGACGGAAATCGAGGACGGATTGCATCTGAGGTCATTTCGGATATTCGCAAGAAACTATGACCGTGCAGGTCCGTCTCCGAACTGAAGCGGAATAGGACCTCTATGAAGCCTCGGCGTGGTACGAACGTCAGCGACCGGGGCTCGGGAACGAGTTCCTGGATGAAGCTGTATCGGTATTCGAAAAGATTTCGGAGTCGCCGAAAATGTATCCGGATCTTCATCGCCAAACACGCCGCGCCCTCCTCAGCCGATTTCCGTTCGGCGTTTACTACCGGCTTGAGGGTGGCGAAGCGGTTATCGTTGCAATCATGCACGGCAGTCGCAACCCGCGTCGCTGGCAAACTCGCAAAGAATGACGCCGCATGACCTCCTCCGAACAGTGGATGCAGCGGGCGCTGGCACTGGCGGCGCGCGCCGCGACCGAAGGCGAGGTGCCGGTCGGTGCCGTCGTCGTCAGCGACAATGACGTCATCGGCGAGGGCTGGAACCGGCCGATCGCCGCCCATGACCCGACCGCCCATGCGGAGATGGTGGCCCTGCGCGCCGCCGCCGCCGAGATCGGCAACTACCGGCTGACCGGGACGACGCTCTATGTGACGCTCGAGCCCTGCGTGATGTGCGCCGGGGCCATTCACCATGCCCGCGTCGGCCGCGTCGTCTTCGGCGCCTATGACCCCAAGGCCGGGGCCGCGGGCAGCGTCTTCGATGTGCTGGAGACGGATCGGTTGAACCATCGCGTCGAGGTGATGGGCGGGGTGATGGCGGAGGAGTGCGGCGCCCTGCTGCGGACCTTCTTCGAGCGGCGGCGGGCATGAGTGATCATGACCTGGGAGAGGTTGCGCGCCGAGTCGGTGACTTGCTGCGAGCGCGGGGCTGGCGGCTCGCCGTCGCCGAGTCCTGCACCGGCGGCTGGCTCGCCAAGGTCATCACCGACATCCCGGGCAGCTCACAGTGGTTCGAGTGCGGTTTCGTGGTCTATTCCAACGACGCCAAGGTCGAGTTGCTCGGTGTCTCGCCGGAGACGCTGGCCGCCCACGGCGCGGTGAGCGAGGCGGTGGCGCGCGAGCTTGCGGCCGGGGCGCTCGCCCGGAGCAGTGCGCAAATCGCCGTGGCCATCACCGGCATCGCCGGCCCCGACGGCGGCACGCCGGACAAGCCGGTGGGCACGGTCTGGATCGCCATCGCCGTCAAGGACGTGCCGGTGGAATGCCGGTGCCGGTTGTTCCCGGGCGACCGCGACGCGGTGCGCCGCGCGGCGGTGCGCGCGGCCCTGAACGACCTGCTGCGGATGCAGTCCGAGGCGCATGGCGGCAGTCGATAAACAACGGTTGTTTTTCGCCCTGTGGCCGACGCCCGCGGTCCGGGAACGGCTGGCGGCGCTGACCAGCGATCTGCCGCGCCGCGCCGGATTCCGCGTGCCGGCGGCGAACCTGCACATCACCCTCGTTTTCCTCGGCGGTGTCGATCCGGAAACGAGCCAGCGGGTCCTGGCGGCGGCCGGTGACGCCACCGGCCGGACCTTCCGCCTGCGGCTCGACCACTCCGGGTACTGGCCGCGACCGCGGGTCGCCTGGGTGGGGCCGCACAAGGTCCCGCCGGCGCTGGCCGGGTTGCAGGGGGCGCTGTGCGCCGCCCTGGAGCGTGCCGGCGTCGCCTATGACCGGCGGCCGTTCGTCCCGCATGTCACGGTCGCGCGCGATGCCCGGGCGCCGCTCGGACTGGCGCCGGATCGCCCCATCCACTGGACCGTGGACGCCTATGCGCTGGTGGAGTCTGTCACCCATCCGGGCGGCGCCCGCTACACCGTCCTGCAGACCTGGCCACTGCGCCGCCGCTGACGCCGGCGGGCATCGCCGGGCCGGCGCCGGTTGTGCAATAATCCGCTACCCCGAAACCGGACCCCTCGGCGGTTCCGGGGACCTGGGCAACCCGCTGAAACGGACATTCAACCATCAACAGGAAGACGACTATGGAAGAGAACAGAAAGAAGGCGCTGGCCGCGGCCCTGAGCCAGATCGAGAAGCAGTTCGGAACCGGTTCGGTGATGCGCATGGGCGATGCCCGCGCCGTGCGCAACCTGGAGGTCATTTCGTCGGGCTCGCTCGGTCTCGACATCGCCCTCGGCGTCGGCGGTCTGCCGCGCGGGCGCGTCGTCGAGATCTACGGGCCGGAGTCCTCCGGCAAGACGACGCTGGCGCTGCAGGCGATCGCCGAGGCGCAGAAGGCCGGCGGCACCGCCGCCTTCGTCGATGCCGAGCACGCCCTCGACCCGCAGTACGCGGAGAAACTCGGCGTGCGGATGAACGACCTGCTGGTCTCGCAGCCGGACACCGGCGAGCAGGCGCTGGAGATCACCGACATGCTGGTCCGCTCCGGCGCGGTGGACGTCATCGTCATCGACTCGGTGGCGGCGCTGACGCCCAAGGCCGAGATCGAGGGCGAGATGGGGGATTCGCATGTCGGCCTCCAGGCCCGGCTCATGTCGCAGGCCCTGCGCAAACTGACCGCCAACATCAAGCGCGCCAACACGCTGGTGATCTTCATCAACCAGATCCGCATGAAGATCGGCGTCATGTTCGGCAACCCGGAAACCACGACCGGCGGCAACGCGCTCAAGTTCTACGCCTCCGTGCGCCTCGACATCCGCCGCATCGGCTCGATCAAGCGCGGCGAGGAGATCATCGGCAGCGAGACCAAGGTCAAGGTGGTGAAGAACAAGGTGGCGCCGCCGTTCAAGCTCGCCAACTTCGACATCCTCTACGGCGAGGGTGTGTCGCGCGAGGGCGAGGTCATCGACCTCGGTGTGGCGCACGAGATCGTCGAGAAGACCGGCGCCTGGTACAGCTACAAGGGCGAGCGCATCGGTCAGGGCAAGGACAACGCCCGCCAGTACCTGAAGGACAACCCGGAGAAGGCACGCGAGATCGAGGCGCAGATCCGCGCCCGGGCCGTTACCACCACCGGCGCGGCCGACGATACGGCGCTGGAGGAGGCCGAGGCCTGAGCGACGACGCGGCCGCTGTCCGCAAGACGGCCATCGACCTGCTGGCGCGCCGCGAGCACAGCCGCGCCGAACTCACCCGCAAGCTGCTGTCGCGCGGTTTCGACCCGGTTCGGATCGCCTCGGTGCTCGATTGCCTGGTCGCCGAGGGGCTGCAAAGTGACGCCCGCTTCGCGGAGAATTACGCCCGCCAGCGGGCCGACAAGGGTTTCGGTCCGCTGCGCATCGGTCTTGAGTTGCGTCAGCGCGGGGTGGAGGTCCCGGCGGACGGGCTCGGCGACGAAGCCTCCGGCTGGGCGGAGCGGGCGGCCCGGGTCCGCAGCCGGCGGTTCGGCAAGGGCCGTCCGGGCGACCTGCGCGAGCGGGCGCGGCAGGCGCGGTTCCTCGAGTATCGCGGTTTCACGGCCGAGCAGATCCGGCAATCGCTGAATGGCGACGAGCAATGAAAGAACATTGAGATGAGCAGCAGTTCCGAACTACGGGCGACGTTCCTGGATTTTTTTGCTTCCCGCGGCCACAAGGCCCTGCCGAGCAGTCCGCTCGTGCCGGCCAACGACCCGACCCTGCTCTTCACCAATGCCGGGATGGTGCAGTTCAAGGACATCTTCCTCGGCCGCGAGGAGACGCCCCACAAGCGGGTGGTGACCTCGCAACGCTGCGTGCGCGCCGGCGGCAAGCACAACGACCTCGAGAACGTCGGCTACACCGCGCGCCATCACACCTTCTTCGAGATGCTGGGCAACTTCAGCTTCGGCGATTACTTCAAGCGCGAGGCCATCGCCTACGCCTGGGAACTGCTGACCGGCGTGCTCAAGATCCCGCCCGAGCGGTTGTGGATCACCGTTTACCAGGACGACCGCGAAGCCGCCGACATCTGGCTCAAGGACATCAAGGTCGATCCGGGCCGGCTCTCGCGCTGCGGCGAGGCGAGCAACTTCTGGACGATGGGCGACACCGGCCCCTGCGGGCCCTGCACCGAGATCTTCTACGACCACGGCGCCCACATCGCCGGCGGGCCGCCCGGCAGTCCGGATGAAGACGGCGACCGCTACGTCGAGATCTGGAACCTGGTGTTCACCCAGTACGACCGCGACGCCAGCGGTGCCCTCAACCCGATCCCGCATCCCTCGGTCGACACCGGCATGGGGCTGGAGCGCCTGGCGGCGGTGATGCAGGGCGTGCACAACAATTACGACATCGACATTTTCCGCAACCTGATCGCCGCCGTGCGCGACCTGGCCGGCGCCGATGCCAACCGCAATTCGCTGCAGGTGATCGCCGATCACATCCGCTCGGCGGCCTTCCTCGTCACCGACGGGGTGCTGCCGTCCAACGAGGGCCGCGGCTATGTCCTGCGCCGGATCATCCGCCGGGCCCTGCGCCACGGGCACAAGCTGGGCCTTGTCGAGCCGTTTTTCCACCGCCTGGTGGACGTGCTCGAGCGCGACATGGGCGGGGCCTATCCCGAGTTTGCCAAGGCCAAGGCACGGGTCACGCGCGCGATCCGCGACGAAGAAGAGCGGTTCGCCGAGACCCTGGGGCAGGGCATGAAGCATCTGGAGCAGGTCCTGGCCCGGCTCACCGACCAGACCATCCCGGGACGTGATGTCTTCGTCCTCTATGACACATATGGTTTCCCGGTCGATCTGACGGCCGATTTCGCCCGCGAACGCGGGCTCGCCATCGACACCACCGGTTTCGAGCGCGAGATGCAGGCGCAGCGCGACCGGGCGCGGGCCGCCAGCCATTTCACCATGGCCGGGATCGAGACCATCCCGGTCGATTTGCTGCACCCGATCGCGGCCACGTTCCGGTTCACGGGTTACGAAACGACGACCGATCAGGCGCGGGTCGCCGCCCTGTTCGTGGATGGCAGGCCGGCCGACGCCGTGAACGCCGGGACGGCGGCGGTGGTGGTGCTTGATCGGACGCCGTTCTACGCCGAATCGGGCGGTCAGGTCGGCGACAGCGGCCGGCTGCGCGGAACTGATTCCGTGTTCGAGGTCACCGATACGAGGAAGCAGGGCGGCGTCCACCTCCACATGGGCAGCGTGCGCCTGGGAAGCCTGAAGGTGGGCGATCCGGTCGATGTCGCCATACACGAGGCGCAGCGGCAGCCGACCCGGCTGAATCATTCCGCGACCCATCTGCTGCACGCGGCCCTGCGCCGGACCTTGGGCGAGCACGTCACCCAGAAGGGCTCGCTGGTGTCGGCTGAGCGGCTGCGCTTCGATTTTGCCCACGGCCAGCCGCTGGCCGCCGAGCAGATTGCCGGGGTCGAACGGCTGGTGAATGCCGAGGTCCGCGCCAACCGGGAGGTCGTCACCCGGGTCATGCCGGTGCAGCAGGCCATGGAGAGCGGGGCGATGGCCCTGTTCGGCGAGAAGTACGACGACGAGGTGCGGGTGCTGTCGATGGGCGATTTCTCGATTGAACTCTGCGGCGGCACCCACGCGACGCGCACGGGCGACATCGGCCTGTTCAAGATCATCGCCGAATCCGGGGTTGCGGCCGGCGTGCGGCGCATCGAGGCTTTGACCGGCGAGGCCGCCCTGAACTGGATGCTGGACACCGAGGCGCGGCTGAATCGCATCGCCGAGCGCTTCCGGGCCAACCGCGACAGCGTCGCCGAGCGCATCGATCAGCTACTGGAACGCGGCCGGGCCCAAGACCGCGAGATCGAGAAGCTCAAGGGCAAACTCGCGAGCGGCGGCAGCAGTGACCTGACCGCGCGCGCCGTCGACGTCGGCGGGGTCAAGGTGCTGGCAGCCAAGCTCGACGGGGCCGACGCCGCCACGCTGCGCGATACGGCCGACAGCCTCAAGGGCAAGCTCGGCCGCGCCGCCCTGGTCCTCGCTGCCGTCGAGGACGGCAAGGTGCGGCTGGTTGCGAGCGTAACGAAGGACCTGACGGACCGGGTCAAGGCGGGTGAACTGGTCAACCACGTCGCCACCCAGGTGGGCGGCAAGGGCGGCGGTCGGCCGGATATGGCGCAGGCCGGCGGCACCGATCCTTCCGGCCTGGATGCGGCGCTGCAGTCGGTCGAGGCCTGGGTTCGGGACAGGCTCTGAGCGGGCGTGTCCGGCCGATGCGGGGCGGCCTTAACATTTTCGATAATTTCTGTAGACTTGCGCCTCTTTTGACACCCTGACCTCCACCTCATATGACCTTAATCGTCCAGAAATTCGGTGGCACCTCGGTCGGCAATCCGGAACGGATTGCCCATGTGGCCGAGCGCGTCATCGCCACGCGCCGGCAGGGTCACGACGTCGTGGTGGTGGTTTCGGCAATGAGCGGCGAGACCGATCGCTTGATTGGCCTGGCGAAGCAGGTGGCGGAAAAGCCCAATCCTCGCGAACTGGACGTGCTGCTCGCCACCGGCGAGCAGGTGACCATCGCCCTTGCCAGCATGGCCTTGGCGAAGCGCGATTGCCCGGCCGTGTCCTACACGGGCGCCCAGGTCCACATCCTGACCGACAGCGCCCACAACAAGGCCCGCATCCTCGACATCGACGACAGCCGCATCCACCGCGACCTCAAGGAGGGGCGGGTGGTGGTGGTGGCAGGATTCCAGGGCGCCGACGAGCACGGCAACATCACCACGCTGGGTCGTGGCGGTTCCGATACCACGGCGGTGGCCTTGGCGGCGGCGCTCAAGGCCGACGAGTGCCAGATCTACACGGACGTGGATGGCGTCTATACTTCGGACCCGCGCATCGTGCCGGCGGCGCACCGGCTCGATCGGGTGACCTTCGAGGAGATGCTGGAGATGGCGAGCCTCGGGGCCAAGGTGCTGCAGATCCGTTCGGTAGAGTTCGCAAGAAAATACAATGTGCGCCTGCGGGTGCTATCCTCTTTCGAGGAGGGCGCCGGCACGCTGATTACCTCCGAGGACGAAGGAATGGAAGAGCCGCTGATTTCCGGTGTGACCATCAACAAGAACGAGGCCAAGCTGACCATGCTAGGCGTGCCGGACAAGCCGGGCATCGCCAGCCGCATCCTGGGGCCGGTCGCCGACGCCAACATCGAAGTGGACATGATCGTCCAGAACGTGGGCGCCGACGGCACGACCGATTTCACCTTCACGGTCAGCCGCGCCGACTACGACCACACCCTCGACATCCTGAACCAGGTGGCGAAGGAGATGGGCGCCCGCAACGTCGAGGGCGATAACAGGATCGCCAAGCTGTCGGTGGTCGGCGTCGGCATGCGGTCGCACGCCGGAATTGCGGCTAGAATGTTCAGGACGCTGGCGGCGGAAGGCATCAACATCCGCATGATCTCGACTTCGGAGATCAAGATTTCGGTGGTGGTGGACGAGAAGTATATCGAGCTCGGGGCGCGCACCTTGCACACCGCGTTCGGACTCGATAAGGAAGGAATCTGAAAACAGGGCGCCGCATCCATCCGTTGTCCGGCAGGTCGGCGGGCGCAGGCGGTCAGGCAGTTTTAAAACAACGAGAGACGCTCAACAAGGCGTGGGGAACCTGAGCAAAGGAGAATATCCATGTTGATTTTGACAAGGCGTGTCGGTGAGTCACTGATGATTGGCGACGATGTGAACGTTACGGTGCTCGGCGTGAAGGGCAACCAGGTGCGGATCGGAATCAACGCACCCAAGGACGTGGCGGTGCATCGCGAGGAGATCTACCAGCGCATCCAGCAGGAAAAATCCGAGGGTCGGCCGCGGCCGGCCGCGCAGGATTATTCCGACGAGGGCGAGGACGACAAGTAGGTCGTTGCCGTTTGGCGGCGGTGGCAAGATTCACCGCCGGTTCGTGTTTCGGAGAGGTGGCCGAGTGGCTGAAGGCACTCCCCTGCTAAGGGAGTATAGGGCCAAAAGCTCTATCGAGGGTTCGAATCCCTCCCTCTCCGCCAGTAAACCCTGACCAAACGTTCTCTGGTCAAAATGAACACCCCGCCGAATCTCAGTACTGGCGGGGTTTTTCATTTCGACTCTGACCGCGTTTGTCTACCCGGCCAGTTCGCTTTCTTGACAGTGGTCGCGGGCATTCGAATAATGCCGCGTCCGTAAACGCAGCTGTCTCAACGCGCCCGTAGCTCAGTTGGATAGAGTACCTGGCTACGAACCAGGGGGTCGGAGGTTCGAATCCTTCCGGGCGCGCCAATAAATCAATCAGCTGTGACCTGCTGGCATTCTTCGGTCCAGTGCTGACTTGGGAAATGGCCAGCGGTTTACGCATGGTGCAAGCGACTGCCGGCTACGCGGCCACCACCTGATTGCGCCCCTGGTGCTTGGCGCGATAGAGGGCCGTGTCGGCGAAGTTGACCAGCTCGTCGATGCGCAGGCCGTGCCGCCATTCGGCGAGGCCGATCGAGATGGTGCAGCGGAGCTGGCGCCCGTCGGCGAGCTCGACGGCGGTGTCCTCGACGCGCTTGCGCATGCGTTCGGCGGAGATCTGCGCCTTGGCAAGGGGCGTCGCCGGCATCAGGACGATGAACTCCTCGCCGCCGAAACGCGCCGACAGATCGGTGCTGCGCAGGTTCTGCTGGAAGATCCGGCCCATCTGCCTGAGCACGGTGTCGCCGGCGGCGTGACCGTAGCCGTCGTTGATGCGCTTGAAGTGGTCGATGTCGATCATCGCCAGGGTGATCGGCTGCCCGATCCGTTCCGAAAGCTCCAGCTGCTTGGGGAACACCTCGTTGCACCAGGTGCGGTTGTGCAGGCCGGTGAGCGCGTCGGTTTCCGACAGGTTGCGGTAGCGGCGCTGCATCTCCAGGCTGTCGAGCAGCACGGCATTGTTGATGCGGAAGCGGCGGGCGAGCACCTGCAGCAGGTTGAGGGCGACGCCGTGGACGCGGCGCAGCATCTTCCACAGCGTCTTTTCGGAGATCGCCAGCAACTCCGTGTCGGCGGCGGCCAGCACGTAGGCCGACGGCGGTTCGTCGTCGATGATCGAGATCTCGCCGACGCACTCGCCGGCCTTCAGCCGAGCCAGCGCGGTGGAGCCGACCGGGTCGGGCGACACCAGCAGTTCACCGCTCAGGATGACGAAGATGTCGTTATTGGCGCGCAGCGGGTCGAGCAGGATCTCGCCGGGCGCGAGCCGGCGCAGCCGGGTCTCCGCCAGCTCCTCGGCCAGGCCGTCGAGTTCGATGTCGGTGAAGAGCTGCGATCGGCAGATGCGGGTCAGGGTATCGTGGTCCATCGCTGCGGCTCCGGGCAGTACCGTGCTGGAATTGCGTCCGATTGTAGCAGCGTGCATTCCGCGCCCGGAAAGTTTTGTCCCGGTTGCGCGCCGCGCCCGCCCCGTCATAGTGTTGGCGGCATGAGCTGCCAGCGAAGCGGTCGGTCCCGAATGGCACGATGCCCGTGAACCAGGGGCTATCGGATCGCGCGGCCGGGCAACGCTTCCCGGACAGCTTCGTCTGGGGCGCCGCGACTTCGGCCTACCAGATCGAGGGTTCGCCGCTCGCCGACGGTGCCGGACCCAGCAACTGGCACCGCTACGTGCACGCCTCCGGCCGCGTCGTGAATGGCGATACCGGCGATGTCGCCTGCGATCACTATCGACGCTGGCGCGAGGACGTGGCGCTGATGAAGGCGATGGGTTTGCGGGCCTACCGCTTCAGCATCGCCTGGGCGCGGGTGCTGCCCGCGGGCGGCGGTCGCGTCAATCCGGCCGGGCTGGCGTTCTACGAGCGGCTGGTCGAGGCGCTGCTGGCGGCCGGGATCGAGCCGTTCGTCACGCTCTATCACTGGGATCTGCCGCTGGCGCTGGAGGAACGCGGCGGCTGGCTTGACCGCGACACCGCCGGGCGGTTCGCCGACTACGCCGAGCTGGTCTTTCGCCGGCTGGGCGACCGGGTGCGGCACTGGTTGACCCTCAACGAACCGTGGGTGGTGGTCGATCACGGCTACGTCCAGGCCCTGCACCCGCCGGCACTGGGCGACCCTGCCAGTGGACCGGAGGCGGCGCTCAATCTGCTGCGTGCCCACGCGTTGGCGGTGCAGGCGGGAAGAGCGGCGGGCGCCGGGAATATCGGCATTGCCATCAATCTCGAGCCCAAGTATCCGCACACCGACGGCGAGGCCGACCGGCTGGCGGCGGGCCGCGCGCACGCGTACATGAACCGGCAGTTCCTCGATGCATTGCTGCTCGGGTTGCATCCCCGGACCCTCGCCGAGGTGTACGGTGCGGCCTGGCCGCGATACGACGAGGCCGAAGTGCGGGCGCTGGCGCAGCCCATCGACTTCCTGGGCGTCAATTACTATTCGCGGGCGGTGGTCCGTGACGACCCGCGGGCCGGCATTACCCGCGCCGCGGCCGTGCCGCAGGCCGGCGCCGAACACACCGAGATGGGCTGGGAGGTCTTCCCCGACGGCCTGACCGACACGCTGCTGTGGCTCAAGCGGAGGTACGGTGATCTGCCGCTCTACATCACCGAGAACGGCGCCGCGTTCGCGGATGAAGAACCGGCGAACGGAGTGGTCGAGGACCCGCGCCGCGAGGATTATCTGCACCGACACCTGCGGGCGGCGCTGGCGGTCCTGCGGCAGGGGGTCGATCTGCGCGGTTATTTCGCCTGGTCGCTGCTCGACAACTTCGAGTGGGCCTTCGGTTATTCCAAGCGCTTCGGTCTGATCCACGTCGATCACAGGACACAGCGCCGCACCCTGAAGCGCAGCGCCCTGGCCTACGCCTCCTACGCGCAGCGTTAGCCCCGGAACGGCGCCTGGAGTTCGATGCGGACGTGGTGGGCGCACCCGTCGTCGATGAGCGGTATCAGGGCGACCCCGCCCTCGATCTCGATCTCGCCGCCATCGACCGTGGCCGTGATGACGACACAACCGCCGCGCGGATTGGCGATGTCGATGCCATAAGTCGTCGCGCTTCCGGGGACACGGTAGTCGATGCGGCAGTCCTTCCAGCTGGCCGGCAGGCAGGGCCTGATCTCCAGCGTGTCGCCGTTGCGCAGGTTCAGCCCCAGCAGCGATTCCAGCGCCACCCGGTACATCCAGCCCGCCGAGCCGGTGTACCAGCTCCAGCCGCCGCGGCCGACGTGCGGCGGCACGCCGTAGACGTCGGCGGCCACCGCATAGGGTTCGAGCTTGTAGATTCCGGCGGCGGCTGCGTCGCGCGCATGGTGCACGGGGCTCAGCATCGCCAGCAGACGCGCGGTCCGATCGCCGCGTCCCAGTTCGGCCAAGGCCCGTACCACCCACAGCGCCGCGTGCGTGTACTGGCCGCCGTTCTCGCGGGTGCCGGGCACGTAGCCCTTGATGTAGCCGGGGTCGTGCGGGGTGGTATCGAATGGCGGGTCGAGCAGGCGGATGAGCCTGTTCGCCTCGTCGATCAGCCGCGCCTCGACGGCGTCCATCGCCAGCGCGGCGCGATCGGGCGGGGCCGCGCCGGAGATGACCGACCAGGCCTGGGCCAGCGCATCGATCCGGCATTCGTCGCCGCCGGCGGTGCCGATCGGCGTGCCGTCGTCGTAATAGGCGCGGCGGTACCAGCCGCCGTCCCAGCCGGCCTCGTTGAGCGTGATGCGCAGGCGGTCGCGGTGCCCGCGGTAACGGGTTGCGCGCGGCGTGTCGCCGCGCTGCGCGCACAGCGGCGCGAAGGCGCCGAGGATGGCGTAGAGGAAGAAGCCGACCCAGACGCTCTCGCCCCGGCCTCCGCGGCCGATGCGGTTCATGGCGTCGTTCCAGTCACCGGTGCCCATGAGCGGCAAGCCGTGGGCGCCGACCGCGAGCGATCGATCGATCGCGGCGCAGCAGTGCTCGTAGACGCTGCCGTCGCGGCCGGAGGCCTTCGGCAGCAGGTAGGCCTCGTCCTCGCCCTCGGCGAGCGGACGCGCCGCGAGCCACGGACGGCGCTCGTCGAGCACGGCGCGGTCGCCGGTGGCCTCGACGTAGTGCGCGGTGAGATATGGCAGCCACAGGAGGTCGTCGGCGAAACGGGTGCGGGTGCCGCGGCTTTTCGGCGGGTGCCACCAGTGCAGCACGTCGCCCTCGATGAACTGATGGCAGGCGTGCAGCAGGATCTGCTCGCGCATGAGGTCGGGCCGCACGTGGAGCAGGGCGGCGGAGTCCTGCAATTGATCGCGGAAGCCGAAGGCGCCGCCGGACTGGTAGTAGGCGGTGCGCGCCCACAGCCGGCAGGCGATGGTCTGGTAGAGCAGCCAGCCGTTCACCATGAGGTCGATGGCGGGTTCGGGTGTCCGTATGCGCACCGCCGACAGGGTGTGCTGCCAGAATGATCGGACCCTGTCGAGCGCCGGCTCGATGGCCGACGTATCGCCATGGCGGGCGACCAGCCGCCGCGCCTGGTCGAGATCGATCGCCTCGCCGAACAGCACCGCGCACTCGACGGTGGCGCCCGCCGGCAGCTCGACCACGGCCTGCAACGCCAGACAGGGGTCGAGCCCGGTGCCGGTCCGGCCGGAAAGCGGCTCGCCGGTCGCGATGGCCAGCGGGCAGGTGGGATCACGGTGGTCGCCGATGAATTCGGCGCGATCGGTGGTCCACGAACAGGCGCCACCGCCCGGTGTGACGATGGCGGCGAAGGCCACACCATCGGCGAAATCGGCGTTGCCGGGGTTGACGGCGAACAGGGCGCCGGTCACCTCGTCGCGGGTCGTTGCGATGTGCGGCGCGCTGTCCTCGATCGCCTCGCCCATGACCAGCCGGAAGTAGGCCGTGAGCGTCAGACGCCGGGCGGCGGCGCCCGTATTGACCAGCGTCAGGCGGGCGATCTTGAGCGGCTCGTGACGCGGCACGAACATGCAGACATCGTGCTCGATCCCGCTCCAGGACTTGCGCCAGGCCGAGTAACCGAAGCCGTGCCGCACCTCGCAGGGTGCGTCATCGGGCAGCGGCCCCGGCAGCGGTGACCAGGCGATGCCGGTGTCTGCATCGCGCAGGTACAGGGCCTCGCCGTAGGGATCGGTCACCGGGTCGTTGGCCCAGGGCGTCAGCCGGTTCAGGCGGCTGTTGCGCGACCAGGTGTGGGCGCTGCCGCGCTCGCTGACGAGAAAGCCGAAAGACTCGTTGGCGATGACATTGGACCAGGGCAGCGGCGGCAGGCGCGCGTCACCGGACGTTCCGCCGAGGCGGATGACGTACTCGTCGCCGGTCGGGGTGAAGCCGCCGTAACCGTTGTCGAATCGCAACTCCTCGCGCGGTTCGGCCTCGGCGTGCGGCTGGCCGGGCGGCGGGGCGTTTTCGAGCGGGTGACGGAACGGGCCCGGTGGCTGCGGAATGTGGTCGAGGTCCGCCAGGATCGCCAGCGCGGCATTGCGGTCGGCGGCGGTGCCGAGCAGAAAGCTCAGCTCGGCGCTGGCGCCGGGTTCGAGTTCCACCGTCCGCCGCAAGGCGAGGCAGGGATCGAGGACGCTGCCGGTGGTGCCCGACAGCGGCGCGCCGATGGCGACCGGTGTCGCCAGCGTGCGTCCCCGCCCGATGAAGCGGGCGCGGTCGGTCTCGAATTCCTCGGCCCCGCCGAGCAGCGCATGGAACGCCCACGGCCAGCGCTCGGTCGCCGCGCGCTGCCGGCGGCGGGCGAGCAGGGCGCCACCCGCCGGGAGTGCTTCGGTCTGGACGAAGAGCTTGGAGAAGGCCGGATGCGACAGATCGGCGCGGCGGTGATGCAGGGCCAACTCGACGTAGCTGGTGACCTCGATGCGCCGGCGGGCGGGCGAGCGGTTGACGAGCGCGAGCCGCCGCGTCTCATGTCCGGCGCCCGGCGGCACCCGCACGGTCAGGGTCGAGTCGATGTCGTGGTCGCTGCGCGCGATGCAGACGTTTTCCGCGTCGCGCCCGACTTCGTAACGGTCGGCGTGTTTGCGCACGGGCTGAAGCCCGGCCGACCAGACGGCGCCACTGGCGCAGTCGCGCAGGTAGATGAAGAAACCCTCGGCGTCCTCGATCGGGTCGCCGCTGTAGCGCGTGATCGCGATGTCGCCGGCGGCCGAACAGCCGCTGCCGGAATCCTCGATGCGGACCGAGTGGCGTTCGTCGCCGAGCAATGGGGCAGGGGTCGATTGGCTCATGATCGTCAGTAGTAGATCACCACCCGGGCCGGGATCTCGTCGATGCGCAGGCGGTCGGCATGGGCAACGACGAGATCGCGGCCGTTGATGGTGGCGGTGCGGATGGGTGCGGCCACGGGCGAGCGCAGCTCGATGCCGCCCGGCGGCATCGCGATTTCCCCCTCGATGGTCCAGATCACCTCGTGGTCGCCGCCGTGCCGGACATCGTAGGTCAGCAGGCCATGATGGGTGGGCAATGCCTGTACGCCGCTGCCGGTCGCCAGCCACTCGGGCGGCAGGCCGGCGCCCAGCACCAGCGCCCGATCCGATTCGCGCTCGATCACGAACAGGTCGCGGGTGAGGCGGATGAAGTCCGATCCGATCCAGGTGTGCGGGAGATCACCGAGGAAACGCGGCGCGCGCGCGTCGCGCCAGACGATCTCCGGCCACTGGTTCCAGGCCAGCGGCCGCCGATCGCGGAGGTAGTAGTCGAGCAGTTCCCAGGCCTTGTCGCGCTCGCCCATGTGCAGCAGCGCGGACGGGATGCGCAGTTCGTAGGGGGCATATGCACCCCACTCGATCGAGCCCTCGCGGCGGCCGATGAAGTAGTCGTGAAACACTTCGAAGGTGCGGCGCAGCGGTTCGGCGGGCAGCCGTTCCAGTTCGCCGACCGGAGAGATGGCGATGGCGATGGCCGACGGATCGAAGTCGCCGAGTTCGACGGAGGCGGGCAGGTAGTCGAGCCGGTGTGCTGCCATGGTCCGTTCCATCGAGGCCAGCAGATCGGCACGGAAGGCATCGCGCAGCGCCGCGTAGGGGCCGGCGTGCTCCGGGTCATCGATGGCGGCGGCGAGATCGGCGGCGTCCTTGAGCCCGCGCAGGGTCCAGAAGGCGTCCCAGTAGGCGTGCACCGGGTGGGCGGCGTAGCCCTCGTGGCTGATCGATTCCGGCAGCATGCCGAAGTAGGCCTGCCGCCCGTCTGTCTGGTACTCGGGTGTCATGCGCTGCCGGCGCAGGGCCTCGACGTGCTCGACGGTGCGGGTGATCTGCGGCCAGAGCTGGCGCACGAAGGCGAGGTCGCCGGTGTAGCGCCAGTACTCGGCGAGCAGGTAGATGAACTGGCCGTGACTGTCGTGCTCGACCACCGGGTCGGTGCCACGGCCGTCGACGCAGCAGGGGATGCCGCCGTCATAGTTCTGGGCGCGGGCGTACCAGCGGATGAAATCGCGGACTTCGGCGCTGAAGCCGAAGGCGAGCAGCGCGCTGCCGGTGAGGGCCCCGTCGCGGATCCAGGATCGGGCGTAGCAGCGTGACCCGGGCTGCAGGGCCGCGCCGTCGCGGTTGATAAGGATGTAGGCGAGGGTCGAGCGCAGGGTGTCGAGCAGCGGCCGGTGGGTGGCGGGGATGCGCAGGCCGACCCTATCGGCGATGCCCGCCCATTGGGCCACCGCCTGATTGAAGTGCGCCGGGCCCGGGATTTTGAGCCACGCCGGATCGCCGACATCACCCGGATCGGCGTTTGCCGTGCCACCCGGCGGGATGGCGATGTAAATCTCGCGTTCGCCGCCCGCCGGCAGTTCGAGGTCGTAGGCCATGACGGCGGTGGCGTAACCGGTGTCGTCGTGAACGCGGGCCTCGTCGGGCAGGCGGTTGTCGTGCAGCAGGTCGAGCACCGGGAACTGGTCGAAAGTGGCGGCGCCGAAGCGGTCCGGCGGCGCCAGCGGCCAGACGGCGTCGCGGTTGTTGACGAGCAGCAAGCGGCCGTCGTAATTCAGATCCTCGATGCGGCTCACGCCGCCGCTCGTGTTGAGCGACTGCCACGGCGGGTTGACCTGGAAGGGACGCACGGCAAGGAAGAGGGTGACTCGTTCGGGCAGATTGCCGGCGTTGCCGATTCGATAGCGGACATAGAGATTGGCGGCACCGTCGTTGCCGTCGGCAAAGGCGGTCACGGCCAGCGTGATGGGATCGGCCTGCCAGGTGACCGTGGGGATGGGCAGGTGGTCCCGTTCCAGCGCTTGCCCGACCCGGGCGTCGGCCCAGGTGACGAGCTGACCGCGGCGGTGGAGGTAGGGCTCGATGCTGTAACCGCCCAGGTCCACCTCGACCACGCCGTCCTCGCTCAGCAGCCCCTCGCGTGCGTCGCCGGGCGCGCCCACCACCGTCCAGTACGACTGCTCGTCGCTGAAGTAGCGCGGCAGGGCGCCGCGCGGGGCCTCACGGGCGATGGCGGCGAAGAACTGATTCGGGGTCGCCGAAAAATCGTAGGGTTTCACGGCGATGCCCCGCAGGGCATAGCCCTCGCCGCGGCTGCTCTGCTTGAGGCGCAGGCGCAGGAAGCGCGATTCGCCGTCGGGGAGCGGCACGAAATCGCGGCCGCCGTTGCCGGCGAACATGGTGTAGGCGGTCTCCCAGCCGGCGCCGTCGTTCGATACCTGCACCTCGTAGCGGACGGCGAAGTCGTCGTGATCCCAGTCGATGGCGAGGCCACCGTATTCCCGCGGCGCCGAAAAATCGAGGGTCAACGACTGCGACTCGTCGTTGGTGCTGTGCCAGGAAGTCAGCGGGTCGCCGTCGAATATGGTCTGCGGTGACCGGTCGGGCAGGGCCGACGTGGCGGTTACCGCAGGCATGGCGTTCGGGTCCCCGGTCGACCGCCGCTCCTCGAAGCGCAGGTCGTCCAGCCACAGGGTGCCGCTGCCGCCGGTGCCGCGGGCGATGGCAATTTCGACGGCGCCGATGCGGCGCAGGGGTGTGTTGTCGGGGCCGAAGGCGAAGGTGATCTGGTTCCGGCGGATGCTGACCCGCCGCCAGTCGGCAGGAAAGTCGTAGTCGCGCTGGCTGCGCCACCAGACGCTGCCGCTGGCCTCGTCGAGGAGCTTGAATTCGAGCGTGTTGGCCGGCGCCTCGCCGCGCAGGCGGAAGCTGAAGGCGTAGTCATCGGGGAGGGTGGCCTGCAACTCGCGGTGCAGGATGATGTACGAGCCGCCGGCGCTGAAGTCGAAATCGACCCGCATGCCGGCGCCCGAATAGCCGGCGTCGCGCGACAGGGTGACACGGGCGCCGGGGGCGGTGATCGCGCTCCAGCCGTCCAGGGTCTCGAAGTGGTCGAGGATCTCGCCCTGGGCGCGGGCGTCGCCGACAGACAGCAGGATCAGGGGCGCGATCAGGGAGGCCAGCGCCCGCGGCGGCACGGTCTTGGCGGTCATTCGACCGTGAGTATACCGTCAGCCGGTGGCGGATTGGGCGATGGCGTGCTCGCCGCGCAAGAGGGCGGCGAGGGCGGCATTCGATCAACAACCTTCCTCAGGTTTTTACGCTGCCGGTCGCCAGCCCGGCGACGTAATGGCGTT
>Ga0233425_10003060_pt1 | contig 31420 bp, 28 predicted proteins | sample Watercolumn_Towu_2_FD_181712 | JGI IMG/M metagenome (GOLD analysis project Ga0233425, IMG submission 181712) | Freshwater microbial communities from Lake Towuti, South Sulawesi, Indonesia - Watercolumn_Towuti2014_140_MG | ecosystem: Environmental > Aquatic > Freshwater > Lake | place... | reverse complement strand
TTCGAAAAAGAACCTATTTATCAGGCACTTTCAAATGTCAGCCACATAAGCCAGATGGACCATATCAGCAACCAGTTGAATCTATTCGACTAACGTTGGGACAGTAGTGATAATCGTTCTGGTTTGAGTCATCCCAATTAGTTTTATCTAAAAAGCAAAGCATAAGTGCTAAATGATGGAGCGTTAAATGAGAAATGAGGTTCGAATCCTCTTTTTAGTTCCACCTTCTTACAATAAACTACTCATGGAATATGATCATGTGACCAATGATGCCATGGGTACCTATATTCCATTGGGCCTTATTTCTCTCGCTACTTTCTTGAAAGATAAGTTGAGTGGTTTGATATCAGTAAAGCTTGAGGATTGCTCTATCGGACAATGGACTAGAAGTCATTTCGAAGAGATGATCCTTAGATTTCATCCAGATCTTGTTTGTATGACAGTTTTTACCCCACTCATTCTCGATGTAAAACGGTCACTTGAGACAATAAAACGGCTGCTTCCATCGTGTTTGACGGTCATAGGGGGAGCGCATGTCACATCCTTTCAGGAAACAGCAATTTCACATCCGGAGATTGATTATGCCGTCATGGGATATGGTGAATATCCTCTATGGAAATTGGTGAATGCTCTCTATTTTGACAAGACTGTCACCCTTGAGGAAATTCCCGGGTTAATCTACCGCCAAGATGGCGAGATAAAAAAGAATCCTGTTAATAACAGTATACTAGCCCTAGATGACCTGCCTTTACCCGATCTCTCTCTTGTAGACTATAAGCGTTATCGCTGTCCGCTCGGTACTCGTACTACGATGGTCCCCGTGATCAGTTCTAGGGGCTGTCCGTTTCATTGCACTTTCTGCAATTCCCCTGATAAGGTATATATGCCAAGGTCCATTAATAAAGTGTTTGAAGAGGTTATGTATATACATCGCTTGGGAGTGAAAGAAATCTTTTTTTTCGATGACCTTTTCAATCTTACAAATGATAGGGTGTATGAGTTTTGTGACCTTCTTGAAAAAGAGAAATTAAAGATTACATGGGCCTTCAAATCCAGAGTGCACAACGTGACCGAGGATTTTATACGAACTGTCAAATCATACGGTTGCGAGCGAATCCACTTTGGTATAGAAACGCACACGGATGAGTCGCTAAAAGCGCTCCGAAAAGGTATTACGGTCAAGCAGATAGAACACGCGATCAAGATATGTTATCGATATCGTGTCAATACGGTCGGCAGTTTCATGATCAATCTTCCCGGCGATACTCTTAGCGACATTCATGCGAGATTCGGTTTTGCTGAGCGCCTTCGACTGGATTATGCTCAATTCGCTGTTATGATAGCGTATTCACATACGGAGATTTTTAATGAGGGTGTGCGTCTGGGGTTATGGGATAAGGATATCTGGTTGCGGTATATCCAAAATCCGACTGCGGATTTCATTGCACCGATATGGGAGAATGGGATAAACAGGGACATTCTGTATGACCTTGTGAAGACAGGATTTCGTTCATTCTATTTCAGACCTCGGTATTTATGGCAACGCATAAGAAATCTTCACAGCTTAGATGAACTCATGAAGTGTTTTTCAGGAATGCGCAGTTTAAGTCAATGAGTGAATGATGAAAACTAACGAAATGTCTAAAACTCACGTATTTGTCTTTGGGAAAAAAGAGGCCAATCCAAATGAGAAGTCTGTAGCTGGATTTAAGGCCGCCTGCTGTTTACGTGTCATGAGAAACGTTCACGGTTCACTACTGGAAGTAGGATGTGGTGGCGGGCAGTTTCTACGTATGTTGCGAAGATATAGATCAGACATCACTCTGTACGGAGTAGACGTCGATCCAGCGGCCGTATTATATGCAAAGACAACTGAAGAGATTTATGTAACTTGCGCTTCGGCCGAGATATTGCCGTTTCATTCGGAAATGTTCGCCGCAGTTGTCGGTATCGATATTTTGGAACATATTGAAACGCCTTCACAGGCAATCAAGGAAATGCACCGAGTACTTAAAAAAGGGGGCAGGGGATTTTTTTATGTTCCCTGCGAGGGGAACGAAGGCTGCATATATAAAAGATTGGGCCATCACGATAGAAAGAAACGACAAATCGGGCACATCCAGCAATTCACTTCTGATGAGGTTATCCGATTGTTCGAAGAATCCTATTTTACAATAAAGGAAGTAAGGTATACCGATTATTTTATAGGGCAGATTTTTGATTATTTATTTTTCAGGCAACTTGAAAGGGCTTCCAATCCCGACGTATTGTGGACAGCACAGAGGTTGGAAGTGCAGGAAGGTGGATGTCACTCATACCTACTCTACCAGATAAGAGTTCTGGTTTCTGCGATTACTTGGTGTGAATGGATGTTGAAAAACCGTAAACGCGGATCCATGGGTATTATTTTATCTGTACAAAAGAAATGACACATTATGTCTGAAGAATCTCATTATGCGATGGTTCAAGTGGATTTGGATGGGCTTAATTCCGTACTGGATTGTTATGGAAGCGCTCTGAGAGACGGGGAACCCGATAGGATTTATACTGACGGTGTCGAACGCCTTCTTGGCTTGCTGAAAGAATATAATATCAAGGCGACATTCTTTCTTATTGGAAAGGACTACGAAGTACCTTACAAAAAACGAATTATCAAATGTTTGGTCAACGACGGGCATGAACTTGCAAATCATACGTATTCTCACCCGCTCTCGTTTGCGCGATTGTCACAAGAAGCCCAAATCGCAGAGATCGATCAATGCAGCGCTGTCATAGCTGAAGTAAGCGGAAAACAACCGCTGGGATTTCGTGCGCCAGGCTATGCCATAACAAATCGGGTTGTAAATTATCTTGAAAGTCATCATTTCGCATATGATGCCTCAATCTTTCCATGTGCTTGCTCATGGCTCATCCGTGCCTGGCAATCATTATCATCTCCATCTTCTTTCGAAAAAGAAAAATACGGCGCGTCAGTTCAAATCATGGCTCCTCAGAGCCCATATGTGCCGGATCGAGAGAGGATCCATTCCCGTAGTAATACAGCGAGAGATATCTACGAAATACCAGTTAGTACTATACTACACCTTCGTCTGCCATTCCATGGTAGTTATGTCATGCTATTTACACGATTCTCTCTCAAGTTAGGCCTTTGGTATTGGAAATCTGGTTTTGGCAGGTATCATCGCCGGAAGTTGCCCTATGTTTTTGTTATTCATCCGTTGGAATTGACGGATATAACTTGCGATCATCGCCTGAAAGCACAGATTGGATACGATACGCCTATTGAGACGAAGATATCACTTTATAGGGAGATATTTTCAACAGTAAAGGACAAGTGTAAAATTGTAACAACAGCTTGTTTTGTAAAAGGATATCTTGCGAGGGGTAGGGTATGAGCAATGGTTGTGTTCTTGTCTGTTACGGGACGAGACCAGAGATAATAAAGCTTGCTCCTGTCATACATGAACTTGAAAGGCGAAACATTTCTTACAAAACGGTATTTACCGGTCAACATAAAGATCTATATAGGGATGTCGCCCAACTTATACCGCCACCGGATTTCAGCCTCACGATCACAGAGCGCAATAGATCACTATGTAAGATTGGCGAACAGATTTTTTTAACACTGCCCGAGATTTTTAGAACAACAAGACCCTCGATTTGTATAGTGCAAGGTGATACTGCGTCTGCTGCTATTGGTGCGCTTGCTGCTTCATACAGTGGTATTCCTGTAGGCCATGTTGAGGCAGGTCTCAGGACATATGATATTGAACAACCATATCCGGAGGAGATCAACCGCCAGATTATAGCACGCCTTACTTCGTTTAACTGGGCACCGACACTGCGGTCTGCAGAAAATCTTCGAAGTGAACATGTGGGACATGTTTCATATACAGGCAATACTATTGTTGATATGTGTAATGAATATCCATTCAAATCTGAATATGGCAATGAGGTATTGATTACGCTACACCGCAGAGAGAATTTTGGGCATTTTCTAGAGAAACTTTGTAAAGAAATCGACGAATTGGCAATCATGAATAGATCTCTGCGATTCCTCTTTCCAATGCATCCTAATCCTAATGTTCAGGCAATGAAACCACTTCTTACTCATGTGTCACTAATTGCCCCGCTTCCATATCCGAAATTGCTTGGACTTCTTGCAAGATGTCGTTGTGTCATCACTGATTCAGGGGGTATTCAAGAAGAGTGTGCTTTTTACAAGAAAAAGGTTCTTGTCTGCCGTCAAAAGACAGAGCGTCTAGAAGGGGTGGAGGCAGGTTTTGTCCGACTTGTCGGAGGCAATATAAAAGAACATTTTGCATGGGCCGCAGACGATCCCGTTTGGAAAGGGAAAAATCCCTACGGTGACGGAAAAGCTGGTATCCGGATCGTTAATGATATAGAAAGGTTCCTGAAGAAACGGAAAAAAATATGATTAAGCCTGTAAAAAAGATAAGGACGATCTATATTGTTTTACCTGCCTATAATGAAGGAAAGATAATTGGGAAACTTATAGACGGTATTGCGGAGGCTCTTGATGAGTTTGGTTTTTCCTATAAAGTTATCGTTGTTGACGATGGAAGCACCGATAATACATGCCATATCCTGAAGGCAGTACAGAAGGAGGTCAATGTTCTATATCTTGCACATGAGAAAAATCAGGGCCTCGGAGCAACAATACGTGATGGTTTGCGATACGCTTCAGAAATTACCGAAAACAAAGACATAATCATAACGATGGATGCCGATGATACTCATCCTCCCGGTTCCATCCTTCGAATGGTGAGGATGATCTATGAAGGGTATGATGTGGTCATTGCATCGCGTTATGTTCCTGGTGCACGCATTATAGGTTTGTCGTGGTACAGAAGACTGTTGAGTGTGGGCGCATCGATGATAGTCCAAGTGTTTTTCCCTATCACGGGCGTCAAAGATTATACATGCGGATACCGCGCTTATCGGGCAGATATTATAAAAAAAGCATTTGAAATGTATGGGAATAAGTTCGTCTCTGAAAGTGGTTTCCAGTGCATGATTGATATTCTCCTGAAATTAAGAGCCACAAACGCAGTCATCGGAGAAATTCCTTTTATCCTTCGTTACGACCAAAAAATTGGGCGAAGTAAAATGCCAGTATATCGCACAGTCGTAGATACGCTTAAACTACTTCTGTCGCGACGCTTCTTCAATGGCTGAAAAGAAACGATACATTGCGTGGGGAGGGGCGCTTGGAAGGGTGAGGGATTTTTCGATCATCATGATACGGCATAAGCTGCCGTTTTTGTATTTGTTATTGGAATTACTAAATGAGATCTATGGGCATATCTTTTTCCGCGATTTTAAAAGATCTTTAAGTCAGCATGTATGGAAAGGCATTCATCCAAATGAAAGGGTCGATATCCTTACGGCGAAGGATATACCAATGCTTCTATCGCTCTTTCGGAGCACGCCGGATGAATCAACAAACCTCTTTAGGCCGCATGCCTTAACAGAGAAAAGGTTCCAGCAACTGATGCGAGCACCCAATTATCTTGCGGTTGGTTATTGTGTGGCAGGTGAACTTGTCGGCTATGCTTTCCTGCGTCTCTATTTTCCCAAGAAGGCCTTTGCGGGGTATTTTGTTAAATATGCCCATCGGAGGAAGGGTATCGGTAAATTCCTTTTTGGGGTTATAAAAAATATTTCCAGAGAAACCTCATTTGCCTTATATACATATGTTAAGGAAGAGAATTATGCATCAATCCGAGTTTCTTCTGATTTTATTGTCGAACAAAGGATGCCAGGGGCCTATCTATTGTTAAGACATGGCAACAAGGTGAAGTAATAGGCAATATTGAGCAATGGATCAATAGGATAAACCACCATGGTGAATCAAAATGTTTGGGACATAGGAAGATGGGCGGCTGTTGATCGGGTCAGTTATGATTTTATGACAAGGTACATTTTTGAAAAAATGTCGTCACGATGCTCTTTTCAAGGAAAACGAATTCTTGAGCTTGGATGCGGAACAGGCCGTCTCAGTTATCTTGCTCTAAAAAATGGTGCTACAAGTGTGACCTTAGTGGATTCGTCATACAAAGCTATTTCCCTGGCCCGAGGTCTTTTTATTAAGGAAGAAGCCGACTCGTACAGCATTATCCATTCCGACATTTTTGAGTTTGTCCCAAATGAGAAATATGATCTGGTCTTTTCAGCGGGACTTATTGAACATTTCAGAGAGGATGACAGACCTCGTATTTTGAGGCGGCATATGGATTTGAGTCAGGCGGAATGTATCATCATTCATCCAACAGATACTATGTATTCGGCAATATTCAACAGGCTTCCTCAAGCAATAAAATTGTATGGCTTTCAGCAATCATATTCCGAAGAGGAGATTTGTCATTACATAACGAGTATTGTCCAAGTGGTGAATTACGATAGCATCAGGTTTCACCCCTTCTATACCGTCCCGATGTTTCATAACCTTGAAGTGGCTAACCGATTTTTTGACCGCATAGGTTGTGGAAAAGTCTTCGGCGGGTTGACGTTGACGTACGTTCAAGTTTCCAGTTAATCAATGGGAATGATTTCTGCTTGTGCAGACGTGCGGGCCAGTAGCTTAAAGGGAATAATGGTTGTTTCGTTAGGTGCCATTGTTTTCTCGGCTCTCATGTTGCGCATTGTGGGGTTTATATTCCCGGGTGGTGATTTGATGTTGATCCTCCCTCGCCTAGCTCAGCTTAACGGCAGTGCATCCCTTGATAGAGATCTGTTTTTTTCAGTAGCAACGCCGAACTACAAATTTATATCAGGGATTTTTTTTCTATTGAGCAGAATAGCATCTTTTCCTGTCTGTACTATTTTCCTGTTTTTTTTATCCTATGCCATCCTCGCGATTGCCCTCTGGATTGCTCTTCGGGATTATCTCTTAAACAAATGGTTGATAGGCCTTCTTGTTGTTTTCCCTGCGCTGACCGGGTTTGATTTCATATGGGTTAAGCTGACCCATCCGATGTATCACCCGCAATTCACAGCCTATGCATTCATGTTTCTGGCTATTGTTTTGCTTGTAAAGGAAAATGTTATTGGGGTTGTTCTTTCGATAGCCATATCTACTTTCTTTCATCCTTTGGTCGGGTTATGGGGTATATGCCTGACAGGTATGGGATGTTTGATAACGGATCAGGCAATAACAAAACGCATCATGCTGTTAATCGGGTTGTTTCTGGTATTTGTCGTGCTGATACAAGGGAGCATTATAGGGAGCTTAGCACAAATAGATGAACATACTCTCAAAGAGTATATTAATCTAATTCTTTATGTGAGGGCGCCTCATCATCATAATCCTTCGTATTGGGATTTTTCTACAATAACAAATTTTGTGGTGCTTGTGTTATATAGTCTTGGCCTATCCATTCGATACCGCGGGATCTTGGCTTTTGTCTTGATTTTTTCTCTCCTACTAACATGTCTAGGGATTATAAATAATGAATTCTTTCAGATTCCCACGCTTGTTTTGTCTTGGCCTATGCGGATGTCTATCACTATTGTGTTTGTGGTATGGATCTTTATAGCGCGGCATCTTATTGATTTGATTCGGGCGAAGTATTATTTCCTGGCTGCGGCTCTCCTATGTTCTCAGAATATTATCGGTCTTACCTCGGTCGGGATAGTCGCTATGATTGTTGAGTGGTATAGAAATCGCTTACCTATCGATTTGTTGCGAAGAGATGTTTTTTGGGCTGATTTGATGGCCATACTTTTCTTGTTTTCGTTTGAGTTAGTTTTATCAATAACACGTTATTCTTTCTGGGCGCCTCGTATATATCTCTGGGCCGGTTTGATCATTCCGGTTATTATAGTAGCAAGGCATTTAAGGAAGCCCGATCTTGTGAAGTGTATACTTGTATCAACTTTTGTTGGTTTTATTGTGACCAGAATAGTACTGGCCAGCGATGGCCAGATTAAAATTAATCCGGACTCGGACCCAGCTTGGCGCGATATGTGTTCGGTTGTAAAGCAACAGGTGCCGCAAAGTGCATGTGTGGTGATACCTCCCGAGAAAGAGGATTTTCAGTATTTATCGAATCGAAGCGTATATGTTTCAGAAAAACATTTCCCGTTTCGTCCGGAGGATGCGATTGAGTGGGGGCGGCGATTAAATAGACTCGGTATTCTTCCCGTGAATATTTCGAAAATAGAAAAAACAGATGTTATTATAAAATTGGAATATTCTTCTTATGATCGGATTTCTGCTGACATACTGAGAGAAATAGTACGTGTGAATCCATGTGCTATGTATTGCATTGTGCGACGTAGTGTAGATCTGCCGTTTCCATCAATACATGAAAACGCTGGTTATCGTATGTATAAAATCAGTGAGGATGGAAGCAGAAAATTTAGCAAACTTTGAAAGGGCTTCCATGATCGTCTCTAATAACACGAATGGCCCTGTTCTGTTAGCCTCGCTTGAGCTTGGATATACTTTCCCTTTTGGTCCAATGTATCTCGCGGGCTACATGCGCGAGCATGGGGAGCCTGTGGAGATGATCCTCTTTTCTGAGGTGAAGAAAGGCCCTCGGATCGAGGCGGCGATAAGGGATATTATAGAGAAGAAACCTTTGCTGTTAGGCCTTTCCGGGCTTTTCCCACATCTGAAGCTTGCCAGAGAGATCGTCAAGAAGCTTGACCAGGCTGGGCGGAAATTTCCCATCGTCATTGGCGGACAGATGGTCAGCCCCATCCCGGAGTTATCTTTGGCAGTCGTTGGGGCTGACGTCGGAGCTATCGGTGAGGGGGAGCTCATTCTCCACGAATTGGTCCTTGCCCTACGTGAGGGTAAAGATCCGATTGAGGTCAAGGGTTTAATTCTCAAGGACGGTGACGGATTCATCCACACGGGACCGGGGGCGTTCATTCACGATTTGGACGAATTGCCCAAGATCCCTTATGACCTTTTACCGAAAGAGGAATGGCTGGAGATCGGCCGCGCTTATCTGCGCGTACGCGAATCGTTGTGGCCCTATGGCGACCGGGTCGGTCCCATCCATGGCGGCCGAGGTTGCCCGTACCGATGTAACTTCTGCTACCATCATAGCTTATCTCGCTACCGTTCCACAGCTAAGATGATGGAGGATGCTCAGGATCTGATAAATCGATACAACGCGAATGTGCTCTATTTCGGCGACGATCTCGTTATTCCCTCTTCCATGCGGGCCGGTGAACTTGTTGAGGGAATACTAAGTCTTACCAAGCCTGTTGCTTACAGCATATCCAGCCGTTTCGACATCCTTGACCGCATAGATGATAATGTATTGAATGAACTCAAGCGTTCGGGATGCAGGCTAATGGGTTTGGGCATCGAGTCGGGATCGCAGCGCATTCTTAATATAATGAATAAGAAAATCACAGTCGAGCAGGTACATAGGGGTCTATCGCGCCTGAAAAAAGTCGGGATCATTCCCACTGTATCACTTATGGTGGGACAGCTTGATGAAACCAAGGAGGATGTTGAAGCCTCGATTGCACTGCTCAGGGGCACAATACGGGAAAACAGGTTTTTAAATTACGCTAATTTCTCAATTGCCACACCTTATCCCGGGTCTCCGCTCTACGATGTATGCAAAGAACGGGGATACATAAAGGACGATCAGGATTTTTTCAATAAGTATCAGGGCAGTATGAATTTACTGTCGGTGAACATGTCTCGAATGACAAGTGAAGAAGTAGTCGGTTACAGGGATTTAATGAGTAAAGTTTATCAAGAGGAACGCATCAATGCGATTGGTAAGAGCCGCTACGGTCTGGCAATGCGCATAGCCGACTGGCAGATTCGCCTGGACAATTTTTTCATCGGTTACAAGAAAAGTCCCAAGGTAGAACGTCTTGAGTCGTTCCATCTGTTAGGATTCTTGACGAAGATTTTCGAGCTCATCTACGACCAAATTGAATATTGCTTCGGGAGAATGCGAACCAAGTTGCTCGGTCTTTAATCTTACTTTACGACATCTTAATTTAATTCCAGTGAAATTTTTCCACTGCTCCACCCTCTATGAGGTTTTTCTGCGTCAGCTTTTTGAAGGAGTGCGGATCGAGACCCAGACATACGACATGCTGATGGATAAAATAGTTGCGAGCCGTTTTGGCTGGTCCGATTATTGGATTACATGGATGAAACCTTTGGGTTGGGAAGGGAAGGTGGTGTTCGGTAACTGCGATATAGTCCAAAGAGCCTGGTGGCGTGAGAACAAGGCTTATCATAACGAATCCGAATCGATAAAAACCATTGCCCTGGAGCAGATCCGTGTTTTTCAACCCGACATTGTTTTTATCGAGGATTTGTATTTTTATGATCACGACTTCAGGCAGGCAGTAAAACAATTTTTACCCTACACCCGTTTTATAGGTTGGCGATTTGCGCCGCATCGTCCAACGGATTGCTTCGATCTTCTCGATGGATTGGTTACAGGTGCAAAGCCTTTTGCGGACCAGTTTCGTCATCTCGGTATCCCATGTGAAATAGTGCCTCTGGCTTTTGAAGCTTCACTTCTGGAAAAGATCAAGATTCGCGATCGCGATGTAGTGATATCGTTTGCCGGTCTGCTGGGAGGGCGGGCCGCAGTTCACAGCAGGCGTTATGCCCTTATCCTCTCACTTCTGAAGCACACCGATATGCAAGTATGGGGACCGTGGTTTCCCGAATCGAATCCATTTAGTTTTTTACATGCCACACGATGGTTCAGGCGGTATCGGGAAACCAGTTTGTTAAGAAGACGTATTCAATCTCCCGTGTTTGGTCTCGACTATTTTGAGTTGCTCGCGAGGTCGCAAATCGTTTTCAATGCCCATATCGACGTCGCAGCAAACTTCGCCGGTAACATGAGGATGTTCGAGGCCTGCGGTATGGGAGCCTGTCTTGTCACGGATTGGAAAAATAATATCGAGGATTTTTTCGAGCCGGATCTTGATCTTGTCTGTTACAGGACTAACGAAGAGGCTTTGGAAAAAATCACATATCTAGCAGAGCACTTGCGTGAGGCTAAAATGATAGCTGATCAGGGGCAGCGCCGAACTCTTTCGGAACATACATACGAGAAGCGCGCACCTCTCCTGGATTATTTTTTTCAGAGAATGCTGAGGAAGCAACGCTAAACCAACATCGGTTGGTCGCTTTGAATTTAATACTTCTCATGTGACAATATCTTTTACAATGATGCCTTTCCGGACAATTACTAAAATCCTGCCCATGTACTCCCCGTGATGAGAGATATCTGAGAATGAGGCTGACAGAGATCACTGGACAGATATTAACCTCGGCGGTTTTTCGTTTCGTTCAGCGACTTATCGGCTATCATCCAACAGTCGTTTATGGTCTGTCCGGTGATTATGGCAGCTGGGACGAAGCGAAGGCTGCCAGCATGGGCTACGATCACGGAATAATCGTGGAAAAAACCAAGGCAGCGCTGTTGAAGGTGAAAAAAGGCGATGCGGCCTATGAGCGGGATTCTGCTTTATTTGACGAAATCCAGTATGACTGGCCGGTGTTGGCCGGTCTGATGTGGGTGGCCGCCCAATGTGGAGGGAGGCTGAATGTGTTGGACTTTGGTGGTTCCTTGGGCAGCACCTACTTTCATAATCGGGTTTTTCTGTCGTCGCTGTCCGGCGAGGTACGCTGGAATGTCGTTGAACAATCCGGTCATGTTACGGTCGGTAAGGCATATTTCGAGGACGCTACCCTGCGCTTCTATGGGAGTATTGCCGAATGTTTGGCCACCGGCACTCACCCGAACGTCGTACTTCTCAGCAGCGTCCTGCAGTACCTGGAGCATTCCCATACAGTTTTAAAACAGATATTTGAACTTCCCTGTGGTCATATTATCATAGACCGGACACCCTTTTGGGATGGTCCGACCGATCGTTTGTGTGTACAGCGCGTGCCACCTCATATTTACCCTGCCAGCTATCCGAGCTGGATTTTTTCCCGATCACAGTTTTATTCACGAATACATAAGAAGTGGGAAATGATGATTACATTTGACAACCCTGACCGAATTGCAGGACCTGTTGATTTTTCTTATCAAGGGATGATCCTTGTCCGAAAAAAAGATCTACCTTAATTTGGGTTGCGGCCGTCGATATCATCCGGATTGGATAAATATCGATGTGGCTCCGAGGGGTCCTGATGTTATCCAATATGACCTGAGTCGAGGCATACCGTTTTCCGGCTCCAGTGTCGATGTTGTCTACCACTCAGCCGTGCTCGAGCATATGCGACTTGAAGATGCCGCCCTGTTTATGGCTGACTGCCATCGGGTATTGAAATCTTCTGGAATAGTGCGCGTGGGCGTACCCGATCTGGAAAAAGCGTGCCGGCTGTATTTATCCAAGCTGGCTTCTTCTCTGAACGGCGATCAAGCTGCCGCTCAAGACTACGATTGGATCTTGATAGAACTACTCGACCAAATGGTGCGCGAGAGCCGCGGCGGACGCATGCTGGACTATCTTCGACAGAATCCATTACCCAATGAACCGTTCGTCTTTGAGCGAATTGGTGAAGAGGGGCGTCTGTTGGTTGAAGTATTACAGGCGAGAGAAAGCGACAAAGGAACTACCGGTCACCGTCAGGATTCTGTAACAGCACTTCTCGGTAGACTTTGGAAAAGCATGCTTTGCTTACCGGTGGCAGCGAAACATCAAATCCTGAGATGGCTGCTGGGTGAAGAGGGTTGGCGAGCGCTGGAAATCGGCCGTTTTCGCTTGGCGGGCGAGGTGCATCAGTGGATGTATGACCGTTATTCGCTTGCACGGCTGCTGCGTCGAGCCGGCTTTTCTGATCCGCAAGAGCAGGATGCGCATACCAGTCGAATTGCCAACTGGACAAGCTTTCATCTTGATACACTTCCCGATGGAAGAATCATAAAACCGGATTTGTTTTTTATGGAAGCGATAAAACTGGGATTGTCAGCCTAAGAGGGACGGATTATTTTAGTTTTGCTGTTGAACATTTTCTGATGGCAAGCATGATCATGATGGCTATCTGGGCGAGAACACCGGTATCTTTTATCCTTGTATCTTGGACTTGCTGAGAATGCAGGGGGCATCTTTTTCATGACGGTGGGATACAACTTCGACACAAAAAAAATTCTTATTACCGGCGGATTGGGCTTCATAGGCTCTAATCTGGCGCGGCGATTGGTGTCTTTGGGCGCACAGGTTACATTGGTGGACAGCCTGATCCCAGAGTACGGCGGGAATCTTTTCAATATTTCCGGCATAGCGGGTCAGGTCAGGGTAAACATCTCGGACGTGCGCGACGAGCATAGCATGAAGTATCTGGTGAAGGGGCAGGATTACCTTTTCAACTTAGCTGGCCAGACCAGCCATATGGATTCGATGCAGTCCCCAGAAACCGATTTAGAGATTAATTGTCATGCACAGCTTACCATTTTGGAGGCTTGCCGCCGGTACAACCCAGATATCAACATCGTCTTTGCCAGTACCCGCCAGATTTATGGCAAACCCGATTACCTGCCCGTGGATGAAAAACATCCTCTACGTCCGACAGACGTCAATGGCATAAACAAGATGGCCGGGGAATCGTATCATATCCTCTACAACAACGTGTATGGAATTAAGGCGTGTGCTTTGCGCCTGACCAATACCTACGGCCCGTGCATGCGTATCAAGGACGCCCGCCAGACCTTTCTTGGCGTCTGGATTCGCCTGCTGCTGGAGAACAAGCCATTAGAGGTTTGGGGGGGGAAGCAATTGCGGGATTTCAATTATGTGGAGGATGTCGTGGAAGCACTGCTTCTTGCCGCTGCAAGTGATAAAGCCAATGGACAGGTCTTCAATTTGGGCGGTGAGCGGGCAGTTAGCCTATCCGAGCTGGCCGAACTGGTTATAACTGCTAATGGTGGTGGCACATATGCATGTCGTCAATTTCCAGCTGACCGCAAACGCATAGACATCGGCGATTACTATGCCGATTGGTGTCTGGCCCAAGATCATCTTGGCTGGCAGCCGCAGGTAAACCTTCTGGAAGGTCTACGCAAGACCTTGGACTTTTTTCGCATGAACCTGACATACTACCTATGACTGCTTTTGACAGGATGTGCATTTCTCCGGCCAATCCAGGCGCCAGTTACCGTCGCTTAAAAGCAGAGATAGATTCGGCCGTGTGCCGTGTACTGAACAGCGGTTTGTATATTCTCGGTCGAGAAGTCGAGGCGTTTGAGCAAGAGTTTGCTTCGTATCTCGGTGCGATGTATGCGGTGGGCGTGGCTAACGGAACGGACGCCATTGAACTGGCGCTCCGCGTCGCTGGTGTAGAACAAGGGGATATTGTCATCACGGTTTCGCATACCGCTGTGGCCACTGTGTCAGCCATAGAGCGCTTGGGCGCTCGACCGTGTCTGATTGATATATCACCCAACACCTACACCATGGATCCGGTTGCACTGCAGCATGCCTTGAACGGACCAGCTCGAAACGCTCGTGCTGTAATGCCTGTTCATCTGTACGGACATCCCGCAGACATGGATAGGATAATGCAGATTGCACAAGAAAACAATCTGGTTGTAATTGAAGATTGCGCCCAGGCCCACGGCTCCACTTTCCATGGGCAGCGTGTGGGCGGTATCGGGCACCTCGGTACGTTCAGCTTTTATCCGACCAAGAACCTTGGGGCGTTAGGCGATGGAGGGGCAATTACGACCAACGAGTCGACCATTGCTGATCGTCTCCGGATGCTGCGACAGTATGGATGGCGTGAGCGGTTCATCAGCGAAGCCGTAGGTGTGAACTCACGGCTCGATGAGTTGCAGGCCGCTATCCTTCGCGTCAAACTACCTCATCTTGAAGCCGACAACAAAAAGCGCAGGTCAATTGCCGCTCTGTATGCAAGGGGTTTGGATGGGTTACCGTTACAATTGCCTAAAGTTTCGACAAACTGCGAGCATGTATTCCATCAGTTCACTGTCGAGACTGATCGTCGTGATGATCTGCAACATTTCTTGAGTAGCATGAATATCGGCACATCCGTTCTTTACCCGGTGCCGGTTCATCTTCAACCAGCCTATTATGGTCGCATTCTTTGCGCCGGATCGTTGTTCCATACTGAAAGAGCTGCCAAGCGTATTCTTTCATTGCCTATATATCCTGAACTTCAAGATGGGCAGGTCGAGGAGATATGCCGGGCGATTCGCACTTTTTTCGGTTGATTTGTTTTGCGCCACTACTGCACGTATTTTGACATCAATTTTCTCGCTCGCGGGTTGGTCCTTGTCGACTCCCTCAAACAACATGAAAACGATTTCGTTCTTTATGCCTTGTGTCTCGATGACATATCGTACGGAGTGATTAACCGACTTAATGATCCGCATTGCTTACCGATTGCCCTTAGCGACCTGGAAGCATTTGACGCGCGATTACCAGTTGCTCGAGCAAACCGCACTCGAATAGAATATTATTTTACACTCTCACCATTTCTGCCTCTTTATCTTCTTACGACATTTCCAAATATCCCATACATTACTTATGTGGATGCGGACTGCTTTTTTTACGCGTCACCTCAGCCGATCTATGACGAACTGGGTGACGGTTCGGTTCTGGTAATCGAACATAGGTTCGCGCGGTCAGATGCCGGACGATTGAAGTATGGCAGATTCAATGTAGGATTACAGGTTTTTCGTCGTGATCGTTATGCGTTGGATTGTCTCCGGAATTGGGCCGGGCAATGCGCCGAGTGGTGTTATGACAAGGTGGAAGATGGCAAGTTCGCTGATCAGAAATATCTCGATGAGTGGCCTATTATATGTCGTGGATTAAAAATACTGCAACATAAAGGTGTTAATGTTGCCCCATGGAACATCGGTAATGTCATGTTAGCCTGTCGTAATTCGCGGTTGTATGTCGATGATGTGCCACTTATCATGTACCATTTTCATGATTTACGGTTTGTAACGTCGGAAATGTATTGTCCAACGAATGACGACCGTTATTTGTGTGCGCTTCATCTGAAGCTGTTATACACAGATTATGTGCAGGCAGTTAAAACAAAAGCAGTACATAATGCTATAGATGTCTGTGGTCATATACGAACTAAATCATCCGCGAATTCATATAATACCGACAACTTATTTTCAGGCGGACAGTGTTTATCTATTGCTTTATCACCCGAGGGAACATCGCTCTGGAAGTGGCGGATAGCCCATTATCGACGAAATTGCAACAGAACACTCGAACAAATTATTATGGCCTTTCAGGCAGAGGAATGGTCTCTTTTAAGACATTGCTTGTTGACGGGCGTTGTACAGTATCCGCAATTGTTGATGAACCACCATATCTGGAATATAATCCTTCGACGATTCTTTATAGATCGTAAAAAACACCTAACCAGTTAAAGTTAATTAGCGCAGACAACAAACCAAGACTCAATTGAAAATCGCTTACATTTTTCATCCAGGCCGTCTGCAGCGCTTTGAGGAGGCTTCATCTGGTAATGCGGCTTCAGAGTTTTTTTATGGCGCTCTGGAGCTGCGGGCTCGGGGGCATGATGTATCCTGTTATGAATTAGGAGACTTCGTCGGCAAAGCGACTGTTGATCAGCTCTTCCTTGGATTGATATACAAAGCTGGGCTGATGCCTCCCAAAGCTTTTCCCCTTCTCTTCCAGCAGATAATGCGACTTGTTCCGGTTCTTCAACCTTATGATATTGTTATAGGTACCGAGTCAGGAATTGCATTTGCTCTTGCAGCAACAAGATTGTATAAAAAATGGCGTGGTTCGCTCGTTGGCCTTCATTGTGGTTTTCTTCATCATTATCAGAGTAAAATAAACATTTATCTGACCAGCTTGCTATTTGCCCAGATGTACTCATTCCTCTTTGGCGAAATGGAAAAACCCCTTATCCAACAGAGATACAAGGTGCTGGATGAAGCCGTTGGAGTGAATCTCTTTGGTGTGGATACGAAATTTTGGCGACCAGATGATCAGCCTAATCAAAATCATCATTATGTATTGGCGGTGGGAAATGATTTTCAGAGGGATTATAATTTGTTGATTGAGGTTGCAAGGCTAATTAATATAAGAATAAAAGTAATTACTGAGAGAAATATCCCGGCTGATATTCCCTCGAATGTGGAATTGATACGAGGATCATATAGGAATGCGGGTTTATCTGATCGTCAATTGAGGGAGCTATACCAGAAAGCATTGTTAACCGTTATACCGCTGAAATCGTCTCTACAGCCTTCAGGCCAGAGTGTTGCTCTACAGAGTATGGCCTGTGGGACACCGGTACTCATCACAAAAACAGAGGGCCTTTGGGATCATCATTATTTAAAAGACATGGAAAATATTGTTTTTGTTTATTCCAACACGCTGGAGGAATGGGCTGAGACAATCGTCAGGATGGCCGCCGACACTGAACTTTTGAGGCGTTTGGGTAGAGCTGCACTTCAGTATGTTTCAGTGTATGGGAAAATCGAACAATACGCCGACCGATTGGAACAGCGATGTCTCACATTGCCGCGGATGAGAAGCACTTGCTAAAATCAAAATGTAAATCTTTGCACGAACACATATCCGCTCTTTCAGGTCAAATATGTTTTCTGATGATTCATCCATTATCCTACATGTGGAGTGCCTCTCTATGGCTCCATCATTATCCGCCGATTAGATTAACGTCTCTGATGAAGTTGAACACATAATGAATCATTACTGTTCATCATTTAAGTCCTACGAACCGCGTGTTCTCGTTTCGGGAGGTAAACCCGGACGCTGGAGCGCAGCTGGAAAAACCGTGGATGAATCATTGTGCAGCGGGGTCCAAAGCTGGGTGTATGCCTTTAACGGAGATTATATCGGGCACCAGGATATTACCGTGCGGGATCTCGGTAATTATGACATAATCATAATGAATACGAATCCTCCGTTTTTACGCCTGGTTCGCTTGGCTCAGGATCGACCGGTGTCTATAAAATGGGTCAGTCTTGTAGAGGGCTCTGCCGATGAGTATTTTGCCCCTCAAAACCATGTCAGAACACTTCTGGGCCTCTCGGACCTTATCAATGTCATCAATAGACATTCATTGCCGCTGTTCAGGATGTTGACCAAGAGCAAGGTTGAATATATCGGGATCCCGTATCCGGTTGAAGGTGTTAAAAAATTTATTACACCAATCGAGAAGAGAAACAAGCGCGTATTTTTGTGTGCCCAGCTTTTAAGGCGTTGGAACGATTACCTTGCTGCAAAAGAAATCGGCATTGCATGCTACGGGTATGAAACAAGAATAACACGGGATGTAAAACGTTTGCTTTCCGGGTTCATCAACACCGGTTCTTTTACCTGGGACAGGGAAGCGAACATCAAAAAAGCAAAAGCATTCTATCATGAAAGCTCTCTTGATGTCCGCGAATTCACTAAGAATTTTGAAAAATATTTTACCGAGAACAGCGATTCGTTTTTTTGGATGAATCTGGACAGCAGGTATACATGGGGGCGATTTGTCCTGGATGCCGCAGCCTTGCGTATACCAATCATTTCTACCGCTTCGACCTATCACAGCGAGATTTTTTTCCCGCAGACGACCGTTGCACATGCTATGGACATCGAACGTGCGATCGAAATCGGGAAGCGATTGATCAGCGATCCGGACTTTTATGAAGACGTTGCAAATCATCCTGCTGGGAAGATGGATTTTCTTAAGGCCGATCCTATGAAGCTGGCATTGCTTGGCGCGCTTGGCCTTAGCTGAAAACGCAGATCATGAACAAGACCGAGCACGATGCACGGGTAGCAACGTTGCGTAGCGAGACAGCGCAGTATGAACGTCCGTGGTATAAAAGTGCGGCGAGTTCATTAGAGCGAAGAGCTTTATCGGGTCTCGACTGCCTTGACTTGTGCGCGGGAAATGCCGAGTTCTCCGAGATTCTACGTGACCGGTTCGATATGAATGTCACATGTGCGGACTATGCGCCCGCGCATCTGAAACGACAACAGGAACTGGGTTTTAAGACACTGAGTGTAGCACTGGACGCCGACACGGAGTCGGCTGATGCCACAGCAGGCAAACACGCAAGTACCTTCGATCTTGTCGTATCGCTGGCGACTATTGAACATGTTTTTGATTCCGATAGTCTGCTTCGCTTTGCTCACACCGTCTTGCGGCCTGATGGGCTGTTTCTCGTAAACACGCCTAATATCAGCTTTGCCGGCTACCGTCTCTACTCATTGCTCAGTGGTAATCGACCTTTTGGTGAGGGACATCATGTGCGATTTTGGGATTGTCGCTTCCTGTGCACAAACCTTTTTCTGAATGGATTTGATGTGATTCATGATGAGAGTCGTTTTTACAGCGTTTCCCTGGACCTGCTGACGCGTGCACTAAAAGGGAAAAAAGGATTAGCCTCTTTTTTTGTACACCTTTTTAGGGTTTGTGGAGCCCTACAGCATTTGCCCGGAGGGAAAAGGTGGTTTACCGATGAGTTAACAGTCCTTGCAAGGAAAGAGGACACATACCCGATTGGTTTTCAATACACCCGTGTCAAGACCGAGTTAGAACGTATCAGTGGACAAAAAGAAGAGCGACAGGGGCGTCTTCGTTTGAAGGAAGCCTATCGACGAGGATGGCTGCTGGAACACCCGATGTTAGCAGGTATAGCGTCCGGTATGATTGATAATCCCTAATAAACATACAGGATCAGAAGAAACATTTCAATTTGGTTTATCTGCCGTCGGTTCCAAAGAGAATGTGGCATAGCATGCGCAAGGTGCCGAGAAAATACTGGTTACTGTTCCTGAAAGAACAGGACCGGAAGCTGGGTCTGTTGGCTTGCCAAGCGATGCAATGGCGGGGGTTTTCCGACTTTCCTCTCCATCCGAAACATCTCTTCGATGAAGACCGTGCTGCATTTTGTCGGCGGCACTTCCGTCCTGATATGTCTTTTTTAGATTTAGGGTCCGGTGTAGGTACTGAGTGCATTGCCGCCGCAAAGGCTGGCGCGAAGCGGGTAGTCGGTATTGAGAACGACCGATCGAATCACCAGCATGCTGTCAATCGTGCCGAAAAGGCAGGCGTGAAGGTGGAATTCATCCTTCATAACCTCGAGGACACGCCGTTTCCCATTGATAGCAAGCATTTCGATCTGATCAATATGTCCAATGTTCTTGAACACTTAACGGATCGGGTTACCGTTTTGTCTGAGTTGAAGCGTGTCAAGACAGAGGGCGGTGTCGCCATTATCTCTGTACCGAATGCGGACACTTCGTGGAAAAAGACATTGCGGTCCGTTGGGCTGGATTCTCGCGACGACGAAGATCACAAGATTGAATACACTAAGGCTGCGTTGATTGCGGAACTACGAGCGGCGGGGCTGGAAGTCAGCTCGCCTCTTCTTCCAATTGTGCCGAGCTTTCCGTGGCATGGCCTTATTGCGCTGAGTGCAGCATTCTCGCCGAATCTCTATAGATGCCTGCAGCGTTACAAGTACAGGTTTGTGACGCGACACCCACAGGAATCGGTTGGATGGACCTTTTTAGCTAAATAAAGAAAAGTAGAAACGTTGTCTATTATTTACGCCGAGAAATTGATTTTATTGAAGAGTTTTGAGGAAAGCAGACAGATATGAGAATATGTCAAGCGTGAATTATTTTATCGCAAAACCGGAAATCCTCAAGACAAGTATCACTAATATATGCAACTATCGCTGCATCATGTGCTACAACTCGCAGCTTCGTCACCCCTCCGGGCTTATGGAAGAGGATCTTTTCCGTCAGATCGTGGATCAGTGCCTGGAGGCGGAAATTGGGCAACTGTCCCTGGGGGCCACAGGTGAGCCCTTGTTACATCCGCGATATCTGGACTTCCTACGCTTGGCCAAGCAGCACGGTCTTTGGGTCTCATCGACTACTAATGCGACAAGATTGGATGCCCCGATGGCGGAAAGTATGATTATGCTTGGGTTAAACCGGCTCAATCTTAGCATCTACAGCACCAATCCACAGGAACATAAGCGTTACACGGGGACGGACACTTTCACGCAAGTTTTCGAAAATATACGAGAATTCCTTCGCCTCTGGTCAGAAAGTGATCGGGCGATGCAGGTGAATATGTGGTTTTTACCCCTTCCGGGGATCAATAGTTACGAAAAACACTTGTCATTCTGGAAGCCTCTTGTAGATAAGGTGGGACTGGAGATCACACATCAGTTGCCGCTGAACTGGAGCGGGCTCGTAGCCTTCGGCGGCGGAAAGCGTATCTCCTTGCGGAGCGATAATGGAACCTGGAGCTTGTTTGTAGGCAGACGCCAACCTTGCCCGGATATTCGTTCTTATCTCCATATCCTCCATACAGGTGATGTTCTCCCCTGCTGTAATGTACCGGAACCCGACATAGCCGGTAAACTGTTATTTGGAAACATCGGTAATGATAAAGTACTGGATATCTGGAGAAGTAAAAAATATACCTCCTTTAAGAAGGCCCATGCGCGGAAGGCTGTTGCAGATTATCCGGACTGCCGACGTTGCTCTCAAGTATGGCGTCATTGGCGGGTTCAGTTATTTCCGAAACGACATTTCAAGAGATGGATGTGGGCAGTGAAGTCGATGAACTCGATGTGATGAACCTTTATTGAAAAGATGGCAGATGAGCCGTAAGCAGATTATCGCAATCGTACTGGTTAAAAACGAAGATTTATTTATTAAAAAAGTCCTGGAGAATATTTTCGGTTTTTGCGACCGGATTCATGTGGCCGATCATCGCTCTACCGACAGAACGCCGCAAATAATACAGAGTTTGGCGGCGGAATATAACCAGATCGAGTACCGTCGTGTGGATCATCCGTCCGAATCACATGATATGATTGCAGGCTATGCGGGGACGGAAACCTGGATGTTCGGTGTGGACGGGGATGAGGTGTATGATCCCGAAGGATTGATGCATTTACGGGAAGCTCTTTTCAATGGGCGCTATGACAAATATTTTAAAATATCGGGCAATGTGCTCCATGTACAACAGTTGGATATTCCAAATCAAACGACACGCGGCTATCTTTCGCCTCCTTCCCGAAGCGTGACTAAACTTTATAATTTCAATGCGATCCATGCATGGCCACCCCCTTGCCCCGAAAGACTTCATGGCGGTAAAGTTGACTTTAAGCCAGGTTTCTCACATGAATCTATTGGTTTTCTAATGAATGATTTCACCTGGGAATCATCTCCTTTTAGGTGTTTGCACCTTTGTTTTACCCACCGCAGCAGCATCGATATCGCCAGCAACAAAAATAAAATAAGAATCAGAAAGAGTCCAGGGGAGCATAAGTTATGGAGATACAATCTAAGATCATGGATAAAAAGCTTTTTGGGGTATGAAGACATTCCATTATATAAACGCAATTATTATATGCGTGGGTCTCTTGTTGAAAAAAATATAAAGGCATTTGGGCTGTAACTCGTAATTTCATGAAAATATTATATGATCATCAGGCATTCAGCATGCAGAAATACGGTGGCATATCCCGCTATTTTTATGAAATCATCCGAGCCGTTAACACAAAGCAAGGTTATGACATTTACCTCCCGATCCGATTATCGGCAAATCACTACTTAAAAAAATTACCGGCTCTTGTCTTCCAGCGCTGCGATTATATAATGAAGGGTTTTAACTGGATCGTCTATAAAATCAATCGCTCCCATACAATTAAAAATACATTCAAAATTTCATCAGATTTTGATGTGTTTCACCCTACCTATTATGACCCTTATTTTTTGCCGTATTGTTTGAACAAGCCCTTTGTTCTGACGATTTATGACATGATTCACGACATATTTCCCGAATATTTCCGTGGGCTTTCAATGATAACCACGAATAAAAGAACCCTTGCCCAAAGAGCCTCCCAAATCATCGCAATCTCTGAAAACACCAAAAAGGATATCACGGAACAATATGGTATCGCTGGAGATAAAATCACCGTAAGTTATCCTGGAGTTTCGTTTCTTCCGCGAGAGAATCATATCAATATGACTATTCCGGAAAGTTATGTTCTTTTCGTGGGAGATAGACATAAATACAAGAATTTTCTAAAGTTTATTGAATCTATAGCGAGAATTTTATTGGAGAAGAGTTGGTTTCTTGTCTGTTTTGGTGGAGGAACTTTTTCCAAAGATGAAAAATCGGCAATGCGCAGTCTAAAAATATATCATAAAGTAAAGATATTCGCTGGCGATGATGCTCTTTTGGGGTATTTATATAGACATGCTGGTGTTTTTGTTTGTCCGTCACTATATGAAGGCTTTGGTATGCCCATTTTAGAAGCGATGTCATGTGGGTGCCCCGTCGCGACCAGCAATGCGAGTTCATTGCCAGAGGTTGGGGGTGATGCCGTTTCCTATTTTGATCCATATGATAAACCTTCCATTGAGGAAGCAGTGCGCAGGATCATTGATGACAAAGAGTATCGTCTGGAATTGACCGCTCGTGGCTTGAAGCAAGCCAGGAAATTTTCCTGGAATAAAGCGGCGGAGGAAACATGCGGTGTTTATAAGAAAGCGTTGGAGAGTCAAGGAGTGTCGTCTGTATAATGCGCGATATCGTATCAATTATAACGGTTACTTATAATAACCTTGTTATGCTTCGGAAAACAGTTGAGAGTGTTGATTCTCAGACTTACCGAAATAAGGAGTTCATCATTATTGATGGGGGTTCCACCGATGGGACCTGTGAATATCTGCTACAACACCAAAATCAGGTTGATGCTTGGGTATCAGAATCGGATCAAGGTATTTATGATGCCATGAATAAGGGTTCGAAGCAGGCAAAGGGAGAATGGATTATTTTTTTAAATTCCGGGGATGTCTTTTCCAGCAATCATGTTTTGGAAAATATATTTTCAGCCGATATTCCAAAAGAAGTTGATGTTATCTATGGGGATACTGTTTATTCTTACGGGAAAGCGGAATATAAAGAATTTCGAAAATCAAAAGAATTGCGGAATTTTTGGAAAGGGATGGCGACCTCTCACCAGTCGTTCTTTGTACGGAAAAGAATTATGGATCACCGACCATTTGATACAAGATATAAAATAGCCTCTGATTTCAATCAATTATATACACTTTTTATGGATGGTGGATTGTTCATGTATAAGATATTGAATATTTCATGCGTTGATACCACAGGAATATCCAATAATAAAAGAATAATCCAATCCGTTCTGGAACATTGGTCCATCATTCGTCGTTATTCAAAAATAACTATATACAATCAGATGTATTATTTTTTTTGGACATTGACCGTTTTACTGTTGTCTGGTGTTAAACTGATCATCCCAGGGCAAATCTATATTCAATTCATCAGACTGCTGAGATGTAGAAACAAAGATCATCACACAGAAAATTTAGGGGGTGTTAAATTAAGCTCTCGCTATGATGCAGACACCGATTAAAACCTGTCTAATGGGAGGTGAGAAAACCGGCTGGGCTCTCGATGCCGATCAGGTGACGACGCGCCGGACAATGGAAGGCCTTCCTGATTTGATTCGATTGGTTCCTCTGAATGAGGCAGATGTGGTGCACTCTGTTTGGGAGCGTCCCCTGTTGAGCATGAATCCCAGCCTGCTGGAGGGAAAGCGGATTATCTGTCATGTTTGTAATGAAGTGATTCGGACCTTTGACCAATCCTGTATGATCCATGCTAAGAAAGTAATAAGCTTATGGGTTCCCATCTCGCATGAGGCCGAGGCAATTCTGAATGAATTACGACTCAGGATTCTGTATATGCCCTATACCATTCTTCCCGAGATCTTCAGGCCCCGTCATGATCCATCTCGGGAGGAGCTCCGGAATCGGTTCAAGGTTCCTCGCGATGCCTATGTCATCAGCAATTTCATGAGGGATTCCAGGGTGGATGATATTCGCCGTGCCAAACCGCAAAAGGGGGTGGAAATTCTGCTGCAGATCATTGCCACCCTCTGTAAAGAAGGGTATCCCGTTCATGTTCTCCTGGCAGGTCCCAGGCGACACTGGATCAAAGCGAGATTTAGAGAGCAGGGCATACCTTTCACTTTCATCGGGCGGGAGTCTGACGATGACGACAACACCTTCAATATCCTCGATCCTCAAACGGTCAATCTTCTTTACCGGGCTTCGAATCTGCATCTGATTACCAGCCGTTGGGAAGGCGGACCGAGAGGCGTGTTGGAAGCCGCCGCATCAATGACGCCTGTGTTATGCACCCCTGTGGGGATTGCGCGGGATATGCTGGAGCCGGCAAGTTTATTCTCCTGCTTTGATGAGGCGGTCGATCGTATCGAATCCGATATCGAAAAAGGTATTCTGAAAGACACATTACAAAAACAATTCGATCGCGTGATGCGCCATCATGTGCCCGAAGCGAACATCCCGACACTCAAACAGATTTATAGCGATATCGATACGCTTCCCGTGTACCGACGCCCGGATAGCGTTTCAGGACAAAGGGGAATCCCATCTTCCACTGGCGAGATAAGTCTGCATCGAGTGCTGAACATCGCCAGATTCGTGATGGGATTGCCGGTTAAAAAGGGAGGAGGTCTCTGCGTCAGCCTGTGGCACGAGTTTCATAAACCTCCGTATGGAGGCGGCAATCAGTTCATGATGGCCCTACGAAGGGCCCTGAAACATCAGGGTGTCCGTGTGGCAATCAACCGGATGTCTGAAGATGTTGATGTTCATCTATGCAATTCCGCATGGTTTGACATATCCCTTTTTCAGCAGGCAATTAAAAAACGCCGGGTCCGAATGCTTCATCGGATCGACGGACCGATATCTCTCTATCGCGGCGCCGACGCCGGTGAAGATGATCAGGTCTATGCCCTGAATCGTCAATTTGCCACCGCTACGATTTACCAGTCGGGATGGTGTTTCCAGCGATCGCTGGCGCTTGGTTTTGAACCAGTGCGCTCTTTGGTTATTCATAACGGCGTTGACGGCGAAATCTTTTACCCTTCCGGCCGTTTGACCTTGAAGTCTAATCGAAAGGTCCGTTTGGTCGCAACGGCCTGGTCGGATAATCCCCGAAAGGGTAAATCGGTCTACCGATGGCTCGATGAACATCTCGACTTTGATCGTTTTGACATGACCTTCGTGGGGAGGATCGATGCTTCTTTCAGGAATATCCGACACATCCCTCCCCAGACATCGCCGAACCTGGCTCACATCCTTCGGGAACAGGACATATATCTCACCGCTAGTGAAAATGATCCCTGTTCCAATGCCTTACTCGAGGCCTTGGCGTGCGGTCTTCCTGCCCTGTATTTCGAGAGTGGCGGACACGGCGAATTGACCGGCTTCGGCGGTCTGCCGTTCAATAGTCCGGAACATCTACTTGTGCAATTGGAGCGTGTCGTGGACCATTACGAGGGATTTCGGGCGGGTATCTGGGTTGAATCCATAGACGACATCGCAGCCAAGTATATTGCCGCTGTCCGAGAGGTCATGGACAGTCTGCCATAACGTGCATCTGTGGTCATACAACAAATGAAAAAGGTAATAGATTTGGCGTATAGCTCGATGCTTAGGGCGCTCACATGGCCTCGGGATCGCCGTCGCTGGAAGAAGCGGGTGACGTCATCTCCGATCCGGGTGTTTTATGGATTCGACCGTCTCCCAACCGAGGAGGATCCGGTCCACGGAGGGATTGTCAAGCTGCTGGATCTCAACACCCTATATCCGAATCATGTGTCCGGCGCCAACATTCTTTATCTCATTAGCAGCGTCCTGCCGATGAATGCTATTCGGCTGGTCAGATTTGCTCGGCAAAAAGGCGTAAAGATCGTTCTGAACCAAAACGGACTTGCCTATCATGGATGGTATGGAAAAGGGTGGGAGAAGTTTAATGAACCCATCGTGAACATCTGGCGGCTCAGCGATTATGTCTTTTACCAGAGCGAATTCTGTCGTGAGAGTGTGCGTCATTTTTTCGGAGAGGCCAAGATTCCGGGAGAGGTGCTCTTCAATGTCGTCGATACTGCGGTGTTTTCACCGGCAGAAAGCGATCCGGCACCGGGAGAGCTGGTCCTGGTGACCGCAGGGTCGCATCATACCTTCTACCGTGTTCAGGCGGCTATGGATACGCTGGCTCTGGTGAGCCGTACCATACCCGAGGCGCGTATGATCATGGCCGGTCGATATATGTGGAGATCCAACGAGCAAGAGGCCCTGCAGGAAGCCCGGCAGTATACCCGTCAGTTGGGTTTGGATACACGGATAGAATTCCGGGAATCGTATAGTCAGTTGCAGGCGGTTCAACTTCTGCGCCAGGGGCATTTGTTGTTGCATACCAAATACAACGATCCCTGCCCCCGGCTGGTGGTTGAAGCCCTTTCCTGCGGTCTACCTGTGGTGTATTCTGCGACCGGTGGCGTCCCTGAACTTGTCGGCGACAAGGCAGGCATCGGAGTCCCCGGGCCGTTGGATTGGGACCTAGATCACCCGCCGGCCCCGGAAGATCTTGCTGAGGCGGTGTTGGCCGTTGCCGGACGGAGGGAAACATATGCCGATGAAGCGAGGCGGCGCGCCGTGATGCATCTGGATGTGCGCGCCTGGCTCGATCGTCATCAGCAGGTCTTTCAGAAGCTGTTGAATGAATAAAATAATATATGTCAATTATTTGTCCCGGTTTGCCAATAATATATTTCAATATGCCCTTGCGCATATCATCAAGGATCTTATCGGTGGCGAGATTTTCTTCTCACCATTGTGCATACTCCGATCAGGGGATAGTCATGATCTGCCGGTCGAAGCAGTGCCTATCGAAGAGATCCCTCTGTATCTGATCACCGATTCAAAAAATATTCTGAAAAACAAGGCATGGTCGGGGAAGTTTCGCGATGACGAAAAAGATATCTTGAGAAAGACGGGGGTATGTTTTGCCGAAGATATTTTAAGATTTGAAAATGACGAACTCGTCATTTCCGATTCATATCGCGACGAGCCGATCATTGTATCGGGTTATTACCAGGAGTATAGATATTACAAGGGGAGGAGGGAATTTGTTCGCGGATTGCTCGATAAGATAAACCAATACCCGCCTGAAAAACTTCCGGGAGGAAATGACATTGTTCTGAATTTCAGGGGGACGGACCTGGCATGGGCTCAGATGCCCTTGAGTTACTACAAGTGGATTTTAAACAAAGAACAATTCGATAAGTTGTGGATAGTGACCGAAGACCCTACTTATAAAACCATTCTGAGATTGATGGATTTGTATCCGTGCGAGGTCTTAAGCAACGGCCCGATAAGGGATCTTAAATTTGTCATGTCGGCGCAAAAGATCATCATGACCGTTTCAACGTTCTGCTGGATGGCTGCATGGCTGTCGGACGCCAAGAAGATCTTCTTTCCGCTTGGGTCACCCTATCCCCTATTCGACAGGGAAAACGATAGAAGGTTGATAGTCGGTGATGATTCCCGATATATTTATATCAAGGCCCTATTCAATGGAACTTTTCTGAGTCGTGTACTCCCATTTTATTATCAATGCAAGTCGCCTATCACCTGATATGTGAGAGATATCTATGATTTCCGTCGTTGTCTGCACGTACAACCGCGCCCAGACGCTGCGGAGGATGCTGGACAGCTTTTTCTCGCAGCAGGACTTAACCCGTCTCGATCACGAGGTCATCGTTGTGGACAACAACTCTACCGATGACACAGCGAAGGTGGCATGGGAGTTCTCGGACAAGCCCCGTTTTTTCTATGTCTTAGAAGGGAGCCAGGGGCTTTCGTGCGCGCGAAACCGTGGTCTTGCCGAATCCGCCGGCGATTTCGTCTCATTCCTGGATGATGATGTGATAGTCGATCCCCAGTGGTTGGCAAATCTACAAAAATGTTTGGACGAAACCAACGCAGACGCCGTAGGGGGTAAAGTCGATCTGAAATTCCTAACGCCACCGCCCTCATGGTTAGGCTCATTGTTCAGAATGCACCTGGCGGAGCTGGACTTGGCGTCCACTCGGTTGGTGGGCCTGAACGGTTCCGGATATAGTGGATGCAACGTCACCTTCCGAAAACAGACACTGAGACACGCAGGAGGGTTCGATGAGAAGCTTGGCCGTGCCGGCGCCCAACTGGCGTGCTACGAAGATACGGTTGTGCTCCATCGGATCGAATCCGCCGGGGGGAAAATGGTCTATGATCCCGCCGTCCGTGTGGAACACCTCATAGGTCCTGATCGATTGACATGGCCTTATTTCAAACGGCTGTTTCTCGGTCAGGGGGTTTCATTGGCCAGGCTGGAGATCGAAGGTGAGGTGATGTCTCACCTGATCTCTCTTATTTCAGGATTGGGGCTTGGCGGGGTATTCAGGGGTTATCTGGAAAGCCATTGCAAACCGACCAGAATATTCTTGCTTGAACGACGTCCACCAACATCTAAGTTGGTGATGCTGATACTGCTCGATCTTGCATTTCTCGTTGCGGCGCTCTTCAAGCTGTTGCTGATTTCTGTTTTTTCAGGCGATTTATATCGACGAAAGAGCGGTCAAGCATCAGTCCTGACCGCAGCCAGCAGGACCTTGCACCGGTGGAAGATATTTAGTGAGATATTTAGGTGAATAAACGAATTTATGGAACTCTCCGATAAAGGAGCTGAAAGACTCCATGTCGGATCAGGATGTGATGTTAAAAATCCAAAAATCACCGTCCTGATGCCGGTGCACAATGGTGGGTCTTTTATTATTGAGTCCGTAAACAGCATTTTGACCCAGACCTTCGGGGATTTTGAATTCCTGATTGTCGATGATGCTTCGACGGATCAAACGGTTGCGTATCTGCAAGACCTAAAGGACCCCCGCATCCGCCTGTTGAAAAGTGCACAGCGGCTTCACATCGCTCGCGCCCTTAATCTGGGATTGGATCATGCCAGGGGTGAGTGGATAGCCCGGATGGATGCCGATGACATTAGTCTGCCCGATCGACTATCCCGGCAAATGGATTTTCTGGCTAAGCATCCGAAAGTGGGTCTCTGCGGGGGGCGAATTACGTACTTCGGCTTCAACACAGACCGTTTCCATGGTTTGCCTCTGAGTTACGATGATGTGAGATCCTCGGCGCTTTTTGACAATCCGTTTACCCACCCTACGGTGATGATGAGGAAAGATCTCTTCGAACATTACAGCCTAAGGTACGATCCGGACTTTTGCCCGGCGGACGACTATGATCTCTGGGTCAGGGCGATGAATCATTTCCCGGCCATGAACATGGATCGCGTATTACTTCGCTATCGAACCCACAAAGGAAGTTTGACCAGTGCGGAGTGGACCGATATGGATTCGCATTCATACCGGATCGCGACGCGCGAATTAAAGGCCCTTGGTTTGGATGTCGATGCGGAAACAGTTCGATTTCATCGCAACATCGGCAGGATTGGCAACACCGAAATCCGCCAAATCGAAGATTTACGGCGGGCTGAAAGATGGCTGAATCGAATTTTGGCGGCCAATGACCAAACGAAACACTACCCTCCGGAAGCCCTCCGTCGGGCTGTAGGCGATGTCTGGTATCGGGTGTGCTACCATGCAAAGACCCGGGGATTTGAAACGCTGCGGCATTACCGGCGCTCGCCTCTCCGGCTTTTAAAATCCCGTGATGTCAAGGAATACGCGGCCATCCTGAAGAATGCCTTGTGGAGTTACCTGGGCGATATGTTCGCGCAGGGAAGGAGAAATTAATGGTCAATGCCATGGTGTTGGCTGCCGGCAAAGGAACGCGTCTCAGTACTTTGACGGAAACGACCCCCAAACCCATGTTGCCGGTGGCGGGACGACCTGTTCTTGCACATATCCTCGCATGGCTCCGGCATCACGGTATCAGGCAGGTCGCCATCAATCTGCACCACCACCCTGAGAGCATACGGAGCCATTTTAGATCGGGTAGCGATTTGGCGATGGAGATCGTCTATTCGGAGGAGCCGGAGCTGCTGGGCACAGCGGGCGGCGTCAAGAAGATGGAAGCGTTTTTCCATGATCCCTTCATTGTCATCTACGGGGATGTATTGACCGACTTTGATTTGAGTGCGTTATTGGCATTTCATCGGGACCATAATGATAAACCGCATGTTACTCTTGCTCTGGACCGACGTCCTGACTTCCTGCAGTGCGGTATCGTCGAATTGGAAGAACAAGGGCATGTAAGAGCTTTCATAGAGAAGCCGCAAGCCGAGGATGTTGAATCCCCATGGGTCAACTCGGGAATCATGGTTCTCGACAGGGCGTTATTGAAGATGATCCCCGCAGATTGCTTTTGTGATTTCGGTCGTGATGTTCTTCCGGATTGGCTCGGTTGTGGCGTGTCGATTTATGGCTGGCAAATGCCAAAGGAAAATTTTTTGATCGATATGGGGACACCCGAAAAGTTGGCCCAGGCCGATCGGGAATTAAGCAAACGATTTCGCGGGAAACCC
>Ga0233425_10003059_pt1 | contig 31420 bp, 33 predicted proteins | sample Watercolumn_Towu_2_FD_181712 | JGI IMG/M metagenome (GOLD analysis project Ga0233425, IMG submission 181712) | Freshwater microbial communities from Lake Towuti, South Sulawesi, Indonesia - Watercolumn_Towuti2014_140_MG | ecosystem: Environmental > Aquatic > Freshwater > Lake | place... | reverse complement strand
CATCGGGCACGGGCTCATGGCCCATGTCGATCAGTCCCCGAACGACCTGAGCCATGCAGGCTTCGAGCACCGCTGGATCGGTCGAGCGGACCACGAAATTGGCGCCGACCTTACCCTCCCGGAAAAAGGGATAGCTGCCGATCTGCGCGCCAGGATGCGCCTTCTCGGCGGCACCCAGGAAGTCGGCGATCTCGCTCTCGGCGACCCAGCAGCCGACCGTCTTCGACAGCATCGGCTTGCCGCCCTCAAGCGTGTTCGACAAGGCCTCGAGCATCATGCCCGCAATGTGGGGCACGCCCGCCAGAATGAAAATATCTCCGATCCGGATGCCAGGCGCGCCAGACATGCGGTTCTCGATCAGGTCGGCGCCTTCCGGCACCCGCGCCATCCGCAGCCGGGCGTCGTTCAGACCGCCACGCGTCGCATAATAATCTTCGAGCACCGCACGAGCCCGCGGATGCACGATTACCGACACGCCCAGCGCTGCCGCGATGGCGTCGACCGTTATGTCGTCATGGGTCGGGCCGATGCCCCCGGTCGTGAACAGATAATCGTTCCGCGCCTTGAGCTGGGTGACCGCTTCGCCGATCAGGTCTATGTCGTCCGCAACCACGCGCACCTCGGCGAGGCGGATGCCTTGCAGGTTGAGCCAGAGCGCGACCTGGGCGATGTTGCGATCCTGCGTGCGGCCCGAGAGGATCTCGTCGCCGATGACGAGCAGGGCGGCCGTCCAGACTCGGTCGGCGGAGGCGGAAGAAATCTCGGTCATGGCGCGTCCATAGAGCGGCGGGCGGCGGCGTGGAAGCTGCCTGAGTGGGCATGGCAGACTTTCTTGCCCGTTCGCCTGCGTGGCGGTCGAGGCTCGTAAACCGCGCAACTTTGGCCTATATGTGCGGGATGACCACCTATATTCTCGCCGACGACACGAGCACCAGTCACCCGCGCACCGGCGCGATCCGCCTGCACGGTCCCGAGGGTTTCGCAGGAATGCGCGCCGCCGGACGGCTGGCGGCCGAGATACTCGACGCTTTGGTGCCGCACGTCGTTCCCGGCGTCAGCACGCAGGAACTCGACCGCATCGTCCATGACATGACGATCGCCGCTGGTGCCGTGCCCGCGACCATGCATTATCGCGGCTATACCCATAGTTGCTGCATCAGCATCAACCATGTCGTCTGCCACGGCATTCCGGGCGAACGGACGCTGAAGGATGGCGACATCGTCAATATCGACGTCACCCCGCTTCTCGACGGCTGGCATGGCGACAGCAGCCGCATGTTTCTTGTCGGCGACGTCGGGATCAAGGCCCGCCGTTTGGTCGAGGTGACTTATGAATGCCTGATGCTGGGCATCGAACAGGCCCGGCCGGGCAACCATCTGGGCGACATCGGCCACGCGATCCAGCGCCACGCCGAAAAGCACCGCTATGGGGTGGTCCGCGACTTCTGTGGGCATGGACTAGGTCGCGTCTTTCACGACGCCCCCGAGGTCGTCCATGTCGGCCGCCCCGGCACCGGGCCCGAATTGCGGCCAGGCATGTTGTTCACGATCGAACCTATGATCAACATCGGCCGCCCCGACGTGAAGCTGCTCGACGACGGCTGGACCGCCGTCACGCGGGACCGTTCGCTGTCGGCGCAGTTCGAGCATTCGATCGGCATAACCGAAGGCGGCTGCGAGATCTTCACGGCCAGTCCGAAGGGGCTGCATCAGCCGCCCTACCTCTGACGGAATCGGGCAGGCTTGATTCGCCCACGGCGCCATCGCTGAAATTTCATGCAATCCCTGCCTGAGTTTTAGGCAATATCACCATATTTGCATCGTTTCGCGGCAGTGCGACAGAATATCTGAGCCGACCGACCCAGCATCCTTGCGACTCGTGCGACCGCACGCTTATGGAGGGCACGTAAGTGCTGTCCGGGGAGGCATGGGTGAAGAAGATCGAAGCCATCATCAAGCCTTTCAAGCTCGATGAAGTGAAGGAAGCCCTCCACGAAGTGGGCGTCTCCGGGATCACCGTGACCGAGGCCAAGGGCTTCGGGCGCCAGAAGGGCCACACCGAACTCTATCGCGGTGCCGAATATGTGGTCGACTTCCTGCCCAAGGTGAAGCTGGAGGTCGTCGTCGACGACAGCCTGGCCGACCGGGTGGTCGAGGCGATCGCATCCGCCGCGCAGACGGGCCGCATCGGCGACGGCAAGATCTTCATTGTGCCGGTCGAGGGCGCGGTCCGCATCCGGACTGGAGAGAGGGACGCGGACGCGATCTGATCGCCGCCGCGCCAACACAGAGCAGGGGCGGCACACCGCCCGACACATTCACGGATTTTCTCACGGGGAAGGCAAGGATATGGCGAACAAGCCCGCTGACGTTCTCAAGATGATCAAGGACCAGGAGATCGAGTGGGTCGATCTTCGTTTCACCGATCCGAAGGGCAAGTGGCAGCACCTGACCATGTGCGCCGGCGTCGTCGGTGAAGACGAGCTGACGGACGGCTTCATGTTCGACGGCTCGTCGATCGAGGGCTGGAAGACGATCAACGAGTCCGACATGATCCTGAAGCCGGATCTCGACGCGGTGTGGACCGATCCCTTCTCTGCAACGCCGATGCTGATCCTGGTGTGCGACATCGTCGAACCCTCGACCGGTGAGCTCTACACCCGTGACCCGCGCTCGACCGCGAAGCGCGCAGAGGCCTATGTGAAGTCGATCGGTATCGGCGACACCGTCTATGTCGGACCGGAAGCCGAGTTCTTCATGTTCGACGACGTCCAGTTCGATACGACCTATAATGCGAGCTACTACAAGCTCGACGACGTCGAGCTGCCGACCAACACCGGGAAGGCGCTCGAAGGCGGCAATCTGGGCCACCGCCCGCGCGCCAAGGGCGGCTATTTCCCGGTCGCTCCGGTCGACAGCGCCGTCGACATCCGCGCCGAGATGGTTTCGACCATGCTCGAAATGGGCCTCCCCTGCGACAAGCACCACCACGAAGTCGCCGCTGCTCAGCACGAGCTCGGCCTGACCTTCGGCACGCTCGTCCAGACCGCCGACCGTATGCAGATCTATAAGTATGTCTGCTGGCAGGTCGCGCAGGCCTATGGCAAGACCGTCACCTTCATGCCGAAGCCGATCAAGGAAGATAACGGCTCGGGCATGCACACCCACATCTCGATCTGGGACAAGGGCCAGCCGCTGTTCGCCGGTAACGGCTATGCCGGTCTGTCGGACACCTGCCTTTATTTCATCGGCGGCGTGATCAAGCATGCCAAGGCGCTCAACGCCTTCACCAACCCGACGACCAACAGCTACAAGCGCCTGGTTCCGGGTTACGAAGCTCCGGTGCTGCTTGCCTATTCGGCGCGCAACCGTTCGGCCTCCTGCCGCATTCCCTATGGCGCCGGCGCCAAGGCGAAGCGCGTCGAGTTCCGCTTCCCGGACGCGATGGCGAACCCCTATCTCTGCTATGCTGCGCTGCTGATGGCGGGTCTCGACGGTATCGAGAACAAGATCCATCCGGGCGAGGCGATGGACAAGAACCTGTACGATCTTCCGCCGGAAGAGCTCGCCCAGGTTCCGACCGTCTGCGGTTCGCTGCGCGAAGCGCTCAACTCGCTCCAGGCCGACCACGCCTTCCTCACCAAGGGCGGCGTGTTCACCGAGGACCAGATCGAAGCCTATATCGAGCTCAAGTGGCCGGAAGTCGCCCGTTGGGAGATGACCCCGAGCCCGGTCGAGTTCGACATGTACTTCTCGAGCTGATCTCCGCCTTAACCGGCAAGACAAGGGCTCCGGGGCTTCGGCTCCGGGGCCCTTTCTCTTTCGGCACGCCTCGGCGGGTTGCCAGCGCCGGCCCGCAAGCCTAAGGCGCCACTGGATTTTTCGATGAACGCCCCCCAGACCTTCCAGGACGAGAACATGTCCCACGGCTTGCCCTTCGGCGAGTTCGTGGCCTTGATGGCATCGCTCATGGCAGTAAACGCCTTGGGCATCGACATCATGCTGCCCGCACTCGGCCGGATCGGCTCCGAACTGGGGGTGACGATCGAGAACCACCAGCAACTGGTCGTCGCAGTCTATATCGGCTGCTTCGGCTTCGGACAGCTGGTGTTCGGGCCGCTGGCCGATCGCTTCGGTCGCCGCCCCGTCCTCTTCTCGACCCTGGGAGTCTACGCGGTGACCAGCTTCGTTGCGGCCCATGCGGGCAACTTCGACTTGCTGCTGATTTCGCGCGGGCTGCAGGGATTTGTGGCGGCTTCGACCCGCATCCTGTCGATCTCGATCATTCGCGACTGCTATGCGGGGCGGCGCATGGCACGGGTGACATCGCTCTGTTTCATGGTCTTCCTTGCGGTACCGATCGCCGCGCCCACGCTTGGCGAATTGATCCTGCTCGTCGCGCCTTGGCACTGGATTTTCTATCTGCTCGGCGGCTTCAGCCTCTTCGTATGTAGTTGGGCAGCAATCCGCCTGCCGGAGACGCTGACGCCAGCCAACCGCCGCTCGATCGGCGTCGGATCGATCTTGCAGGCGACGCGAATGACCCTCGGCGATCGCTACTCGCTCGGCTATGCACTGGCCTCAGCTGTCATCTACGGCGGGCTCGTCGGCTTCCTCAACAGCGCGCAGCAGATCTTCGCCCACAGCTTCAACGCGCCGCAATATTTCGCTCCCGGCTTCGGCCTGATCGCCGGCATGATGGCGATCGCGGCGCTGATCAATTCCCGGATAGTCGAGCGGCTGGGCACCCGGATGGTGTCGCACACGGCTCTGATCGCGATGATCCTGCTCTGCCTCGTGCGACTGGCGATCGTGGCGACTGGCCATGATACGATCTGGACCTTCGCAGCGCTGCAGGGCCTGACCATGTTCCTGTTCGGGCTGACAGGCTCGAACTTCGGATCGATGGCGATGGAGCGCATGGGCACGATTGCCGGCACAGCCGCCTCGATCCAGGGGTTCATGCAGAGCGTGGTGGGGACGCTGATCGGCCTCGCCATCGGCCAGTCGTTTCAGGGCACCACCCTGCCGTTGACCCTCGGTTTCCTGCTCGGCTCCTCGGCTGCCTTGGCAATCGTCCTTGTCGCCGAGCGAGGCCGGCTCTTTCAGGCGCATCATCCCGCTCCCGCCGGTCCGCGCTGAGCAAGACGCGCTCCCGCCCCAAGGGGTATCAATAGTCCTTCGACACCCTGACGCTCGCGCTCTGCCGACCGATGGTCGAGATGCTCGACAACAGCGATAGCCAGCGGGTCAGCTGGAACTCTATCCGCGTCGCCGAATAGCCCTGCCCGTCGCTGATCACCTCGACGAAGGTCCGCCGGCCGATATATTTGCCGGCGGCGATCGACGTGCCGATACCGATCGTCGGATCGGCCGGCAGGATGCGCAGTCGGTCTAGGCCGGCCGCCTTTCGGACAGCGTTGATCGGATTGAGCCCGCCCCCGCCGCCGCGCAGCGAACTGACAGCAGCGGCAAGCTGCAACGCCTCGGGCGCCGACAGGTTGGTGATCGAGGTGCCGAACAGCAGGCGCGACAGAAGTTCATCCTCGGGCAGCGCAGGAATGCTGGTGAAGCTGATCTCGGGCTTCAGCCCGGTCCCCGCCACGCCGATGGTTGCGCTGACGCCGTTGAGATTGGCCTTGGCGGTGATGTCGAGCAGCGGGTCGGGCGGCGTCTCGCCCAGGAAGCGGATCGCTCCGCGATCGAGATCGAAACGCCGGCCGGCGAACTCATAGCCGCCACGGACAAGGTCCATGCGCCCGCGGATAGAGGGGTTCTCGATCGTCCCGCCGAGATCGAGCTGGCCGCGCCATTCGCTGTCGAGCCCAAGGCCGGACACCGTCAACTGGTTGCGCGCCGCCATCTTGATGTCGAGCTTCCACGGCGCCCTGCGGCGCACCTCATTCTCGTCGTCGGGGCGGTTGAGCTCAACTGTCGCGAACTGGGGTATCGTCGCCACTGCCGCAGCGCGGCCCAATTGGAAGCGGCCCTTGACCAGCCGGACGTCGCCCGAGATCGTGCCGCCGTTTCCGTTGGAGACGAAGCGGACGGGACCCGTGACGGTCGCACCGATATCGTCGCGATTGATCAGTTGGGCGTCGTTGGCATCGATCGCGACATCCATGCCTAGCCCCGCCTCGGCGGACAGGTCGAACCGGGCTTTGCCCGTGATTGTGCCATCCCCGCGCGTGCGGCCCTTCAGCGAGTCGATCAGCAGGGTCGAGCCGTCGAAGCGGCCATTGGCGGCGATGTTGGTGATGACTGTTCCCGATACCGCGCTCTCAAGCCGGGCCTGGGTCGAGCGCAGCGTGCCCCGAATGACCGGGTTGGCCCCGGTGCCGCTGATGTCCGCACCGATGGCCACCGGCCCCGACAGGTCGATTGTCTCGACCCCGAACAGGCGCCACAGCATGTCGGCGGGTCCGCCATAGCGCAGCTGGCCGAACAGCCGTCCGGCAAGTAGCCGGTCGTCGAGCGCGCCCGAGGGTGGGATATTGGTGATACGTGCCTGCGCGCGGCCGATGACCTTGCCGCCGCTCGACACCACCGCACGCGCAGCGGCGACATTCTCGGTCAGGACGGCGGCGAGGCCGACATCGGCGGGGCGGGACGTCAGGACCAGCCCCGATCGCGACAGTCCCCTGATCGTCAGCTTGGCGCGCCCGGTCGGGATGCGCGCGCCCCGTTGCAGGCGATAGTCGACGTCGCCCGTTGCAACGCCAGAGAGGCCAAGCTGAGGATAGAATATGTCGAGCACCGACAGCGGCATCGACTGAACCACGGCGTGGACCTCGTTCGCAGCACCGCCAAACCGTCCGCCGACTGTCGCGCGTCCATTGGCGAAGCTCAGGCTAACGGGATCGAGGCGCCATGCGTCACCGTCTCGGCGCAGAACCGCCGCCTCGTCGAGCTTGACCGCCTTGCGGTCGATCATACCCTCCGCAGCAAGCGAAAGACGCTCCGGCGCAAAGCCTAGCTTCGTCGTCAACTGGAAACCCCGCCCGCGCGAACCGGCAATGGTGGCGTCGATCGTGCCGTTGCCGCCGCGTGCCACCAACGTTGCCCGGGTTCGACCGATCGTCACGCCCCTTATGGTCGATCCGAACAGAGCTGCGGTCGCGTCGATACGCGCAGCTGCCGGATCGAGCAAAATAGTCCCGTCGATCCGACCGCGATTGACGGCGAAAGGGACGGCTGCCGCAAAGCTGGCCCGCCGGGCGCGCAGATGCCCTTCGATCTTCTGCAGTCCGTTCTCGACCGAGAAGGTCAACGGTCCCGTCACGGTTCCGCCTGCCAAATCGATCCGACCGTTGAAGCCCTGTGGATCCGAGCGGACCGCGCCGCTGCCCTCGGCTCCGCTCACCGACACGACTGCCACCGCGATCGTCGCGGGCTGGCCGACTGGCATCAGGATAGCGCCCCGGCTGTTCCAGGGACCAAGATAGGAACCGCCCGCAGCGCGGTAGGCGAAACCCTCGGGCGTGGGATCGAGGTGAACGACCGTATCGGTCAGTCCGAGCGCTGGCACGGGCGACGCCAGTACCAGATCCACCTTGGGACGGCTTATATTGCCGTCAAGGGTGAGCTCAAGCGGGCCATAGCGCGACTGGTTGCCGCTACCCTTGAAGTAAAATGTCCCGTCCCGGCGCCTGAAGCCGGTGCCGCTGATGCGGATATCGGGCGCGGTCAGTTGCAGGCGGTCGAAATGGAGGATGCCATCGGGACCGCGCCTCAGGCGGGTGTCGATAAAGGGCAAGCCACCAGCGAGCGAGCGCAGGAAACCATTGTCGAAGCGACGGACCCAGGCGCGCCCCCGTCCGCTTACGGAAGTGCCGCGCCCGCCGGAACCTGGCAGCACCGTCAGCTCCGAATTGACGTCGACAATGCCGACGCCGGGAATGAAATAGCGAAGAAGCTTGCCGGTCAGCGCGACATCATAGGCACCCGTCTTCAGATCGAGGCGCAAGGACAGATCGCCTGCGAGCTTGTCCGACTTCAGCTTGAGCTTGTCGCCTGTGACGTTGCGCGCGGTCACCAGCAGCGTGCCATCGAGCGACAGATTACCCAGGATGCCGCCAGCCACATCACCGATGCCCGTTACGCGGCGCGCCGTGAGCCGGACCGGCAGCTTTACCGGCGATGCGGACAAAGCCCCCTTGCCGGTGGCCTGAACGACGTCGAACCCCGTATTGTCGAAAGCGACATGGTCGGCGGTCAGCGTGTAGCTGTAACCCGCCGTGGCGAAAGGCCCGTCGAACCTTGCGTCGAGAGCTATGTTCCGGCCGGTCATGTTGGGGAACAGTGCCGGCGGTCGCAGCAGCTTGCCTTTGATGCGCACGCCTTCCAGCGCATTGCCGGCGAAGTCGACGATGCCACTTACGTCGAAGACGAGCGACGGCGTGCGGATCGACGCCCGGCCATCCAGCCGACGGTTCGCCATCGCCGCGTCGCCCTTGATCCGGATCTGCGGGGCGCTGAGCCGCTGCAGCTTGCCACTCAGGAAGCGGCTGGGCGCGAGGAAACCGTCGAGCGCGTAGCGGCCCCTGTTCGCCCGGAGTGCCAGTTCGATCAGCCGGGTATCGCCGGCGTCGAGCGTTGCCCGCCCCTGCCAGGCCGACCAGTTGCCGCTTCCCGAGACGACCCCGTCGACCGGTTGCTTCCATCCCGTAAGCGACGCGATCACCCCCGATGCGGGTCCTTCCACACGCGCGTCGAGATCGAACAGGTTGCGATCGGGTTGGGAGTCGAGCTGAAGGGCCACGCGATCCGCCGCATTGGACGCGGCGTTGAGCTGCAGCAACACCCGCCCGGCATGGATATCGGCCCCGGCGTCGAGCGTCATCAGATAGCGCCGACCCGCGACCGGCGGTTCGAGCCGGAGCTTTTTGACTTCCAGCTTGCCTACATGGATGTCGAAACCCGGCAGCAGAGGCCCCTTGCGCGGCGACGGCCGCAGCGCGGGTTTGCGGTGCAGGATCAGCAGGTCGGTGGTGGCTCGCCTGATCCACAGCTTGTTCGCCAGCCAGCCGGCAGGCCGCCAGTCGAGCCGGATTTCAGGGGCCTCGAGAAACAGGCCACGATCGTCATAGAGACGCAGGTCCCGGACGGTCGCGCGATTCCAGATCGATCCGTCGATACGCCCCACATGAATCCGCAGGCCGGACGATGGACGCAAGGCACCGATCCGGTCGGCGATAAGACGGTGTCCGGGAGCGCTGTCGAGCATCCAGATGGCGGCGGAGATCAGCAGGAGCAGCGACAGCAGGCCGATCGCCACGCGCCGAAGAACCGGATGACGTTCCCGCCAGACGAGAACTCGCTCCTCGACCTCGGCCACCAGGGCGGGCTCGGCGCTCATCAAAATGCCTGTCCGAGCGAGACATACACCGCGACGCGCGAGTCCCCCGCGCGGCGATTGATCGGGGTCCCGACATCGACACGGATCGGACCGAAGCTGGTATAATAGCGCACACCGAGGCCGGCACCGTAACGCGGATTGCGGAAGGTCGGCAGCTTGGCAGCGTAGAGATTGCCGCCGTCGAAGAAGGGCACCACCCCGAAATCGCCGAAGCGGATGCGGGCCTCGATCGAGAACTCGGCCAGGCTGCGGCCGCCGGCCGGATCGCCGTTGACGTCGACCGGCCCGATCTTCTGATAGCCATAGCCGCGCACCGAGCCGCCGCCGCCCGCATAGAAGCGCCGCGTCGGTGCGATCCGCTCGGCCGAGGCGCCCCAGATCGCGCCTAGCCGGACGCGCCCGGCGAGCACGATCCGATCGCTGACCGGCATGTAGCTGCTGCCGTCGAGTTGCCCCTTGAGATAGCCGAACGCACTGCCCTGCAGCGACGCTTCGGGCGAGACGCGCGCCGCGAGCCGAAAGCCGCGCGTCGGATTGAGGAGGTCGTCGGAGCCATCATAGGACAGGCTCGATGGCAGCGCGCCGATCAGATATTGGCGGCGGCGCGGGGCGCCGGTCGCCTTGACGGTATCGTCTTCCTTCGACGCGACCAATTCGACGCCATAGGACCACGTCCATTTCTTCTGCCAGATGATGTTGGTCTGGCGTTCGAGCCCCGCACCGAGCGTCACGCTGCGCGCCTCATAGGCGTTCTGGTCGAGGTGGCTGACGACGAGTTGGCCTGTCAGCACGCGGTCGCGCGCCTTGAAATTGTTGCGGCGGAGCGTGGCGCCGAGCGACTGTTCCTGCGTACCGAGCACGCCCCGGAAGGTCACTGCGCCCTCCGGTCGGATCAGATTGCGATGCTGCCAGCTCGCCTCGACGCGATAGCCTTCGCCAGTGCCATAGCCGATCGCACCGGAAATCGTCCGGGGCGGCGCCTTGTCGAGCTTGACGACGATATCGACCACCTCTGGATCGGGCGTCGCTGCGGGCTTGATCGACACTGTCGAAACCAGACTCGTCTGAATCAATGCGCGGCGGAAATCTTCCATCTTCGTTGCGTCATAGACATCGCCGCGACGAAAGCGCGCGATGCGCCCCAGATGCTTGGCGCTAAACAGCTGTCGGCCATCGACCCTGATCTCGCCGATCCGCTGGACGCGGCCGGGATCGACGTCGATCGACAGCGATGCCTGATGTTCCTCATGGTCAATCGTCAGTTTGGGATCGCCGACCTTCGCAAAGACCAGACCACGCTGGCCGAGATTTGTTTTGAGTGCGGCTAGGCCGGTCGCGATTCGATCGGAATCGGCCGGTTCCCCCTCGCGCAAGCCGAAGGCCGCACGCAGTTCCGGCGCTAGTGGTCCCGCATCGGACAGGCCGGCCATTTCGACCGACGACAGCGTATAGACCGTCCCCGCACGCACCCGGAGCACCACGGAAAGACGTTCCCCGCGCTGCCCCTCGATCCGCGTGACCACGCTCGCGTCATAATAGCCGGCGGTACGCAGCAGCTCGTTTAGCAGCGCCTCGTCCTGGCGGGCCCGACGGTCGATCTGCGCGGTATTGCCCGTCCCCTTTCCTTCTTCGAGCGCCGACAGCGACTTGAACCGGGCCCGTATCGAGGCTTCCGCGTCGGGCGTCACCCCTTCCTGCCCGGACAATCCGTCGATCCGCACATCATAGGGGCGGTCGGCTTGAGCATCGGCAAGCGCCTCGGCCTCCTCCGCGGAACTGCTCTGGCCGGGGTCGCCGGCCCCGCTTGGCATCTCATCCGCCAGCCCCGGCCCCGCCTGCGCATCAGGCCATTCCACCTCCATCTCGGGCAAGGGGGCCATATCGGCCGAAGGATCGAGATCGCCAGGGTCGACCGCGTCAGCATTGGCGACGGGTTCCAGCCGGGACTGCGCTTCGCAGGGGGCCCAGGCGCTCAGCAAGGCGCCGAACAGGAACGGGGGCGCACCAAACGGCGTACGGGCAAGACGCATCCGCGGACCCTAGCCGCAGCGCCGCAGGGCCGCCAGCCCAAGTTGCAGGCGTGACGCGACGGCGTGCGCGCTTCCTTCGCCGACGTGGCAGGAATGCTTCACCCTGCCTTGGGGGCACCCCTCAATGAATCGTACCGACCGCCACATCCTGCGTCAGGATGATCAAAAATCGCTCGATCTGTCGCCATTCGCAGAAGCGAATCGAGTTGCCCAGTTCGCGATAATGGCGGCTGCGCGCCGCCGCCTCGTCGATCGCCAGCATGCCGAACTGGCTCAGCAATTCCTGCGCCTGCTCGATGCTGCTGCGATGGGCGATATAGAATATCTCTTCCAAGACCCGGAACCTCGTGACCACCTGTCAAAACTTACACAAGGCGCATGCCAGCTTTGCCAAAATGGCGAATTTCCGCGCTTTCGATGGTCGACACCGTCTTTACCAAGTCCCGTCGAGGGACGTAGTGTCTCGCGCCGGGACAATTGGGACATGGCTGGCGCCGTCACCTTTGTCGTGGCATGGGGCACGCATGGAAAAGCAAAGCGGCAGCACGTCCCGCGCGGGTGGGGCGATCATCGCCTTCTCGATCCTCGCGGGTGCCATAATCGGCGCGAGACAGGGCCAACCTTCGGCCGGAACCGTCATCGGTGCGATCGTGGGAACGGCAATTACACTGGCGCTCTATTTCTACGACCGCCGTCGCGGTTGACCGGCGGCGGACGATCACACGCCGCTACAGCTTGCGTCCGCACCACAAGACCCGCCCGATGAGCTGCAATGCCGCTGGATCGAAATCCCGGATATCGGGATAGGCCGGGTTGTCGCTGCATATGATCCAGGCTGACCCTTGCCTGACGAGCCGCTTAACCATCAGCAGGTCGTCCAGCCGCAGCACGTGAATTGCGCCCGAAACGGCCCTGGTTGCGCTTCGGTCGACGAGGATGTCGTCGCGATCATAAAGCGTCGGCTCCATCGAATCTCCCGACACCCTGATCACCGAGAGCAGCGACGTGCGTTGCGCGCCGATCTCCTTCAAAAGCAGCGGGTCGAAGGCGATCGGACGCCCATGCTCCTCGATTTCCGCCATGCCGCCGGGCCCGGCCGAAGCGCGCACCTCAATCCGGGGAACCGCTTGCAGGAGGGCGTCGCCGCTGGCCGCAGGACGGGCCGATGCCTCCGCCCGGCCGCCCAGCTGCGCCTCAGGCACGCGAAGATAGGCCGCGATCCGGGCACGGTCTTCCTCCGAAAGGCGCCGCGGCGTCCCGCGTTTGATGAACTGCTGGATATAGGCCGGATTGCGACCGATCAGCCGGGACAGGGACGAATAATCCTCCCCTCTTTCGCGGATCAGCGCATCGAGGATGCTTCGAACGTCGTCGGCCATAGCTTACCGCATAGAGATAGGATTTTTCCTAGACAAGTAGGAAATGGAGAAAGAACATATAGAGAACACATGATTCGGCTGAAAGGAAGCGCCAATGTATCTTCTGCGGGATATCGAGCGGCATCTCAGAGAGACGGGGACGGCAGCGTCCCGTTTCGGTCGCGAGGCTCTGGGGGACCCGGCGTTCGTAGCGAGCCTTCGCAGAGGGCGGGAGCCGCGGACGGAAACGGTCCGCAAGGTGAAGACCTATCTTGCCGAACGGCAGGCGCAGATCGCGGGGCGGGCGCGATGACGGATCCGGCAAAAGCGCTCCTGGCGACGCTGCGATCGCGTTGCCGCCCGCATGCCCGCCTTCGCGCGATGCGGTCGGACACCACCCCGTGGCGCAGCCTGCTGTTCGACGGAGAGCGGCACATATTGGATATCGTTTTGGAAGGGCCCGATGTCGAAGGCGCGCTGCGCGATCTGCGGCACGCCTCGATCGAGACCGACCTGAGCCTACCGGGCCACCTGCTGGTCGAACTCTCGGTGGACGGCAGTGAGGCCCAAGAGGCCGGAAAGATGGTGCGCCTGCGCGCGCTGACCCTGGAGTCCGGCGGCGCGCTCAGCGCCTGATCATCTGCCGCAACTGCTCCAGCGTGAGATGAAGCGGCTGTTCGAGCAGCGCGTCATTGGCCGCGCCAGCGCCAGCAGCATATTGCTGCCGCTGCGCGGGCAAGGGGGCCACGCTTGGCGCTGGCTCAGACAAGGGAACGGGCACGGCTTCCGCCTCGCTCTGCACGCTTGGAGGCGGGTTCGGAGCGAACGATGTCGCGATGCCTTCAGCAGCTGGCATCGTCGTGCGCGCGCTATCGACGGATGGCATGGCCGCAGCATCCGGAACGGCCCGAGCCTGAACGGGCAGAGGCGCTGCAGCGGGCGGGCTCTGCGGCGCCCACGCTTCTCCGGCCCCCGCGGGCGGCCGAGCAGCCGCTGCCGCACGGCGATTTTCCAGACTCCGTTCGAGCCGCTCGAGCAGATCCTCAAGGCGGGCACGGTCGAGACCGGGTGTGGGAGCGCGCGGCATAGCTGGCCGGACCGGCTCTTCCGCCAGCGGATAGATCGGCGCGGCCGAAACGCTCGGCATCTCTGGAGACACGAAGGAAGGCGTGAGCGGCTCCACCGCCGAACCCTCATGGGCCCTACCGGCCGACACGGACGGCGCGAAATTCAGGTCCAGCGGGACTTCGGGCTTCTGATCCTGTACCGGCTCGGCAGGCGCAAAAGCCGCAACTCCAAGGTCGAAAACCTCGGGCGGAGCGGACGCAGCGGCTGCCGAAGGCGGGAACGCCGAGAGGATAGGCGAAGGATCCCCATCAGCGACGGGACTGGGCGTGCCGGCATCGCCGGCTGCAACCGCCTCGGCCGGGGCAGCCGGAGCAGCGGGTGACAGGGCCGGATCCTCGGCCGCGTCGCCCGTGGTCGACGCGTCGTCCACCCGCGCTCCAGGCGCGGGCAGCCAACTCGGCATAATCGAAGCGATCACTGGCGAGGTCTTCGCGACAGGTTCGGCCGGTGGCGACGGCGCTGCGGGCGGCACCAAGGGGACACCAACCGTATCGTCGTCCAAGGGAGGCCAGGACCCCCGCCCTGCTGGCAGAGGATCCCCGCCCCAGGCCGATGCCGGCGCCGGCTGCTGCGGAAACAGCGGCGGCGGCTGGATGGGGGAAGCGCCGAAGGCCGGGGACAGCGGGGGCGCAGCCACGCCGGCACCAGGCAGGATCTGGCCGAGCGGCGGCAGGTTGTCGGTGACGCCCGGCAGGAAAGGCGCTGCCGCTGCCGGCGGATCGCCGATGTCGGTTCGGGCCGACAGCGGGCGGCGCGGGTCACCTGCCATCTCGGCCGACCAGTCATTCTGGCGGGACAGCGGCGCGGGCGCACCTCCGATCAGATCGAGCGGATCGGTCGGGCGAAACGCGTCATCATCTTCGTCTTCGAAATCATCGTCCCTCGTGGGAACGATCGCGCTCAGGCCGGCCTTGCCGAACAACAGCCAGTCGAGCAGCACCCACCCGACGGCAGCGACAAATATGCCGGCCAGCACGGACAGCAACGTTCGGTCATTGGGAGAAATGGGCGGCTCGGCCTGAACCATCAGCTTCGACAGCCGCGTCGTGGTCGTCACCGTCTCAAGCATGTGGATGGGCATGGCGAGCACGAAAAATGACGCCGCAACACCGAGCAAAATGGCCAGCAGCGCCCCCCAGATGAGGCTCGATCGCCGCCGCGCTTTCGTCTGTACCATCGGAACGCCCATATGATCTTTTTCACCCATTAATAAGGCAAAATTGGGATTCCGTTACTTTTCCGGGGCATCTTTGCATGTTTTTCGATCATATCGCAGCTCCGGACATGCCGACGAGACGGTCGTAGACGGGACTGTAGCGCGCGACATTCACCGCCCAATTGCGCTCGCGCTCCACGAAGGCACGCGCCACCTCGCGCCGCGCGTCCCAGCCGGAGCGATCCTCCAGCAGCACCGCCAGCGCCTCCGCAAGTGCCGGAGGATCGTCGGGCGGGAACAGCAGGCCGGTGACCCCGTCCTCGATCAGCTCGCGATGCCCGCCGACATTCGATGCGGCAACGAGGCGACCCTGCGCCATCGCTTCGAGCGGTTTGAGCGGCGTCACAAGATCGGTCAACCTCATCGACTTGCGTGGATAGGCGAGTATGTCGATCAGGCTGTAATAGCGCTCGACCTCTTGGTGCGGCACGCGACCGACGAAATGGATCCGGTCGGCAACGGACGAGCGCGTGGCCTGTTCTCGCAGCGCTTCCTCCATCGGGCCACCGCCGACGAGCAGCAAGGCCGCGCACGGACGATGCTGCACCAACGCAGGCATCGCCTCCACGAGATCATCCAGCCCCTCATAATCGTAAAAAGACCCGATGAATCCGATCACCTCGGCATCATCGAGGCCCAGACGCGCGGCAAGCGCGCGGTCGGGCGGCGGCGGCGCACCGAACAGCTCAAGGTCGACGCCGTTGGGCGACACCATGATCTTGTCGGCCGACACGCCCCGCGCGACCAGATCGCCGCGCAGCCCCTCGCAGATCACCGCGACGGCGTCGGCGCGCGAAACCACATGGGTTTCCAGTGCTCGGATGGCTCGATATTTGAGCGATCCTTCCCGGCCGGTACCGTTGCCGACCGCCGCATCCTCCCAGAAGGCGCGGATCTCATAGAGAAAGGGCAGACCCAGCCGCCGCGCCGCCTGCAGCCCGGCCAGGCCGACTATTGCGGGCGAATGGGCGTGGATCAGATCCGGCTTCCATTGCTCGGCAACCTCCACGACGCGATGGCGGAGAGCCCCTATCTCGCGCCATTCGCCGATCGGCGTCGGCCCTTTGGGGGCGGCACCGCTGCGATGAAAGCTCAGTCCCTCCTCGACCGCCGGATCGGGCGAAGGTGCATTATAGCGGGGGCCGGTGACGCCCCTCACCTCCCATCCCATCGCCTGCTGCGCCTTGAGGATCGCACGCGTACGAAAAGTATAGCCGCTGTGGATCGGCAGGCTATGATCTAGGACGTGGAGTATCTTCATGTGCGGCGGAACGCGCCTCAAGACGCCGCGCATGTCAACCGGAATCGGGCGGCCCCGTCATGATCGACACGCTTTCACTGCTGCTCGCCCACTTCCTGCTCGGCATCGTCGCGTGGAAGCTGCTGGTCCACCCGTATCTGAATGAAGAGCCAACCCAGTCGGGCCGCCATTTCAAGCCAATCCTGCCGAAAAAGCCGATGAAGCGGCGCGCGGGCGTCGAAACCGGCGAACAGAGGCCGGGGTCCGACCGTGCGTGACCTTTTTCTCATCGGATTTCTGGTAGCATTGTTGCTGGCAGGCCTGCGCCGCCCTTTCCTTTTCGTGCTGGCCTACATCTATGTGGACATCGTTTCGCCGCAGCGGCTGTCCTATTATCTGCTGAGTTCGATCCCCATCTCGCTGATCGTCTTCATCGCAGCCTTCCTGGGCTGGGCGATCAATGACGACAAGAGTCAGGCCCGCCCCTCACCGCGGCAGATCATCCTGATCCTGCTCCTGCTGCTCTGCGGATTCACAACGCTCACGGCAGCCTATCCGGATGCTGCCAAGGAAAAATGGGACTGGGTCTGGAAGGCAATGGTCTTCTCGATCTTCATGCCGATGACGCTCTACACCCGCGCGCGCATCGAAGGCGTGCTGTTGTTCATGCTGCTCTGCCTGTCGTCGATCGCTGTGGTCGGAGGAGCCAAGACGCTGGCGGGCGGCGGCGGCTATGGTGTGCTCAACCTGATGGTCGCCAACAACAGCGGGATGTATGAGAGCAGCACGATCTCAGCTTTTGCGATCTGCTCGATCCCGCTGATCCTCTACATGGCGAAATATTCGTCCATCGTGAAACCGACGCTGCTGACGCGGCTCTACTGGTACGCGTTGGCCTTCGCCTGCCTGCTCATCCCGATCGGCACGCAGACGCGAACAGGATTGCTGTGCATCGCTCTGATGGCCCTGCTCGAACTGCGCGCCGCCAAACGCCGGATGCTCTATTTGGCGATCATGGCGGGGATCGTCATCGGCGGCATCCCGTTCCTGCCCAAAAGCTACACGGAGCGCATGGATACGATCCAGGGCTATAAGGGGGATTCGTCCGCCGCAACTCGGCTCGCGGTGTGGAAATGGACGATCGGCTACGCGGCTGACCACCCGCTGGGAGGGGGCTTCAATTCTTACATCGGCAATAAGCTCGAAATCGACATGAGCTACAAGACTGCCGATGGAACGACGGTAAGAGTGGTCGGCTACGACGCCGGCCGCGCCTTCCATAACGCCTATTTCGAGATGCTCGGCGAGCAGGGCTATCCTGGGCTGCTGATGTTCCTCGCGGTCCACCTGATTGGCGTGTTCCGTATGGAGGCGATCCGAAGAGCCTACAAGAAGGAGGAAGGCGAACATGCCTGGGTCGCGCCCCTCGCAAGCGCCCTGCAGCATGGCCATCTGATTTTCATGCTGGGGTGCTCGTTCGTCGGAATTGCCTTTCAGCCCTACATCTATTTTCTGATCGCCGTGGAGATATCGTTCGACCGCTACGTCCAGACCTATGTGAAGAAAAAGGCCTGGAATCCGTTCCGCCGCCGCCGGCGCGAGGTCGACGCGGAAGCTCAGGCACAGGCCGAGCGGGAAGCTGCAGATGCGGAAGCTGCGCTGGCTGCCCAGCAAGCAGAAACCGAATCGAAGCCGGAACGACGTCGCACGCAGGCGCGTTGGGGTAGCGTCGGAAGCAAATAGCCCTCGAGCGGAGACCGAATGCCCGTATCCAGCACAGCCGCCGTCAGCGGAGACGCCACGCTCGCCAAATCGTTGAGCGACGCAGAACTCTTTTACGCCCAAACGACGGGATGGATCGCCACCCATTATATGAGCATCGTCATCGCCTGCTCGATTGGCGCAGTAATCATATCCGTTCTCTACGGCCTGCGGATGTTGGGGACGCGGCTTTGCCGCCGCGAGCATGTCGGCCAATGGCCTAAAATCATCGGCCGCGCGATCGCGCGCACCAACCTGTTCTTCATCGTCACGCTCGCGGCGCGGCTGGTCAGTGGCTACGCGACGCCCCCCGCGGTCGTGTCGACGACGATCGGCTTCCTGTTCACGGTCGCAGCCGCGCTCCAGGCGGCGATCTGGGTCCGCGAGCTCGTCATCGGCATCGTGGAACATCGCGCAGGAGACGAAGAGGCGGGCTCTTCCACCCTCGGCTCGGCGATCGGAATCATCCGGCTTCTGGTCACTTCGATCTGCTTCATCGTCGCGATCCTGCTGATCCTCGACAATATCGGGGTCAACATCACTGGCCTCGTCGCCAGCCTCGGCATCGGCGGCATCGCCATCGGCCTTGCCGCACAGGGCATCTTTTCCGACCTGTTCGCGTCGCTGGCGATCATATTCGACCGGCCGTTCCGGCGCGGCGATACCGTAAAGTGGGACCAGACCGTCGGCACGGTGGAATCGATCGGCCTGAAGACGACCCGCGTCCGGGCGACGACGGGCGAGGAGGTGGTGATCTCCAACACCAATCTGCTCAACAAGGAGTTGCGCAATCTAGCCCACACGATGCGGCGGCGCGCGACGCTGATGCTAGGCGTGACGTATCAGACCAGCCCCGAGACCTGCCGCCGCCTGCCCGACATGGTGAAGGCGATCGTGACATCGCACGACAATGCCGTCTTCCTCCACTGTTGCATGGTCAATTTCGGCGCATCGAGCCTCGACTATGAGTTGCTGTTCGATGTGGTCGACGAGAATGTGGAGGTGTTCAATGCGACCCGTCACGCCATCTGCGTCGAGATTTTGGAACGATTCGCGCAGGAAGGCATAGACTTCGCCTATCCCACCCAGACGACCTTCACGGCGGCACCGGACGGCCGCATGATCATGCCCTATGCGGAAATCCCGGCCGAACTGCTCCACAAGAGCTGACGGCCCGGCAAGTCACGTCAGGAAGCGGCAGGGTCGGCGGCCGCCTGGGCCGCCGCCACCACGCGCAGCAGATTGCCGCTCCAGATTTTCTGGATCGCCGCATCATCATAGCCTGCCGCCCGCAGCGCGGTGGTGATGCGCGACACTGACCCGGCATCCTTCATGCCGGTCACCCCTCCCCCGCCGTCGAGGTCCAGCCCGATGCCGACATGGTCGACCCCGACGACCTTCAACGCGTGGAGCAGGTGCGCCATGAAATCGTCGAAACTGGCATGTTCCACCGGATAGCGCGCGACGACAGCGCGACGCTCCGCGAGCAGAGCGCGATAGTCCGCCTGCGACAGGCCCGGCTGGTCGATCTTGTCCGACAGCGCCCGCAGCGCCGCATCGCGCTCCTTGTTACGCGGCAGCGCCTTCAGATAATGTTCGAAGCTGTTGATCTGGATGACCCCACCCGCCGCCGCCAGCCGCCGAAGCCGCTCGTCGTCCACGTTCCGAGGATGGTCGTAGATCGCCTTGCATCCCGAATGCGACAGGATGATCGGCGCGCGGGACTGCGCCAGCAGTTGATCGAGCACCGCATCGGAGGCATGCGACGCATCGACGACCAGCCCCAGCCGATTGGCTTGCGCCACCAGGTCGCGCCCCAGAGGGCTGAGCCCACCCCAGCGCGGACCGCCGGGATCGGTCGAGCTGTCGGCAAACTGGTTGTTGGCGAAATGCACGAGCCCGAGCATTCGAACACCCATCGCGTGAAAGCTGCGCACGAGGCTCGGATCGTCGACGAGCGGATAGGCATTTTCGATGCTGATATAGACGATGCGCTTGCCGGCTTTGGTGATGCGGGCGGCATCGCCGGCGGTCAGCGCGAGTTCCACCGTCTTGCCATGCGACGCGATCATTTCGCGGATCGACAGCAGCCGCCGAAAGGCGAGATCCCGCGCTGCGACCTTGCCGGCCTCGTCCAGCGGGCCCTGCGGCGTGTAGACGACCCAGAAGCCGCCATCGAGCCCGCCCTTGCGCATTCGCGGCAGGTCGACCTGGGTAAAGTCGACGTCGACGTCGTGCGCGTCCTCGATCCGCCAGCCGGGAAGGTCGAGCGAGGCAGGGGTGTCCAGATGACTGTCGAGTGTCAACATCGCCTGATGCGCACGGTCCGCCGCGGCGACGGCGGATAGCGGTAGCAGAAGCGCAAACGCGGCCAGCGCTTGGGCCGCCCGCTTATTGCTGCTGTTGGCTTTGTCCATCCCCACTCCCCTGCCGTGCTTTGTCTTGCGTCACCTTGGGCGGCTGGCTCTGGTTCGTCGAGCGCTCGGACAGGCGCATGGCCGCAAACTCCCTCGTGACGTCCTGCTCTGACTCTTCACCACCCGTCATCGGGCAAGCAGACCATGGTCTTAACGCGATGTCCATGCGCGGTCCTGCGCATGGACCATGCTCAGCGACAAAAGCTCCAGCCGCCCCGCCTGGCCTGATCGAGGTGGAAATGGTCGCGGTGAAGAGCGTTGTAATCGGGCGACAGGACGGTGGCGAAACTCGCGCAGGCGCCGTCGCGGACCTCGCGCAGGAAAGCGCCTTTCGCGCCCTTGTCGTTCCAGTCGGCCGCGACCGAAATGCGTGTCCCGTCGCCCAGACGAAATCCGGCGATGTCGATCGCATCGGCGGTCGAATGCTCGCTCCAGCTTCCCTCCCGGCCGCCGCGCACCGGACGGCATGAATAGCTGCCGAAACTGTCCACGCGTACCACCCGGCTGTCGAAGTGCCGCCGTGCCGCCGGCTCGAGCACCTGTCGCTCCCACAAGAACAGGCCGACGGCCACCGGGCAGGCGACATTGGCCTCAGGAACGAAGGACAGGCCTTCGCCCTGGTTCAGCCGAATCCCGTCAGCATAGCCGCATTGGGGGGACGCACCCTTGACCGGCGGGAGCAGGCTGAAGCGTTCGCCTCCATCCTCGAGCAGGCGACGGCAGGTCGGCGCATCGTCATGCAGGCGCGCAATCTTGAAGTTGGTAAAGCGGCCGGTGCGGTCGGCGAGGTTGAGCGGCGTCCACGGCACGTCCTGCGGATGCCCACGCGACCATTCGAGCACGCCCAGAACCAGGGCAGCGACGAAGACCAGCAGTGCGAGCGGGAAGGCGTAACGGGACGGGCGCATCCCCAGCTATACGCATGACGGCGGGCAGATATCCTCGCCCGCTGCCTGCGGATTTCAACGGCGCGCGCCATCTCCGGCAACCGCGCTCCACAAAGCCACCGCGATGAGAAAAGCGAAGGCCATGGCAACGACCGCAAGCGGCAAGGATTCGGTCGCTCGGGCCGCCACATAGCCCAGCCACAGGAGCAGAGTGGCGAAGATCGCCACCCCGGCGGCAGGGAGCGCCTGTCTTGCTGCGGATAGAGGCGCGGATCGAAACGTCTCGCCCCGCACGGCGCGGGCAACGCAAGCCGTACCCGTTTTTCCGACAACGGCATTCTCGATAGTGGCACGGCGCATGACGATGACCCCTGGCATGGCACCCCCTGGTGCCTGACAGCCATGTAGCGGATCGCCGTACCGATCGGTACATCAGATCCTGAAATGCATCGTTGCCGAAACTGAACGAAGTCGCAGTGACTCCCTGCACAAGCGAGGGCTGAAAAATCGCCGGCAGACGGGCCTGATGATCAGACCGGTCCGATCCCCTCGACCGCAACGAGGCTCCCACCGAACATGACGCCGTCGATCCGCACATGCTCGTCGAGCAGATGCTGCGGAATGCGGTCCATCTCCAGCCAATATTCCCCGCCATCCTCGCACCGCAGAGCAAAGCAATTGCTCTTGGCGATCAGGCGTCCCGTGCGTGCGAATCGACCTGGCGTCTTGTTCGGCATGTCGGCTCCCCCATGAGTTCAGGAGGCACCCTCTCCAGAGCCGAGACTATGCCGATGCGGGCGGGAGGCAAGAGCCATGCGCAGCAAAGCGCAACGCGGTCGCCCTCTGTGGCCTGAATGCAACGCTGTGGGAGAGTGGATGCCCCGTGAGGATTCGAACCTCAATTGACGGAGTCAGAGTCCGTAGTCTTACCTTTAGACGACGGGGCATCAGTGACAGAGCGGCGCACATAAGGAGGCTGCCGGCCGCTGTCAACATATGTCCGGCGCGTCTTGCCGTGCGGCCCATCTCCGATTACCTTCACTCCCAAGTGCCATGCATCAGAATGTTGCATGGTGATGAAAGAGATCGAACAATATGGCGTCTGGCCCCCATCCAGACGTGTCGCGACCGCATGGACATGGCGGGCGCAGGGCACGTCCTCCGTCTCTCAACGGGCCTCCCCGCAACAGCTATGCCGCGCTCGACCTGGGGACCAACAATTGCCGGCTGCTGATCGCACGGCCGTCCGATGACGGATTCGTCGTCGTCGACGCCTTCTCCCGGATCGTGCGTCTTGGCGAAGGGCTCGCTGCCACCGGCATGTTGTCCGAAGCGGCGATGGATCGAGCGGTCAGCGCGCTGTCGGTCTGCGCGGACAAGCTGCGGCGACGGCGTGTGTCGCTGGTCCGCTCGGTCGCGACCGAAGCCTGCCGCCGCGCGGGCAATGGGCGCGAGTTCGTCCAGCGCGTCTATCGCGAGACCGGGATCGCGCTGGAGATCATCTCCCCCGAGCAGGAAGCGCGCCTCGCCGTCCTCGGTTGCCACGCGTTGCTCGAGCCGGGCGAAGGCACCGCACTCGTCTTCGACATCGGCGGCGGTTCGACCGAATTGATTTTGATCGATGCCGATCAAGAGCCGCCGCGCATCATCGACTGGTTCTCTGCCCCCTGGGGCGTCGTCTCACTGTCGGAAACGGTGCCGCACGCCGGTGACGACCGGGATACGCTGCTCGATAGCTATGCAAGGATGCGCGCCCGCGTGAACGAGAGTTTTGCCGCCTTCGCCCCCAAGCTCGAACAGGCCGGAAAGCCCGGCCGGTTGCTCGGCACCAGCGGGACGGTGACCACGCTCGCCAGCGTCCATCTCGACCTGCCGAGCTACGACCGGCGGCTGATCGACGGCTTGGTGGTGCCGGTGCCGGCGATGCGCGACATCAGCGCCCGTCTCGCGGGGATGACGGTCGAGCAACGCGCCGAGCTTCCATGCATCGGGCATGAGCGCGCCGATCTGGTCGTCGCCGGCTGTGCGATCCTCGATGCGATACTCGACATCTGGCCCGCCGAGCGGCTAGGCGTTGCCGATCGCGGCATTCGCGAGGGGATATTGCGATCGCTGATGGCGCGCGACCGCGCGAGGCTCGCCTCGTGAGCCGCGGAGGAAGCGGCGGCAAGCAGCGCGTCAAGACCGCCAGGGGACGGACCGCCGCCTCCACCCGCTGGCTCGAACGCCAGCTCAACGACCCCTATGTCCGCAAGGCCAAGGCCGAAGGCTATCGCTCGCGCGCGGCCTATAAGCTGATCGAGCTCGACGAGCGCTTCCATTTCCTGCGCGGCGCGAAGCGCGTGATCGACCTCGGCATCGCTCCGGGCGGCTGGACTCAGGTCGTGCGCAAGATCTGCCCGCAGGCCGCCGTGGTCGGGATCGATCTGCTGCCGACCGATCCGATCGACGGCGCGATCATCCTGCAGATGGACTTCATGGCGGAAGAGGCCCCTGCCCTGCTCGCCGAGGCGCTGGGCGGGCCGGCCGACATCGTCCTGTCGGACATGGCGGCGAACACGGTCGGCCACCAGCAGACAGACCATCTGCGTACGATGGCGCTTGTCGAAGCCGGCTGTCAGTTCGCGAGCGAAGTGCTGCGGCCGGGTGGAACCTATGTCGCCAAGGTGCTCGCGGGAGGCGCCGACCATAGCCTGGTCGCGGAACTCAAGCGGCTCTTCACCACGGTCAAGCATGCGAAGCCGCCGGCGAGCCGCAAGGACTCGTCCGAATGGTATGTGATCGCGCAGGGGTTCAAGGGCATCATCGGATCGAACGGGATCGAGGCCGAGAGCCCCGAAGGCTGAGTCCCGTCACCGTATCCGGATGAGCTGATCGGGCTTCGCGCCGCCCTGATGCGCAGGGCAGCTGGTTCGCCGGAACTGCTTATCGAGGCAGAGCCAGACTTCCTCGAACCAGCCGGCCTTGTCGACGTTCAGACGCATCTGATCGGCCTTCATGCCCGGATTGGCCTTGGCGAACGCCTCCTGGAAAGCAGCAGCGGTCATCGACTTGCCGCGCAATTCTTCCATCTCGGGAAAGCGCAGCTCCGAATAGAGCGCGGCGCTTTTCGCGAAATAGGCTTCTGGCGTCTTGCTCATGCAGGTGCCGTGCTTCTCCCATTCATGCTGGATCAGCTGCGGCGACGGCGTGGTGCAGACATGCTCGCGAATGACCTTGTCGGGGACCAGACGGGTCGGACGGCAATATTGCGGCCACTGAGCCCCCTCGCCGTCCGGCCAGAGCCCGTGGAGCGTGAAACCGAAGCTCCGCTCTCCACCGCACTGGAAATGATCACGCGGACTGGTCGTCCGCTCGGCACAATATTCGCGGGACCAGCTGACCGCCAGCGTATAGCTGCCGATCGGCAGCAGGCGGCGCGGCTGCTCGCTGGTCGGTCCTTCGAGCATCGGCCGGGGGAGATCAGCCGGCACTTCGCAGGAGGGGACCTTGGGGCTGCAGGCCGGCGCCGCAATCAGCGCGGCGAGCGCGAGGACCAGCCGCCCATGCATCTCAAACCGCCCGGAAATCGAGGCCGATATCGGCAGCCGGCGCCGACTGGGTCAGGCGGCCGACCGAGATATAGGTGACGCCGGTCTGGGCAATCGCCTTGATCGTGTCGAGCCGCACCCCGCCAGAGGCTTCGGTGGGGACGCGCCCGCCGATCAACGTCACCGCGCCGCGCAGCGTCGGCGGGTCCATATTGTCGAGCAGCAGATGCGTCGCCCCCGCCTCCAGCGCGGGCTCGATCTGGTCGATCCGGTCGACCTCGACGATTACCCGCTCGATCCCTGCAGCGACAGCGCGGCGCACCGCTTCGCCGATGCTGCCGGCGACCGCGACATGATTGTCCTTGATCATCGCCGCATCGTCGAGGCGCATCCGGTGGTTGGTGCCCCCGCCCATCCGTACCGCATATTTCTCCAGCACGCGCAGGCCGGGGATCGTCTTTCGGGTGTCGAGCAGGGTCGCGCCCGTCCCGGCAATGGCGTCGACATAGCTGCGCGTCAGCGTCGCCACGCCCGAGAGATGCTGGACGGTGTTGAGCGCCGACCGCTCGGCCGTCAGCAGCGCGCGCGCCCTGCCCCGCAGGCGCATCAGCACCCCGCCCCGCGCAACGCGATCGCCATCGGCGGCCAGCGCCTCGATCTCCACATCGGGGTCGAGCGCGCGGAAAAAGGCTTCGGCGAGCGGGAGGCCCGCCACGCTGATCGCATCGCGGCTCGCCATCTCGCCCTCGAACAGGGCGTCGGCCGGAATGGTCGCGGCCGAGGTGATGTCGCCCCCGCTTCCCATGTCCTCGGCGAGTGTCGTGCGGACGAAGGCATCCAGATCGAAATTCGGAAGGGTGAAGGTCATCCGCTAATCCTGCGCTACTAGCCGTCATTCCCGCGAAGGCGGGGAATCCATATTCTGCGAAGCTCGAACCTCTTGCGGTTCGCAACCCATGGATTCCCCCTGTCCGTGGGGATAGTGATCGCTCCTTAAAGCTTCGGCCGTCCGACATCGGGGCCAGATAGACCGCCGGTCATCTCCAGCATCCGGTCGAGCGAGCGCTTCGCCTTCACGCGGGTGTCCTCGTCGACATGGATCTGCGGGCTCAGGTCACGCAGCGCCAGATAGAGCTTCTCCATCGTGTTCAGCGCCATGTACGGGCACATGTTGCAATTGCAGTTCCCGTCCGCGCCAGGCGCGCCGATGAAATGCTTGTGCGGCGCCGCCTTTTCCATCTGGTGGATGATGTGCGGCTCGGTGGCGACGATGAACGTCTCGGCCTCAGACCGCAGCACATAATCGAGAATTCCCCGGGTCGACCCGACATAGTCGGCATGGTCGAGGATGTGGACCGGGCATTCGGGGTGGGCCGCGACGGGCGCGCCCGGATGCTGTTCCTTGAGCTTGAGCAGCTCGGTTTCCGAGAAGGCTTCGTGGACGATGCAGCTGCCTTCCCAGAGCAGCATGTCGCGTCCGGTCTTGCGGGCGAAATAGCCGCCCAGATGGCGATCGGGTGCGAAGATGATCTTCTGGTCGGCGGGCAGCTGCGACAGGATCGTCTCGGCCGAGGAGGAGGTCACGATGATGTCGCTGTGCGCCTTCACCGCGGCCGAGCAGTTGATGTAGGTTAGCGCTAGATGATCGGGGTGCGCCGCGCGGAAGCGGGCAAACTCCTCGGGCGGACAGCTGTCCTCGAGGCTGCAGCCGGCATCCATGTCGGGCAGGATCACGGTCTTCTCGGGCGACAGGATCTTGGCGACTTCGGCCATGAAGCGCACGCCGCAAAAGGCGATGACGTCGGCATCGGTGGCAGCCGCCTTGCGCGAAAGATCGAGGCTGTCGCCGACGAAATCGGCGAGGTCCTGAATCTCCGGGGTCTGGTAATAATGGGCGAGGATGACGGCATTGCGCTCCTTGCGCAGCCGCTCGATCTCGGCGCGCAGGTCGAGGCCCGTCAGATTCTCGGTAACGGCGTTCATCGATTCACTCTCCAGGGCGGCTCAGGCCGCGAGGCTCCATAGCGCGTCGTCGTGGCTGACGATACCGCGCCGCTCAAGATCGATCAGGTGCGCGAGCACAGACAGACCCGCCGCGCGGTGCAGCTTGGGATCGATACCGGCATACATCTGCAACACCATGTCGGGGATCGCGCCGACATCGCGGCCCAGCAGGCGCAATATCTGGCCTTCGCGCTGCTTGCGGTGCCCGATGAGGCCGCGGACGAAGCGCTGCGGCCGCTCGATCGGATCGCCATGGGCGGCGAAATAGAGTTCGTCCTCGTCGCGGTGCATGAGCCGCTCGAGACTCTCCAGATAGTGCGCCATGTCGCCGTCGGGCGGCACGACGACGCTGGTCGACCAGCCCATAACATGGTCACCGGTGAACAGCGCGCGCGCCTCTGGCAGGGCGAGGCAGATATGGTTCGAGGTGTGGCCCGGCGTCGCGACTGCCTGGAGCGTCCAGCCTTCGCCACGCAGGGTGGCACCGTCCGCGAGAACGTCGTCCGGTGCATAATCCCGGTCGAAGGACGCATCGGCGCGCGGGCCGCTGTCGTCTAGCGCGAGCGGTGCACAGCCAATGATGGGGGCCCCCGTCCGAGCCTTTAACAAGGCTGCCGCCGGGCTGTGATCGCGATGTGTGTGGGTACAGACGATCGCATTCAGCCGCGCATCACCGATGGCTGCCACGATCGCATCGACATGTGCATCGATATCGGGCCCCGGGTCGATCACAGCAACATCGGTCGTGCCGACGAGATAGGTTTGGGTTCCGGTGTAGGTGAAGGGCGTAGGGTTGCCGGCCAGCAGGCGGCGCACCAGCGGATGCTGCATCTGGGCTACGCCGACGACCTGCTCTTCCATGCTGGCCATGTGGCACCGCCGGGCGTGGATGTGAAGGCCTGCCGCCCGATTAATGGCGGCAGGCCTTTATCTCAGGCGGCTTCGATCGCTTCGATCAACGCCTTGTTGAAGGCAGGGATGTCGTCGGGCTTGCGGCTGGTGACGAGATTGCCGTCGACCACCACCTGCTCGTCGACGACATTGGCGCCCGCGTTGAGAAGGTCGGTGCGGATCGACGGCCAGCTCGTAAGCTTGCGCCCGGCGACGACGTCGGCTTCGGCCAGAAGCCAGGGACCATGGCAGATCGCGGCCACCGGCTTGGCCGCATCGAAGAAGGCGCGGACGATGTTGAGCGCATCCTCTTCCATCCGCATCGTATCGGGATTGGCGACGCCGCCGGGGATCAGCAGCGCGTCATAATCGGCGGGATCGACATCGTGGATCGAGGCGTCAGGGCGGATCGTGTCGCCCTTTACGTCATGCTTCATGCCCTGGATCGGTTCGCTCTTGTTCGACGCCAGCACGACCTGCGCGCCCGCATCGAGCAGGGCCTGGCGCGGATCGAACAGTTCGGACTGCTCGAACCCGTCGGTGGCGATGATCAGCACTTTGGCTTTGGAAATATCGGTCATCTGTCTCGTCCTCGGCGTTGGGAAGCCGGGGGAACGAGACAGGACCGGCTCCGTTCCGGTCGTTGCGGCAGGATGCCCGGCGCGGCGGGCGATATGCTATTTCCCCGCCGCGTGGAGGGCGGCGACGGCATCGCCCGGATAGTCGCTGAACAGGCCATCGACGCCATAACCAAGGAATCGCCGATATTCGGCTGCCGCGTCGCCCCGCGCACCATCGCCATCGCCCCGCCGGTCGCCTGCCGGCAGGAAGGCGTTCTCGCTGCGGAAGGTCCACGGATGGACCTGGAGGCCAGCCGCATGGGCATCGGCAATAAGGCTGGTCGGCGCCAGCGCCTTGCCATCGGCGTCGCGCGGCTCGATCATCAGCTTGTAGGGGCCGATCGCATCGGCATAGGTTGCGATCGTCCTCAGCCCTTCCGGGCTTATCATGCGCGCCGGGGTCAGCCCGGTCTTCGCCAGTTGCTGATCGAAGGGGGCCTCTTCCGGGTCGATCAGCTGGACGAGCCGGATCGGGGTCAGCGCGCGCAGCGCCTTGAGGTTCGAGACCTCGAACGACTGGATGAAAACCGGATCGTCGCGCTTGCTGAACCCAGCTTTGGCGAGAGCCGCGAGCAAAGACCTTTCGAGCGGCTTGCCGATCGAGGCGAAATAGCTCGGATGCTTGGTTTCGGGATAGACGCCCACCCTGCGCGGCGCGGCCCTGGCGATCGCCAACACCTCGTCGAAGGTCTGGATGCGCTCGTCGGCATAGCGGAGATTACCGGGGCGCATCGCGGGCAGCCGTTCGCGGGCGCGCAGCGTCTTGAGCTCGGCGAGGGTGAAATCTTCGGTGAACCAGCCGCTGATCGTCCGACCATCGATGGTCTTGGTCGTCTTGCGAGCGGCGAATTCAGGGTGATCGGCGACGTCGGTCGTGCCCGATATCTCGTTCTCGTGGCGAACGACGAGGACGTCGTCCTTCGTCATCACCAGATCGGGCTCGATGAAGTCGGCCCCCTGCTCGATCGCCAGCTTGTAAGCCGCCGCCGTATGTTCGGGGCGAAGGCCCGACGCGCCCCGATGCGCGATGATCACCGCTCGAGCGTCGAGAGAGGACGCCATCAGCGCCGCCACGATCAGACGGATGAGGCGGCGCATCGGGTCATGTCAGGCGTGCGGCACGCCTTTGTCGTCGAGGAGCTCGGCGAGTTCGCCGGCCTCGTACATTTCCATCATGATGTCCGAACCGCCGACGAACTCACCCTTCACATAAAGCTGCGGGATGGTCGGCCAGTCGGAGAACTCCTTGATCCCCTGACGGATGCCCGGATCCTGAAGCACGTCGATCGTCGCATATTCGACACCGAGATGCTCGAGGATCGCGATGGCGCGGCTGGAAAAACCGCACTGTGGGAACAGCGGAGTGCCCTTCATGAACAGAAGAACGTCGGCCGAATTGACCGCCGTCGCGATACGGGCCTGAACGTCGTCACTCATTGCGAAACTCCCTACTGCGCTTCGGAGACGGATCGATGACGATCCGCCCCGAGGCACTATACAAAATCAATCGGGTATAGCCGTGCTGAGCTGGAGCGCATGCAGTACGCCGCCCATACGTCCACCGAGCGCATCATAGACGAGACGCTGCTGATTGATCCGGGTCAGGCCGCGAAAGCTCTCGCTCACGACCCGCGCCGAATAATGGTCGCCGTCGCCGGCAAGATCGGTGATCTCGACCTGCGCATCCGGCAGCGCGGCCTTGATCATCGCCTCGATCTCGGACGCGGCCATCGGCATGGCTTACTTGCCTTCCATCAGCTGGCGGCGCGCCTCGACGGTCTTCGCCTCCAGCGCCGCACGAATCGCGGCGTCGTCGATCTCGACGCCGGCCGAGGTGAGGTCGCCGAGAAGCTTGCGAATCACGTCTTCGTCGCCGGCTTCCTCGAAATCGGCCTGGACAACCGACTTGGAATAGCTGTCGGTCTCTTCAGCGGTCAGCTTCATCATGCCCGCCGCCCACTGGCCGAGCAGACGGTTGCGCCGCGCGGTGATGCGGAAGGCCATCTCCTGGTCATGGGCGAACTTGTTTTCGAAGGCCTGTTCGCGATCGTCGAAAGTCGTCATCTGAATCCCTGTTCGCCTGTGGTTTCCCGCCCAGATAGGCATCCGGCCCGCGCCGCGCAACTGCGCAGCGACTAGGCCGCTGCCGTCAGAGCCAGGGGCGCTCGGCCGCCATCTTCTGCTCATAGCCCGAAATGGCGACGTCGCGCGCCATCGTCATGCCGACCTCGTCGAGGCCGTTGAGCAGGCAATATTTGCGGAACGGGTCGATCTCAAAGGTGAAGCGGTCCTGGAAGGGCGTCGTCACCGACTGCTGGTCGAGGTCGATCGCGATCGGGTGGGTCTTCGCCACTTCGAGCAGCCGGTCGACCGCTTCCTGCGGGAGGACGACGGTCAGGATACCGTTCTTGAATGCATTGCCCGAGAAGATGTCCGAGAAGCTCGGCGCGATCACCGCTTCGACGCCCATGTCGGCCAGCGCCCAGGCGGCATGTTCGCGGCTGGAACCACACCCGAAATTGTCACCCGCGATCACGATGTTGGCGCCGGCATATTCGGGATCGTCGAACACGTTGCCCGGCTGTGCGCGGATCGATTCGAACGCGCCCTTGCCGAGACCCTTGCGGGTGATCGTCTTCAGATAGGGCGCGGGTATGATCACGTCGGTATCGACATTCTTGAGGCCGAGCGGATAGGCCCGCCCTTCGATCTCACGGATCGGCTTCATCATTCGGCTCCTTCGGGAAAGGCAGGCAGCTTCGCGACGTCGCGGGGATCATGCTGGATGATCGACACCGCCTTCAGCGAAGCGCTAAGTTTGCGGAAACGGTCCATCGCCGCGAGCGAGTCGGCGCGGTCGACATTGAAGGTCGGCACACCGTCGCTGTCGAGATTCTCGTGAAAATGTGCGACTTCGCCGGAGAGCAGAACGGTCCGACCACTCGGCAGGCGGACGATCAGTCCATGATGTCCCGGCGTA
>Ga0233425_10003058_pt1 | contig 31426 bp, 29 predicted proteins | sample Watercolumn_Towu_2_FD_181712 | JGI IMG/M metagenome (GOLD analysis project Ga0233425, IMG submission 181712) | Freshwater microbial communities from Lake Towuti, South Sulawesi, Indonesia - Watercolumn_Towuti2014_140_MG | ecosystem: Environmental > Aquatic > Freshwater > Lake | place... | reverse complement strand
GTATAAGCTGTTGCAGTGTCATCTCAGCTGCATAATAAAGTGGAAAGTGAAGATTAAGATCTCCCCACAAAACCCCGATTAAAGATACATTTGGAAAGTGATACCCCTTTGTTATAGATTGTGTCCCGACAAGAATATCTATATTCCCCTGTGTAAACTGTATTACTGTATCACCCCAAGATTTTTTCTTTCTTGTCGTGTCTAAGTCTGCACGCTCGATATGGGCGCTGGGAAAAAGCCCCTGTAATATCTGAACGACTTGCTGGGTCCCAAGCCCCTTCTTTAAAAAGCTATCACGAGAGCTTTTACATTCTGGACACACTTTGGGTAAAGCCCTACAAAAATCACAGTAATGACACCTAAGGGCCACAAATCGGCTAAGACCAGCTTTTTCAAAATTCTAACGAATCCATACACTTAAAGACATTATTATCACCTTAAAAGATAAAGCTTTATTCTATTTGACAATTTTGAACAAATGCGGTTATATTAATAATAAACATAAAATAAGGGGAACAAAGTTTGATTTTTTTATTACTTATGGAGTTGTCATGAAATATCTCAAAAAATTATTATTGTGTATTTTTTCTTGGCCTATATTGTTTAGCAACATTTATGCTGGACCAGAAAATATAGAGGCTTTTAAAAGCTTGTTCCAACAATGTTTACCAAAAATGAAATATGCTCAAGATGAAGGTACTGAACGGTTTATTAATATTTTTATTCGTCCAATGCTGGCACAAGTAACTTTGATGACTGATACAGAGCGTAAAAGTGTTGGCTCTGATATTGAAACCTTAAAAGGAGCCATTACAACGGCCCCTGATCTAAGCAGCGAAAACCGAAGCGTACTGATGACTGCGGTTACTGAACCTGTAAGTGAAGAAGAAGTCGAGGCAGCACGAAGTTCATTGATATCAGAACCTCCTGTTAGAACTCCAGCAACAACAAGCCCACTCGAAGCTGCTGCTGAAAAACGACGTGCTGAATATGAGGAGATTCGTCGCCAAGCAGATGATCTAAAAGATTTTGTTACACGACACATTGAGCGCTGTGATGGTGCAGCTCGAGAGATTGGGGAACAATATGCACGTATCACACGCGCAGAATTTGAAGATTCGCGTAGCATGCTAACGGCTGTGGAGAGAAGTATTGGCCAAAGCATGAAGTTACTAGGGGGTTATATTGCAAGTTATGATCAACGAAAGGCTCTAATTGCTAAGACTAGACATTTGATAACTATTATTGAACAACATCTGCGTGATGACAAGTTTGAGCTTTTTATTTCTCGTGTTATCCAACAGGTTCGTGATTTAGTCGAACCTTTATTTATTGATCCCAGATTGTTAAAAGATGTTCTTTCTTACATAGAAGCACTACAGGGTATTTTGCTTGATTGGACCGAATACAAGGCAACTACACGTATTTTTGAGGCGCTTAAATTACGAGATACTCGTGAAAAAATTCATCCTTGTGTTTTGGGGTTACTCAACAAGTTGGTCGTTGTCATCATGGGGGGTGAAGAAAGTCGTGCAACTGGAAGACCATCACCAGTCCCTGCCTTTGCGTGGGATTTATTTAGGCAATCTATAGAAAGTAGCCAAGTTTTAATAACAATGGTTGTTTCTGATTCTTTAGCCACAGATCGTTTTTTAATAGAAGAGGTCATTCCCAGGTTGATTACACTTATTTCTCAATCATTTGAACGTCTTGAAGATTGGCAACACACAGGTGAAACTTCAGGGGATGTTCGTGTTACTAGCGGACTGTTTGAGACATTTGTTAATTTCTATGTCACAGCAACTGGAACAATTGTCTCGCATTTTATAGAACGTACCCAACGTGGTGAAGTAAGCCCTGAAGATTATGAGATGTATACCCACGGGTTATTTGGCTGGTTACAAAATTCATTGGAAATACTTTATAGGTATTCAGAGAATCCAGTTCTTAGGCAATTATTAAGGGCTGTTAGACTACCTGGTGTTGCAGGGGCTCACTTTGGTGTACTAGCACGTATGCATGACTTAGACACACGTGTTGTAAGTAGACCAGAAGCATCTCTTGTTGATTTTTGTCAATGGATACAGAATTCTAGAATTACAGCTGCCCTAGGAGAATGCAGTACTGCCTACCCTGCAGAAATTCGAACTCAAATTGATAGTATCAATCAAACATTATCTGGTGATAAGCCCGTCGTTCGTGCCGGTACTATTGATACGGTCGAACGTCTCGTTTTAGCAACAATTATTTTATTACAAAGCCCCCGCAATTCCATAGCTGACACTCTTACTAGATTACATGATAAATTTGATAGGACACATTTTAATATTCTTGAGATACGAGGTGTACTAGGTGGACAATCCCCTAACGATGTCATCGGGTCATTTGCTGATTCGCTTATAGCCTGTGGCTTTCATTTTACTGTTAATATTACTATGGATACTTCAGAAGACGAAGAAGTTGCACGTCGTACACAAGCGGAATTGGACCGTGAAGCCCGCCCAGGGCAATAATGTGGAAAACACTGGCCAATAAACCTGAGCACATCAAGTAATATAGGCCTGTTTATGGACCAGACAAATACTTTACTATTGCACCCTTCTTCCTACAACACTACTAACAGGCCTACTTTTAGTAAGGGTTCTTGCTAAAAGCAATAACTTATCCCTCAGTAATTTTAAGGCTTTTACTAAATCTCCATCACTACTCTCTCCTGGCTTGCCTAAAGCTTTCAAAAGAGCAGTAACAGCCCCGGATTTTCCTGAAGCAGCGTCTTTTACCAATGAAGCATTATCGGGTAATATCGGTACCGCAGATCTTAAAATGCTAAGAGTTTTTAATTTATCAAGGCCCACAGGAAACCCCTTTAATTCCGTACAGCCATCAAGATAAAGTCTGACTAAAGATCCGGGAAGCCCCACGAGCCAACGGGCCGCAACAGTTGTTCTATTAAGATACAAAACCCTTAACTTCTCAATACTTTTTATATTTTCAATGCTCTTTAATTGCTTGCAATCATTAAGCAAAAGCGTGATTTCGCAACAAGGGGGGAATCCTACTTTCGACCAATTTGCAAACCAACTATCATCAGCCTCTGTCTCGCTAAGATTCAATACAAACTCGCTACTAGTAACTTTACTTAAATTAGGAAGCCCGCCCAACCGTTTACACCCTTTAAGACTAAGTTCTCTTAATTGAGTAGGAAGCTTTCCATTAAGCCATTGCGCCTGAACATCTGAGCCCTCTAAAGATAAATTTTGTAATCTGCTAAACTCGTGTAGATTAGGAACATTATCTTCGTCTTCAAAAACTGCTTTGCTAAAAGTTATTTTTTGAAAATTGTTAAGTGCTCTCATTAAATCACGGTTAAACCCGCCAGCAGTTATCTTCGTACCTTCATCCTTTAATGTTACTCGAGAAGAATCAAATTCATCAATTTCAAATAACACCCCCAAAGCGCTACTCTCTTCATCACTTAGCACCACCCCCTCCACAAGCTCTGCCCCAAAGCCAAATTTTACACCAGAAAAAGCAACCGTTAGTGCATATGCACAGATAAAAAATCTCCTCATCGCAACTCCCCTGCTAAAAATATTTTTACAAAACTTATTAAAACTTATTAAGATTTATATAAAATTACACAATAGGGCAAGAAAATACTTAAGATCATAATAAACTCTTTGTACGCTAAGCGCTCACAATAATATTTATCTCACTTTTAAATTCTTTATTGTGTTTAATAAACTCATTTAAAACAGTGTGTAAAACAGAAAAACTTTTTGCTTTTAAAAAAATCTGGCGCATCTCGATATTTTGTACTTTATAGACCAAGGGGACAGCAGGGCCCAAGATTTTAATCTCACAGTTATTGTTTTTATCTTTTTTAATTTTCGCACAGAGGGTGCTTAATAAATTAACACACGCCTGCGCATCTTGTTCTACTTGTCCGGATTCTTTGTGCTTGATCTCAAGGGAAATAAGACGGCAAAATGGGGGGTATAAAACTTCTTGTCGTGCTAAAAATTCACGCGCGCAAAAGTCAAGATACTTCGTCTCTGTTACATAATCAAAAATATAGTGATCGCGCATAATTTGCACAATAACACTGGCCCCCTTATGAACTCGCCCAGATCGTCCAGCTACCTGTATAAGCTGTTGCAGTGTCATCTCAGCTGCATAATAAAGTGGAAAGTGAAGATTAAGATCTCCCCACAAAACCCCGATTAAAGATACATTTGGAAAGTGATACCCCTTTGTTATAGATTGTGTCCCAACAAGAATATCTATATTCCCCTGTGTAAACTGTATTACTGTATCACCCCAAAATTTTTTCTTTCTTGTCGTGTCTAAGTCTGCCCGTTCTATACGAGCGCATGGGAAAAGCCCCTGTAATATCTGTACTACCTGCTGTGTCCCAAGCCCCTTCTTTAAAAAACTATCACGAGAGCTTTTACATTCTGGACACACTTTGGGTAAAGCCCTACAAAAATCACAGTAATGACACCTAAGGGTCTCTTTTATCTCACCTGTATTATTTAAATTTTTATTCTTATGCACACCAGAAATATCCAGTAACGGTCGAAGCCCGGCACTATTACCTTCTCTTTTACCACGCTTGTCACAATGTAAAACTAAACTCACAGAGCAAGCGGGGCACTGGAACACATAGCCACACCCTTTACACTGAACAAAAAAGCTATACCCCCTTCTGTTAATAAAAATTATCGCCTGCTCTTTTTTCTCTAGACAGTGTGCTATAGACCCTTCGAGCTCTTGTGAAATCCAAAAATTTTTTCTCTTCTTTATACTTTCTTTTGTAAAAACAACTTTTTTTACCTCTGGAAAGTCCCCTTCAAATCTTTTTGTAAGCGAGAACATTTTCCAAGCCCCTTTATTGACATTATGTAAAGACAAAAGGGACGGGGTTGCAGACCCCAATAATATAGGGATTCCATAAACACTCGCTCGCCAAAGAGCAAGCTCTTTACTGTTCAATTTGGGATTTTTCTTTTCGCAAAACCCTCGCTCATGCTCTTCGTCGACAATAATTAACCCAAGATTAGATATCGGGAGAAGCACAGGCAGGTGAACCCCACAGATAACTAGAGCTTTACTATCACATAGTTTACCCCATAGTTCTCTTTTTTCTTTAATAGAGCTTGCACTGTGAAAACCATATGTTTCTACACAAGAAAGCTGTTCTCTAAATAAATTAGTGAACTGTAAACTCAAACACACCTCTGGGTGCAAAACAATTACACTCTTATTTTGTTTTATAGAAAGTTCTATAAGCTTTTTATAAATCTCTGTCTTACCAGAACTAGTCACACCATGAAGAAGCGTTGGGACAAACTGTCGTGTATTAATATCTGTATTACTAATAAACTGCGCCAGATAATTATAAACACACTCTTGTTCACCTGTAAGTGTATAATTTTTATTATTTTTATAATCTTCATAAAAGCTATACGAGCCCTGTAATGCACCCTCTTCTTTTTGATCTTTCAAAAAACTTTTAAGTCTATAATAAAAATAAAAGGGCTCTAAAAAGTAAAACTGTGAAATCTTAGAGATAAAGCTATAAAAAAAATTATCCTGTGGGAACTCTTCACAAGAAATTATCTCTTTAATAGCGCCTGTGTACTCCACAGATTTTTCCTGTGATAACGAAAGCACAATCCCTGAGGCTTTTTGTGCGCGAAGGGGAACTTTTACAATCGTACCCACTGTAATACTCGGGATAATTTCTTCAGGTACTTTATAGCTTAAAATTTTATTTAAGCCGGTGAGAGTTTTTACCTGCGCTATTGTGTCCATATCACACCCCTAGTTATTCTTAAATAAAAACCCCTGGCCCCTTTGACTTGTGAACAATCTTTCCAGTAAATTTTACAGGCTCTATAACAAAATAAGGGGCATGAACTGTTACATAAATTTTACTAAAGGGTAAAGGGATTTGAAATTTATCCCAGCTTTTTTTAAGTGTTACTGCCCTACCAGCATGGCACTCTATATAAACCAAAGGCACATCAGACTTTCCTGCAAGATAAGAAACCCCTGGTTGTAACGTAAAAGCAGGACCTCTAGACCCATCCCCAACAAGACAAATTTGCCCCTCTTCTTTTAAAACTTTAAGAGCTTGCCTAGTCAATTGCACCGGAGACTTAAATGGGGATCCATAAAGAATTTTAAAACCCATATGTCTTATAACATGTCCCATAAATTTCCCATCACTACTTGGGCTCACAACACAATACCCCTTAAGTTTTATTTTAAAAAAAAAGAAAGCACCAGCAATAATGTTTTGGTGCCAAAAATAATAAACCCCCTTCATATTTTTAATATCTTTAATATTATTAATACTTTTATCACTATAAATCACCTTAAGCCTGTAAGTAGCAAAACAGAGACGAACAATATAGTACAAAAGATTTTTAGCGAAAAAACTTAAAATCGTACTATTTTTCACTAAATTAGTGATACGCTTGGTAAAAGTTGTTTTGACCATATTTCTCCATTAAAAACTTCCATAGGGCATTACTATGACGCAAAAAAAACAAAATTTCAAAGTGTTTAAAAAAGTTTTAAAAAATGGGCTGACAGTTCTTGTAAAACCTCTTCACAACATCCCAAGGGTAGAGACCCAATTATGGTATAATGTGGGATCTAAAGATGAAGATAGTCATGAAAAAGGGATTGCTCATATATTAGAGCACATGACATTTAAAGGAACAAAAAAACTTTCTGAAACAGATATTAATCTTATTTCTTATAAATTAACTGGCTATGTAAATGCTTTTACATCACCAGATGCGACCTGTTATATATTTAGACTCCCATCACATGTCTGGCACTATTCACTAGAAATATTATCTGATTGCATGAATAATGTTTCATTTAGACCCTATACATTAGCTTCAGAGATTAAAGCAATTGTAGAAGAATTTCATCTCTATCGAGATGATTATCAAACTTATCTTATAGAACAGATAGTTAGATCTATATGGCCAGAGCATCCGTATAATTCACCAATCATTGGATCTTTATCCTCTATCGGGAATACAACAAGAGAGACTATTTTAAACTTTTATAAAAAACATTATAACCCAAAGAATTCTACACTCGTCATAGTGGGTGACGTTAAATTAAATAAAGCATTAAAGCTTGCACAAAAAAATTTCGAACATATTAAAGCACCACAAGAATATATTAAACAAAAATATCTATTCACGCCTGAAGTTATGACACAAAAAATCACTCTTTATCGCAATATAACAACACCATGGAGCTGTTTTGTATATCAACTCCCTGGTTCACAAGAGGGGAAAAATTATCTTTATGATATTACAGGACTTATATTAGCAAACAATAGAAGCTCACGGCTTTATACAAAACTTGTACACACACATCAATTAGCAATAGATATAGATTGTTCAATAAATGATTTTTTTGACGCAACACTTTTCATTATCTCCGTGTATCCAAAAGATCTCTCTTGTTTGCCCCAGATAGAAAAAATTATAAACGAAGAGCTAGAAAAATTTACAAAAGATCCGATAGAAAATTGGGAATTTGAGTCAGCAAAAAAACGGGTCTACTTTGACTATTCTGTTCTTTGCGACAATATATCAAAACAGGCACTTCTAATTGGAAATTACTTTTTAGCAACAAGGGATCAAAATTTTATCGAGAAATATAAAGAAGAGATCTCTACACTCAAATCAACTGAATTACAAAAATTTTTCGCCCAATATTTTATACAGAGTAAACAACATCAGGGACATTTGGTACCAGCATCTTCACAAGAGATAGAAATATTAAAAACACAGATTAATATTCAGGCAAATGAAGAGCAAAAACTTTTAAAAAAATATAAAAGAGTAAGAGCTATAGACAAACCAATGCTTAGTAAAAAAATTTCTATAGCTACAGCTCCTAAATTTAAATACCCAAAACCCAAAACATTTAAATATAATAATGGGCTCGAACTTATTTATTATAATAATAAAACATCCAATACAATTACCATTCTTCTAGCATTTAAAGTAGACCCTCTTTATGACCCAGACGATAAAAATGGCCTCTTGAGTTTTCTTTTAAGAGTCTTAACAGAAGAGACCTCTAAATACACAGTCGAAGAGTTTAGTAAATTATGCGAAACAAATGGAGTTTATATCTCTTCAAGCAATGAGATCATATCTGTCTCATGTACACCAAAAGAGCTAGAAAAATCTTTAGAAATCCTAGCCCAGATTGTAACAAGCCCAGCTTTTAACACAGATACTATAGAAAAAATTCGTGCACGAATTTTAAATGAGATTTCTGAATTTTGGGACACTCCAATTGAATTTATTGACCAAAAGATTCGCGAAGCACTTTATGAAGGCCACCCTTATAGTAAGAACCCACTTGGGACACTAGCAAGCGTTACTAACATAACACAAGAAGATCTAAAAAATTATTACTCGCGTTATATAACCCCCCAAGGGGCGACCCTTGTAATCTCTGGTAATCTAGAACACTATAAAATAACCCAATGTGTCAAAAAATATTTTGACATTTGGGCCGGCCCCAAGGTCCCAAAACTTATATTCCCCAAACTAAAAAGTCCTAAAGCGCAAGAGATCTTAATTCCTTTTCAAAAAGATCAAGTGGTCATTGCGCTTGCTGCTCATACAATTAATAGATTTCACAAAGATTATCTCGCGCTTGCACTTATAGATATAGTACTTACCGGTGGGGCGGCACAGTCTTCTAATTCAAGACTTTTTGAAATTAGAGAAAAAACAGGGCTCTTTTATAATATTGGGGGCTCTTTAGTTTATGGGGCCCGTGAAGAGCCTGGACTTATGTATATCAAAACTCTTGTAACCCCTGATAAAGTAAAAAAAGCCAAAAAACTTATCATAGATGCGCTAGAAAAAATAAAAAATCAGGGATTAACCCAAGAAGAATTCTTGCTTGCTAAAAATCTTTTCATTTCATCATCCATAGAGCTTTTTGAAAGTAATTCTAACATAGCTTATGCTTTCTTATTTTTAAAAAAATTTAACTTAGGTTTTAATTTATTTGACAAACAGGGTGAGTTATTGTCTATAATATCCAGAAAGAATGTAAATAAAGTTTCACAAAAATATTGTAACATAAATAAGCTTGTAATAATAAACGTAGGACGGTATAATTAAAAAGTTTAAAATAAAGTGTATGGTCCATTAAAAAGGAGTCTTGTATAAGGAGATACGTATGGCAAAGAAAAAGAGCGCCAAAAAGTCAGTCAAAAAAGTAGCTAAGAAAAGAGTCGCAAAAAAAAAAGTTGCAAAAAAAAAAGCTGCAAAAAAAAAAGTAGCTAAAAAGAAAGTTGCCAAAAAAACAGCCAAGAAAAAAGTTCCTATGAAAAAAATAGAAAAGGTTTCACCAGTTTCTATTCTTTAAAATAGCTTACTAATTTTTTCATAACAAACTAAAGACAAAAAATAGTTCGCGCGAACTATTTTTTGTCTTTTTTGCCCTTAACATTCCCCACAGAGATTGACAAACTAATAAGTGATTCTAAAATAAATAAGATTTTGTGCTTTTTAAAGAGAGGAAAGGCTTTTTATGTGTTTACCCAAATGGCTTTCTATTATTATTAGCGTTGTTATCGTCTTAGCACTAGGATACTTAGGTTATTTTTATTACTATAGATACTACTCACGTGATAAAAAGATCGAACGGACACTTGCCATTATCAAACCAGATGCTGTAGCAGCAAAATGCACAGGTAAAATTATAGATAAGATAGAACAAGAGGGCTTTAAAATTATCTCTCTTAAAAAAATGAACTTTTCTAAAGAGCTAGCTGAAAAATTTTACGAAGAGTTAAGGGATAGACTCTTTTTTAAAGAGCTGGTAGATTTTATGACCTGCGGACCATCTATTGTAATGATTCTTGAGCGAGAAAATGCTATTAAAGCATGGCGAGACCTCATGGGGCCTACTAATCCAAAAGATGCCCGTGAAGGAACTTTACGCAAACTTTATGGAACTAATATTAACAAAAACGCTGTTCATGGTTCTGACGCTCCTGAGTCAGCACAAAAAGAGATTGCTCTTTTATTCCAAGAGATTAAGTAATAGACCAAGTAATAAGAGAAAGAGGGCTTGGATTTCATCCAAGCCCTCTTTCTCTTAAACTTTTATTTAAATTTTTGCTTTAAATATCAAACCCATTTTGGGGTTACTCTATTGTTAATAACAAATTCTTTTTCACCGACTCTTACAAAAAACAAAAGAGAATATAGATGTAAAACGTTATACGCACTAGTACTCGTAAAATCAACAACATCAATAACGTTACCACGTGCTATAACTGGGCATCCCAACCCGCCTTCTGTACATCCCCTAGGAAAATCTTTATAAAAAACCTTAAAGCTTTTCTTTCTACCATCTGATCCATAAGGAACAATAACTATAAAAGAGTCTTCGCTAGCCCCGCGTATACTACAATAACGAAACTCAATTGCACGCCCAACAGGAACATCAACATGCCATGCCCATATCTCTTCCGGCACAGCATCTGCACTCAAACATTCAAGATCAGCATTTGACTTTACAACACCTATTTCTATTGGCTTATCAAATCCATTAATAACACACATATTTAAACGTTTAATATTTAAATTTCTGGTAGCCCAACATTCTTGTTCAAAAACAATTAAGCTTACTGCAACTGCTGTGATAAAAAACAATTTACTTAAGTATTTCATAAAACTACCTATTTCTAAAAACAATTTAATAAGCGTTTCTTCTCTACTTTTATTTTAATTTTTACAAAATATTAAACATATTTTGGAGTAATATTTAGATTCACAATGTTCCCTTGTATATCCTCAAACCAAAGCACAACTAGATGTAGAACATGTGCAGGCTCCCCTTCAGCACGATGATCTGCAAAATCAAACTGACCGATTCGAATTATCACTGGATAATCCGCACCATGTTCTCTAAAATTAACAGGAAAATCGATATAATAAACATCAAAGCTTTTTCTAACCCCGAAACGGCCATATGGAACATTCACAATAAAAGACTCTTCATTGGCCCCTTCTATACGATCATAATCAATAGTAACTGCATGACCAATTCCAAGATTCACATGCTCAACAACCATATCTTCACCAGGCTGAAGTGTTTCAAGCTCTGCATTAGATCGATAAACATCTATATCAACAGGCATCCCAACAGGGTTTCCATCATGGCCCAAAACAGATTCTCCATGTTCATCAATTTTAAAACAACCGTTTGCAATACGCATATTTAAGTTATGAATATTTATAGCAGGGGCTACAACAGGAGCTGGAAGCACTGGTCCCATCTGCTGAATTGCAGCAATTGCATGAGAAACAACTTGTGCTGGAATATATGCATAAAGGCCCTTTTGTACAAACATAGCCGTTTGTAATGTCAAAACAGTAGCAAAAGAAACTAAAAGTAACTTTCTTGTATTATTCATAAAAAATCCCTCTTTTATAAAAGTTAATATTATCTTTTTAAATAATCAAAAACTAATTAGCTCACGCCCTTCAGACTATGTCTATTCATAACATTTACTTCTGGAATAAGCGCAATTCTTTCATGTGATACTTCATCATCACTTACACTAAAATCATTTATATCAAGTTTATATTTACCAGTTTCATCATCTTTTAATAAAGAAAGATGAAACTGCGTCTCCCCCCTAAGTACCATATAATAAACTTTAAAATCACAAGCTCTAGCATGTTCACATAGGCCTAAAACTTTCACACAAAAATAATCAAGCACAACCCCACACTGCCAAAGCTTATCACCATAAATAAAAACAGAATTAAACCTTCTATCTGATGGAATGTATTCTCTTACCCATTCTCTACCAATTTTGGAAACTCTTGGATTGCAATGAAAATATATAAAAATATCTTTACCGGTTTCATTTACGAATGAAAACCCAGGAGTAGCATCAAGAGTTAAAAAACCGAAACTTAAAACGACAAAAATGGCTCTGCTTATATTTTTTAACAACATTTAATTCTTTCAGGTAAATTTATTATTTTAAAAAGAGTTTTTATTTTATACGATTCACAAAATTTATTCTACTAAATTATTTATAATTCTTTACTTCCAATCTTGTATTTCACATACCCCCCATATACTAAAGAGCAGCTATAACCCTATTCCAAAATTTTAAACAAACAACATACTTTGAAAACATATTGCTCTATTAACAATATCATCAGTTAATGGTTCTTTAAAAACAGGAATTTCACATAAACTTTCTGAACCCTGGTATAGCCAAGCATATTCAATATACAAATAAACAGGATACACCCCCGTAAACAGATATTTTGGTGCAAAGTTTCTAAAATAAACCTTCAATATTTTTTCACTTAACCTATGAGGAAAATACAAAATAAAAAAATCTTGATTACCTATAGCTATATTTTCATATTTAATAGAAAGCACAGCGCCACAAGGAACGTCTCCTAAATATGAACATATTTCACTTAATATAATCTCCCCACCCTTTTCACGAATTATTTTCTCAACCTCTTGAGTACTTTTTAACAATCCAACAACAAAGGTTGTTCCAGTTCTATTAACAATATTCATATTTAAATTTTCTTTATTTTTATCCCAAGTATCTAGATCCAAAATAATGCCTGCACAGGAATGAAATAATAAAACAAACACAAATAATATTTTTGAAATATAAAAAACAGGTTTCATTTTTTACTTTCGAATAAAAATTTTAATTTTTTTAATTTTTATTATAAAATTTATTTAAATTAAATAATATTTTAAATTATATAATAAATTTATTTTTTAATAAAATAATTATATTTTTCCGCTTTTTTGACAATAAAAAACCATTTTTTATCTAAAAACTAAATTTCTAGATTTTTCTTAGAATTCTTAATTCACTTAATAATTATTTGATCTTTTTTGGAATCTATAAAAAATTCTTTTTTATCCTGATTTCTTAATATTTCTATAGCAAGTGGGTTAATCACACTGTTCTGTATCGCCCTTTTTAATGGGCGGGCACCAAATTCTTTTACATAACCCATTTGTGATAAAAATTTCACCGCTTGATCTGTGTATTTAAGTTCTATATTTTTTTCTTTCATGCGCACTATAAGTTCATCAAGCTGTATTTTTACAATCTGACTAACATCCTCTTGCGTAAGGGACCTGAAAAACACAGTCTCGTCTATTCTATTTAAAAATTCTGGTCTAAAACTTTTAAGTAATAATTTTTCTATCTCTTCACGCACTCTTGTCGTGACATCACCAGCCTGTAAAATTAAATCTGACCCCAGATTAGAGGTCATAATAATAATACAGTTTTTAAAAGAGACCGTTCGCCCCTGCGAATCTGTCAAATGTCCTTCGTCTAATATTTGTAAAAAAATATTAAAGACATCTTGATGAGCCTTTTCTACTTCATCAAAAAGTAAAACACTATATGGGTGTTTGCGCACTGCTTCTGTTAATTGTCCACCCTCTTCATAACCAACATACCCAGGGGGGGCCCCGATAAGTCTAGCAACAGAATGTTTCTCCATATATTCTGACATATCTATTCTAATCATCTTGTGTTCGTCACTGAAAAGATAATCAGCTAGTGTACGGGCTACTTCTGTTTTGCCCACACCAGTTGGTCCTAAGAATAAAAAACTCCCAATTGGTTTTTCTGGATTTCCAATACCGGCCCTGTGAACTCTAATAGTATCAGATATTTTTTTTATCGCTTCATCCTGCCCAATAACTCTCTTGTGCAACTCTTGTTCCATAGAGATTAACTTTTGGCTCTCATCTGTTTTTAATTTTTCTACAGGAACCTTAAGCCAGCGAGACAAAACGTGAGTGATATCATCTTCGTCTACCTCTTCTTTGATTAGATGCGTCTTAAGTGTCTTGAGTCTCTCTTGTTCTTGAGACAGCTTTTTTTCAAGCTCAACAAGAGTTCCATATTTAATCTTAGATGCTTTAGTGTAATCACCATCACGCTCAGCTTGAGCAAATAAAATTTTAGCCTCTTCTATCTGTCCTTTTAATTTTCCAATCTCTTCAAGTGGGCGCTTTTCAGACCTCCACTGCTCTAACAAAATTTTATGTTTCTCTTTTAGATTACCCAACTCTTTTTCTAACTCTTTAAGTCGCCCTAAAGAAATTTCATCTTTCTCTTTACTTAAAGCAACTTTTTCTATTTCACGCTGTCTTATTTGTCTTTCAAAACTGTCTATCTCCTCTGGTCTAGAATCTATTGACATCTTAACAGTAGAAGCTGCTTCATCTATTAAATCTATAGCTTTGTCAGGCAAAAATCTATCAGATATCATGCGCGCAGAAAGTGTTACAGCTTTCACTATTGCCTGATCTTTAATTCTAATCCCATGGTGAAGTTCATAACGTTCTTTAAGCCCTCTTAATATAGAGATAGCATCTTGTATAGAGGGCTCTTCTATTAATACCTTCTGAAACCTTCGCTCAAGCGCTGCATCTTTTTCTATATATTTTTTATATTCACTTACAGTAGTAGCACCAACACAGTGTAACATCCCTCGCGCAAGTGCCGGCTTTAATAAATTAGAGGCGTCCATGCCACCACCTGTAGCCCCAGCCCCCACAAGCATGTGAAGCTCGTCTATAAAAAGTATAATCCCCTCTGGCTCTTTCTCTATAGCTTCAAGAATAGCTTTAAGTCGCTCTTCAAATTCTCCCCGATATTTTGTGCCGGCAATAAGAGCACCTAAATCTAAAGTCAAAATTCTTCTGTTCTTTAAGCTTTCAGGAACATCTTTATTAACTATTCTTTGGGCTATCCCTTCTACAATAGCAGTCTTGCCAACACCAGGGTCACCAATAAGTACAGGATTATTTTTTGTTCTACGTGATAATATTTGTACTACACGCCTTATCTCTTCGTCACGCCCAATAACAGGGTCAAGCTTGCCCACTTGTGCAAGTTTTGTTAAATCTCTACAATATTTTTCAAGCACCTGATAATTCACCTCAGCACCCTGGCTCTTCACGCTAGATCCTCCTCTTATTTTCTCTACCCATTTTTTTACGTTTGTGTATATAAACCCATTAGATAAAAGCCACTGGGTAAAATTTTTAGACAAAAATTCTGTACGTGAGAACACCAAAAAAGCTGTATCTATACTTATAAAGTCATCTCCCAGTTTTTTTGATTCACTCTCACACTCTTTTAAAAAATTTTGCACAGACTGGTCAACACCTAACTGTCCACCCTGCACTTTTGGAAGATTAGAAATCTCTCTGTCTATACGTGCGCGAACAGTATTATAATCAAGCCCACATGCTTGCAAACAAGACTTTCCCAACTCATGATCGATAAGAACAGAAAACAGATGTATTAGAACAAGCGTTGGGTTTTGTAATGACTGTGCATGCGAAAAAGATTCTTGTAAGATTTCTGAAAATGCCTGAGTAAATCTCTCTGGATTCATGATATCTCTTCCTTAGGAATAGGAATATAACTTAAATTCTCCGAACGTCCCCAGGCTCTTAAAAAATTTTTTAAATTATAGGCTTTAAGTGTTCTGGATGTCGTCCCAAATGCAGGATCTATACACAAAACCGATCTTCTTTCTCTACTCCAACCAACAACCACTATAAAATGCCCATTACTATATGGGGTGGCTCCCCCACGCAGGCGTCTCACACTCACAGCCACAGGGATCTTTTTGACCAAATAATTATATAAATCATAAAAGCTGTTAAGTCTTTCCACTCTGTAAAACACCTCACCTTTAGACGAATCATAAGCCTGGGCAACGTTAAGCAACCAATTACCATAGATGCTCAAGGGACCATTATCATGCACTTTATCTGCAAAATCAAGGACATATTCATTCATGGGCAAATTTTGCGTATGTTTATAATATTTTTTTGTAAAATAATTAACTAGCATACTTGTCGAGGTAGGGGAACACAAATCTTTAAATCTTGGGTGATCAAGAACCATTTGTGACTGTCTAGGCACCCCCTTAACTACCACAGTTGGGATATTAGACAATAATGGAAGTTTAATAGAAAAATCTTTAGGATTTGACATACAGGCAAAAAGGGCGCTTAATTTTTCAAGTATTGCTCCACCATTTGCTACAACTTTAACTTTAAATGCTCGCCCTTTAAAACCTTTTTGTATCTCTACCCGGACATGTTTTGTGTGCACATAACGATTAAGCTTATTAACAAAGGTTCTTTGTGTATACACCCCCCACTCTGCTAATCGTTGCCACCCTGCCCAGTCTTTGTGCTTAACATTTACCCAAAATATAAATTTACCCTTATCAGGCCGTAAAGCATTCCATGAGAAAATAAGTTCTGTAAAAGAAAAATTAGGCTCACACTCCCAAAGATATTCTTTTTGATCCTGCTTGATCTCCCCGCTGGCAATAAAATGGGTTACTGTCTTTGAAAAATTTTTATATACCCTTTTATTTATTTTACTTAAAGAACTCTCTGGTCTAGATCTAAATTTATGATGTTTACTTTTAGCAAAACACTCCCCATTTATCCCAAAAAGCATTCCTACAAGCGCCACCCAAATCATTAAAGTTCGTACGCTTGGTACGTGTAATACGTAATTCATTACTAGTCCCCCCTCAAAATTCCTAGAAATTTATTACGTCACTTACCAACACAAAAATCTTTAAAAACACAGTCAAGTACCTGTTCAGTTATATTCTTACCCGTTAGCTCAGAAACTTTTTCTAAAAGCTCCTTGAGTTGGCAAGCTATTATTTCATAGTTTAAATTATCTCTCATCTCTTTTACAACAAAACTTAATTTATGTGATATCTCCTGTAACAATCTAAATTGTCGCTGCGTAAGCAAATATGGCGACAAATGTTTTTCACACAAGTCATACACCATAGTATCCAATGTAGAAATTAACTTGTCTATCCCCTGTGAAAATTTAGCAGACACCGCCAACCCCTCCCACACGCGACTACTTTTTTCTTCACCACTTTTGTCTATTTTATTATACACAGTAATACATTTCTGTGTATATTTTCTAATTATTTTCTCGCACATATCTTTAAGCACACAAGAAAATTCGATCGAATCATCTATAACCAAAAGAACTATATCTGATTTGTCTATCTCATTATAAGTTCGTGATATTCCCTCTTGTTCTATTGTCTGGCTAGTACTACGAATACCAGCAGTATCTACAAACGTCCAAAAGATACCATTACGATAAATACTTTCTTCTATTGTATCGCGTGTCGTTCCAGCTATATCTGTTACAATAGCCCGATCTTTACCAACAAGAACATTAAACAGTGTAGACTTACCAACATTTACATCTCCAACAAGTGCAATTCTTATCCCTTTTTTAATATGCTCTTGACAATAAAAACCCTCTATTAATAATTTTATTTTTTCATCTAATATTTTAATTTTATCTTTTATTTTTTCTAAAAGATTATATTCTCGTTCCTCTTCTTCGAGAAATTCAAAACTGGCTTCAACTAAAGTTAAAGTTTCTATCAAAAGTTTTTCTAAATTATAAAATTCATGCGAGAGCGTCCCTTTTACTTGCTCTAGTGCTCGCCTAACTTCTTGCTCATTAGAGGCACATATAAGTTCATTTATAGCCTCTGCCTGTATAAGATCTATCTTTCCGGCAAGAACAGCTCGCTTACAAAATTCACCAGGACTAGCTACTCGAGCTCCACAAGCGATCAAACGGGACATAATTTTCTCAATCACAAATTGGTTATTATGACAACTTATTTCTACAGTGTCTTGTCCAGAAAAAGTCTTTGGTGCACGCATAAGAAAAAATAACACTTCGTCTATAATATTATTTTTATTTAAAGTTATTTGTGGGGTAGCCCAGGCCTGTTGGTCTGGGTTATTTTTATTTTTTTGTGATATAACACCGGCCTGCAGACCGGTGTTATTATTTTCTTGTTCAGAAATCTCTTGATCTATTATATACCCATGATGAATTGTATAAGTTAAACACTCACTAAGCTTTTTACAAGAAGATAAACTAGCACACAGATCAACAACAGAAACAGCCCCGTGCCCAGTAACTCTTATAACCGCAAGCGCACCACTACCTTGTGGCGTACATTGCGCCACAATAACATCATTAACATCACTATTGCCAGGAAGTATTGGTGCCTCTATTTTTTCCATCAGACATATAATTTTTAACTGTTACAACTAACTGAAACCCACGAAACTTTTTTTTGAATCTCTTCTTTAAAAGCTGAATTAACAGGTATGAACAACTTCCCTGAACCATACGTTCAAGTTCATTATCTTCAACTATAGGTTTTTGCAAAACAAGTGTTAAAACATGTCGATCTATTTTAGTTACCCATTCAGTTTGCACCCCCAAAAGTATAAGTAATTCTTTAAAAGAACTTTCTATGTAATTAATATATTCAGGGGCCCATCCCTCCGCTTCTCTTGTCTGCTCTCTTACCAGCGACTCAATAGCTCTTTGTGGACCGTGCTGCCCTTGTGTTTTTACAAAAGTGGTACGTTCCTGCTCTTTTCTCACAGGCTTACCTTCCTCGCGCCCCAAATCTCGTACATCTTTTCTTGGTACTCTTTCTTGACGAACCCTGTTATCTCTAACTTTACTTAACTGAATTTGTTGAACTTGCTTGCTTACACCCTTTGTCTCGTAAGTTATAGAGACAATCGCCGGTTTTTTTGCAAACCCCAAAAAATTACGTTCCCCCTCCTCGAGAACTTTAATAGTAAATTCAGTAGGTCGCCCAGACTCAATCCACGCTCGCTCAATTGCCCTTGTAACAGATGAGGCCTCTTGAAGCATTGACTTCATGAGATTAAACCTTTCTTGATATCGTAATAAACTGTCCCAAGCTTATTTAAAATCACAAAATTATTTTTAACAAATATTAAATTTCTGCTAGCGACAAATTTTTATTAGTAAGACTACTTGTCTAATAAAAAACTTATCAAAAATTTAACACCGGTGCAACTGAAGCCTCACTTTTAACTATTTTTATGATAATGGAGCGGGAAACGGGATTCGAACCCGCGACCCTTGCCTTGGCAAGGCAATGCTCTACCGCTGAGCTATTCCCGCCCTTTAATATTAAGAAATCTATAAAGAACTCACAAAAGAATCTACGGGTAAAGAATTCCTTTGTCAATTATTTTTTCCCATAAAATTACATCTCAACAAGTGTTACTACTCCGTGAAGTTTAAGTGGGGGAAGCTTATAAAATTGAACAAAAGATGGGGTAAGTCTCTTGATAACAGAATATATTTTCCAAAAAATATTTTTTGTCACTATAGCCTCAAGCCCATAAAATATCACTTGTGGCGCTATTCCCGCATTTTGTAAAATCTTTTCAATATCAATTACCTCCATATAACCCCTATGAATCTCAAATATACGTAACCCATCAGCTAAAGTTCCCTTAAAAAATCCAATAACACCAAATGGGTCATCTCTAGTTACTACAGAGACAATAATATTATCCTCATAAACTATATTATTATCAAAAAGAGTTTGCGCTATATACGGTTGTATTGTAGAAATATCACGAGCAAAAAAAAGAGCCGATCCTTTAAGTTTTACTGAATTTTTATAAACGTCTATATATTTACTTAAAAAATTCTCTAGTAACACCGGCTGAAGGGATTTATAAAGTTTCTTTTGCCCCATTGTGTGTATAAGAATAAGAATGAATGGAACAAGTCCAATAATTATAGACCAGTACCCACCATTTTGGATCTTTAGCATTGTAGAACAGAAAAACATAACATTTATAAATGTCAGAAAAGAGGCGATTAAAAATCGCACCTTATTATGACGCAAGTAAAATATCCATGTCATCATAATTCCCGTGAGTGTCATTGTTCCAGAAACCGCTAGTCCATAGGCAGAAGCCAAGTTATCTGATTCTTTAAAAATTAAGATCATAAAAATTACTGCCAACAAAAGAAGCCAATTTATAAAACCAATATAAACCTGAGAGCGCAACTTACTTGATGTATAATCTATTTTTAATTTAGGAAATATATTAGTCGTGATCCCCTGGTAAACAACAGAAAATAGTCCACTTATTAACGCCTGTGAGGCAATAACTGTAGCAATAATACTTAAAATCAAAAATGGTAAATAAACATAAGAGAAATTTTCAAACACCATAGCAAATAAAACGCTTTTTGTAGATTTTTGGTTTAATAATAAAAAAGCCCCTTGCCCCAAATAATTAATAACAAGTGAAACAAACACAAAATACCAAGCTTTTATAATAGGTCTTCTTCCGAGATGTCCCATATCTGCATAAAGAGCCTCACCTCCAGTTGCGCACAAAATAACACCAGCCAGAACAAAAAATGTTGCCCAACCATGTTGGAAAATAAAATAAAGAGCGTAAAAAGGGCTTATAGCTTTTAAAATAGATGGATATTTTAAAATACACACAAACCCAAAAGCCAAAAGCGTACTAAACCAAAGCAACATTAATGGCCCAAATGCAGCACCAACACGCTCTGTCCCTCTTTTTTGAAATGCAAATAAAAAAATACATATAAGACAGGCAATTATAATTAAAAGACTGCACCCTTGTCCAAAATGAGAAAAACTTGGAATAAATAATAACCCTTCAACTGCACTTAAAATACTCACAGCAGGAGTAATAACCCCATCCCCCATAAAAAGTGATATTCCTATAAAAGACAGAAAAGTAACCAGCGTTACTTTCCAGGGGGATTTTAACATAGGAACAAGCAATTCTTTTAAAACAATAGTCCCACCTTCACCTTTTTTACCTAAGCTCATTGCAAGCCAGGCATACTCTAAAAATACAACGAGAATTAATGTCCAGATAATAAGAGAAATAACACCCAAAATATTATAATAAGTCGTAGGAAGAAACAAAAATATAGCTGATAATGTGTAAAGAGGACTTGTTCCAATATCTCCAAAGACAACTCCCAAAGATTTTACAATCTCACTCCCCCCCAATTTATCTTTTAAACTGGAAAAGCTTAACTTTCTCCAAAACATACCCATAAAAAACCACCTTTTCGCTTATCTGCACATTAAATAACATTTATTTAAACATTATCACTCTTACTAAGATATTACAATTTTTATGTTTTTATTTTACTTATTATAAATTTTTGTTTATAATTTAAATAGATAATTATCTAATAGAAAATAAATAAACAAGGGGGAAGAAATTATGAAAAAAATATTTTTATCTTTTTTCTTACTTTTTAACATAATTTATTTAAACGAATCTCTAACCATGAGCAAAGTTAAGTTTAATACTTATCCAAATGAACAAGAGACAATAAAAAACCTTACAAATTCTATCTTTCTAGACTCAAGAAGGCACTTCATAACAGCAGCACTAGAGACAGTAGAGCGAACGCTATTTTCATTTCTTTCTTCTCAATCCCAAGATAGATTTAATCATATTATTAGAATTATATTAAACGCTCTTTACATGCACAACGAATCAATAATAACAAGCACAGAGTTAATACCAGAACATTTAAAATCATATCTTTATGGATGTATTACAGCGCACCAAGAACATAATTTACTTGAAAAAATTTTACGCCAAACCCCAACAAAAACAACAACTGCTCTTGAATTTAGTTTTGGAATCGAATGTGCCTCAGGAGAAAACCAAGATTTTTTAGATTATATTTCAGCAATAATTGCCTCTTTAAATTTACAAAATATTCTTATTAAACCAGCTCTAACCTTTTTAATGGAACAGAATGAAAGAGCACTTAATTACACCTTAGAGATCTTAGGAGTCCCATCTTTAAGAGATACAAGTGGAACCATTGACTATCGCGCCTCGCTTGTTCAACACATTCTTCGTCACAGACGAGAACTACTTGATTATGCTAACCAAAGATTAGAAGAGATTATAGAAGGGACAAGAATTCCAGAACGAATTAGAAAAGAGAGCAGATTTATTCATGAAGCTATACACCAAACAGACTGCCCATATTGTTGTACAGTACAAGTAGATACTGTGTTCTGTCATGAACTTCATACTGCATGTCAAGATTGCTATCGAGACATTATACTAACACCCCATTATCAAGAAACGACATACGCTGTAGATGCTGCCGGAGAACCTATAATAGATCCTATGACTGGACAGCCTGTAATGGGGCTTGTAGATGTCATGCCAATTCCACCAAGCTGTCCCATTTGTAGACAACCACCACTTATACAACCAGAGTAAAAATATTATAAAACAATAAAATAAATAATATTTAAAAGTTATTTTAATAAATTATTTAATTTTATAGTAAACGCATGTAACGTTATATAAAGTTATAAAAAACATTAAGGGACCACATAATTAAAAAAGTGATGCATTTATGGAGAAAATATTCAGGTTAATTTTTACCGGGCTCATTTTATTAATCTATATTAACTTCACATCTGCCATGGAATCTAATAAAGATGACAAATCAGTATCTGTGTTTGATAAACAACTTAGGTTCCAAAAAGAAAATGTCTTATGCCAATCACTTACACTCCTGCACGATAAGCTTTTAATACTCGCAAGAACACTTGCAACACCAAAAACTAAACCAAAAACAGAAGAGCAAAAGCTTGTAGAATCAGCAATAACTTATTTAATACAGGACGCTGGAACAATAACTTATTTAATACAGAGTCCTGAAAAGGAGCTCGTAAAAACACTTGAGCAACTTAGGGTTCCGCTTTTAAGAAAGCCTATTTCTATGCAACCAGATTATCGCGCCTCACTTGTTCAACACATTCTTCGTAACAAAGAAGAGCTACTTGTTTGTGCTAACCAAAGATTAGAAGAGATTCTAGCAGATACAAGAACTTCAGAGCTGGTTAGAAAAGAGAGCAGATTTATTCAAGAAGCTATACTCCAAACAGACTGCCCATATTGTTGTACTGAACAAGTAGATACTGTATTTTGTAGTAATCTTCATGTTGCGTGTAGCAATTGTTATAAACAATCTATTCAAATCCTACACTACTATGAGGACCGTCCAATAAGACAAGATTGCCCTATTTGCAGAGAAAAACCGCTTACACAACCAGATTAATCTTTAAACAAAGGCAATTTTATGAGGAAAATATTTAGGTTAATTTTTACCGGGCTTATTTTATTAATCTATATTAACTTCACATCTGCCATGCGACTGCAATTATATAGGAGTGAGAAGTCTAGGTGTCAACAAGAAAATGTATTATGCCAATCACTTACACTTCTGCGCGATAAACTTCTAATACTCGCAAGAACACTTGCAACACCAAAAACTAAACCAAAAACAAAAGAGCAAACACTTGTAGAACTTGTAGAAAATGCACTAACTTACTTAGTAATTGGCTCTGAATTGGAACTTGTAGAAACGCTTAAGCAACTTGGAGTCCCACTGTTTGAAGAAAAAATAATAGGGTGGAAAAGGGATCTAAGCTATAAAGTAGGCATAAAATTTGACATAGAATCAGAAAAATTAGCAAAACCTGACTATCGCGCCTCACTCGTTCAGTTTGTTCTTCGCAATAGAGATAAATTCTTAAGCTGTGCCAGAAAAAAAATTGACTCTATTCATAACTATACAAGCTTAAAAAAAGATCAAAGATCTAATGTAATTGATATTAAAAGAGGCCTAAATCCGGAGAAATGCCCAATTTGTCAGGTGGAAGACCAAGATTACGAATCTAAAGAAAAACCAATTGAATCTGTTCTGATAGATACAATATGTTGCAGTAATCTTCACGCTGAGTGCGAAGAGTGTCTACTAAATTTGGTAAAAAACCCAAAGCCAGAAACATCACACTTCGCCGAAGACACCGCCCATGGAGAAAGCGTAGCAGATGCACCTGATCTTTCTAGAGATGAAGCCGAAAGCCTTAGAGCTCTATTGGCGAGATCAGGACTTACAGGAGTTAAACCAGAACCTCTATTATGTCCTGTTTGCAGGTGTGAACTTTTATTGCAACCAGACAGAAAATTTTTAATCAGCTATTACCCACATGATTAAAACATTATTAAGCTATCCAAGACAAGTTGACAATCTGGCTATAACAAGTTAGGATACAGCATTATCATCACTATTATAAAAATGGTAATGATAGTGCCGGGATAGCTCAGGTGGTAGAGCAGAAGACTGAAAATCTTTGTGTCAGCGGTTCAACTCCGCTTCCCGGCACCATTTTGTTTTGTACAGCACTTGCAGGAAAAAAATATATAAAATTAGTGTATTATGTTTGATTTTCTTTCTAAAAAATTTTTTGGAATTTTAAGTTGGTTAAAAGACCGTGGGCGGCTTACAGAAGAAAATATAAGTCAGGCACTTGATCAGGTTAGGAGTGCTCTTCTTGAAGCAGACGTCCCACTTGAAATCGCAGAAACTTTTTTAAAGCTTATAAAAGATGACACAATTGGGGAAAAGATTAATAGCACCCTAAATCCAGGGCAACAACTTATTAAAATAGTTCACAAAAGACTTCTTGAATTTCTCGGGGGGGCTAACACATTGGATCACGTAACTTATGCTATCCCCTCTGTAATTATGGTCATGGGGCTTCAAGGGTCAGGTAAGACTACAACAATTGCAAAGCTTGCTTATCAGGTACAAAAACAGGCACAACAAAGGGGAAAACACAGAAAAATTCTTTTTGCCTCTGTAGACTTTTATAGACCAGCTGCAATTGACCAATTAGAAATTTTAGCACAAAAAACAGGTGTAGACTTTTATAAATCACCCTATTCTGATCCCATAAGAACATCGCAAGATACTCTTGAATATTTTAAAAAAAATCTTTATGAACTTTTATTTTTAGACACAGCAGGAAGATTACATGTAGACATAGACATGATGAAAGAATTAAGCGAAATAAATAAAAAAATTACCCCAAAATATAAATATTTAGTTCTTGATTCCATGACAGGACAAGAATCTTTAAGCGTCGCCAAAAGTTTTAATGATTCTATAGGATTCGATGGGGCTATTATAACTAAGCTTGATAGTGACACAAGAGGAGGAGCTGCATTTGCTTTTAGATTTGCCCTTAAAAAACCTATTGTTTTTGTTGGCACAGGTGAAAAAACAGAAGATTTAGAAAATTTCGTTCCTGAGCGTATGGCTTCAAGAATCTTAGGAATGGGAGACATGCTAACACTTATAGAAAAGGCTGAAGAAAACATAAGTGAAAACACAAGTAAAGATCTATCAAAAAGATTTATTGAGGGAAATTTCACGTTAAAAGATTTCGCCCAACAGCTTTCTCTAATTGACAAAATGGGCTCTTTTCAAAAGATCTCTAGATATTTACCAGGAGTACCAACTGTTTCGCAAGACCAGATGGAAAAAGGGCAAATAGAAATTAAAAAATTTAGGGCTATTATATCATCAATGACCCAAAAAGAATGTATAATCCCAAATATTCTTGATGCTTCAAGAAAAAAAAGAATAGCCCAAGGATCAGGAACAAGTGTGCAGGAAATTAACCAATTATTACAAAGATTTGAACAAAGTAAGCAATTTGTTAAACTATTTAAAAACAATAAGTTCAAAAGGTTTTTATAATTATCTAATTAACTAAAGGAACTTTTATAATGGCAGTTATGATCAGATTAAGCAGAATTGGTAAAAAAAATAGACCCTATTGGCGTGTTATTGCAGTTGATTCTCGTAAAAAACGCGATGGTGCTTATTTAGATAATCTTGGCACGTATGATCCAGTTAAGCACAGGGCATTGCAGCTTAATAAAGAGAAAATTCAAGAATGGGTTAAACAAGGGGCTATATGTAGTAATGCTGTAATTAAACTTCTTAAGGCAAAGGCACCAGTAAGTGCTCAAAACGTTTAAAGATTTGAAAAACCTAAATGTATAGTGAGATAAAGAATCGAAGGAATACATTATGCACAGGAGAGAAAGCATGCTTAAGGAACTTGTAGAACAAATCGTGAAAAAGCTCGTAGATAAACCAGAAAGTGTTGTTGTTACTGAGGTCAGTGGCGAACAATCGACTATTATAGAACTTCGTGTTGCTCCTGAAGATCTTGGTAAGGTTATAGGTAAAGAGGGTAGAACTGCTAGGTCTATTCGTACCTTGGTACAAGCAGCTGCATCTAAAGAACACAAACGGGCAGTATTAGAAATTCTTGAATAAAAGTGTTAAATAATAGTACTGGCCTGTAATCAGTACCAGTAATAAATAAAAGTGCTTTAAAATATCCCCCTCTAGTAAAGAGGGGGAAAATTTTTCTAAATTAACCAATGAAAATCTCTTTAATTACAGTTTTTCCAGAATTACATAAAACTTTTTTGCAAACAAGCCTCATTGCTCGAGCTTGTGAGAAAAAATTAATAGAGGTCAATCTTGTTCGCTTTTCAGACATGTGCGCCCCTAAAGAGCGCATAGACGAACCAACTGTAAGCCATGGGGCCGGGATGATCATAAAGCCGGAGATCACACAAAAGGCTATAGAACAGTGTCAAGAAAAATGGGGAAATGGATTTAAAATATTTTTTTCACCCCAAGGACAAAAACTTACACAGCCCCTACTTAATAAATTTTCAGAAAAATTTAATTCTCAAGAAAATACACACCTAATACTTGTGTGTAGTCGTTATGAGGGCATAGACGCAAGAGTAGAAGAACACTATGCAGATCTGGTACTCTCTATTGGGGATTATGTGGTAATGGGAGGGGATCTTCCTGCACAAATATTTTTAGAGGGGCTATTACGCCTTATGCCTGGTATTGTCGGGAAAAAAGAATCTGTCGAAAAAGAGTCTTTTCAGGGCCCTGTGTTAGATTATCCAGAATACGGGCTTCCAGTAGAATGGGAAGAAAAAAAGATTCCAGAAATCCTACGAACTGGAAATCATAAAGAGATCTCACAGTGGCGTACAACACAGGCTTATAAAAAAACATTTCTTTCACGCTTTGACTGGTTTGTATCAAGTAACCCAAGCACACAAGAATGTGCACTTATGCATACACTTATACCATCTCACTATATTGCAATTATGCATACAGACGTTAAATTAAAAGTAGAAGGGGTTGGGAATACTTCAATAGCATCACTTGATATACACGACGCAGCAAGAGCAAGTATTACTTATGGGATAAAAAATCTTTTCATAGTTTCACCCCTGCAAGATCAACAGGAGATTTTAAGAACTTTTCTGAAGTTTTGGGGGTCAGAGATTGGAAAAAAATATAACGAAAGTAGACAACAAGCCGTCTCTTGTGTACGGCCAGTGTTCTCTTTTCAAGAGATGATAGAAACTATAAATAAACAAGAAAATATGAAAGCCCCTATTATTATCACGACATCAGCACAAAATATTAAATATGGGAAACAGATAGATTTTTACTCACAGGGAAAAGTCTGGCAACAAGATCGCCCAGTATTATTTCTTTTTGGTACAGGACAGGGGTTAAGTGATAAAATTCTAGAAAAAAGTGATTACACGCTATTACCCATATCTGGGCTTACAGAATATAACCACTTAAGTGTTCGCTCGGCTATATCTATCGTTCTTGATAGATGGTTAGGGTTACATTCAAAGATTTATTAATTTTTGTGTTATTTATGCGCACTATTGTCAAGTCTAATCGATAGTATATACTTAAAGTTATAATCTAGATTTTTATAAAAATATAAATATCAAAAGGACCTAAATGAAAGCGTCAGGTATAACAAAAGAGACAGTTCTTAATTATGGCATTATAGATAGAAAGTTCCCTGAATTTAAAGTGGGCGACACTATAGAAGTCTCCCAACTAGTAAAAGACGGGGAAAAAGAGCGAATTCAGCTTTTTGAAGGAGATGTGATAGACATTCACAGAAATGGTGTTGCAACAACATTTACAGTAAGACGCATTGGTGCAAACGGCATAGGCGTAGAAAGAATCTTCCCATATTACTCACATTATATTAGCGATATAAGATTTATAAAACACGGCAAAGTACGAAGAGCTAATTTAAGATATCTTAGAGAAAGGATTGGTAAATCAGCTAGAATTCAAGAAGAGATTTTAACAAAAGAGGAACAAAGTAAACCAGAGGTAACCGCTAAACAAGAAACAAAAGAATCTTAGGTCATTTATATATAAAAATAATAAAGCCCCTATTTGTCATAAGACAAACAGGGGCTTTATGAATATAAAAACATAAACCTAGGGGGATCTCCCATACCAAGCCAAAGACCCATAATTAAAAATAAATAAACTTTATGCTCACAAAAAATTTTTTAAAAAACACTTTTATTTTTTCACTTATACTTTCACTTTCCAGCTGTACACAAAAACAAAATACCCCAAGATTATTAGCAAAAGAACCAGATATATCTGTCCCCCTTGGCTTTCACCTGACAAGCCAGCAAACACCTACTGTCAAACCTAAAGTTTCTAACTTCAGCTGCTACAAGGGTCACATGTCTGTCACAAATGTTATAAATTATTATATGCACGAAATGGAACGTACCGGCTGGGAGATAAAAAATCTTTCTAGTACACACAAAGGGGTTCTTGTTTGTACTAAAATAAATAAATCTTGTGTGATCTTCATAACTCGTGATGAGCTAAGAACGCAAATAGAGATTTTTACTAAAAAAGATTAATTATTTAATCTTTTTATTACTTATCTTCTAGTAACTTTAGTTTTAATAAAACTCCAAGCCTTCTTTAATTCACGATTTACGCTTTTTCCCATTAATAACGCCCACCCAGTTACAATCATTAAAACTCCCTGCAAAAATGGGAGAAATAATCCTATGATCCCAACAATAATAAGTGTTATACCCAAAAATTTAATAAAATATTTTTTTAAAATATCTTTAAAATACATCTACTCTTTCTCTTTTTAGCAAAATTTTTATCTTATTACACTTGTAAAAGCAAGAAATTATTGTAGAATTTTATTGTACAAAGATATTGGGAAGTCGTCTAGTGGCAGGACTCTGGACTCTGACTCCAGCAACAAAGGTTCGAATCCTTTCTTCCCAGTTTTCGCTTAGGGGGTATCTCAGAAAGCCGTCTAAGCTTCAACCGGGCAAGCCCGCCTCAATTGGCCAAAAAACGTTTATAAATATTTAAAAATATTAGGTTTTTATTATGAAAAAACAGATATCATTACTAATCTCATTATTCACAAGCATTTTTTCTGCTATGCCATATGACACAGATAAATCAACTGTTGATAATTCAAACTATGCTATTGCTGAAGGCGAAGAGGGCAAAGACTATTTATTACTGCTTAATGAGATTTATAATCCAGCCTCTTTCAAGCTCTTGGAGCAACATGTTAGACAGGGCTATTCGGTACTGGATTTAGGATGCGGCTTAGGACTTTGTAGTCAACATGCAGCAAAACTGGTTGGTGAGAAAGGCAGCGTGTTAGCAATAGATATGAGCCAAGCTCAGATCGATGTTGCTGAAAGTATAAAAGCAAAAGAATTTAAAAACCTCCATTTTCAAAAGTTGTCAATTTTTGAATTGGAAAATTTGGACCAAAAATTTGATGTCATATATGCCCGTTTTTTATTAATCCATTTACCAAACTTACAAAACATATTAGAACAAATTAAAAAGGTACTCAAATCAGATGGCAAAATAATCATTGAAGATGTAACAGGTAATCATACGTTTTATAGTGAGCCACACTCACAAGCATTTGAAGAAATTAAACGTTTTGATAAGCTTCAGTTTGAGGTAGAAAAAACAGATGATTGTTATTTTGAACAATTTCCAAAACTTCTGATAGATTCTGGTTTTTCAATCAGGGCTTTGACAAGATTTCATCCAAAACTTGATAATTTGCATAAACGATCAATCTTAACCTATGGCTTATCATCGATTAAAGATGCTTTGATCAAAGCAAATAAAATAACATTACAAGAATACAATCATGCATTCCAACTTCTTAAAGAGCTTGAAAAAAGAGAGGACATTACCATTTATGCATATGAGATGGGACAAGTTGTTATACAATTAAGATAAACTCCAGATCAGGAAACTGGGTTGACAAAAATAGCCAGGGAAATTCAAATGTGTAGATCAGTTTTCTCTTTTAAGGAGAACATTACGGCTAAAGAATACACGGTCATCATCGAAAAAATTGCAAGTGTTGTTGAACTGCCTGTGTACCACACACCCAAGCGAAGACCATTAACTTAGTTACAAAAAACGTAAAAGAAGCAATCGCACTTTATGAAAAGATTGGCAAAATGAAGATCAGCAAACTCAATTTAATTAAAGCTTGGCTGTATTTATCGGAAGCACAAGATCATTTTTGATTATAGCCAATGAAAAACCAAACGTTTTCATAAGTTTTGAAAAAGTCTTCACCGTGATATTTTTCTTGGTACCAGACCGGATACCCTGAACAATTGCCGGGGAAACACCAGCAAGCTTTGCTAGCTCTCGCACTGAAACATTATCTTGTTCCATCGCCGCAAGCAGCATCTCTGATATTAAAAACTCTTTATGCTCATGCTCAAATCTCTTTTTTTGTTTTGGCGTAAGTGATTTAAGAAATTTTCCGCATGTTGTATTTTCATTTTTGCTCATTAATGCTTTGCTCACAATATTTTTAGTCATAATACGTTCCTTCGTGGACTCGTCTTGTATAGTCTTCTTTATACCTCAACGCCTTTTCTTTTTCTCGAGACAACAATTTATCTCGCTTTTTCTCAAAGGCATTAGTGATGATTATCTTTGCCCCTATAAAAAAGAAGCATAAAAATCTATCTGGCTTAGGCTTGAAGACAAAGAGGCCATCTCCTTCGTTATTAAACTTTTCTTTATTAAAAATTTTGCCAGTATCTGCCATTGTTATGAGCAAACTAGTCAACCTTTCCCTACCTATAACAGACATTTCATTAAAATATTCCAAGGCCTGACTTTTATTTTTTGCATCAAAATACCATTCTATGGTAAACTTTTCGCCTTGCCATGCTATGAAATTTTCTTTTTTCATTTTAGCCTTGTCATGATATTTTATAACTATTCATCGCAATGGTGTATTACTATAATAGCACGGGCAAGAAAATAAAACAAACAAACATTAAATTTAATCGATTAGCGACTTTAGCCAAGGGTTTAGCTCAGACTGGAATTTCAGCTTTAGAGTCAGGATAAAATCCAGATCCAATAAAATATTTTTTCCCAGTTTCTTTATCTTCAACTTCACGCACGTAAGAGATTTTTTTTGCCCCTTTCCATCGATAAGCAACCCATCCACCACCATTTTTGGCTGTATTAATTATCGCCTTTATAAAATAAACACCAGATTCATCTTTGCTATCGATAAAGTTTTTTCCAATCATCTCTTTGAATTTACCTATTCCCATACATTTACCATCGTAATCATAAGCAAAAATATATAAATCT
>Ga0233425_10003057_pt1 | contig 31438 bp, 33 predicted proteins | sample Watercolumn_Towu_2_FD_181712 | JGI IMG/M metagenome (GOLD analysis project Ga0233425, IMG submission 181712) | Freshwater microbial communities from Lake Towuti, South Sulawesi, Indonesia - Watercolumn_Towuti2014_140_MG | ecosystem: Environmental > Aquatic > Freshwater > Lake | place... | reverse complement strand
GGAAGGGTAGGGTTATGAAGGATTCTCTCCTTGGCGAGTCGCTGAGGCGACCTGATCCCGCGCTACGCGGGACTTGCTGGAATGACAGAAAAAACGAAGCAAGCTTTGGAGAATTGGACACTAAGAGAGATTTAGCGTTTATGAATTTGTTCCACGTGGAACATTTTGGCGGAGATATGTTGGGCAGTGTGCAGAATATGGCATCCCCGCTCATCCTTGCTCGCACAAGCACTTGCTCCGAGGCGCCTGCCCCAGCTCGACATCCTGTCGGTATGGTATCAAGCAAAACCGCTCGGGTGCCATATCTCGCCTGCTATTCTCTTCATTGGGGTTATCGCTCCGCCGTGGGTGGGGCCATGCTCTCAACATCAATGACTGCGTCTCATGTTAAAATTCCGGATGCCGGATCTTATAAAAAATGCCCTTATCTTCATGCTGATTCTCTTTCTGCTCCGGAAAAAGGTTGCAATAGGACATGTCATGCTTATATGTTCAGCTGCGCTCGCAGGTCTCTACGCAATGAACATCCAGCAGATCTCCCTTGCGATAAAAAAGGCCGCAACGGGCAGTATAACCCTAAAACTGCTTTTAGCCCTTTCGCTCATCAGGATATTTGAGCTTGTCCTGAGGGAGAACAATATCCTCTCATCAATGATGTCCGCTGTCAGGGACTCGCGCATATCCAGAAGGGCAGTGATAATATCCATGCCGCTGCTGATAGGGATGCTGCCCTCACTCGGAGGAGCATATTTTTCTGCGCCAATGGTTAAGGAGGCAACAGAGGGAATGGATATGGATAAGGAGGAGCTGGCCTTTATAAACTACTGGTTCAGGCATCCCTGGGAGTTCATCCTGCCGCTCTACCCCGGGATAGTCTTTGCATCTGCGGTGGCCGGAATACCGCTTCGCAGCCTGGTCATGTCCAATCTTGTCTTTGCCGCTGCAATGATGATTACGGGCTTTATCTTCAGCATGAGGTCTGTTGAAGCAGCCGGGAATGAGCATGAAGAGGAGGTTGACGGCTCAGACAGAAATTGGCCGAGCTTTATTCCGATTGGAATAGTGCTTATCCTTGTAATTCTTCTGAGGATAGAGCTGCATTATGCGCTTGTGGTGGTCATTGTCCCGCTGTTCGGCTTCTATAGATACAGTCCGAAGAAGATCTATCAGGCATTCAGATACGGCTTTTCGATGGATGTCATTATAATGATTGCAGGCATTGTTCTTTTCAAGGAAACTATGGAGGCGTCCGGGGCAATAGCGAACCTTGCAAAGCTTTTCTCTGAACACGGCATACCTTCGCTGCCCATATTCTGCATCCTGCCGTTCATTGCCGGCATGCTTACCGGCCATACAGTCGGTTTTGTCGGAAGTTCCTTTCCTCTACTTCTAAGCCTGGGAGGTGATGAGCAGCATCTGCTTATATATCTGGCCTTTGTTGCCGGTTTTGTTGGGGTGATGCTCTCGCCTGTGCACCTCTGCCTTGTGCTTACGAGGGAATATTTCAAGGCAGATCTTGCGGGGATATACAGAAGGATCGTCCCTGCGAGCACGATAATCTTTGCCATTGCTTTAATGCAGTATTATTTCAGGAGATAGGACTGTAAGGGCTATTTCTGGTTCCCTGCCAAATTTCCCATAAATTACCATCCTTACATTTAGCCCGTAATAACAGTAAATACCATCTAACCTTATGATATTGCTATTTTTTTTGCAATATATTTTCCCTTTTCATTTGTTACTTCCTGTGCTATGATTCTGCTCATGAATGGGAAAAGACCCGCAGGGTGTAGTAGTTGTTGTACGAAGATAATAAAATGAAATCAATAATAATCCTATGCTGTAGTCTATTGCTCTGCTTTCTTTTTGGCTGTGATGGATTCCGGTCGCTACGTGCAGATATTAATTTGAAAAATGAGAAGCCTGACTACGATTATAAATCGGCACTCCAGTTAATCGACAATCTTTCCGATAAGCATAATCTCAAATGTTCCTACACAGAAGATGATTTTGTTAGATACTGCAGCCTTGAGTCAGCTCATCTCGCAAGTCGCGTTAATCTAAAGACGGGCATTTTTGCTATAGACCTATCAGAATTTGGTCCAATCGGAGCCACAAAAGGATATCAACTTCTGAATAAGGATTTGTCAGACATGATTCAAGGGACTTTCAAGAAAGACTCCGTAATTATAAATCCTGTGAGGTGTGCTCCGTATTTTGAGACGGAGTTCTATGTCAAATTACACGACAGAAGACCCAAGATATTATATTTTGTCCCCTGGTCTATCGAGCTAGAATTCAGTGATGCCGTGGCAGTCATCGAGCCCATCGTTAGAAATAACGGCATGAAGGAAACAGGTTGCTACGCTATGGACAAAAAAAATAAATGCAGGCGATACGTTGGTGGCGACTATATAGGCGTCTGGGAATCAGTTAGGCTTGATTTATTTGGTGATACCGGTTCTGAAACAATGCATGTTGAATTATCCGATTATTCATGCAGAGAAAGCGAACTGACAAAGCTGCTCTATGACGAAATATTGCGGAAAATGACTGAATCATTCGGAGAGACTGCAATCAGCATACCCGAGAAAAAGAAATAATGAATCAGCGCCCTTCGCATGGCGCTAGCCCGGAGTTTATCCTGCATTCTGCAGGGGTCCTCCCGCATCTCCCTCGCAGCGCGGGACTCAGCGCCCATGTTAGCAGATCAAAATCCTACCAGGCAGTAACCATATGCCATGAATATTGGTATTGACATTGGTATAAACAAGTTAAATAATATTTAGGGTGGCTAAATAGTGCTATGTTTATGGAGGTGTTAAATGTCTGGCGTAAAGACCGCGATTTCATTAGAAGAAAATTTATTTAATCAAGTCAACCAATTAGCCAATGATATGCATGTGTCGCGTAGCAAATTATTTACCCTTGCTGTCAAAGATTTTTTAAAAAAACAGGAAAACAACAAATTGCTTGCTCAACTTAATGCGGCTTATAGTGATTCTCCAAGTGAAGAAGAAACAAGTATTTCGAAAGCCATGCAGAGAAAACAGCGACAGATTGTGGAGCAAGGATCATGGGAATAAAACAAGGTGAAATTTATTGGGTAGACCTGGGCGAGCCAGGCGGGTCTGAGCCTGGCTACAGGCATCCACATATTGTAATCCAAAACAACATATTTAATTTAAGCAACATAAGTACAGTTGTTGTCTGCTCGCTCACCACGAATTTGATAAGAGCTGAAGCTCCTGGAAATGTGGTCCTTGACAAGGGTGAAGCAAAATTACCTAAGAAAAGTGTAGTTAATATTTCACAAATTTACACATTGAACAAAAAAGACTTAACTGAGAAAATTGGTCAGGTCTCAGAAAAGAGAATGAAAGAAATTCTTGAGGGCCTAAAGCTTCTTATGGAGCCAAGAGATTTATAGATATCATGGATAACACGGCGCTGAGCTTGAGCTCTCAGCATCCTGTGTTGAGTCATAATAAAGGCCTATCCCCAATATGCTGCCCTCTGATCTGCATCCTGAACAAAGGTACAGGGATCGCCATAAAAGTCACTTTGACAAGACCGGATTTATGCTATATTTAGTTACTGAATGCTTAAAGAGCTCAAGATAAAAAACCTCGCCATAATAGATGATCTGACCGTCAGGTTCGATGGCGGACTCAATGTGCTTACAGGTGAGACAGGCGCAGGCAAATCGATAATTGTCGATGCGCTCGGTCTTGCGCTCGGTGACAGGGCGCAGAGCGATCTTATCAAATCTGGCGAAAAAGAGGCATCAGTGCAGGCCTTTTTTGATCTTGAAGAAGATATCGCCGGTCTCCCTGATATTGGGATCGATCTTTCCGAAGGACTGCTGCTTCGCAGGACCATTTCGAATTCTGGCAAGAGCAGGGCATATATAAATGATACGATGGTCACTCTTCAGACCCTTGCAGAGACAGGCAGGCTGCTGGTCGACATACACAGCCAGCATGAGCACCAGAGCCTTCTTACTGCAGAGAAGCAGAGGAATATGCTGGATGCCTACGGAGGCCTCAGGAATGAGGTCGAAAAGGTGGGCAGGTGCCACGAGGCCGTTCAGAAGACATCTAATGAGTTGAATGATCTTACCGGAAAGGTGAAGGAGCGCGCATACAGGATAGACCTTCTGAGCTTTCAGGTGGATGAGATAGAGAAGGCCGGACTTCTGCCTGACGAAAGGCAGGAGCTCGAAGAGGAGAGGCAGCTGCTTGCAAATGCAGGCAGGCTGCAGGAGGCCACACAGGCTGCCTATTCCATTCTGCATGAAGAGGAGGGTTGCTGCCTCGATGACCTCTCAAAGGCGATATCAAGGCTCAGAGATCTCTCTTCATTTGACAGCGGGCTTAAGCAGGTGCTTGAGGAGCTTGAGTCTGCGAAGCCTCTTCTTGAGGACGCTGCGATATCCCTTAGGTCATGCAGGGACAGATATAATGTCGATCCCGGGAGGCTTGATCAGGTTGAAGAGAGGCTTGAACTGATCAGGCGCCTCTCGAAAAAATATGGCGAGGGCATAAAGGATATACTCGAATACAGGAGCAGGGCAGCTGAAGAGCTCGCGACGCTCACAGCCTCTGATGAGCGTCTTCATGGACTCGAAGAGGAGCTTAAGGACCTTAATGAGAAGCTGAACAGTGCTGCCGTTACGCTTTCTGAAAAGAGAAAAAAGACTGCCGGAAAGATCGAGTCTTTGATAGAAAAGAACCTCAAAGACCTTGCATTCGGCAGCGCAAAATTCATGATCGACATCAGGCAGGAGCTTACTCAGGACGGAAAGCCGAAGATCAGCTCCAATGGGATGGACCGGATAGAGTTCCTCTTTTCAGCCAATGCAGGAGAGCCTCTCAAGCCGCTCTCAAAAACAGCATCCGGCGGAGAGCTTTCGAGAATAATGCTCTGCCTAAAGACTATCCTTGCCGATGTCGATAATGTGCCTGTGCTCATCTTTGATGAAGTGGACGCCGGCATAGGCGGGAAGACTGCAGAGAGCGTTGGGCATAAGCTCGTGAACATCTCGTCAAAGCATCAGCTTATATGTATAACGCATCTGCCGCAGATAGCGAGGCATGCTGACAGCCATCTGAGGATCGAGAAGGTGCAAAAGAAGAACAGCGTTGCTGTTGAGATAAATCAGCTTTCAGGCGAGGAGCGGAGCGAGGAGATAGCGAGGATGCTGAGTGGTACGGTCACCGACATTTCAAAGAGACATGCTGAAGAGCTGCTTGCGGGGAGAAGATGAAAGGCAGGATAGAGATAGATAAAGAGCGATGCAAGGGCTGCGGCTTTTGTGTTGAGGCATGTCCGCTGAAACTGCTGAAGATGTCCGACAGCTTCAACAGGGCCGGATACTTTGTGGCCTGCATCAATGATCCGGACAGATGTACAGGCTGCGCAATATGCGCGAACATCTGCCCTGATATTGCGATCACCGTTTACAGGGAATAGTCACAGTCAGAAACAGCATGAAACATTCAGCCGCAGTCTTGATATGGAACCTGCCTGAATGCATAATATCCTAAATCTATTATTTTGAAAGGAGCTGTCTTAATGAAACTTATCACAGCGATCATATGCCTTCTTATTACTGCAGGACTGGCCCTTGCAGAACAGAAAGAGCCAAAGACAGAGAAGGAGCGCCTGAGCTACAGCATGGGAGCGGCCACAGGTGCCCAGCTCAAGAAGCAGGAGGTCGAAGTTGACACTGATATGTTCTCAAGGGGTCTTGCTGATGCAATAACAGGAGACAAGCTCCTGATGTCAGAGCAGGACCTGCAGCAGACACTAATGCAGTTCCAGCAGGACCGCATGGCAAAACAGGCCGAAAAGTCAAAGGTCCTTGGAGAGAAGAACAAGAAAGAGGGCGAGTCATTTCTTGCAGAGAACAAAAAGAAGGAAGGCGTAAAGACACTTCCGAGCGGACTTCAGTACAAGGTCATTACAGAGGGCAAGGGAAAGCAGCCAAAGGCAGCTGATACTGTTGTGACGAACTACAAGGGAACCCTGCTTGATGGTACAGAGTTCGACAGCTCTTACAAGCGCAATCAGCCCGCAACCTTCCCCGTGAACGGCGTTATCAAGGGCTGGACAGAGGCGCTTCAGCTCATGAAAGAGGGCTCAAAATGGCAGCTCTTTATTCCGTCAGAGCTCGCCTACGGAGAGCGCGGAGCAGGCGCACAGATCGGACCGAATGCGACATTGATATTTGAAGTTGAGCTTATCTCGATCCAGCCCGGCGAAGAAAAGAAGAAGAAATAGATCCATATGACAGGGGGCCTGGCATTTACGCCGGCTCCCTGTTAATTTACCCTATCCTGTCTGTCCCCATATAAGGCCTGAGGACCTCAGGAACAATAACAGAGCCATCCTTCTGTTGATAGTTCTCGAGTATAGCCACAACGGTCCTTCCTATTGCGAGACCTGAACCATTAAGCGTATGCACGAACTCAGTGCCCTTCTTGCCTTCGCGCTTGAACCTTATGCCGGCCCTTCTTGCCTGAAAATCCTCGAAGTTGGAGCAGGATGATATCTCCCTGTACTTGTTCTGGCCGGGCAGCCAGACCTCAAGATCAAAAGTCTTTGCAGAGGAGAACCCCATGTCTCCGGTGCAGAGTGACAATATCCTGTATGGAAGATTCAACTGTCTGAGTATATTCTCTGCATCCCTGGTCAGTTTCTGCAGCTCTTCATAGGAATCTTCAGGCCTCACGAACTTCACAAGCTCCACCTTGTTGAACTGGTGCTGCCTTATGAGCCCGCGCGTGTCCTTGCCGTAAGAGCCTGCCTCGCGCCTGAAGCATGGAGTATATGCCGTGTAATACATGGGAAGGTCGGATTCCTTGAGTATCTCGTCCCTGTGAAGGTTTGTAACCGGCACCTCTGCAGTCGGGATCAGGTAGAACTCCGGATCTGCTATCCTGAAAAGCTCCATCTCGAATTTCGGCAGCTGGCCAGTGCCTGTCATTGTGTCGCGGTTGACAATGATCGGCGGAAATATCTCCTTGTAACCTTTTGCTGTATGGATATCAAGCATGAAATTAATGAGCGCCCTTTCGAGTCTTGCGCCGTGTCCCTTCATGACCGCAAACCGTGCGCCTGCAAGCTTTGATCCACGCTCAAAATCTATTATGTCGAGCTGTTCTGCAATATCCCAGTGATTAAGCGGATCAAAATCAAATTCGCGGGGAGTTCCCCACCTTTCAGTCTCGACATTCTCTGTCTCATCCCTGCCGACAGGGACAGATTCATGGGGAATATTCGGTATGCTCAGCATGAAGGCCCTTGTCTCTGCCTCAAAGTCCTTCAGTTTTTCATCAAGGTCCTTCAGCCTGTCCGAGACGCCTTTCATCTCCTCAAGCCGTGCAGAGGCGTCTTCCTTCTGGCGCTTAAGCCTTCCAATCTCTTCGGATACCACATTGCGCCTGTTTCTCAATTCTTCAGCTTCCTTCAGAACAGACATGCGGCGTTCTTCAAGCGCAAGAAAATCGGCAAGCGGGAATTCGTATCCCCGCCTGCCGAGAGCTTCCTTCACATGCTCAACATTTTCCCTTACATACCGTGCGTCAAGCATAGATGCATACCATACGGAAATTACTGAACAATGCCGTCAGAAAAGATGATGCTGTCGAACTTGCGCTTGAGTGTCTTGCTCTCGAAGTTCTTCATCTCCATGCCCGGCTTGAATGTCATTGTCTTGCCCTTTGTCACCTTTGCCTGAGGTATGGCGATCCATATCTTCTTGCCCTTGTTATCTATCTGGGCATAGGTATAGCCGCCGCTGTCCATGGTCTCGAGAACCTTGCCGGTCATTGCCCCTGGTATCTGCTCTGCCTTTGCAGCCTTCTTTTCGGCAGCCATAACCATGCTTGCCGAACCTATAAGCATCATGCAGACCGCACAACCCGCTATAAATCTCTTCATATTCTTTCCCTTTCAAGCCTGAACTTATAATACGAAAATCGTATTTTTTTGCGCGAATACCTATTTATATTACAGGTTCAGGGCCATTTTTTGAAAGTTCACGGGGCAGTTCTGAAGCAGTGCATATGCCACTAATATTGAATTTTTTTGGGTCAGCGTTTATTATTAGCAATCAAGGCGATACACTTACGGGGGAGACAATGAAGAAGATCATATCAGTACTTTTTCTTGCAGTAATGCTCATATCCTGCGGGGGCAAAAAAGAGGTGAAGCAGGTCTCGCAGGAGTCGAGGACCGCAACCGAGGCATTTGCAGTTGCCGAGGCAGTAAAGAATGCCTTCATCAAGAGAGACATGGCAACAATTCAGTCACAATCAACAGATGCAGGCTTCAGGGACATCACGGCAAGCAAAAAGGGCTACGACAGCGTTGAGCTCACATTTACGCCACGATGGGTGGAAATAGAAGGCAGCCAGCTCTTTGTGAACATAGCATGGAAGAGCGCATGGACCATATCAGGCAGGAAGAGCGAGGAGCGCGGCATGGCAGTATTTGTGATGGAAGGCACCCCGCTCAGGATAAGCAAGATCATGAGGGCTAATCCGTTCATTTTCCCCGAATAATTACGAAGAAGTATAAAGGCCGCATGCGGCGCTGCTGTTAACCATTCGTCGCTGCAGCGTATGGACAGTACGCCATTCTCCTACTTGCAGGAGCTGCAGGAACCCTTGCTGCAGGAGCTGCTGCAGCCTGACGAAGAGCCTGCAAAGGGCTTCTCAACACCGCTCATGCCGAAGCTTGACATCTTCTTCCTGACATCTTTTGATGAACATTTCGGGCAGTCCACAACAGTGCTGCTGAATACCAGCTTTTCGAAGTTTTCGCAGCACTGATTGCACTGATACTCATATATCGGCATCTATCTTTTCCCTGTGCTCTTTTTCGGCACCTTTTCCCAGTCCTTCAGGAACTTCTCTATGCCAATATCGGTCAGCGGATGCTTTGCAAGCTGAGAGATGACTGAATACGGAATGGTCGCTATGTGTGCGCCTATGCGTGCGGCATCAAGCACATGAAGCGGATTGCGTATGCTGGCAACTATCACCTCTGTCCCGAAGAGATAGTTTGAGTATATCTCCATTATCTCTTCGACCAGACCCATTCCCTGATGGCTTATGTCATCCAGTCTGCCGACGAACGGGCTGACATATGTCGCGCCTGCCTTTGCAGCAAGCAGCGCCTGATTTGCAGAGAATATCAGGGTGACATTTGTCTTTATCTTCATTGATGAAAGCTTTTTTACTGCCTTTAGCCCCTCTTCTGTCATCGGGATCTTTATCACCATGTTCTTGTGGATCTTTGCAAGCTCTTTTGCCTCTTTTACCATTACATCAGCAGTAAGCCCGATGACCTCGCCGCTTACTGGTCCGTTCACAATGCTGCATATTGTTTTGAGCAGCTTAACAGGGTCCTTCCCCTCTTTCGCAATGAGTGACGGGTTTGTTGTAACGCCGTCCACGACCCCGAGCTCGTTTGCCTTCCTGATCTCATCGATGTTCGCAGTATCAATAAAAAATTTCATTGTATAGTCCTCCGGAATTTTGAATATTATTATACTTTATGACTGGTTCTTGTGACATGCATCATCAATGCCTCGCAGCAAGAAGCTGCTCCTGATAAAGGGTCTTGAGGCAGTACGCCTCCTCAATGAGCTCGATCAGATGAATGACAGGCCTGTCTGTTACCGCACGGCTGAGCTGCATCATGCAGCCGGGGCAGGATGTGACGATCGCATCTGCGCCTGTACTGCAGAGATTGCCGGCCTGTCTTGCAAGCATACCTTCGGACATTGATCTGTTATAGAGGCTGAATGACCCGCCAAAACCGCAGCAGCCCTGCTGAGACGGTTCTTCAAGCGAGAGGCCCGCCCTGCCTATTATATCTCTCGGTTCGTTCCTTATGCCGAGGCCGTGAAGCAGATGGCACGGGTCATGATATGTGACACTCTTGCCGATGGGTTCTGTACGGGCAAGCTTGTCATGCAGAAAGACGGATATATCCATGGCCTTCTCTATGGACTTGCCGATAAGACTGCCGTACTCATGTCTGATGGTCAGGGTGCATGTTGGGCATGCGCTTATCACTGCTTCAACCTTGAGTCTGCTGAATATGCGGTGATTTTCCCTGGCAAGCTCAATGGCCTCTTTTTCCATCCCGAGCGCACGCAATGGCGCCCCGCAGCATACCTCATCCTTCGGGACAACCACCTCATAACCTGCATGCTGAAGAACATTAACCATGGATTCACCGATATGGGGCTGCATATAGTTGACGCTGCAGCCGGTGAATATGGCAACCCTTCCTTTTCTGCTCTGGACCTTATGGACCTGACCTATAGTACGGAAGGGCGCCTCCGGAATCTCGGGCAGAAAAGGTATGACCCTGCGCTTCACAAGAAAGGGCAGCACAAAATCGCGGCCAAGAGAGATCAGCCTGAAGCCCAGCTCTGGTCTTTTAATTCCGAATCTTAGCAGCAGCCTTAAAAGCCACCTTCTCCTGTCCCTGCCACGGATCTTGCTCCTCGTTCTGTAAATGGCATCCGGGATATCTATTCCGAGCGGACATATTTTTGAGCATGCCCCGCAGAGAATACAGCTGTAGATGCGGTCATTAAAGAGAGGAGAGGGTCTAAGCGCTCCGTCTTCAATTCCCCTTATCAGTTTCAGTCTGCCCCGTGCGCTCATGCCCTCAGAAGGCATCTCCTCATAGGTGGGGCAGGGCGCCTTGCAGGTGCCGCAGAGACTGCAGCGGCTTATGTCGATCCGGGATTTTTCAGGCATTTTTTATTATAAACAAATATATGGACATGAGAGTTGCCATCTGCGAATTCATGGATCATAAAAGATCGGGGGCAAAACAAAAGGCAGGGTAAGCACAGTTACCCTGCCTTCTTATATTAAACGAGTGTCTGTTAATGCCCTAAAAGTCTGTACTGAAACTAAATGGCCACAAGCGCTGCATCAGCTGATATCTTGTGGGGCAGTTTCTTGCCTGTAGGCGACAGAATGCCGCGCTTCAGCTCCACAATAGACGGCGTCCTGCTCTCGAATTCCTTGATGAGGAATGATGCTGCCACCTCAGGCTTGATAAGGTCACCGCATGTGAATATGTCCACTGCAGCATAACCATACTCAGGCCACGTATGAATAGAGAGGTGCGATTCGGCAATGATCACCATGCCGCTTATTCCGAAAGGGTTGAATTCATGAAAGGAGATGTCTATTATTGTGGCTTTTGCTTCTTTGGCTGCAGAGACCAAAGCGTTTTTGACCTTGGCAAGATCTTTGATAATTTTAGGGTTACAGTCCCTCAATTCCACCAATAGATGGGTACCTAAAGCATGCAATCCTTTACCCCCCTTCGCATAAATAGATTAGGCATCAAGATGCCTTTGTGAGACAAAAATATTACAGCAAAACAGAAAATATTGTCAATAAATTTTGGGTGATCTATGGTATCACCTTATTCAGTCTGTATTCCACAATGCCCGAGGCCCCGGCCTTCTTGAGCCTCGGTATGAGCTCCCTTACCTTTTTCTCATCTATAACGACATCAAGGTCATACCAGCCCTCATCCGAAAGGGCCGATATCGTAGGCGCATGCATAGCAGGAAGGAGGCTCATCACCCTTTTGAGGTCGGCCTGCTTCACATTCATCTTCATTCCGACCTTCTCTTCTGCGGCAAGCGCACCCTTCAGAAGCAGCACGAGATTCTCCATTTTCTGCCGCTTCCAGATGTTCTGCCAGGCCTTTTTGTTGGAGATGAACCTGGTGCTTGACTCGAGAATGGTCTCTACTATCCTGAGATTGTTCGCGCGCAGGGATGACCCTGTCTCTGTAAGTTCCACTATGGCATCTGCAAGGTGCGGCGGCTTCACTTCTGTTGCGCCCCAGGAGAAGTCAACCTCTGCCTTTATTTTGTTCGCCCTGAGATAGCGCTTTGTGAAGCCTACAAGTTCGGTGGCTACCCTCTTGCCGTTCAGGTCCTTAATGTTCTTAATCTTTGAGTCATTCGGAACTGCGACAACCCATCTTACAGGCCGCAGTCCTTCCTTTGCATAATTAAGCTCCGCGACCTCTTTGACATCAGCATTCTGCTCCATTATCCAGTCATAGCCTGTCAGGCCGCAGTCGATTATTCCGCTTTCAACATACCTTGCCATCTCCTGCGCCCTTATCAGCATTGCTTCTATCTCTGTATCGTCAAATACCGGATAGTATGAGCGCCCTGATACTGATACATGATACCCGGCCTTTCTGAACAGTTTAAGCGTTGACTCCTGCAGGCTTCCCTTTGGCAGTCCTATGCGGAGTGCTTTTTTCGTATCTTTCATCATGATCCCTTCCCTGATAATTTATATGTCATTTTTTCAGAAGCCGTTCCCGCCTGACCCTGATCGTATTGCCGTGGGCCTCAAGCCCCTCTATGTCTGCCACTGCCTCGACAATTTTAGAGAGCCGCAGGAACCCTTCCTTTGTGAAACCGAGAACGCTTGACCTCTTATAAAAATCATAAACGCCGAGCGGCGATGAGAAACGGGCAGTGCCGCCTGTAGGCAGAGTATGGTTGGGGCCTGCGGAATAGTCTCCGAGCGCCTCAGGACTCCATGGACCGAGAAATATTGCACCAGCATTCTCGATCATGGGCATAAGCTCTATAGGTTTCAGCGTCATTATCTCGAGATGCTCAGGAGCTATCCTGTTGGAAAGCCCAGCCGCCTCCTTTATGTTGCGCGTGATAATTATCGCTCCGTAATTATCCAGCGAAGCCTGCGCGATCTTCCTTCTCTTCAGACCCTTGAGCCGGCATGCCAGCTCTTCTGCAACCGCTGATGCAAGCTCCCCTGAATCTGTTATAAGCACTGATGAGGCGAGTTCATCATGCTCTGCCTGGCTGAGCATGTCTGCAGCCACGAACGAAGCAGGGGCCGAACTGTCAGCAATGATAAGTATCTCGCTCGGGCCTGCAACCATGTCTATATCAACGGTGCCGAAGACCATCTTCTTTGCTGTTGCAACATATATATTGCCGGGTCCGACTATCTTGTCGACCCTTGAAACAGTCTTTGTGCCGTATGCCATGGCGCCAACCGCCTGTGCTCCGCCAATCCTGTAGACCTCCTTGACGCCGAGCATCTCGACTGCGGCCATAACATAAGGATTCAGATAACCCTCAGGGGTTGGAACGCACAATGCTATTTCCTGAACGCCGGCAACCTGCGCAGGGATGACATTCATAAGTACTGTTGATGGATATGCGGCCTTTCCGCCGGGTATATATGCCCCTATTCTCCTTAGCGGCCTTATTGCCTGACCAAGAATGCTGTCTCCCTCTGTGAAGGACCAGGAATTGTCCCGCTGCATTTCATGGAACTTTCTGATGCGTTTGGCCGATATCTCGAAGGCCTTCATTGTCCGTGAGTCGGCCTTTGCTGCGGCCTTTTTGATCTCTGAGGGGTTCAGGCGTATGCCCTTTGCGCCGGCATGGTCGAACTTGCGCGTATATTCAAGGACTGCCTTGTCTCCATTGACCCTGACATCCTCAAGTATTTTGCTCACAGCGCGCAGTATGGAGCTGCTTACTGCTGCATTTCTCGTCCCGAGCTTTTCAAGAAAAGATGTCAGTTCTCTCTGCTTGGTTATTATCTTCATTGAGGTTTAATTTTATCGCTTAACCCTTAAATATTCAAGGTATAACCACAGTTACATGGTGGGGTATTCAATCATGCGTATAAAGCCCTCCTCGACGAGGAGTCTTTATTTCGATTTCAATCCCCATGCGCAGTTTATTGTCAGCATCTGATACTTGATAGCAACATTTGATATTGCCATGCTATCATTTAATGAAGCATACAGGTCAGAACAATGAAAAGAATACTTATAGACACTAATGCCTATGTGGCCTTCAAGAGAAATGACCCTGTCACCCTTGAAGTTGTCAGGTCATCCGAATATATCGGGCTCAACACGATTGTTCTGGGTGAACTTTACAGCGGGTTTAAGGGCGGCAGCAGAGAGGCCATGAACCGGAAAGAACTTGCGCAGTTTCTGGATTCCCCGCGGGTGGAGATCATTCTGATTGATGAGGAAACGGCTGAGTTCTATGCGAAGATTTTCTGGGATTTGAAGAAAAAAGGGAACCCGATTCCAGGCAACGACCTCTGGATAGCTGCATCGGCAATGAGACACGGCCTTGCGCTTTTTACACACGACAACCATTTCAGCAATATTGATGGTCTCCTTCTGCGCGAAGGGGTTTAAAGGAGGACAGGACCATGGGAGCAATGACCATCAGAGGGCTTGATGATGTGACCATAAAGGCTCTAAAAGAGAAGGCGAAGCAGGAAGGTTCAAGTATCAACTCTGCACTGCTGAAAATTGTGAGGAAAGAACTGGGCCTTGAGAAAAAAAGGCATACTGCTGTGTACCATGACCTCGACCATCTTGCAGGCACATGGGACAAAAAAGACTTTGTGGAATTCCAGAAGAACGTCAGGGACTTTGCGAAGATAGACGAGAATATGTGGAAGTAAAAAGAGCCGATACTGCCTCAGGTATTCAGACGGAAACAGTTCTGCTGGAAGGCGGACAACGCCGAGGTGTATAACATCCTCAAAAACAACCTCGACGATTTTGATCTGATCAAGAAGGCCCTAATCGAATAGCTGGGCAGTAGAGCCCGTTTTCTGCTGTTGCAACGGCATTGGAAATACATTGTTTGGGAATAAAGTAGCTGGATTTCCAAGAGATTAAGGCAAGAGAACGAGGCATACCCCTTACCTGCCGAACTCGCGTAACTGCTCTTCAAACTCTTCGAGGTGCTCCTCTTCCTCATGGAGTATATGAGTCAGAAGTTTCTTTATCTTCGCATCAGGTATGGCGGCTATATGTTCCCTGTACATTGCGATGGCACCTTTCTCGAGCTCGATCAACCTTCGAAGATAGCCCTTAGGGCCGCCCTTCCCAAAGTTCAGTTCGCGGTGTTCCATTGAGGGAACCCCTCCGAGATCAACGATCATCTCTGCAAGCTTTTCAGCATGCCTCATCTCATCCTTTGCTATCTCTTCCATCTCCCTGCTCGGGCCGCACTGAGGGGTCAGAAAGCTGTCGCGCATATAGATGAGTATCGCCTCTATCTCTCCGGTAAGGTCCTGGTTCAGAAGACTTATGATCTCCGACTTTTTCATGAGAGCCTCCTTTAGTAATTAAGTCCTGTCTGCTCAATGTTGCCGACAACAACGAGGACATACTTCTTCGGATCGAGATACTTCTCTGCAGCCCTGAGGATGTCCTCTTTCGTGATCGAATTGATTATATCAGGATATCTTTCAGCATAGTCATGGCCAAGGCCGTAATACTCGACCGCAAGGTTGAAGCTGGCTATCTTGCTGCTTGAATCGATGCGAAGCGGAAAGCTCCCTGTCAGATAGGATTTTGCATCGGCCAGCTCGCTGTCGCTCACAGGTTCAGCGCGTATTCTGTTGATCTCTTTAAGCAGCTCTCCTATGGCAAGATTTGCCGTCTCGTTCTTTGTCTGCAGCCCGGCCTGAAAGCTCCCGCCATATCTGTTTGAGGAGAAATAGCTGTGCACATCATAGGCAAGGCCGCGGCTGTCCCTGATATTGTCCATTAGCCTTGAACCGAACCCGCCGCCGCCGAGTATGTAGTTCATTACGCTGACCGCATAATAGTCGGGATTGCTGCGTGCTATGCCGAGATGTCCGAGTATGATGTTCGCCTGGGTGAGCGCCCTGCTGATCTTTATAGTCTCATGGTCCTTTTTCGGAGCTGCAGCCGGAAGGGATATCTCCCTGATGTCCTTCTTCATCCAGGTGCCGAAATACTTTCCGACGAGCTTCCTCAGCTCCTCTGCGCTTATATCGCCTGCAACGGACATGATCGAATTGTTCGGCGCATAATAAGCTGCATGGAATCCTGCTATGTCCTGCCTTGATATCTTTTCGACAGATTCCGGGGTCCCCTGTACCTGTCTGCCGTATGGATGATCTCCGAAGACCGCCCTTGCAAACTCGACTGACGCGACAGTGCCCGGCTCTTCATTCTGCTGAAGCAGCCGGTTTCTGATGATCCTCTTCTTTCGGGCAAGCTCATTGTCGCTGAACAGGGGATTGAGGATCACATCAGAGAGCAGATCAAACCCGAGCTCAATGTCTTTCTTTAGCACGGTAAGGGTGACGGTCGCATATTCGGTATTTGCCTCTATATTCAACTGGCCGCCAACAAATTCGATCGCCTCACTGATCTGGCCGGATGACCTGCTCTTGGTGCCTTCATTAAGAAGGGAGGCTGTCATATATGCAAGCCCCGGCCTGTCAGCAGGCTCTGCTATGCTGCCGGCCTTAATGGCAAGGATTATCGTAACGACCGGCAGGTTCTTCTTCTGGGCATGCAGCAGCACCATGCCATTGCCTGACACCTCCCGCTCTGCAAGCCTCATGGCATATGCATCAGCGCCCAGTGCAAGTACGACAATGCATATAAGGATCATGAACCGTCTCATCATTTCTCCTGTTTTGGCAAAGGCAGAAGGATGCCTGTTGTCTTTCTGTCGTCTGTCAGGTATTTTGCAGCCGCCCTCCGGACATCATCAGCAGTTACCCTGCGTATGCCGTCAAGGTACTTTTCTATAAAGCGCCAGCCTACGGTCATCTCGAATGCGCCGATTGTGCGGGCCTGCATATAGATCGAGTCCTGCTGCATTATGAACGAGGCCTCGACCTGGTTCTTTGCCTTCAGCAGCTCCTGCTCAGACGGTGCAGTTTTTTTTATCTTTTCGAGTTCCTCATTAAGTGCGGTTTCAATCTCCTCTATCTTTTTTCCATGAGCTGCGGTTGCGCCCATTAGAAAGAGGAAGGGATCTCTGGTTATGCCGTCATAGCCTGCCCATGCTGAGACGGCAAGCTGCTTCTCATAAACAAGGGAGCGGTAAAGTCGTGAGCTCTTGCCGTCAGAGAGTATGCTGCCCAGGACCTCAAGGGCAAATCCGTCCTCATGGGTGATATTGGGCGTCTTGTATACTGAAACCATATAAGGCAGCTCTGCCTCTTTCTTCACATATATCCGTCTCTCACCCCTCTGCTCGTCCTCGACCCCGACAGAATCAGGGACCTTTGGGCCGGGTGGTACAGGCCCGAACTCTTTCCTTATCTTTTCGAGCATCTTTCCTTTGTCAACATCTCCGACAACTATGATCACTGCATTGTTCGGCGAATAATATGTCCTGTAATGATTGACAAGGTCCTCAGGATTGAGTGATTTCAGGTCTGACATCCATCCAATGACAGGCCATTGATAGGGATGGTTCTTGAAAGCAGCGGCAAAGACCTCCTCCATCAGGAGGTTCTGCGGATCATCGTCATACCGAAGCCGCCTCTCTTCCATCACAACATCTCTTTCGGAAAGCACAGCGCTGTCCGAAAGCAGTATGTTCTTCATGCGGTCGGCCTCGAGCGGAACAGGCAGTGTTATGCGGTCAGATGCAAGAAGTTCGAAATATCCCGTATAGTCCTTTGATGTGAATGCGTTCTCCGTGCCCCCGGCTTTTTTTATCGTATTTGAAAAGGTCTTTGGCCCGTTATTGCTGGTGCCTTTGAACATCATATGCTCAAGCAGATGGCTCAGGCCGGTCTTCCCGCTCTTTTCATTCCTTGACCCTACGCGATACCATATCTGGAATGTGGCTGTAGGCGCCTTATGGTCTTCGAGGATAAGGATCTTGAGTCCGTTCTCAAGCATATGCTCCTCTATTTCAAAAGAGAACGCAGGACAAACAGAAGAAAGAATGACAATGCATAACACACAGATGAATTGTTTCATTGTCTATTTTACTTAATCTGCATCAGGGGATTCCAATACAAAGAATTATGGGAACAGACATTGTATAATAAATGCAACAAATATCGGGGGACACCATTCAGCAGAACAATTACAGCGGTCATCTTAAGGAGCTTCTGGACCATATATATTCCGTAAGGGGCATAGATTTCTCCCTGTACAGGTCTGCCACCATAATGCGCAAGCTTGACCTCAGGATGGACATCACAAAGAGCGGGGACTATGCTGAATATCTCTCATTTCTCAGATCAGATCCTGAAGAACTTCATAAGCTTGTACAGACCCTTACAATAAAGGTGAGCAGCTTTTTCAGGAACAGGCAGGTCTTTGAGGCCCTTCGGCTTGAGGTCCTGCCTCAGCTTGTATCCTGTTTCGGCTCTGTCAGGGCATGGAGCATCGGCTGCGCAAATGGTGAGGAGCCATACTCACTGGCCATTATCGCAAAAGAGATGATGAATGCAGGCAAAGGCAGTTTCTCTCTTAACATATACGGCACTGATCTCGACCCTGATGCGATTATAAAGGCAGAGAAGGGCGAATACACGGACGAGGAGCTTGTCGAGACAGCGCCGGAATATATTGCCAGATATTTCAGCAAGACCGGGGACCAGCATTCAGAATATGGCCATGAACGATGGCTTCTCTCCAGAGAGGTCAGGTCAATGGTCCAGTTCGGCAGCTATAACATCATGGACCTGCTGACGGACAGGAGGCCGCATCCAGGGAAATACAATCTGATACTATGCAGAAATTTACTGATATATCTTAACCTGGATCTTCAGGAGAGAATATTCAATGCCATATCCCATCTGCTGTATGAGGACGGCTATCTCGTTATAGGGGAGGCCGAGACCCTTCCCGAGCCTGCGAGAAGCAGATTCGGACAGCATGCAGATGGACTGAAGATATTCAGGAAGCTTGGCCTAACCGCAGAGCATTGATTCTTTCATCCCTATGTATCTCAGCGGATTGTCGGTAGTGGCCTCGATTATCTCTGCATCAGGAATTCCCAGTTTTTTCAGCCGCCTGACTATCCCTTCGATCGTAAGCGCGCTCCCTGCAAGAATGCCGTTCTGGTAAACAACACCCTTTGCCGTTTTCCTGCCGCTTACAGAGTCAGAAACAATTATGATCTTGTCGAGGCGTTTTCTGTTGAAGAGCAGTTCGAGGATCTTTGGATGCAGATGAATTCCGTCTGCAATGATCTCTATATAAAGGTCCTTGTCTATAAGCCCCAGTCCTGCAAGGCCCGGTTCCCTGTGATGAAGCGGTCTCATTGCATTGAAGATGTGAGTGATGCCTGTGGCCCCTGCCTTTTTGCCTTCAAGCGCCTGCCTGAAGGTTGCATCTGAATGTCCCATGTTGACCCTTATCCCCATATCGGCGCATTTTTCTATCACCTTGAGGGCGCCGGGAAGCTCGGGGGCTATCGTAATGATCCTGACCATCTCCTCATAATCGGATATCAGTCTCTTCAGCGATGCCTGTGTAGGTTTGACAAAACTGCTGCTGTCCATTGCCCCGCAGCGCAGCGGGTTGAGAAAAGGGCCCTCAATATGCACGCCAAGTATCTGGGCGCCATATCTTCTGCTGTCTGCCTTCTCCTGCACTGACATTGCTTTCTTCACGGCCTTCAGGCTCTTCCTTATCCGGTCGATCGGTCCTGCGTATATGGTAGGAAGTATCGCCCGTGTTCCGGCCTTTGCGTGAACCCTTGCCATCGAAAGAATATCCTCGTAGTCATCTGTACGAGTGTCATATCTGCTTATACCGTGGGTATGCAGATCAATGAACCCATTGATATTCATAGAATCCTGCCTCTCCTTGTAAAGAAATCGCTGAGCGCCAGTCTGATTACCCCGCCACGGGACCATCTCCTGCCCGTGTCCTTTTCAAGCTCCTGGGCCGTCTCCTCAAGTGCTTCAAGCACCTCTTCTTCGAGATATACAGAGGTCTTGACCAGCTTTTCGTGCTCTTCTTCGTGGTTATGCGCCATTTTTGGTGCAATAACAATAACACAGGAACGGTATAAACAGGCAACCGCAGGCCGTCTGCAAATGACATAATGCCGCCATTCTTGGTAAAGTTATCCTGTCATGGGATATCCGAAGATAACGAGCAGTTCTAACGAACGCATAAGAAATGTCCTGAAGATGGAGAGACAGGCCAGTGACAGCAAAAGGCTGCTGCTGATCGAGGGGCCGCACCTTATCGAGATGGCAATGAACTCGGGCGCCGAGATAGGGGAGGTCTTTGTTGCTGAAAAATTTATAAGTGAGACGGACTCATCAGGGCTGATGGCAAGGCTTGACCATGTCTCTGCAGAGATATTTGAGGTTTCAGATCATATAATCAAAAAGTTGTCCGGAACAGAGACCACTCAGGGTGTTGTTGCTTTGGCAGAGCTGAGGATGCAGACGCTCGAAGCGCTGAACCTGCAGGAAAAACCTTTGTTGATAGTTGCTGACGGCATACAGGACCCTGGAAATCTCGGCTCCATAATACGGACTGCGGATGCCGCAGGTGCAGATGCAGTGATCATCATGCCTGGCACATGCGATGCATATTCGCAAAAGGTTATAAGATCTACTGCCGGCAGCCTTTTCAATATATCAGTGATTAATGAAACTCCTGACAGGCTTCTGAAATGGCTGAAAGATAAGGGCATGGCCCTGACCGTGACCGCTGCAGATGCAGAACTCTCCCTCTTTGAGGCTGACCTTAGCGGACCGATCGCTATGGCATTCGGAAACGAGGGCCGCGGAATAAGCAGAGGACTGAAAAAGGCAGCTGCAGTCTCAATAAGGATACCTATATTGGGCAGGGCAGAGAGCCTTAATGTTGCGGCATCAGCAGCAGTATGTATTTACGAGGCAGCAAGACAGAGGGGTGGAAGAGGTGAGCAGCCCGGTCCTGCTACAGAAGTTCCCTGTTCACCTTGACATTAAGTTTCTTTTTCATGCCTTCGACATAAGAGCGGACGACCTTGTCTTTAGCATCCTTCGCAAGTGAATCCTTGATCATCTTCTTGGTATTTTCATCCGCAGATATATTGTCGAGGCCTGCATCAGGGATGACAGCAGCGGTCTCTATAAGTTTTGTCATCTTTCTTATGAGGAGTTCTTCGCGTTTGTTCGTCTCATAGCCTGAGACCGAAAGCCGCGAAAGCCTGAGCGCATTCTGGTATACATCCGGACTGAATGCCCCGTCCTTCATGAATGCCGGCTCGTTCATGATCGCCTCCTTAAGCTCGGCATCACTGACCTTAATGCCGTTTTCCTCTGCAGCTATAAGAAGCACGGTCTGGCCGACAAGGGTATCAAGGGCCTTTTCCTTCAGGTTGACCTTCTTCTGCATCTCTTCATCAAATTTTTCCTTGTAGGTTTCCCTGTAGAAGCGGTAGTAGTTGTCGTACACCCGGCCATAGTCCTGTATTGATATCTTGAACTTGCCGACCTCTGCAATGGTCTGGGCATTGCTTGATTTGTCTACAGTGCCCACACCCCAGAATATGAATGATAGGATAACGATAAAGAAGAGCACATAAAAATATTTGGCATGATGCCGCATGGTCTTTAGCATCTGAAATTCAACCTCCGGTGTATTGTCATGAAGATCTGCCCTTGAAGACAGAACAGGGGAGCATGCTTTTAGTGTTCATCAAATCTGATATCAATATCGCGTTCAGGCACTATTGTGGAGACCGCATGCTTGTAAACCAGCTGCTGTGCAGCATCTTTCAGCAGGATGACAAAGCTGTCAAAGGCCTTAACTGTACCCTTGAGACGCACACCATTTGTAAGATATACAACTACCGGCAGCTTTTCCTTCCTCAGCTGATTTAGATAGTTGTCCTGAAGGCTCTGATTTTTTGATGTGGGCATTCGCCTGTCTCTCCCTCTTGATATTTATTGTTCAGAATTTTATTAAGATAAATTATTTTGCACAATTATTCAAGCAGTTTCGCCTGTTCCGCTCTCCGGACGGATCCCGCACTTCTCAAGCTCCTGGAGCACTCTCTGGAGCACCTCTGTGCTGTCGGCTGAGCCGGTGATGTCGATCCAGTGAATCCCCTCTTCTCTGCTGAACCAGGTGTACTGCCTCTTTGCGTATCTTCTCGAATTTCTCTTTATCAGCCGCACTGCCTCTCTCATCTCTATCCCGCCATTAAGGTGCTGAAGCACCTCCTTGCAGCCTATGGCCTGAAGTGGCGTCATGCACGGATCCATGCTGATCACTCGCTTCACCTCATCAACGAGCCCTGCCCTCAGCATATCCTCCACCCTGATGTCTATACGGCGATAAAGCTCTTCACGGCTGCGGGTGAGCCCGATCTTCACAAAGTCATAAGGCAGGGGCCTGGTCATCTCTTTCTGCATTGAAGTTATTGTCCTTCCGCTCAGTTCAGCGACCTCTATGGCCCTGAGAATGCGGCGTATGTTCTGCTTCTCTGTCCTTGCCGCTGCCTCGGGATCGACCTCACAGAGCCGCTGATAAAGCGCGCCCGGGTTCTCCGCCTCAATTGCGATAAGACCCTCCCTTAGCGTCTGGTCAGAAGAGGGTCCGGAGAAGAGTCCCCGCGTCATGGCCCTGATATAGAGTCCTGTGCCGCCGACTATCAGGGGTATCCTGTTTTGCTGAACAAGAACTTCGATTATCGGTGATACATCTTCGACATAACGGCCTGCACTGTATGACTCTGACGGTTCAACAATGTCAATCATATGGTGTTTGACGCCAGCCATCTCCTCTGCAGATGGTTTGGCAGTTCCTATGTCCATATGCCTGTATATCTGCATTGAGTCCGCGCTTATGATCTCGGTCCGCAGTTCCTTTGCAAGCAGCACTGATACGGCTGTCTTCCCTACGCCTGTAGGGCCGAGGAGGATTATCGCTTTTTTCATTTTCTTTTAAAGAGCTTGCTCAGGTCATCGAGTGAGTAAAAGATGCGGGTCGGGCGGCCATGCGGGCACTGGTCCGGGTTTTCTGTCTTCTCGAGGTCTTCGAGCAGGCGTGAGAGTTCCTCAGATGAAAGTAATCTCCTGCCCCGGACAGAGCTGTGACAGGCTATCCTGGCTGCTATCTCATATTGCAGTGGCCGGGCAGCCCTTTTCTCGTCCATGAAGCCGGCCGCTATATCTGAAAGCAGCCCCTGAAAGTCGGCATCTGCAAGATCTGCGGGAACTGTTCTGACGATCAGCGTATTATCTCCAAAGTCCCCGATCTCTATGCCAAACCCTGCAAGCATCCCGCTGTTACTCAAAAGGATGCCGTATTCCCTGGCAGGAAGTCTTACACTCCTGGGAAGCAGCAGCTGAACCACATCTTTCTTTATTTCATTGAGCAGTCTTTCGAAGAGCACTCTTTCATGGGCTGCATGATGGTCAATTATCGTAAGGCCGCCCTTCCCTGACAGGGCAACAAAACTGTCGCCCAGATAAATATGGGGCAGCGATGGCCTGTAGCTGAACTCAAGATTTTCGGATATCTGTCCGGGTATGAATGCAGCTGCGGCACCATATATTGGACCAGCACCCTCTGAGACTGCCTGATCAGCAGCATGTACAGGAGGCTGGCCAAAATCCCTGACATATTCATTGTGCGACTGCCGAATAATGTCCCTGAGATGTACAATTACAAACCTGTAAATGCCTTCCTTGTCCTCGAACCTTACCTCTCTCTTTGTAGGATGGACATTGAAGTCCGCTTTTGAAGGGTCTATCTCAAGAAAAAGAAAATATAAAGGGTGCCTGTCCTGCGGAAGTATCCCCTCATATGCCCTGTAAACTGCATGCGAGACAGACTGGTCTTTTACGGGCCTGCTGTTTATGAATATGAACTGGTTTGATCTTGTATTCCTGAAGTTCCTGCTGTCAGAGACAAAGGCCTGCATGCTCATGCCGTCAGCTGCTGCTGTTGTTTCGGCAAGCCCTGCGAGGAACTCCTCCCCGTATATCTGCATTATCCTCTCCCTGAATCCGGATGCCCGGGGCAGAAGCATGTTCTCATGGTTGTCTATATTGAGCGAAAAAGCGGTCTCTGGATGGGCGAGCGCCTCTTTTGTGACCGCATCTGTTATATGGAATATCTCGGTGCTGTCTGTCTTGAGGAACTTTTTCCGTGCAGGCGTATTGAAGAAGAGGTCCCTGATCTCGATGACAGTGCCTGATGCGGCAGCATCCCGGACCTCCTTCTGCCCGCCGGCATGCAGTTCGATCGATATGCCCGCATTGCTGCCCTTCAGGGCAGTGAGCAGCCTCACCTTTGAGACAGAGGCTATGGACGGCAGCGCCTCTCCCCTGAACCCAAGCGTTCTGAGCCTGTAGAGATCATCAAACGCGCTGATCTTGCTCGTGGCATGACGGCTGAAGCACAATAATGCATCATCCCTGTCCATGCCGCAGCCGTTGTCCGTAACCCTTATCAGCCTCTTGCCTCCATGACCGATCTCGATCCTTATCTCGGTGCTGCCGGCATCAAGCGAGTTCTCAACAAGCTCCTTTACAACAGAGGCGGGTCTTTCTATGACCTCGCCCGCTGCTATCTTGTTGCATAGGTCCGGCGGAAGGACAGTGATAAGCGGCATAGGACATTTTAAGAAGTGGCAGCTTTATTACGCAAGCTGACCTGTTGATTTTGCCTATGACCATAATATTTGTGTTAGAATATTTCATATATTTTTCTGGAGAAAGTGTCCACCTTAGTGCATACAGACCATAAAATAACTGCTGTCCCGGCTCGGGCAGGCAATTCAGCAGCCTGCAGGAAGAGCTGCAGAAGAAGTATCAGCAGTCAGAGTATTGACGACCTTGTTTTCGACAAATTCCATGAAGAATGCGGCGTGTTCGGGGTCTATGGCCATCCTGAAGCAGCGAACCTCGCTTATCTCGGGTTATATGCGCTTCAGCACAGGGGCCAGGAAGGGGCAGGGATCTGTTCTTCCGACGGCAGGCAGCTTCATATCGAAAAGGCAATGGGTCTGGTTGCAGACATCTTCAGTGAAAAGAGGCTGAAGAAGCTCCCGGGGGACATTGCGATCGGCCATAACAGATATTCTACGGCAGGCGGTAGCGCGCTTAAAAATGTCCAGCCTCTTGTCGCAAACTTTGCTCTCGGCGCCCTTGCCCTGGCTCACAACGGAAATCTCGTTAATGCAACTGAACTGAGAAAAAACCTCGAGGCAGAGGGTTCAATATTCCAGTCGAATTCTGACAGCGAGGTCGTGGTCCATCTTATAGCCCATGCAAAAGGAGATATTTTCTCAGACCGTGTTGTAAATGCGCTCAGGGAAGTATCCGGGGCATACAGTCTTCTTATTATGAGGGAAAAGGAGCTTATTGCTGTCAGGGACCCATATGGCGTAAGGCCATTATGTCTCGGCAAGGTTGACGGAGCCTTTGTGGTCGCATCCGAGACCTGTGCCCTGGACCTTATAAATGCAAAGTACATCAGGGACATCGAACCTGGTGAGATGGTAATAATAAATGAGAACGGCCTCACATCCCAAAAAGTGCTCTACAGTGAGAGGAAGGCATTCTGCATCTTCGAGTTCATATACTTTGCAAGGCCTGACAGTTACATATTCGGCGCCCAGAATGTTAATGAGATACGCAAGGAGTTCGGCAGGCAGCTCGCAAGAGAGTCGAAGACGGATGCAGACCTTGTGATAGCTGTACCTGACTCAGGAGTGCCTGCAGCCATCGGTTATTCAGAGGAGAGCGGCATACCCTTTGACTTCGGCCTCATCAGGAACCACTATGTCGGCCGGACCTTTATTGAGCCGAAGCAGAGTATCCGACATTTCGGGGTGAAGATAAAGCTCAATCCGGTGAGAAAGCTGATCGAGGGCAAGCGCCTGGTTGTTATCGATGATTCTATCGTGAGGGGCACAACAAGCAAGAAGATCGTGAAGATGCTGCGGGAGACAGGAGGAGCAAAAGAGGTCCATATGAGGATCAGCTCCCCGCCCACAATAATGCCCTGTTATTACGGAATTGATACACCCACGAGACAGGAGTTGATCGCGTCAAGCCATGAGGTGGACGAGATAAAGAAATATGTAACAGCAGACTCACTTGCATACCTCAGCCTCGAAGGAATGAAAAAGCTTGTGCCTTACCCGGAAAACTATTGTTCAGCATGTTTTGACAATTTTTATCCGATCAACTTCCCCGGAGAACATCTCGAGCAGATGGAATTCTTCTTTTAGCGCTTCATCAACCCTCTTCCCAAAGTCCGGTGGACCCCTTATCTATCATAAAAAAATATTTCGAACCCGGCACAGATGCCCATGATATATTCCTTGAGCATGGAACTGCGGTGGCAGAGAAGGCCCTATCCATAGCAAAGGGCCTTTGCCATCTGAATCCGGATCTGTCCTTCATCCGGGAAGCTGCCATGCTGCATGACATAGGCATCGTATATGTGAATGCTCCCGGCATCGGCTGTCATGGCAGCATGCCTTATATCTGCCACGGTTATCTCGGCAGGGATTTGCTCGAAAAGGAGGGATATCCCCTTCATGCGCTTGTTGCGGAGAGGCATATCGGCACCGGCATCACAACTGATGATATCATTGGCCGCGACCTTCCCCTTCCTGTCAGGGACATGCAGCCGCTCTCCCTTGAAGAGAGGATAATATGCTATGCAGACAAGTTCTTCTCGAAGATGCCCGGCCATCTCAGGGATGAGAAATCATTTGAGCAGGCAATAAAGGACCTTGAAAAGTTCGGGCAGGAGAAGACAGCGGCCTTTATCGAAATGCAGCGGCGGTTCAGTAAAATACCTTTTCGAGAAAAAGACCTCTCGCCTCTGCAGTAGGGCCGGCAAGGGTCCTGTCGCGGGCATCAAGTATCTGTCCGATCCGGTCAGCTTTCATCTTTCCGATACCTATTTCTATAAGGGTGCCTGCAATATTGCGCACCATATGCCTCAGGAACGAATCTGCCTCTACAGAGATGCTTATGAAATCTCCCCTGAATGAGAATGTCAGAAAATCGATATGATCGAGCCGTGCTACCTCAATGGAATGTATTGTCCTCACAGCTGTCTTTGCGCTGCAGCCTGAAGCGCGGAAAGAGCTGAAGTCATGCCTGCCGAGAAGCATTGACGCCGCCTTTCTCATGACATCTGCTTCAGGGAGCGTATATTGGTGGCAGACATATCTGCGCAGGAAGACAGACTCATACCTGCCTGTGCCTATAAGATAGGTGTATCTTTTGCCCGTTGAATCAAAACGGGGATGAAATTCTGCAGCCGTCTCCTCTGCAGAAAGCACTCTTATATCATTGGGGAGCTTTGCATTCAGCGCCCGCATAATGACATCCGCAGCAAGGCCTGAATCTGTGCTGAAGACCGCAACCTGTCCGAGGGCATGGACGCCTGCATCGGTCCTGCTTGCAGCTGTGAGTCTTGCATGGCTGCCAGTGATCTCGCATACGGCCCTTTCGATCAGATCCTGGATCGTATTGCCGGACCTCTGTGACTGCCAGCCCTCATACTCAGTTCCGTCGTATTCAAGCAGGAGTCTTAAATGCCTTTTATTCATCTTTGCGTTGCCCGGAAATGAGAAGAGCGGTCAGGACTGTTTTATGAGATCAGCATTGATATTAGCGACAAAAACTTCGACAAGCCTGGGATCGAACTGTGAACCTGCCCTGCTGAGCAGTTCATCTACTGCATTCTCAAAACCCATCGGCACCTTATATGAAGAAGGGCTTACCATTACGTCAAACGCCTCTGCGATCGCAATTATCCTCGCCTCAAGCGGAATATCTTCTCCCTTCATCTCCATGGCAGGGTAGCCATATCCGTCATAGCGCTGATGATGATGAAGAATAAAGGGAGCAATATCCGCATAGAAGTTTATAGGCTGGATCATCTCATAACCTATTACGGGATGCTGCATATAGGTCTCCTTGTCGAACGCCTCATCAGGTCTGATCTTCAGGAACCCTACATCATGCAGGAAGCTTGCAAAATAGAGCTTCTTCCTGTCAGGCTCCGGCATATTGAGCGCCTTGGCTATTATGTTGCTGTACCTTGCAACCCTCAATGCATGCCCTTTCTTTTCAGGCTGCTGAAAATCGAGGGTCTCGAGCAGCAGGTCTGTTATATGTATCTCATAGTTCTTCTGGTCTTCAAGGAATCTGGTCTTAAGTATTGATATGGCTGCCTGGTCAGCAAGATACCCTATGATCTCCTCATCCCTCTGGCGGTAAGTATGGCCCCCCTGCTTGTTGAGAAGCTCCAGTACGCCCACAACCCCTGACCTTGCCCTGAGCGGAACACAGAGTATCGACCTGGTCACAAATCCGGTCATTGCGTCTATCTCAGGATTGAAATGCTCGCTTTTTTGCACATCCGAAATGCAGACAGGATTGCCTTCAAGCGCAACCCTTCCTGTTATTCCCCTTCCGAGCTCGACAGAGGTGCCTATAAGAAGCGGGGCCTTTTCGCCCCTCACAATTTTGAATACGAGCTTCTTCTCTTCATTGATCAGAAGAATGGAGCCGGCCTCTGAATCTGTTATAGACAGGGCGTAATCCATAATCTTTTCGAGCAGTATGTCTCCATGCACCTCTTCCCGAAGATCGTTCATGATGCCCAGCATCCTGTCTATCCTGCCGCTGTAGTCCTGTATTATCCTGACGGTTTCCCTTGAAAGGCGCATCGAGAGATACAGGCCTATAACTGCAAAAAAGATGATGGTTGCAACTATTATAGAGACCGAGAGATCAGGTATATAACTGACAAAAGGGAATATCGGCGGGAAAAGGTACCTGACAAGTATTATGAAAAGAAAGAAAATAACTACAAAGACCGTAATGTTCAGTGTTAACATGCGCTTTTTTATCTCACGGAGTACCGGCTTGACATGTTCTTCCGTATTTTGCCGCATGATAAACTTTACCGGAGAAGATGCAGCATGTCAACGGGCTGTGTCAAACCGGGCTGCAGAAGCCCTCAAATACATGAGAGATAGAAGGGATCAGTATTACCAGGCTTTTTCTACATAAATGCAGACAGTTTCTGTTGCGGGGGTTCGGACACTTTTGACACAAAATGGTCACGCAAGTGCCTGAAAAAAGGGAAAGCTCAGGTAGGGGCTGCTGTTTAACCACTTGATTTATAAGGAAGAAGAGTGGTGCCCCCTGCATGATTCGAACATGCGGCCCAGGTTTAGGAAGTCAATAAATACAATTTTTGTGAATGGGCCTCCAGCTTGGATTTCGGCCTAAGTGTTTATAACTTCACACAATTTTGGATTACTGCGTTTTCGGTATATTGCGATATTTTCCGTTCGTTCAGCAAATTTCTGTCACTATTCGGTCACAGTGTTATCAGAACAGGCTTGGCCCTTATTCTTATTAAACCAGCCTTCTTGGACTGCGCAATCGAGTAATTTATATAGTGTGTCTGCGTCTGGAATTCGATAACGTATTCTATTTTTCGCACAAATGAATCATGGTGACCTCAAAACTGGTAATGTAATTTGTCGAGAAAAACAAAACCAGAGGAGGCACACCATGACTCAGAAGAATTGTAGCAGAAAGATGGGCAAGATTATCCAGATAGATGAAGCCGGGGTAAAAGACCACATTGGGGAGATCGTAAAAGGTACGGTCCAGGAGACACTCAACGCCATGCTCGATGCAGAAGCAGACGTCTTGTGCAATGCACAGCGCTATGAGCGGAGCCCGGAGCGGAAAGACACCCGTGCAGGCTCCTACAGAAGGAAACTACATACCAAAGCCGGAGAAGTAGAGATCACCGTGCCGAAACTGAGAGCCCTGCCATTTGAGACAGCGATCATCGAGAGATATCGAAGAAGAGAGACCTCAGTAGAAGAAGCCCTGGTAGAGATGTATCTGGCAGGAGTATCGGTAAGGAGAGTAGAAGACATCACCGAAGCCCTCTGGGGGACCAAGGTCAGTTCCGGCACAGTATCAAAACTCAACAGCAAGATCTACGAAACCATCGAGAAGTGGCGGATGAGTCCTATAGAAGGAGAACATCCCTATGTATATCTGGATGGCATCTCGATGAAGCGAAGCTGGTCAGGGGAAGTCAAAAATGTCTCTATACTGGTAGCCATAGGGGTAAACAAAGACGGGTATCGGGAGATACTTGGGGTAGCAGAAGGGGCGAAGGAAGATAAGGCCAGTTGGACAGCATTTCTGAGATATCTCAAGGGAAGAGGCCTCAAAGGAGTTGAACTGATCATCTCCGATAAATGTCTGGGGCTCATTGAAAGCCTTGGAGATTTCTATCCGGAGGCGAAATGGCAGAGGTGCATGGTGCACTTCTACCGCAATGTCTTCACCCTGGTACCAAAGGGGAAGGTCAGGGAAGTGGCAGCGATGCTCAAGGCAATCCATGCACAGGAGAACCGGCAGGAGGCCCTGAAGAAGGCTCAGAACGTGGCAAAGAAGCTTGAGCTGATGAAGCTGGGCAAGGCGGCAAAGCTTTTAAATGAGGGAATAGAGGAGACGTTGAGTTACTATGATTTCCCGGAGGAGCATCACCGACGGATCAGGACGAATAATCCACTCGAACGTATCATGAGAGAGATCAGAAGACGGACGAGAGTGGTAGGAGCTTTCCCGGACGGCAACTCAGCGCTTATGCTGGTTGCGGCCCGGCTCAGGCATATAGCAGGAACCAAGTGGGGCCTAAAGCAGTATCTGAAGATGGACCGGCTTGAGGATCAGGCCAGGGAAGCAGCAGCTTAGTTGGGAACCCAGTTGAGGCCACCAGAGCAAATGTGCGAAAAATTCTTGACACTATCTGGAATTCTGGCTTGCCCACGTGCTGGTTGAAGTTTCCCATTTATCTTCCATATAAATCTGTAGCCATCATCCGTAGTGTTGTTATCAAAATTATATGTGCATCTCTGAAAGCACAGCAAAGAGCCATCAGGGTCAGCTACCGAAACCGTATTATGAATTTTAACCCATGCCATAGATCATCAACTCTTTTTGTAATCAAAATGTTACTGGAATGCATCTACTCAATGCTGAATACCCATAACCAGAAAGCAAAGTGCTGCTTTTCTTAATTGATCTAACCCTATAAGAAGATGTCGTACCCGCAGGAATTCCAGAAAGTTTATATTCAACAGTATTTGAAGGAGTTGTCATCTCTTCCATCCATATTGCAGGGGAAGAACAATCTCCTCCTTTGCTTTGAATCTGAAAACCAGTTTCATTAAAGCTCTTATCATCCCAAGTCAAGAAATATTCTCCAAGAATAGATTCAGATGTGATATTTACAGGTTTAAAGGGTACCGTAACGGTACTTGAAAATGGAGAACAGGTAGAACTATTGCAAGCTGTTATATAGTAAGAATACGTGGCTGACCTGTCATTGCCTGTTGCCAATGAGTCGGTATAACTGGTTGTATTCGCAGGAATAGTCACGAGAAGGCTCCATGGATCATTGCCTTTTTTTCTATAAATTCTAAAATCCTGCTCATTGCTTGATTTGTCTTGCCATGTAAGTTTAATAGCAGATGTAGACAACGAAACAGCAGATAGATTCAGGGGAACACTTGGAGTATTGGCTAATAATGTTT
>Ga0233425_10003056_pt1 | contig 31442 bp, 22 predicted proteins | sample Watercolumn_Towu_2_FD_181712 | JGI IMG/M metagenome (GOLD analysis project Ga0233425, IMG submission 181712) | Freshwater microbial communities from Lake Towuti, South Sulawesi, Indonesia - Watercolumn_Towuti2014_140_MG | ecosystem: Environmental > Aquatic > Freshwater > Lake | place... | reverse complement strand
CAGGACATTTACAAAATTTTGCAAATTCATTTTGGTTCCGGCTGGTCCGGGTTGGGTGAACCGTCATGACCGGGATAATTCATTCAAACAAAGGAGAAAAAATCATGATGAAGTGTCTTAAGGTATTGGGCCTGATGGTAGTGCTAGGTGTTTTTTTGCTTTCTTCAAACCTCCAGGCCCAGGAGCAGAACGTCTTGGCCAAGATCGGAACCAGAAAAATTACCGTGGCCGATTTAAATAAAATTATTGGGTATTATGATCAGGAGCAGCAAAAGGTCATTGAAACCAATCCGCAGATGAAGGAATCCATTCTCTGGCAGCTCGTTCAAGGATTGGTCATCTCCAAAATCGCCCGGGACAAGGGCTTTGATAAACGGACAGACATCAAGAACCAACAAGAAATATTGATCAATAATTTTTTGACCTCTCAGTATATTCTTAAAGAAGTCATCGAAAAAGTGACCATAAGCGAGGCCAAGGTCAAGGCTTTTTATAAGGACAATGCCGATCAGTTTAAAACTCCGGACATGATCCGGGTCAGACATATTCTGATCAGGGTCGAATCCGGGGCGAACGAGGAAGAAAAGAAGAAAAGCAAAGTAAAGGCCGAAGAGGTTTTGGCTAAACTAACAAAGGGGGAAGACTTCGCTAAATTGGCGGCTGAAGTCTCCGATGACCCAGGCACTAAATCCAAAGGAGGGGATCTGGATTTTTTCCCCCGAGGGACCATGATCCCCGCCTTTGAAGACGCCGCCTTTGCCCTTAAACCGGGGGAACTGAGTAAAGCTGTCGAAACCGAATTCGGTTATCACCTTATCAAACTGGAAGAAAAGAAGGACGCTTTCCTTGAGCCTTATGATAAAATCAAAGAGAAGGTCAAAGACCAGGCCCTTCAAGAATTGAGGAAAGCCGCCGTCAACGAATTCATTGAAAAGTCCTTAAAAAACGCCAAAGTAGAAATTAACCCGGGTCGTTTGCAAAATCAATAAACCCCTTGGCAGGATTTACAGGAAGAATCCATAGGGTTCCTCTTGGTTTTATTCCTGTAAATCCTGTTTTCTCCCCCACATTCCCCTCTGCTCAAACATCTCTTCTCCCCTCCACCAAACCCAGGGTCATGACCCGCTGATCCAACATTTCAGTTAAGGTGGGATACCCTTCGCCGGGAATGAACCCGCAGACTTTATCCCAGACAGAGGAATTTTCCATACAAAGATAGACCGTGACCGCCTGCCCATATTGCCTGATCCATTGGAGCATGTTTTGGTAGATTTCCACTCTGACGGACTGGATATAACGCATCTTTTTATCCAGGGCCGGGATAAATTCCTGGTAAATATAGCGGGAGGCCGGCGATCGGTCTTGAATGATCGGTTTTAACGTCGGAATAAACCGAAAACAACCCAGGCTGATCCAGACGATCCCTTCCGGAGAAATAAAAGAAAACAGGGTTTCAAGGGTTTTCCGATAGGCCTCCTCCCACCCGGGAAAAGCGAAAATCGGGTCAAAATGAAATCCTAAATAATAGCCTTTTTGGCGGCAGATCCGGGCGGCTTCCAGACGTGATATTAAAGAAGCGGCCCCCCGCTCTTCTTTACCGATAATCTCCTGAGGATTGAGTGACCAGGACAGGATGACATTTTTCGGGGGGTCCATCTGAAGCAGATTATCGACAGCGGCTGTCTTGGTTTTGAGTTCCACGACCACATTGGGATAACCGGACAGCTCCCTAAGGAGAAGTCGGCTGAATCCCGTTAATTGATCCCAAGCCAGACTGTCGGTAAATTCACCGGTTCCCAAACGAAGGATCTCGCCGGCATGGTCCCGGACATAGATCCGGAGCTGGTTAAAGAGATCGTCCGTATTGACAAAAAGGCGGGTATAGGGCTGATTGAAATAGGCCTGGAGGATGCAATAGGTACAATCAATGGGACAATTGGTCCCTATATGGAGGATACGATATCCGCAGCAGATATATTCTTTGGTCCCAGGACAGGGTTTTATCAATTCTCCTTTAAAACGGGTTAAATAGAGAATTTTTTTAGATTCGGAAAGGGTTATTCCGTGATCCGGCATGGGGGGGCGATCCACCCATTCGATTGGAAGATGAGGATAAGTTTGGAGAACTCGTTGGGTCAAGGGGGCCGATCGAGCCTCTTCATCAATGATAATTTTTTTTAAAAACGGCATATCAGAATCCCCTTAGGGGAGTGAGTCAAATTTTCCTTTTTCCAGAGACGGGAGGATTCTGCCTATGGATTCACTTAATTCTCTATTGTTCGAAAAGGTAATCTCCAAATGATAGTGCCCCCCCTCGAAGTATGGGGGCGGAGACAGCCGAGTCCGCTGATCCAGATTGAGGGGGGAAAGGGCCCGGGAAAAGGCCTGTTCCGTGTCGGTCAGTGTCGGGAAAAGGATGGTCCGAAAATATTTTCGAAGGGCTGTTCCCTTTTGTTGGGGAGACCACGGGACACGACCCATAATCTCCAGCAGGGGGTTGGAGAGAAGGATCGTTTCCGGAGGGTGTCCGCTCCGTTTGGACAGTTCCCCCAAATCGTTCAGGAACTCTTTTTGTTTTTGGAATCCCCACTGGAGAAAGATAAAGAGGGCGAGTATGCAGTTCTCCTGGGAAGGGAAGTCCCTTCTGACCCTTTCCATTGTTTCCGGAAACAGGCGCCCCAGGAAGAGGGCCATTCGATAGGAGGGACTAATTTCCGCTACGGACAAGTAGCGCCTCAGGATCTCTTTTTTAGGGGCCAGGCCCAATAAAGGAAGATAGTCTTCAATGAATTCCTTTTCCGGAATAAAGGAATAGAGCTTTTTAACGGCCAGGACCTGTTCCACCGAATTAAAGCCCCGGTCCAGGTTGTCATAAAAACTCCAGAGGATTAAATTTTTCTGTTCTGTGTCGTTCCCGGCTATCCAGCAGGCAAAAGGTTCCACACCCCTTGCCTGGAGGGCCCGGAGCCGCCTGGCCCCGGCCACAATCCGGAAACGCCCCTGGCCGTTTTCTTGAAGAACCGCCGGATGTTGGAGACCGATGGCCCGAATAGAGCGAATCAAAGGGTCCAGAGGGCGGTGATAGGTGAGGCTGAAAGTGGTATCGGACCAATCAATCTGAGAAAAATAAATTTCTCCGGCCTTCCAGGCTAGAGGAGGTGAGGTCATATTCAGAATACACCGATCTGGATAAAAAAGTGAATAATCAAATGGACTTTATTCCGAAGGGTGTTCCTTCTTCTCGATCAGCAATCTCCGGATGCGCCTGTTGTCGGCCTCCAGGATCGTCAGTTCCAGATCTTGAAACTGAACCTTTTCCCCGACGGGGGGAACCCTCCCCAGGAGATGAATAATCAATCCGCCCACGGATTCAAAGTTTTTTTCTTCAATTGTCAGATCAAAATATTCTTCAAGCTCTTCGATATCCAGACGGGCATCCACTTCCACCCGACCATTCTCCAGGGTCTGCAACCGGGGTTCCCGTCGGTCATATTCATCTTCAATTTCTCCGATGATTTCTTCGATAATATCTTCCATGGTGACCAGTCCGGCCGTTCCCCCGTATTCATCCAGGACGATAGCCATGTGAACCTTGGCCGATTTTAATTCCCGGAAGAGTTGAACGATCTTCTTTGTTTCGGGGACAAAGGTAGGTTGTCGAATAATCTCCGGCGGTATGGGCTGGTCGGGCGGCAACGGCCAATAAGGCAAAAGATCCTTGACATGAAGCATTCCAATAATATCATCCTGATTCTCACGGTAAATCGGCAGTCGGGAGTGTCCGTGTTTTAGGGTCAAATCGATCACGGCTTGGATAGTCACATCGGAACTGACAGAGGCCATTTCGGTTCGAGGGACCATGACCTCTCGGACAATCGTATCCTTAAATTCAAAGATGCTCTGGATCATGTCCCCTTGTTCCGGGGTAAGCAGGCCCTGTTCTTCTCCCTGATCAATCAATTCCTGAAAGTCTTTTTCCAAAACGGATTCAGGGGGAGGTTCCGATTTTTTTTTGAATAAGGATCGGACCTGATCAAGAAATCCTGGGGAGTGGTCTTCGGCTGGTGTACTCATAACTGTCCGATAATAATAACGGATTTACCAGGATCTGTCAACTTCTTTCCTAACCGCTTCCTCTCCATCGCGCCTCCCGGGCAATCTTTCTTGAAATATGTGACTATTCGGCTATACTGAGTATGAAAATAGATTATGATGTTACCAAAAAATGAATGGTCAGGGACCTCCCGCCGGGCCTGGCCTGGCCGGCAGGATGATGAATTGAAGCTGAAAGACGGCTAGATGACCAAAATCATTTCACTGGAATCCCGACGCAATCAGAAAGCGGCCCAGAGAGGGTTTCGAGAATGGCAAAGACGTTTTCGCTCCTTGCCTCCTTTAGATGAAATGACCTGCTGGTCTGACCTCCCGGATCCATTGGTCATATTCTTGGCAGAGGACGATACGGAAGGCCGCCGAATCATCCATGATCTTTTGATGGGAACTCTGGGTCTGGGAAACGGCTACGAATTCGAATCCCTCCCTTCCGAAACCCTTCTTCCCCTGTTGGATGTCTACTTCATCCTGATGGATCAGGTTCGTTTTGAATGTATGCGCCGTCTCGGATGGGTCAAAGAGATCCCTCTGGGAAATGTGCCCATTATCACTTTAATCCGGACCTATCGACAAGGAGGGACCCTCACCTTACTCGAACCGCCGAAACTTGCTCCGGAGCACCCGTCTTATCCGGCTTATTCCCAGCTGTCGGATATGGAACAACGTCTCTTCCTTCGAAGGCTTATTCCAGAAGCGGTCAAACAATTCAAAGAAGCCGCTCCCAGAGAATAATCCTTCCCAACTCCCTTTTCTTCCGAGGCCATGGGGTAACCCTGAAAGTGACGGCTTTCCCTAAACCTGCGGGAGCAGACTTTTTCCCCGTTCCATGGCGATGCGCAGATAGGTTTCCGCCCCGCTTTGAGGGGGTTTGTAGAGTTGATCTTCCGGTTTCCTGATCAGCTTCATCGCCCCGGTAGTACAGGTGGTTACACATAGACCGCAGCCGATACAGCGATCCGGATCCACAACGGCCTTTTCTTCAGGGAAGGCGATCGCCTCCATCTGGCAGCGTTCCAGACAGACTTCACATCCGACACACTCCTCCACGACCACCTCGGCGAAATAATTACTCTGGACGGCCTTTGCCGGGGCGGGTTGTTTTTTCAGGGACCTCAACATCCCGCAGCAATCCCCGCAGCAACTGCACATCCCGCCGACCTTTTGTGAATTAAAAGGCTGCATGACCAGCCCGGCCTCTTCGTTCCGCCGGACAATTTCTTTGGCTTCCTCTGTGGTGATATAGCGACCCATCTTATTTTCCACATAGTAATGGGCATGGGATCCAAACATGAAGCAGGCTTCCAGAGGTTTATCGCAGCTTTTCTCTTCCATTTTCGAAATGGTTCGGCAGATGCAGGGGGCAACGGCAATCGTTTTCTGATTATCCAGAATCGTCAACACATCCTCATAAGGGGCAATCGGCCAATCGGCGACTAATTCCCGATTGATCGGTATGGTGCGCATCACCGGCGTACTAAAAGATTGAAAGGTCCGTCCCAGGCCTTTTTCAAAGTATTCCTGCATATCCTGGACTAACTCTCTATTCAAACGGTTGAGCTGAAATTCAAAAATCCCCACCACATAGGGAACGGCGCCATAACGGACCCCTTTCGGGCTGCGGAGCCTAAAAACCAAACCCTTGGTGGCCATCCGTTCCAGGATGTCGGCGATCTCCTGGGGATCCCGTTTCAGCCTCTCGGCAATTTGAGAAGGGTCTTCCAGTAAGGGAGACAAACTCAAAAAGAGAGCGGCCTCTTCTTCGCTAAAAAGGTGTTTAAGAATTTTTAATTCAATCCGGTTTTCCGTTTCCGGGAAGCCGCTGGCCAGGTCGTCCAGCCGGGCTCGTAATCTCTCATAAATATCGTCCATGATTTCTTCCTCTCCAAGGTTTTCAGAAATGATCTTCTTTTTCTACCATTTTAACCCGTCGAGAATCAAGACCCATTTCTACTTTTTCTCTTCTCCCATTTGACAGGACTCCCTAAAAGGCATAAGATACATCTCTATCGATTGTCCAAGGGGACCCTATCGAAAAAAAAGGGCGGCCCAGGCACCCACAGGGACGCGCCCTCAACACTTAACCTCAATTGGAGACAGGAACGTCTTTTGAGAAAAACGATTATTTTTCTTTTCCTCCTCTTTCCTATCCTGCATTCCTGGCCGGGAGGGGATAGCCAGGCCCAGATAACCCTGACGGACCAGACGCCCTCGAAGAGGGAACAGATGGTGGCCGATCAGATCAAGGCCAGGGGGATCAAAGACTCCAAGGTATTGAAAGCCATGGTAAAAGTGGAACGGCATCGTTTTGTCCCGGCCCACCTGATCGATCGGGCCTATGGTGATCATCCCCTTCCCATAGGCGAGAGACAGACCATTTCTCAACCCTATATCGTCGCCTTGATGACCGAATTACTGAACCTGAATGGCCAGGAGAGGGTCCTGGAAATCGGGACCGGTTCGGGTTATCAAGCCGCCGTGCTGGCAGAAATCGTCAAAGAGGTTTACACGATAGAGATAATCGAGCCCCTGGCCCGATCGGCCGAAAAACGCCTTCAGGAATTGGGGTATAAAAATATCCGGGTCCGCTTTGGCGACGGGTATCAAGGGTGGCCGGAAGCCGCCCCTTTTGATGCCGTCTTGGTGACCGCCGCTCCGGATCACATTCCCGAACCCCTGGTCCGTCAATTAAAAGAGGGGGGACGGATGATTATCCCAGTCGGGAAGTACCCGAACCAGGAACTTAAACAAATTATCAAACGATCCGGTCGGGGGGAGATATCCGACATCTTACCGGTCCTCTTCGTCCCTATGACCGGCGAGGGGGTTAAACAGAAAAAATGACCCCCTCCTTTGTCGACTTAGAAAGCCTTTTCTTCCCGGAATCCATCGCCGTAGTCGGTGCCTCGAACCGATTCGGCAAATGGGGTTTTAACCTGGCCGCCACTCTGTTGGTCTCTCCTTTTAAAGGCCAGGTTTTTTTGGTTAATCCCAAGGAGAAACTTATCCTTGGAAAACGGGCCTTCCCGGCCTTGGAGACCCTCCCCCGGAAAGTGGATCTGGCGGTTCTGGCCGTCCCGGCCCAGCAGACCCTCTCCCTGGTGGAAGAATGCGGCCGTCAGAGGATCCCCAATGCCTTAGTCGTGGCCTCCAATTTCCGCGAGGTTGGCGCAGAAGGGGCCCGCTTGGAGGAGGAATTAATCCAGGTAGCCCGTGAGGGAGGAGTACGCCTGGTGGGACCCAATACTATGGGAATGGTCAGCACCCCGGTCGGTCTGGAGATCCTCTTCATGCCCCTCGGTGTCCGTCCCGGACCGGTAGATGTCATTTCCCAATCCGGGAATATCGGCCTCCAGATCATGGAACTGGGAATGAAGGAAGGCGTGGGGATCTCCCGCTTTGTCGGCTCGGGGAATGAAGGGGTCTTGGGTGTAGAAGATTATTTGGCCTATTTCGGAGCCGATAATCATTCCAGATTGATCGTCCTCTATTTAGAAGGGATCAGAAACGGGGAAGGATTTCTGAAGGCGGCTCAAAAAGTGACTCCTCGTAAACCCATCCTGGTCTTGAAGGCGGGCAAAACAAGCCAGGGATCACTGGCCGCCCGGTCCCATTCCGGGGCCGTCGCCCAATCACCCAAGATGATTTCCGATCTATTCAGGCAGGCAGGGATCATTGAAGCCCAATCCACCGAGGAGTTGATCGATCTGATGAAGACCTTCAGCCTCCTTACTCCTCCCCAGGGGGACCGCTTAGGGGTGGTCACCTTAGGGGGCGGATGGGGTGTGGCCACCACCGATGCCGCCTCCCTTAAAGGGCTTCATTTGCCGGTCCTCTCTCCTTCTCTGATTGAGCGTTTAGACCGGCTCCTTCCCCCCTTCTGGAGTCATCAAAATCCCCTGGATTTGGCCGGGACAACCAATCGCACCTCCCATATCGAAGTCTTGCGGACCCTGACCTCTAGTGAGGAGATCGATGCCGTGGTGGCCTTAGGGATGCTCGCCGGTATGCGCAAATACCTGGGCCAGTTGTCCAAATGGAAGGGAATAATTTTTAAACAAAAAGTTAAGTCTTTCTTTCTATCTCCTTTTAATCTTTTAAAAAAATACTCAATTAAAAAAAATAAAAAACCCTCTTCCCCGGTTCGCCCAGGTCAACCCAAAGGGTTCAACTGGGGAGAATTCAGGCTCTGGATGGATAGCCCCTTTATCCAGGAAACAAAAAAGATTATGCGGGAGACCCAAAAACCCGTTTTGCTCGTCACCTTTCTCCCCGGTACAGCCGTCAAGATGACCCGCCGTTATCGCCAACCCGTCTTCGGAAATCCGGAACGGGCCGTCGGCTCCATGAGCGGGCTCATTGAATATGGACGGTTTGTCCGAAACGTCCGGGATGGCCTCCTTACCCCCTTGTCATCGAAGGAAAAGAAAGGGCCTCTGCCCCTATCCGAGACCGTCACCATTGATGAATGTCAAGGGAAACAGATCCTGTCCGCTTTTGGTATTCCCGTCACTAGGGAAGGCCGGTTCAAAACAAATATAGAAATGGAGGCCTGGGTCCGGGAGCTCGGCTTTCCCCTGGCCCTGAAGATCCTCTCTCCGGACATCGCCCATAAAACCGAGCGCGGCGGGGTTGTTCTGAATATTAAAAACGAAAGGGAACTTCAACAGGCCCTTGATCAATTGAAGGAACGTTTTCCGGAGGCTCTAGATTCCCGAAGTCGGGTATCCTTTTTACTCCAGGAGATGGTTCCATCTGGGATCGAATGCCTTTTAGGGATGGTCAAAGATCCCCATTTCGGGCCTCTCCTGGTCCTGGGCTTGGGCGGAATCATGGTCGAAGTCTTGAAAGACGTGGCCTTTGCCAAACCGCCTATTTCCGCTTTTCAGGCTGAAGAACTCTGGCGTTCTCTCCAAGGATCAGTTATATTAAAAGGCGTCAGAGGAAAACCTCCGGCGGATTTGAAGGCCCTGATTGAGGCCACAGTCCATTTTTCTGATTTGATTGCTGAACTGGGGGCCGATTTTGCCGAAATTGACGTCAATCCCCTGATCGTTCTTCCGGAAAATGAAGGGGTCAAGGCCGTGGATGCCTTATTTATCCGTGAGTCAACTCCTTAACGAGAAAAAAGCCCTGGGACTATTTCCGAACTTCGGACTTCAGACTATTCGTAGAGCAAAGGAACTCTTTTCATGAAAAAACCTTTACTGGCCTTACTAATCCTCCTGACGGTCTTCCTGGGGGGCCTTGGACCCACCTGGGGCGGGGAGGCGGTTCAGCTTCGTATCCTCTATTTCAATGATTTTCACGGATTCGCCGAGGCCCATCAGCCGGTCGGAAGTTCCGGAAAGATAGGAGGAATCGCCTATTTAGCGAGTGAAGTCAAGCGGCTGGGCCAGGAACGCCCCACCCTCCTTCTGGCCGCCGGCGATTTGATTCAGGGACACCCTTGGGCCAATCTATTTGAAGGGCAATCGACCCTTGAGGTCCTCAATGCCCTTAACCTTTCAGCCATGGTCGTGGGAAACCATGAGTTTGATTTCGGCCAGGAGGCCCTTAAAAAAATAATTAATGAGGCCCGCTTCCCGGTTCTGGCCGCCAATGTTCAGGGGTTCCCAGGCCTTCAGACCTATACAGTCAAAGACATAGCCGGCCTCAAGGTGGTGATCCTGGGTCTGGTGACCGGTGAAACGCCCACGGCGACCCATCCTAAGAACGTCATAGGTCTGACCTTCACCCCGGTTCAGGAAACGGCCGCCGGGGTCCTTAAAAACTGGAAGGGACCTGTTGATTTAATAATCTGCCTTTCTCATCTGGGTTTTCCTGAGGATCGCCGCCTGGCCGAGACCGTTCCGGGAATTCAGGTCATTGTCGGCGGTCATACCCATACCCGTCTGGAAAGCCCGGTCCGGGTGGGAGAAACCCTTATTGTCCAGGCGTGGGAACATTCCAAGGCCCTGGGCCTTCTGGATTTGACGATTCAGGACGGGAGGATTATCCGTTCCGAGGGGCGACTAATCCCGATCGGCCCGGGTCTTCAAGATCCTGATCCCGAAGTCGAGGCCATCGTCAACCGTTATGTGCAGCGAAGTGCCGCCCTCCTGGAAGAGGTCATTGGAATCGCTCACACCGACCTGCAGGCCGCCGGATCAAGGAACCGGGAAACCACCATGGGCAACCTGATTACCGATATCATCCGCCAGGACACCAAGGCCGATTGTGTCCTGATAAACGGAGGAGGGATTCGGGCCGACATCCTGAAAGGGCCGGTCAGGATGAAGGATCCCTATTCGGTCCTGCCCTTCTCCACTTATCAAGTGGTCATCAAGGTCTCAGGCCAAGAACTTAAAAAGATCCTGGAACACGGTCTGTCCAATCTAAGCGGGTACGGAGGCCAGTTTCCCCAGATTTCCGGAATGCGTCTGGAATACAGCTCTCTGGCTCCGGTGGGTCAGCGGATAAGAAAACTATGGGTTCAAGACCGGCCCTGGGAGCCCCAGGCCTGGTACACCCTGGCTACTAATGACTACCTGATCGCCGGAGGGGACGGCTACGGCCTTTTCAAAGAAATTATCCGGGCACCGGCCGATAAACAGGCCGAAGGCTCTCGCCTTCTATTGATGGACTCCGGACGGGAACTTCGCGATATAGTCATCTCTTATATTAAAAAGGAAAAACAGATATCCGCCTTCCTGGAAAACCGGATAAAAAAGATCGATTAGCCGATGCGGATCTGGCTGAATGATAACCCCATCGACCTCCTGACCGGAATGACGGTTCGGCAGGCCCTTATTCAGGCCGGCCTTATCCGGTTTGTCTCTGAAGGGGCCAAGGTCTGGGATGAATGGAATAATGAAATGGGATTAGACGGGTCGCTAACCGAGGGAATGCACTTGATCTGTAAGAGACCCGAGGAGTATAAATAAGTAAGGAGCAGAGGTATTATGATTCAAGATGATTCAACCATGGATTTTGGGCAGCTTTTTGAGGCCAGCACTCGGCAACCCGGCGACCGGCCTCTTTTTCCCGGTGAAACCGTAAAAGGCAAGGTAGTCCTGATTACAGCGGATACCGTCTTTATCGACTATGGCGCCAAATCGGAAGGCTGGGCTGAGTTGGAAGAATTTCTGGACGACAAAGGCCAGATGGGCATCGAACCCGGTTCGGAGGTCTCCCTGACCTTTATCGAATATGGTCCCTCAGGCCCCAGACTGGGGAGTTCTTTGCGGAAGACCTCCGGCGGGTCGGGAGGTGCCCTCATCCGCAAGGCCTATGATTCAGGAGTGGCTATTGAAGGGATAGTCTCCGGGACCAATAAAGGGGGCTTGGAGGTCACGATCTCCGGGACCAAGGCCTTCTGCCCGGTCTCTCAGATCGATCTCGTTTATTGTGAACGGCCGGAAGCCTTTGTGGGGACCACTCAAAAATTTCTGGTAGTCCAGTATGAAGAAGAAGGCCGCAATATCGTCCTCTCCAGGAAGGCGGTTTTACAGGCCGAGCGCGCGGCCCAGGCAGTTAAGACCCGGGAACGCCTTATCGTGGGCGAAACCCTTCCGGGGAGGGTAACCCGCCTAACTCCTTTCGGGGCCTTTGTCGATTTGGGGGGGCTGGAAGGGCTGATCCATATCTCGGAGATCTCCCGAACCCAGGTCAAGGACCCGGCGGATGTCTTGAGCCAGGACCAAGAGGTAACGGTTCAGATCTTAAACATTGAAAAGGATGAAAAGGGCCTGGAACGAATCAGCCTGTCTCTTAAGGCCTTGGAACCTGACCCCTGGGAGACGGGCTTTGAATTTGAAGAAGGAGATACGGTGTTCGGAACAGTCCGGAACCTGACAAATTATGGGGCCTTTGTGGAGGTTGCCCCAGGGGTAGAGGGGTTGGTTCATATCTCGGAGATCTCCCACAAGCACGTTCATCATCCCAAAGAAAAACTTCAGGATGGGCAGGAACTGGCCGTAAAAATCCTGGAAATCCATCGGGACCAGCGCCGCATCTCCCTTTCAATCAAAGAGGTGGCCGAACTTTTGGATTCGGAGCCCGAAGCGGCCGAGCGGAAAACCTTACGAATAGGGAATGTCATCCGGCGACGGACCGAAACCCTTCCGGTCGGGGTATCCTCCGGACAAGAGGACGGGCAGGGCCCGGCGGACGAGGCCGCCGCTGCGGATCGGGCCTCGTCGGAAAAAGGGACATCCCCTCTGCCCCGCCCGGGAATGGTTACCAAAGGGATCGTCCGAACCGTCAAGCCCTATGGCTTTTTTCTGGATCTTCCGGAATTGGGGTCCCATCAAAGCGGTCTCCTCCATATTAGTCAGGTTGCCTCATCCGGATCGGGGCTATCCAAAAAGGGACTCAAGGAAGGCGACGAGATCGAGGTGGAAGTTATCAAAATTGATGACCAGGGCCGACTCTCTCTCTCTCAGAAGTCCATCCAGGAGAACCAGGATCGGGCCGATTTTCGGGATTATCAGGGTCAGGCCAAAGGAAGCACCACCTTTGGAACCATGGCCGATTTATTCAAAGGGAAGCGGTCCAAAGGATAACCTTTGAGCTTTCAATAAAAACGATTCCTGCCCTTCATTGCGACGCCCATTGATGGAGTTTTTTTTCTAAAGGAGACCTCAGATGACCTTAATGGAATTCTCCATGATCCCTTTGGATAAAGGGGACAGCTTCAGTGAATATGTGGCTCCCATCTTGACCATTGTGGATGCCAGCGGATTGGAGTATCGCCTGAATCCCATGGGAACGGTCGTGGAAGGGGAATGGGAAGACCTTCTCTCTCTTCTGACCCGCTGTTTTCGCACCTTGGAAAAAGACTCCGCCCGCATCAGCCTGCAGGTTAAATTCGATTACCGTCAAGGACAGGAATCGAGAATTGAAAAAAAGATTCAAAGTGTCCAGGCCAAGGTCGGCCGCGCCTTAAAAACATCCTGAGGCTTTTATGGTAACCGATGGAGGAAAGATGATGCCGGAGGAAGACAAATCCAACCTTCTTGCCCGGTCGGCCTCGTCGGTCGCCCACTTTTCCCGGGACCGAATCAACAAACTGGAGCTGATGGTCACGGATCCCTTCGGCATGGGCACCGGCTCCACCCTGAGTACCGTTATCTTTACGGCCGTAGTTGTCCTCATTGCCGCCTATCTCTTTTTACATTCCGCTCCGCCGAAAACGATTATCCTATCCAGCGGAGATAAAGGCAGTCTCTTTCAAAAAACTGCCCAAAAATATGCCGCCATCCTGGCCCGTAACGGTGTCAAACTAAAGATTCTGGATTCCCAGGGGTCCGAGGAAAATCTGCAACGATTGGCCGATCCCACATTCAAGGTGGACGTGGCCTTTGTCCAGACCGGAATCGGGACGTCCCGGGCGAAAGAACACCTGGTCTCCTTAGGAAGCGTTTCCTATGAACCGCTTTACTTCTTTTATCGGTCCGCCAAACCTCTTTATCTCCTTTCGCAATTCAGCGGCCGGAAGCTTTCCATTAGTCCCAAAGGCACCGGAACCCGGAGTCTGGCCCTGGCCCTCTTGGCCCTGAATGGTATTGAGCCGGGAGGCTCGACGACCCTTCTGGAACTGGATGATGAAGCAGCGGAAAAGGACCTCCTTGCGGGAAAGATTGATGGGGCCTTTATGATGAGCGATTCGGCCTCCACCCAGACCATTCGCGAACTCCTGCGTCAGCCGGGCATCAAGGTCTTTAGTTTTTCTCAGGCCGATGCCTATATCCGCCGGATCCGGTATCTGAATAAACTGGTTCTGCCCAGGGGGACCATTGATCTCGGCCGGAATATTCCCGATCAGGATGTTTTATTAGTCAGTCCAACCGTTGAACTGATCGCCCGGGCTGATCTGCACCCGGCCCTTTCCGATCTCTTGCTGGAGGCGGCCAGGGAAGTCCACAGCCGGGCCGGCCGCTATCAGCGCCGCGGAGAATTTCCCGCGCCGCTTGAGCACGAATTTCAGATCAGTTCCGACGCCCAGCGTTATTACAAATCCGGCAAGACCTTCTTCTACCGCTACCTTCCCTTCTGGCTGGCCAGTTTACTGAACCGCCTCCTGGTGGTGGTGGTGCCGATGATTCTGGTTTTGATTCCCGGGCTGAAAAGTATCCCGGCCATTTTCCGCTGGCGGATCCGGATGCGCATCTTACGCTGGTATCGGGTCTTGCTTTTTCTGGAAAGCGAACTGTCCCCGACGATCTCCCTGGAAAAGTGGAACGAACTCATGGAACGGTTCACCCATATCGAACAAGAAGTCAACAAGATGACTATTCCGGCCTCCTTTGGGGATCAATTCTATACCCTGCGAGGTCATATCACCATCGTCCGGGAACGTCTGATGGGTGCCAGGGCGAATCTCGAAAAAACGGCGAATCATATTTAACGGGCGGATCAGCTGGGGGGGGTTGGTTTTATTAGGTCCCGGATGAGCCGGCAGACCTTCCGGAGGTTTTCTTAACAACAGCACCTTCCGTAAGATCATTATTGATCCTGACCGAAAAGTATTATATTTTAAACCAATCAGGGGTCGGATAGTGTTTCCCATGTTATCCCGTCTTGTCAGGAACGGATGAAGGAGGCAAGGCCTATGGCGGAAAAATTCTCTACGTTTGTCCAAAACCGAATAGGTTCGAAGGGCCGAAAAATCGCTCTCAGTGTCATCGTCTTTTTTGTACTCTTCACCCTCATCGGCTTCTTTGCCCTTCCTCCTATCCTGAAGTCGATCCTGATCAAACAACTGTCCCAGAGTATCCATCGGGAGGTATCCATCAGGCAGCTTACCATCAACCCCTATGCCCTTTCCCTGACCGTCAAAGGGGTGTCGGTCAAAGAGCGAAAAAAGTCCGATACTTTCTTCTCCTGTGAGGAGCTCTACCTAAACCTCGGGACCCTATCCGTCCTGCGAATGGCCCCGGTGCTCAAGGAGATCCGCTTAACCAAGCCCTTCCTGAAGATCATTCGAAATCCGGACCTTTCCTATAATTTTTCCGATTTGCTGGAAACCAAACCCGAAACCGAGCTCCCTCGATTTGCCTTGAACAACATCACTATTAAGGACGGCAGCATCGATGTGGACGATCTCCCCAAACAGACCAAGCACACGGTCCGGGAGCTCAAAATAGGAATCCCCTTTTTATCGACCATTTCATCTGATGTCGAACGTTATGTTCAGCCCCATTTTTCGGCCAGACTGAATGGGGCCTTCTATACCCTCGAAGGAAAATCAAAACCTTTCGCCGATTCCCATGAAACCTCCTTCGACATTCAGATCAAAGAACTCAACCTTCCGGAATATCTCCCCTACCTTCCACTGAAAATGGATCTCAAGGTCCTTTCGGCCGTCATGGATACCCAGGGGAAATTATCCTTTATCGAGAACAAAAAAAAGGAGCCCATGCTTACCGTCAGCGGGACGGTCTCATTAAAAAACATTATCGTCGACGATTCATGGAATAATCGTCTCTTAACCCTCCCCCTCTTTGAGGCCTCCCTTGCCCCCTCGGAACCCCTTTTGAAACGACTCCATCTCTCCAGGATTTCGCTGACCTCCCCTCAAATAGAAATTCGCCGTAACGAAAAGGGTGCCCTAAGCGTTCAAGGACTCCTTCCGGAAACAGGACAGGAAGGCCCCGCCGCGAAGAAGACGGCTGTCCCCTCTTCTCCCTTCCTGCTCGATATCGACGAACTGGTTATAGCCGCCGGTAAACTTTCTTTCTCCGATCTTTCCAAGGGACAGCCCTTCAAAACCGACCTTGACTCCATTGAAGCCAAGGTCGGTCATCTCAGTACCGGGAAAGGACAGAAAGGAACCTACAGCCTTGCCTTTAAAACCGAGGCCAAGGAAACCGTAAAAGCAGAGGGCGGATTTTCCCTTGATCCCCTCGGTTCGGAGGGAAATCTTGAAGTCCTGGGGCTCCTCCTAAACAAGTACAGCCCCTTTTATAAAGATAAAATCCTTTTTACCGTTGATGACGGCCGATTGGATGTCTCCTCCCGCTATCATTATGCCAAAGGAGAGAAAGAACCCCAATTTTCCCTCTCCGGCCTGTCCGTCGGTCTCCAGTCCCTTCGTCTTAAACGAACAGGAGAAACCGGCGATTTTGCCCGGATCCCCGCCTTGTCCCTAAAGAACATGGATCTTGATCTTCAAAAGAAGGAGTTCCACATCGGCAGTCTCACTACAGACAAGGGCGAGATCACTGCCAGGCGGTCACGGAATGGAGACCTGAACCTGAGGTCCCTTTTCCCAAAGGAACCGCCTCCTTCGGCGGACGCCAAAACCGCAACGGCCTCCGAAAAATCCGGGACGACCGGAAAGCCCTGGCTTATCACCGTGCGTCAGATGGGTCTGGACAATTATATCGTCAGGCTGGAAGACCAGACTACCTCGGTGCCGCAAAAATTTACCCTTCAGAATCTTAAAATCAAAGGAGAGAATATTTCTACGGCCAAGAACAGCCGGGGAAAGTTGGCCTCTTCCCTGGTGTTTAATGAGAAAGGGGTCCTATCGGCTGCCGGGACTTTTAACCTGGAACCCTTTGCCGCCGATCTCCGTACTGAAGTAAAGGGCCTTGAAATCGCTTCCTTTCAGGCCTATTTCGCCAAAAAGATCAAAGCGACCATCACCGGCGGAGCGGTTTCGACAACCGGACACCTCTCTCTGAATTCAATGGAGAAAAAGGGAATGCAGGTCGCCTATAAAGGTGAGGCCGCTCTAGCTAATTTTTCGGCTGTTGATAAGCTTACCGGTAATAATCTGATCGACTTTCAAAACCTTTCTTTAAATGAGGTCCATTTAGGCCTTTCGCCTTTTTCCTTATCCGTCAAAGGTGTGTCCCTGAACGATTTTTATGCCTATGTGCGGGTCAGCCCTGAAGGGAAGATTAATCTGCAGGAAATCATGGTCCCCCAGGCCTCAAAGGAAGAGACGCCATCTCCGGTCACTCCGGAAAAAGGAGGGACCACTCCCGGTGAGGATAGTGCCGCCAAAAGCATCAAAATCGAAAAAGTGACTCTTCAAAACGGGAAGCTGGAATTTGTCGATACCTACGTTAACCCGGAATATACGACCACCCTGACCGAAATTGTCGGAAGGGTTTCAGGCCTTTCTTCGGAGACGAACACCACTGCGGAAGTGCAACTCTACGCCAAACAAAACGAGTTTGCCCCCTTGGAGATTTCCGGAAAGATAAACCCCTTGAGCACGGATCTTTTTATTGACCTGACGGCACGAATAAAAGATCTGGATCTCAGTCAGGCCACACCCTACTCGGGCCGCTATGCCGGGTACACCATTGAAAAAGGGATACTGAACTATGAAGCCAAATACTCCATCGACAAAGGAAAGCTGGACTCTCAAAATATTATTCACCTCAATCAGTTCACCTTCGGCGAAAAGGTGGACAGCCCCAAGGCCACCAAACTGCCCGTCCGTTTGGCCGTGGCCCTTTTGAAGGATCGGAATGGAGTGATCAAACTGGACCTCCCGGTCTCCGGAAGTCTGGATGATCCCAAATTCAGCGTCTGGAAGATTGTTGTCCAGATCATCGTCAACCTCGTTACGAAGGCGGCCACCGCCCCCTTCGCCCTTCTCGGGTCCGTGTTCGGAGGAACCGGAGAAGAATTGAGTTATGTTGAATTCGACTATGGGAGTACGGTTATTATGGAGGCCGGGCATAAAAAGCTCGATTCCATCACCAAGGCCCTGCAGGATCGCCCAAACCTGCACATCGATATCGAGGGACATGTGGATAAGGAGAGAGACAAAGACGGGTTACGTCGTCTTCTCTTTGACCGGAAAGTTAAAGTCCAGAAGCAAAATGAAATGGCCCGCAAAGGAACAACCGTCATTCCGATTTCCGAAATTAAAATCGAACCGGCCGAATATCCCCGCTACCTGAAGATGGCCTATCGTCAGGAGAAATTCCCTAAACCGAAAACGTTGATCGGTCTGGCCAAAGACCTACCGGTTTCAGAGATGGAAAAATTGATGCTGGCTAATATCGTGGTAAGCGAAAGCGATTTACGGACCCTGGCCGCTCAACGGGCCCAGCAGGTCAAAGAGGCCATCCTCGGTTCCAAACGGGTCGAACCGAACCGGGTTTTTATCCTTGAACCCAAATCCCTGGAGCCGGAAAAGAAGGCCAAAATGAGAGACAGCCGGGTTGACTTTAAATTAAAATAACCCTGCGAGAGGATCTTCGGGTTCAGGCCTTTTGGGCCATGGCCTGGCCCAGGAAAAGCCGACCGACGACCGGGTCAGCGGAGGATGGCCGGCACACCCTAACTACGGGTCCCAGGCTCAGTCGGACCTTATATCTGACCATCCCTGAATTGTTCGGCCACCTCCCGGAAGGTTTTGGAAACCGCCAGAAAGGCCTCTACGATGTCGGGATCAAAATAAGTTCCCTTTTTTTCCCGGATGACTTCAACCGCTTTTTCATGAGGCAGGGGCTGTTTATAGATCCGAATGCTGATCAGGGCGTCATAGACGTCGGCTACGGCCATGATCCGTCCCGGGACAGGGATATCGTCTCCGGATAAGCCTTCGGGGTACCCGGACCCGTCCCAATGTTCATGGTGGCTATAGGCCATTTCCCTGGCAAAGCGCAAAAAAGAAACCGGAACGTCGAGCATCTTTTCCGCATTCCTGATGGCATCCCGTCCAATAGTCGTGTGTGTTTTCATAATGGTGAACTCTTCATCGGTCAGGGCCTCTTTCTTGAGCAGGATATGGTCGGGAATTCCGACCTTGCCGATATCATGGAGGGGTGCGGATTTCGAGAGGAGATGAATCATCTCATCGGTAAGATACGTTTTGAAATTCGGGTGATCCTTTAATTGGGCTGCCAGAAGTTTAATATAGGCCTGAGTCCGTCGGATATGATTCCCCGTTTCATTATCCCGAGCCTCGGCCAAGGAGCCCATGGCCACCATGGTCACATCCTGGATCGTGGTGATCTCTTTAGTTCTCTGGGCCACTTGGGCCTCGAAAAATTCACTTTTATCCTTAAAAAAATCGCGGACGACCTTCAACTGCAGGTGGGTTTTCACTCGAGCCAGAACAATGGTCGGAAAGAAAGGTTTGGTGATATAATCCACGGCCCCCAGGGTGAACCCCAGTTCTTCATCTTCCACCTCCGATTTAGAGGTGAGGAAGATGACCGGAATATCGGCTGTTTTGGGATCAGCCTTGAGCCGCTTTAAGACTTCATAGCCGTCAATCCCGGGCATGAGGATATCAAGAAGCACCAGATCCGGCGGATCATCGGAGCAGGCCAACTGGATGGCCTTCTCTCCGTTTGTGGCGACCTTGGTTCGGTAGAAAGCTTTCAGCATGGAACTGAGGACGGCAATGTTTTCCGGTGAGTCATCCACCGTCAAGACGGTCATCTTTTTCTCAAATCCTTGGTCCATCAGGATTTCCTTTCATAATGAAGGCAAACCACCAGGACCAGCGAGTTGGCCATCACTACACACATGATGTTCAGCGCCAGACCGGCCCCAGAGGTTATTACACCGGATCGGGCAGTTTTTTCCCTATGACTATAAGTATTCACAAACAATATTGAAGGATTGATTGGTCGACTTGTTGTAAAAGTCTAGAGGCGGCTTTAACCACATCCGGAGGATCTTTGGTCACATAACGAAGAATAATATGGGCATCGACCGCACAAGTCCTTCCTTAAGAAATTTAGTATTACTTTTCTCGTGTGTCAAGAAATAAGGGAATGTGGTCGACATAAACCCCGGCTATTCATGACTAGACTTTGGCCAGTGAGTCTGATAGCATACACGGCCTATGGTCGGACACCCTCTAAAAATATTAAAACAGTGGTTGACTCTGGCCTTTTCAGCCGCTTCGATAACAGAAGGAATCGGAACGTCGGCTTTTCCTTTTGAGGAGATCCCCGTGAACGTACCTTTAGAAACCGATGCTATCGGGCCATAGATCAGGCAGCAAATCTCTGGAGGTCGATGAGCCCCATAACCCATTTTCTCTCCGGCTGGGCGGTCGCAAACATGTCCACCATGAATAAACGCGAACGGGTGCTGGTAACGCTTGCCGCAGTTGTGCCTGACGTGGACGGAATCGGTATACTCTGGGACCTGTTTTTGAAAGGCGGCGGGGTGGAGTTCTACCAGAAATTCCATCACTCCTTCGGGCATAACGTCTTCTTCGGGATTACCTTCGCCTGCCTCGCCTTTCTGCCGGGATTACCAAAGGGAAAAATCGTCAGCCTGATGGTCCTTTCCTTCCATCTGCACCTCGTTGGGGACTATGTGGGCGCCCGGGGTATCGGCGAGGACTACTGGCCAGTGACCTATCTCTGGCCCTTGACCGACACGGGGTACTATTGGAGGTTGCAGTGGCCCCTGAATGGGTGGCAGAACGTCGTGATCACAGGAATCTTGCTTGTCTTGGCATTTTATTGGGCCTGGTGGCGCGGATATTCGCCGATCGAAATGGTTTCTGGACAGGCAGACAATGGATTGGTGCGGGTCTTGCGTAAAAGGTTCGGGGAACCGGGCGGATCATTAAATATCTAAGTGGCCTATCGGACCCAGAAACGTTTTCTTATTTTCATTTGCACGGTGGACCTTTTAGGCAGAGAATCATTCTTGAAAATTTTAACATCATCGGCTAAGGCCGAATCTGACTGGGAATTGTCATCATGATCTATAACCTGGGGAATAAGCCCCTCTATTTAAACACCCCCTTGAGGAACGGACCAAACCCATTCTATCGAATTGGTCAGTGAAAATTGGTTTGTTTTCTCGATTCCAAGGGGTTTTTAGGCGGTTGTGCCGGTCTTCAGTTTTACCGGCATTATTTGAGCCCCTGGATGAAATCCACTAAAACCTTGTTGAATTTTTCCGGTTGTTCATAGAACAATAGATGCCCCGCATCTTCGAAAGGGACAAAGGCGGCCCTGGGAATCTGGGCGGCCATGGCCTTCCCCATCTCGATCCCCTTTTTAAAGACAGCGGAATTGGCGGCACAAACCAGAGTCGGGATCTTGATGAAGGGCAGAACCTTAACATAATCGCTGATCAGAAAATCCGAATAGATGGCCAGGGCGATCCAGGCCGGCGTTTTGGTCAACTCCGCCGGTATCCAGGCCAGATCGGCTTCCGAAGCCTTACCGTCTCTAAACATATTTACGGTAAAGGTGCTGGCATATTTTAGAGGATCGGCCGAATAGGTCTTCATCATGGCCTGCATGCCGGCCGTGTTATAATTTTTCAGGGCATGGCTGTTCCATTCTGCCGGTCCGAAGGGAAATGGGGCCGTATCGATCAGGACCAAGGCCTTGAGATAGCTGTTTAAGGCATGCTGATGATAATAGGACAAAATGACTGGGCCACCCATGGACCAGCCCGCCAGGATGACATTTTTCAATCCCAGTCTTACAATCACTTCCCGGAGATCACGGGCATACTGAGCAATGGTCTGTCCGCTCAGTATCTTGGATGAATTGCCGTGACCTCGTAAATCGATGGACACAACCCTGTATTCCTTAGCTAGTTCAGGCACATTTTTCTGCCAGAATTTTGATGAACAGCTCCAGCCATGGACTAAAACGATGGGCTGACCGCTTCCTTGGTCTTCATAATAGATCTTGGCCCCGTCCATCATCTCCAGATAGGCGGGAAAGGTCGGGGACGGCAGGCCAATAGCGATGACTAAAACCATAACCCCAATAAACAGTTTTATTTTTGGATAGCTCATGGTGTCCTCCCCTCTCAAAAAAAACCGAAGAAAAATTAACCAGAACCCTTACCCTTTTTGAAAAGATATCGTCAAATCCCTCCCGACCTCCCTTTTTCAAAGAGAGGGAAAAGACTTCCCCCTTTAGGAAAGGGGGCTTGAAGGGGATTTTGTTTATAAAATTGCCCAGGTGATTCTATTCGGACCTATTAAAAAAGCGCTAAACTGTTGTCAGGCGATTATTTTTTTTAACACTATGAGAGTGTTCTAAACCTGCCTGACCAGTCTCTCTTTTAAAAAGCTGTGACGGAGCTGCGGCTTGTTGTTCTTGATGCCGATGGCCAGGGCCTTGCGCGTCCCGATAAGGACGACCACCCGCTTGGCCCGGGTGACGGCCGTATAGATCAGATTGCGCTGCAGGAGGATAAAATGCTGGATCATCACCGGCAAAACCACGGCCGGATATTCGTTGCCCTGGGACTTGTGCACGGAGATGGCGTAGGCCAGGACCAGCTCTTCCAGTTCGCTGAAGTCATAGACCACGAAGCGCCCGTCAAAATTGACCCAGATCTCCTGGTTCTCCTGGTCGATCCTGGTCAGCCGTCCGATGTCGCCGTTGAAGACATCCTTGTCGTAATTGTTGCGGATCTGCATCACCTTGTCCCCGATCTTAAACAGGCGGGCTCCCCTCTGGACGGCCCGCTGCTCCGGATTGAGGTGCTCCTGCATGAAGCCGTTCAGATTTTCCGCACCCACGGCCCCTTTATACATGGGGGTGAGGACCTGGATATCCTGAAGGGGGTCGAAGCCGTAACGCTTGGGCAGTTTTTCCTGGACCATCTCCAGGATCCAGCGGGCGGCCTTTTCCGGGTCTTCCTGATCCAAAAAATAAAAATCCTTGTTCCTCCCCTCCTCTTCCCTCACCAGGATGGGCATCTCCCCCTGATGAATCCGGTGGGCATTGACCACAATCAGGCTGCCCTCCCCCTGTCGGAAAATCTGATCCAGGTGGACCACGGGAATCCGCCCGGAGTCGATCAAATCGGCCAGCACATTTCCCGGTCCCACGGAGGGTAACTGATAGACGTCACCCACCAGGATAAGCACGGCCTGATCAGGCACGGCCTTGAGGAGATGAAACATCAAGGAGGTATCCACCATCGAGGCCTCATCGATCACTACCAGGTCCACCGGCAGGGGATGCTCTTCATCTCGCTGAAAACCGCCCATCTTGGGATTAAAGCCCAGGCCCCGATGGATGGTGGCCGCCGGGAAATGGGTCACCTCGGATAAGCGCTTGGCCGCCCGGCCCGTTGGGGCCATGAGCACACAGCGCCGGTCCAGTTGTTTGAAGATCTCCAGGATGGAGCGGATAATGGTCGTCTTGCCGGTTCCCGGTCCCCCGGTAATGATCAAAACTTTTTGGGAGAGGGCCTTGTGCACCGCCTCTTTTTGTTTGTCCGACAAGTGGAGACGCAAGCCCTTTTCCACCCGGGCCAAAATCTCCTCGGCCCGGCCGTCCTTGTCCGTCCGGGCGGTGACCAGGGCCTTCATCCTCCGGGCAATCCCCTCCTCCGAAAAATCCAGGTAGGGTAAAAAGAACAAGGTCTCCCCGGTCTCGGTTTTTTGGGTGTGCAGGGTCTGTTTCAGGATCAGGCCTTTAAGGGCTTCGGCGATCAGGGTGCTGTCCACGGCCAACTGGGCCGAAGCCGCCTGCATCAAGGCCTCTTCCGGGAGGCAGACCTGGCCTTCTTCGCTCTTCTGCTGGAGGAGATAAATCAACCCCGCCTCCAGCCGCATCAGGGCCTCTTTGGATATGCCCATCTTTTCGGCGATGCGGTCGGCCGTGAGAAAGCCTACGCCGAAGATATCGGTGGCCAGGGTATAGGGATTCTCCTGCATGCGGGACACGGCCTGCTGACCGTAAGTTTTAAAGATCTTGGTGGCCAGGCCTGTGCTGACACCGAAGCCCTGGAGAAAAATCATAATCCGCCGGATCTCTTTCTGTTCTTTCCAAGCCTCTTTAATCTGACCGATCCGCTTCGGCCCGATACCTTCCACCTTGGCCAGTTTCTGAATATCTTTTTCGATGACGTTCAGGGTTTCCAGACCGAATTGTTTGACGATCCGTTTGGCCATTTCGGGACCGATCCCCTTGACTAGACCGGAGCCGAGATATTTTTCAATCCCTAAGACCGTGGCCGGAATGACCGACTCATAATGGGTGATGCGTAATTGCTGTCCGTATTTGGGGTGCCGTTCAAAGGTTCCCTGGACCTTCAGGACCTCTCCCGGGGTGATGGAAAAGATATGGCCGATAATCGTCACAAGGTCCCTTCGGCCCTTGATCTTCATCTTGGCGATAGTGAAGTGATTGTCCTCGCTGTGAAAGGTGATGCGCTCGACCGAGCCTTCCAGGGTTATGGGGACGACGGTGTTCAAGGCTAGACTTCCAGGGCCATGCGCACATCCAGGACCCGGCATCCCTTTCCGTTTTCGAAGACCATGACGGGATTGATGTCGATTTCGGCGATCTCCGGAAAATCCACCAGGAGCTTGGAGAGGGCCAGCAAGGTGTCCACTATGGCCTCAAGGTCCGACGGCTTTTGGCCCCGCACCCCCTGGAGCAGTTTGATGCCCTTGATTTCCCGGATCATGGCCCGGGCCTCCGCTCGGTTGATGGGGGCTACCCGCAAAACCACGTCTCCGATGACTTCCACATAAATACCCCCGATACCGAAGAGCATCACCGGCCCGAAATTGGGATCCCGCTTTCCGCCCAGAATAATCTCCCGGCCCTTGAGACTCATCTGCTGCAGGACCACGGTGAAATAATCCAGTTCACCCAGTTCCCGCCGCACCGCCTCCTGCAATTGATAAAAAGCGGCCTCCAATTCTTTGGGATTCTCGATGTTAAGGATCACCCCACCCACATCATATTTATGGGCCATGTAGGGAATGGCCAGTTTGAGGGTTAAGGGAAATCCGAGTTCCTTCCCTTTGGCCAGGGTCTCTTCCAGGGTACGGGCCTGGGCAAAGGGCATGACCGAAAACCCGTAATGGGAAAGGACTTCCATTCCTTCAAAAAGATACAAGGGCCGGCCTTCGGCCCGGGCCCTGGCAAAGATCGGCAACACCGCCTTGTGGTTAACCGCCGGTGGCAGGTCAGCCTCAGAAAGGCCGTAGACTTTCTGTTGGGACAGGGAAAGGGAGAGGTACAGGGCCTGAGTGGCCTTTTCCGGAGAAAGGAAGATGGGCATGGTGAAATGTTTTTTGATATAGGCGATCTCCCATTCCTCGGCGAAAATACAGACAGCCACCGGTTTTTGATAACGGTGGCTCAATTCTTCGGCCTTTTGAATCAGCTTGCGGGACCCTTCGATCTCTTTTTCGGCCCGATAGACATGGATCAGAATCAGGCCGTCGATATCCTCCCGCCGGATGGTTTCCTCGACGATCTGGACATAGACAGGCAGATCGAAGAGGTCCCCCAGGTCCAGGGGATTGGATAAGCGGATCACACTGGCTCGGAAATGTTTTTCAATTTCGTCAAAAAAGGCCTTGGGAAAATTCGGCAGATGGAATCCGTACTTGGAACAGGAATCGGCCGCCACCACGGCATGCCCCCCGGAGCGGGAGACCACGGCCAGCCGGTTTCCTTTCAACCGCGGCAGGGTTAAAATCTTCAGATAGTTGATGGTCTCTTCAAAATCATTGACCCGCACGGCACCGGCCTGCTTCAGGGCCGCCTCCACCACATTGTTATCGGAAAGAAGGGCGGCCGTGTGTGAAAAGGCGATCTGGGCGCTCACCGGACCGATGTTCGATTTATGGACCAGGATCGGTTTGGAAGACCGGGAGATGATCTCCATCATCCGGCGGCCGTCGGTGATCCCTTCCAGATAGAGGCAGATGATTTCCGTTCCCGGGTCCTGGATCAGGAATTCCAGGAGATCGTTTTCCGTGACATTGAGCTTATTGCCCATGCTGACGAACTTATTGATTCCGATATTCTCGCTGGCCAGAAAGCCCATATAGCTCAGGCCCACGCCGCCGCTTTGGGCCAGGATGGAGATATGACCGAGCCGCATATCCCGGTGCATGACCATGAAGGGCAGACAGAGACCGTTTTCCAGATTGATGGTGCCTATGCCGTTGGGGCCGATGAAACGGATACCGTAATGGTCCACCAGAGCCAGGATTTCCTTCTCCACCCGGGCCCGGTCCTGGGCGAATTCCCGGAACCCGCCGGACTCGATGACCACCCGTTTGATCCCTTTTTCCCCGCATTGCTTCAAAACCTCCTGGACGGTCATGGCCGGAACCAGAATGACGGCCAGATCGATCTGATCGTCAATGGCCTCCAGGTTCGAATAGATCTTTTGTCCGAACAGGACCCCTCCTTTGGGACCCACGGCATAGAACCGACCGTTAAATTGATATTCAATCAGGTTGGAGACGATATTTCGCCCCAAATTGTCCGGGGCATTGGAGACCCCGATTACCGCTACACTGGTAGGATAAAAGAATTCCTTCATCTATTCAAACTCCATCAGGGCGGTGCTGAGATAGCGCTCCCCGGTATCGGGGAAAACCACCACGATTAGTTTCCCGTCATTCTCCGGCCGTTTTCCGACCTCCAGGGCCGCCCATAAGGCCGCCCCGGAGGAAATGCCGCAGCACATGCCCTCTTCCCTGGCCAGTCTGCGGGCCGTTTCCATAGCTTCTTCATTGCCTACCTGGATGATTTCATCAATCAGTTCCACCCTTAGCACCTGGGGCACAAACCCCGCTCCGATCCCCTGGATCTTATGGGGACCAGCCTGGCCCCCGGAAAGGACCGGCGAGGCCTTGGGTTCAACGGCCACGGTCCTGAAGGACGGCTTTCTGGCCTTAATAACCTCAGACACCCCGGTCAGGGTCCCTCCGGTCCCTACACCGGCCACCAGGATATCCACCTGCCCTTCCGTATCCTGCCAGATCTCCTCGGCCGTGGTTGCCCGGTGGATCTCCGGATTCGCCGGATTATTAAATTGTTGGGGGATGAAGGCCTGGGGATCGGCCTGGGCCATTTCCTCGGCCTTGCGGATAGCCCCTTTCATCCCTTCTGTCCCCGGTGTCAGGACCAGTTCCGCCCCCAAAAGTTTTAATAACTTGCGCCGCTCCAGACTCATGGTCTCGGGCATGGTCAGGATCAGACGATACCCCCGGACGGCGCAGACAAAGGCCAGGCCGATTCCGGTATTGCCGGAGGTGGGTTCGATGATTACCGTTTCCGGCGTGATTTTCCCCTCTTTTTCAGCCTGGTTGATCATGGCCAGGGCGATCCGTTCCTTCACGCAGCTTAAGGGATTAAAGGATTCCATTTTCCCCACGATTTGAGCCCCGCACCCGGCGGAGAGGCGGTTTAAACGGACCAAAGGGGTCTTCCCCACCAATTGCGTCAAGTCGTCATAGATCTTCATAGGGCACCTTTCCTCAATAGATTCTATTCTGCTGTTTTTATTTATTTGTACTATTTTAGCTTTTTGAAAAATGGATTAAGGATAGCCCAAGAGGAGGAGAGCGGGGGTCTTGTTTTTGGAGTTGTCCAAAGGTTACCCAACGGGATAATCCGGCCAGAATAGCCAATTTAATTAGGAGAAGGGCCTACACCTCTGCCGGTTTCCCGCTTGGGTGGAGGCCTGCTTTTGAACCCAGTACGGACATTGGCCCGGCAAAGAAGCTGAGGAGTAAATAGTGGACAACTCCAAAAACAAGACCCCCGCTCTCCAAGGCATTCATTCTTTGTTAATAGTCTGTGATCCTGGCCTCATTTTTCAAAAAGCTAAAATGATACATTTATTTTAGTTTAATTCCCTCCAAGGGTCAATGAGATAATAGGACAACCGGGTTCCGGGAAAGGGATTTCGAGAACACCCTCTATCATTTACCGGAAAACAAAGAAAACAGTGCTTGACATCTGATTCAAAGAAAATTATGTATTCTTCAAAAAAAGAATTCACAGAAAGGAACGCCTCGCTAGCATTCTCAAAAACCTTTGCGTTATTCCGGAGTATGCCTGAATTCAGTGACTTTCCAGCAGTTCAAAAGAATTCTGGATCTGGATTTACCTCCGGTTGACCTTTTTATGAATGCAGTTTCGCAAAACAGCCTATTCAACCATGGTGCCACGACGTTTCCGAAAAAGAACTTTTATCTCTTTGCTGCTCTCCTCCTGCCTTAGTGTCTTCATCTTGAGAGGGACGCCGATCGAGGCCTATCAACCCACCTGGCCGATCTTTTCGGAGGTTCAAGGCGGTGAGCATTGGTACACGGTGAGGAATAAAGACTCCCTGTATGCCATTGCCGGTCGGTATGGAACAACCTGGCAGTATTTGGCCGGTAGAAATCTGCTCGCCCCACCCTATAAGTTATCCGTCGGTCAACGTTTGGTGGCCAACAACCGCCATATTGTGCCTTCTTCTCAGGTGTCCGATGGGCTCTTATTGAATATTCCGGGACATATGCTTTATCTATTCGAACAAGGGCTTCTGGTTAAACGCTATCCGGTGGGTCTGGGGCGTCAGGATTGGCCCACACCCACGGGGGCTTTTACCATTATCGGTAAAACAAAAAACCCGACCTGGACGGTCCCGAAATCCATTCAGGAAGAAATGAAACAGGAAGGGAAAACGGTGGTTGAAAAGGTCCCCCCGGGACCGGACAATCCCCTGGGAAAATATTGGTTGCCTCTCTCCGTTGGAGGATACGGGATTCATGCCACTATCTGGCCGGAAAGTATCGGCCACTCCACCTCCCATGGGTGTATTCGCATGCATACTGAAGATATTGAAGATCTTTATAACCGTCTGAAGGTCGGGCTGCCCATAAGTATTGTCTATGAACCCGTAAAATTGGCCATGACTCCCGACAAAAAAATATACTTGGAAGTTCATGCCAATAACTACCAGAAACGATTCTCTTATTTACGGCATATTCAGCACCTGGCCGAAGGAAAAGGATTGACTCAAAAAATTGATTGGACCAAAGTAACCCAGGTCCTCAATGCCCGGACCGGCCTGGCCGAAGAAATCACCCTGCAATAAAACCGGCCCCCTCTTTAATCCCCTACTTGACTTTCCGGAAGTCCCGAATTAAACTCTGAAGATTAGAGATGAAAAAAAACACCCCTAAAATCGAAATCTATCGCGCCTGGTGCAAAAACTGCGGGATCTGTACGGCCTTTTGCCCGAATAAGGCCCTCCAAAAAAACGCTGAAGGCAATCCCTATCTCGCCAACCCCGAGGCCTGTATCGGCTGCCGGCTCTGTGAGCTGCGCTGTCCTGATTTTGCCATCTCCCTCAAGGATGAGGAAAGTGAACACCGTGAATCGTCATAAATCCCCACGCTTTTTCTGGCAGGGAAATGAGGCTATCGTCGAGGGGGCCTTGGGTGCCGGATGCCGTTTTTTCGCCGGCTATCCCATCACACCGGCTACCGAGATCCTGGAAATGATGGCCCAGAAAATGCCGGCCCTGGACGGGGCCTTTATCCAGATGGAAGATGAGATTGCCAGCCTGGGAGCGGCGATCGGGGCCTCTCTGGCAGGGGTCAAATCCATGACGGCCACCAGCGGCCCGGGCTTTTCCCTGATGCAGGAAAATCTGGGGTTTGCCTGTGTAGCGGAAGTCCCCTGTGTGATCGTCAATGTCATGCGGGGCGGACCCAGTACCGGTCTGCCCACCGGGCCGGCGCAAGGGGATGTTCTCCAGGCCCGCTGGGGGACGCACGGCGATCACCCCATTATCGTCCTGGCCCCATCGACCACCCGGGACTGTTACGTCGTCACCCGGCAGGCCTTTAATCTCTCAGAGAAATACCGCACCCCGGTCATCATCCTTTCCGATGAGATCGTCTCTCATACCCGGGAAGTCGTTACCCTTCCGCCGGAGGGGGCCATCCCGGTGATTGACCGCACCCGTCCCACCGTTCCCCCGGAATGGTTTGTTCCTTTCGAGACCCAAGGGCGTTTAGTCCCGCCCATGAGTTCCTTTGGTGACGGCTATCGTTACCATGTGACCGGACTGATTCATGATGTGCGCGGATTTCCGACCATTCGCCCCGATGAAGTTTTTGCTTTTCAAAGACGACTGCAGCAAAAAATCAGCGAACATTTTACCGATATCCAATGGGTTGAACCCTTTTATCTGGACGACGCCGAACAGGTCATTATTGCCTACGGGTGCGTCGCCCGGTCGGCCCTTCATGCCGTCCGACTGGCCCGGGAGATGGGCCGAAAAGTGGGTCTCCTTAAGTTATTGACCCTTTTCCCCTTTCCCCGGGAGGCATTCGAAAAGGCTACCCTGGCCTGCCAATCCCTGTTGGTCCCGGAAATGAACTGGGGGCAGATCTCCCGGGAGGTCAAACGGGTGAATCGCGGCCGATGTCAGGTCCAGACCTTGAACAAATTTGACGGCACGGTGATAACTCCCCAGGAAATCTTAAAACGATTAACCCAAAATTAATCCTATGAAAGACATCACCAAACTCATCCATCACTATTTGCGCCATGACAAAAAATTTCCTCATGTCTGGTGCCCGGGCTGCGGAAACGGCATCGTCCTCGGAGCCATGATCCGGGCCATCGATCATTTGGCCTATTCTAAAGATGATATTGTTCTGGTCTCCGGGATCGGCTGTTCCGGACGGATGAGTGTCTATGTCGATTTTAATACCCTTCACACCACTCACGGTCGGGCCTTGACTTTCGCCACGGGCGTTAAACTGGCCAACCCGAAGTTGAAAGTCATCGTCATTATGGGGGATGGTGATGCCCTGGCCATCGGCGGAAATCACTTCATTCATGCCGCCCGCCGGAATATCGATTTGACCGCTTTGATCATCAACAACAGCATTTACGGCATGACCGGCGGCCAGCATTCGCCGGCCACCCCTTACGGAAAAATGGCCACCACCACGGCCCTCTATAATATTGAACCGGCTTTCAATATTGCCGAACTGGCCGTCACCGCCGGAGCGGTCTTTGTCGGCCGGGGGACGGTTTATCATGCCGAACTGCTCCACAAGCTTATCGAAAAAGCCTTGCAGAAAAAAGGATTTTCCCTCCTGGAGATTATCACCCATTGCCCGACCTATTTCGGGCGAAAAAATAAAATGGGTTCAGCCGTTGAAATGATGGAATGGCAGCGGGACACGGCCGTTCCTCTGGAAAAGGCCCGTCAGCTTCCTCCCGAAGAGATGGCCGGGAAATTTTCCATCGGGGTCCTGATGGATAAAGAGGCCCCCGGTTTTCTGGACGAATACGAAAAAGTGAAGATTCAGGCTAAAGGTTTAGAAAAAGCTACCTGAGAGTTCCGGGTTGCGAGTTACGAGTTAAAAGGTGAATTTTTTTCAAGTTACTCCCCCGCAACCCGGAACGCGTAACTCGGAACAAAAAGGCACGTATGATACCCAGATATGAAATTCGTCTTGCGGGTTCCGGCGGACAGGGATTGATCCTCGCCGGTCTGATTCTGGCCGAAGCCGTCGCCTTATACGAACACAAATTTGTCGTTCAGTCCCAAAATTACGGACCGGAGGCCAGGGGGTCGGACAGCAAATCGGATATTAT